>ERZ1066138.725-NODE-725-length-10832-cov-7.555349_pt1 | contig 10832 bp, 8 predicted proteins | sample MGYA00382785_ERZ1066138 | MGnify/ENA primary metagenome ERZ1066138 (study PRJEB33369, sample SAMEA5778368) | biofilm metagenome | biome: Industrial cooling water; feature: Water cooling tower basin; material: Biofilm | place: United Arab Emirates | collected...
CTTCCGCGAGGACCTTTATTACCGCATCAACGTGATCGAGATGCGCGTGCCGGCCCTGCGCGAGCGGCTCGCCGACGTGCCGGAAATCGCTGCCTCCGTCATCCAGCGCTTTGCCGCGCGACTCGGGATGGCCGTGCCCGCGATCTCGGACGAGGCCATGGAGCTGCTCGCGAGCCACGACTACCCGGGCAACGTGCGCGAGCTCGAGAACGTGATCGAGCGAGCGCTGACGCTTTCCGACGGCGCCGTGATCCGGCCCGGGGACATCGAATTGCGCGGCCCCCCGAGCTTCGAGGATTCCGTGCCGCTGCACCGGCCGGGCACCCTGCCCCAGACGCTCGAGGACATGGAGCGCGCCTCGATCCGCAAGGCCCTCGAAGACGCCCGCTACAACAAGACGGCGGCGGCCCGGGCACTCGGCATCAGCTTCCGCGCGTTGCGCTACCGCATCAAGAAGCTGGGCATCGAGTGACGCGCCGCGTCACTTTGTGACGCGAATTGTCGGCCCCGGCGTCGCGAAGGGCCGACGATCTTCTGACAACTGCCAAAAAATACTGGGAAACCCGTCACTTACGCGCCCCTGCCGGCTTGGCATGATCCTTGCTGTACCTAGATTGCATCGGCGCATGAGCGCCGCCCTTAGTTACACAGGAGCACTCGGACATGAAGACTCTCCAGAAGGGCTTCACGCTCATCGAACTGATGATCGTGGTGGCCATTATCGGCATCCTGGCCGCCATCGCCATTCCGGCGTACCAGGACTACACGATCCGCACGCAGGTCTCGGAAGGCCTGACGCTGGCTTCGGACGTGAAGGCGGGCATCGCGGAGTACGCCGCGCAGGTCGGCGACTGGCCCGTGACGCTTGCTGAGGCGGGCCTTGGCTCGGCCGCGGTGGCTGACGACAAGCAGGGCCGCTACGTCGAGAGCATCGGCATCGACGCCGCGGGCGGTACCATCCAGATCACCTACGGCCGCGATGCGAACTCGCGCATTCAGGGTGAGACCCTGGCCATCCAGCCGTTCGTCAACAACAACGGCGACGTGGTCTGGCGCTGCGGCATGTCGAATGCGCCGGCTGGCGGCACGGTCCCGCCGACCGCCACCCTCGGCGCGACGACGTCTGCCGGTTCCGACACGCTGACGACACTGTCGGACAAGCACATGCCGGCGTCCTGCCGCTCGGGCTTCGGCGGCTCGTAATCGGAAGCGATGGGTCATCCGGCAATCGGGCCGGACCCGGCAAGGCCCCTGCATGCAGGGGCCTTGCTTTTTTCCTGAGCGGACCTGATCCCATGCGACGCGACTGGCGCGGCTTCTTCCTCGGCCAGGTGCTGGCGGTGGCCCTGCTGGCAGGCAACCTCGCCTGGGTCGCGCGCGAACTCGAATTCATCTTTTCGAACCACCGCATCCTGGTTGCACTCCGGATCCAGGAGCAGCTGGGCTCGAGCCTTGGCCTGCGGATCGCCGCATTCCTCGGCGCCGCCTGGCTCGTGCACGCCGCACTCGGCGCCCTCGCCTTCGTGCTCGCGAAGCTCACCGAATCCGCGCTGCCGGCACGCGTCGCCGGCCGGCGACTGCTGGTTGCCGGCTGGTTCGTTCTGCTGACCGGCCTTGCCATGGCCGCCAACGCCACCTGGTTCCCGGCATCGCTCTTCGCGAGCGAGGAATCGTTCTGGCGCGAGCCGATCACCGGGGTTCTGCCGGTCGTGATCGCCCTCGCCGCGACGGCAGTTCTCGTGCTGACCCTGCTCGTCATCGCGAAGCCGCGCCTCGCGCTGCCTCGCCCATGGACAGCCGCGGGCCTCGCCGCGGCGTCAGCCGTCCTAGCGATCGTCTTGCTGCCCGTCCACCGGCCGGTCGAAGCCGCCGCGGGCGACGCGGGCCGGCCGCACGTCGTGATCATCGGCATCGATTCCCTGCGCGACGACCTGGCGGTTCCGCGGCGCAAGACGGCCGCGTTGCCGAACATCCGCGCCTTCCTCGGCGAAGCGCGACGGTTCAGCGACGCGACCACCCCGCTCGCGCGCACTTATCCGTCCTGGATGTCGATACTGACGGGTCGCCACCCGGTGACGACCAACGCGCGCTACAACCTCATGCCGCGCAGGCTCGTGAACGAGGGCGAGACGCTTCCCGAGGCGCTCCGCGCAAGCGGTTACCGCACAACCTACGCGACCGACGAGGTGCGCTTCGCGAACATCGACCGGTCGTTCGGATTCGACGAGCTCATTACGCCGCCGATCGGCGGCTCTGATTTCCTGCTCGGCTATGCGGGTGACATTCCGCTCATCAACCTGGTCGCGGCCACGCCGCTCGGCGGCGCGCTGTTCCCGTCCAACCACGCGAACCGGGCAGCCTACGTGAGCTATCGGCCCGGTCATTACCTGCGACGTCTCGAGCGCGAACTCGAAGTGGACGGCCCGTCCTTCATGACGATTCACCTGACGCTCGCCCACTGGCCCTATGCATGGGCCGGCATGCCGCTGCCGGGCGTGCCCGAGGAATACCGGGACTCCTATGCACTGGCCGTCGAGGAAGTCGACCGCCAGTTCGGCGAGGTGCTCCGGATCCTCGACGAGAAGGGCGTTCTCGGCAACGCAATCGTCGTGCTGCTGTCGGATCATGGCGAGGCGCTGGGCGCTGACAACGACTCGATGCTGCGGAAGACGGGCACCGGCGAAGAGATCTGGAACTCGCTGTGGGGCCATGGCACCAGCGTCATGAGCCCGAACCAGTATCACGTGCTGCTCGCGATGCGGGCATTCGGCCGCGCGAAGCTGCCGGGCCCGCAGCAGGGCTACGACTGGCCAGTGTCGCTGGAGGATCTGCGACCCACGCTCGAGGCCTATGCAACCGGCCGCACGCCCGAGGATGTCGACGGCATTTCACTGCTGCCGTACATGGAGGACCCTGCGCGGGCAGAGGGCCTGGCCGGGCGCGTGAGATTCACGGAAACGGACTTCAATACGCCCAGCACGCTGGCGGGCCGCTACGAGGCCTCGGGCCTGATCGACGAGGCCGGCGTCTACTACGAACTTGAACCGGCCTCGGGCTGGGTGCAGTTGCGCGAGGAGCGCCTGGCGGGGCTCATCACCCGCAAGCAGCGGGCCGCGATCTCCCGGGACCAGCTGCTGGCCTCGATCCCGGGGGCCCCGGGGCAGCGGCCACAGTACCTGCTGACCAACCGCCGCGAACCCTTACCAAGGCCTCTGGCTGGCCCGCCGGATGCCGTCCTGGATCCTGCCGCCCGGCGCCTTTGGGACGCCGCTACCTCCCGTTTCGGGGCCGAGTGGGAGAGCCTCGCCGAGCCCCCCTGATTGTGATCCGGGTCAAGTGCTTGCGGCAGACACTTATGGGAGCATTCCAGCTCATTTAACAATTGCTGGGGCGCTGGGTTAGGCTACAGAATCCAGCCTCCGGGGGTCGTCCAGGCGCGAGGGTAAGGGTTTGTCCGGAGCGGGTTCTTGAACGAAAGCGCAGCCACCGCGGGATCGGTGCGGGCGGTCCTGACGGGCCTCCCGCAGCGGCTCGTGCTCGACGGTCTGGTCGAGGAATCGGCCATGCTGGACGCGATCGCGAGCGCCCGTGAGCGCAAGACCCACCTCGTCAGCTGGCTGGTCTCGCACGACATGGCGAGCGCCCGCGACATCGCGGTGGCCGCAGCCCAGGAGTTCGGCATGCCGCTCCTGGACCTCGACGCGGTCGCGACCGACATCGACACCATCCGGCTGGTCAACGAGAAGCTGCTCGCGAAGCACCGTGTGCTGCCGCTCGTCAAGCGCGGCAAGCGCCTGCACGTCGGCGTCTCGGATCCGACCATCCTGCACGCGGTCGACGAGATCAAGTTCCAGACCGGCCTGTCGATCGAGGCGGTCGTCGTCGAGGACGACAAGCTGCAGCGTGCCGTGCAGAAGGCGATCGAGCAGGTCGACACGCAGATGCCCTCGCTGGGCGGGGGTGACGAGGACTTCGACCTCGAGAACCTCGACGTCTCGCACGCCGCCGACGACGCGGCGGATGCGGAGGGCGGCCGCGACGACGTCGAGGACGCGCCGATCGTCCGCTTCGTGAACAAGATCATGCTCGACGCGATCAGGAAAAGCGCGTCCGACATCCATTTCGAGCCGTACGAGAAGTACTACCGGATCCGCCTGCGCATCGACGGCGTTCTGCGCGAGATCGCGCAGCCGCCGGTACAGCTCGCGACCAAGCTCGCCGCGCGCCTGAAGGTCATGTCGCGGCTCGACATCGCGGAGCGGCGCGTGCCGCAGGACGGCCGCATCAAGATGCGGCTGTCCAAGAACCGCTCGATCGACTTCCGTGTCTCGAGCTGCCCGACGCTGTTCGGCGAGAAGATCGTGCTGCGCATCCTCGACGCCAGCACGGCGATGATGGGCATCGACGCGCTCGGCTACGAGCCCTTCCAGAAGGAGCTGTACCTCAAGACGCTCGAGAAGCCGCAGGGCATGATCCTGGTGACCGGCCCGACCGGCAGCGGCAAGACCGTGTCGCTCTACACCGGGCTCGCGATCCTGAACGTCGAGGACACCAACATCTCGACCGCCGAGGACCCGGCGGAAATCATCCTGCCCGGCGTCAACCAGGTAAACGTGAACCCGAAGGTCGGGCTCACCTTCGCCTCGGCGCTGCGCGCCTTCCTGCGCCAGGACCCGGACGTCATCATGGTGGGCGAGATCCGCGACCTCGAGACGGCGGAGATCGCCATCAAGGCCGCGCAGACGGGCCACCTCGTGCTCTCGACCCTGCACACGAACGACGCACCGCAGACGCTGACGCGCATGATCGACATGGGCGTGAAGCCCTATGCGATCGCGACGTCGGTGAGCCTCATCATCGCCCAGCGCCTCGCACGGCGGCTGTGCTCGAGCTGCAAGCAGCCCTTCGACCTGCCGCACGACGCGTTGCTGCGGGAGGGCTTCACGGAACAGCAGATCGCGACCCCCGGCTTCAAGGTCTACAAGCACGTGGGCTGCTCGCAGTGCACGGATGGCTACAAGGGCCGGGTGGGCCTCTACGAGGTGCTGCCGGTCACCGAGACCATCGGCCGCATCATCCTGGAGGGCGGCAGCGCCCCCCATATCGCCGCCGAGGCCCGCAAGAACGGGGTCTGGGACCTGCGCACGGCGGGCCTCAAGAAGGTCATGGACGGCCTGACCACCCTCGAAGAAGTCAACCGCGTCACAGTTGAGTGATTCCCCCGGGCGTTAACATCCGCAAGTCAGGGTAGAGGACCGCCGACACCATGCCGCCTACCGCCGCCGCCGCTGCCAGGGACACCCAGTTCAACTGGGAGGGCAAGGACAAGAAGGGCAACAAGATCCGGGGCAAGATCCTCGCGGTCAGCGAGCAGGCGGCCCGCGCGGACCTGCGCCGGCAGAACATCGTCGCCACCAAGGTCAGCAAGAACCGCCAGCTGTTCAGCAGCGGCGGCAAGATCACGCCCGGGGACATCGCGATCTTCAGCCGCCAGCTCGCGACCATGCTGGCCGCCGGCATCCCGCTGGTGCAGTCGTTCGAGATCGTGGGCGTCGGCCACGAGAAGCCGGCGATGCAGAAGCTGATCCTCGACATCAAGCAGAACATCGAGGGCGGCAGCTCGCTGCACGAGTCGCTCAAGAAGCATCCGCTCTACTTCGACGACCTCTACGTGAACCTGGTCGAGGCCGGCGAGCAGGCGGGCGCGCTCGAGTCGCTGCTCGACAAGGTCGCGACCTACAAGGAGAAGACGGAGGCCCTCAAGAAGAAGATCAAGAAGGCCCTCTTCTACCCGGCCGCGGTGCTCGGCGTCGCCGTCATCGTGACCCTGATCCTGCTGCTGTTCGTGATCCCGCAGTTCGAGTCGCTGTTCGAGGGATTCGGCGCGGACCTGCCCGCCTTCACACGCATGGTCATCGACCTGTCGGAGTTCGTGCAGAAGAAGGGCTGGCTGCTCGGCCTCGTCGCCGGCGGCGCCATTTTCGCGTTCGCCTACTTCAAGAAGCGATCCGCGGCCATGCGGCATTTCCTCGACCGCATGTCGCTCAAGCTCCCGATCATCGGCCCGATCCTCGTCAAGGCAGCGATCGCCCGGTACGCACGCACGCTCTCGACGATGTTCTCGGCCGGCGTGCCGCTGGTCGAGGCGATGGAATCGGTCGCGGGCGCGACCGGCAACATCGTCTACGAACAGGCCGTGCTGCGCATGCGCGACGAGGTCGCCACCGGCCAGCGCCTGCAGCGGGCGATGGAGAACACGGGCCTGTTCCCGAACATGGTGATCCAGATGATCGCCGTCGGCGAGGAGTCGGGCTCGCTGGACGCGATGTCCGCCAAGGTCGCTGACTTCTACGAGCTCGAGGTCGACACGGCCGTGGACGGCCTGTCCTCGCTGCTCGAGCCGCTCATCATGGCGATCCTCGGCGTGCTGGTCGGCGGGCTCGTCATCGCGATGTACCTGCCGATCTTCAAGATGGGCGCCGTGATCTGATCGAGTCGCCGCCCGTGGCGCTGCTGGCGGCCAGCCCCGCCCTGTTCGCGGCGGTGGCGGGCCTCGCGGGGCTCGCGATCGGCAGCTTCCTGAACGTCGTGATCCACCGCCTGCCGCTCGTGCTGGAGCGCCAGTGGCGCGCGCAGGCGGCCGACCTCGAGGGGCGCCCGGTCGCCGCCGAAGCCGAGCCCTACAACCTCGTCCGGCCCCGCTCGCGCTGCCCTGCCTGCCAGGCCCCGATCAAGGCCTCGCACAACGTCCCGGTCCTGAGCTGGCTGCTGCTGCGCGGGCGCTGCGCCAGCTGCCGGGCGCCGATCTCCGCGCGCTACCCGGTGATCGAACTCGCGACCGGGATCGCTTTCGCCGCCGTCGCCTGGCGGTTCGGCTTCGGGGCCACGGCCCTGCTCGCCTGCCTGTATACCGCCTATCTCATCGCTTTGGCAGGCATCGACATCGACCGGCAGCTCCTGCCGGACATCCTGACGCTCCCGCTGCTGTGGATCGGCCTGCTTGCGAGCCTGTGGCCCGGCGCGGGCGACGTGCCGCCCCCGGCCGCGCTGCGCGACGCGGTGCTTGGCGCCGCCGGCGGGTACCTGTTCCTGTGGCTCGTCTTCCACCTGTTCCGCCTGGCGACCGGCAAGGAAGGCATGGGCTACGGCGACTTCAAGCTGTTCGCGGCGATCGGCGCCTGGCTCGGCTGGCAGATGCTGCCGCTCGTCCTGCTGCTGGCTGCGGGGGTCGGCGCCTTGGTCGGCGTCGCGATGATGGCGGCGAGCCGGCTCGGGCGCGGCGTGCCGATCCCGTTCGGACCTTACCTCGCGGGCGCGGCATGGATCGCGATGCTCTGGGGCCCTGCGATCGTCGAGCGCTACCTGCGCTTTGCGGGGCTCGGCTGAACAGCCGATGCTGCGCATCGGCCTCACCGGCGGCATCGCGAGCGGCAAGTCGACGGTCGCGGAGCTCTTTGCCGCGCGCGGCGCGGCCGTCCTCGACACCGACGTGATCGCGCGCGAGGTCGTCGTGCCCGGCAGCCACGCGCTCGCTGCGCTGGTCGCCCACCAGGGCGGCGGCATCCTCAACGACCGGGGAGAACTCGATCGCGCCGAGCTGCGGCGGCGGATCTTCGCAGACGCCGAGACGCGCCGCGACGTCGAGTCCATCCTGCACCCCGCGATCCTGTCCGAGCTCGAGCGCCAGGCCGCGAAGGCGCCGGGCCCCTACCAGGTCTTCGTCATTCCGCTGCTGGTGGAGGCCGGCCTCGAGCACGTCGTGGACCGCGTGCTGGTCGTCGATTGCCCCGAGGAGGAGCAGGTCCGGCGCCTGATGACCCGGGACGGCGCCTCGCTCGAGGACGCCCGGCACATGCTCGATGCGCAGGCGCCGCGCGAGCGGCGCCTGGCGGCCGCGGACGACGTCATCGACAACGGCGGGACCCCGGACGACCTCCCGGCCCGGGTGGCCGAGCTGGACCGCCGATACCGGGCCCTGGCCCGGAATCACTGAGAATCCGGCGCTCGAGGCGTGCCGGACGTCACACCACCAAGGTTTACGCCCATGGAAGCACTGCCTCAGAATAGGCCCATGTTCGAGGCCGCGCCGGAACAGAGGCCCGATTCGGAGCCGATCGTCTATGAGCAGCCGCTGAACGAGCGGATGCGCGGCTTCATGCGCCTCGAGTTCCTGTGGCAGCAGCTCTCCTACCACGCCGGGATCGCGAACCCCTGGTCGAGCCGCGCCGCCGTCGCGGGGCTGCTCGAGATCCTCGCGATCACCTCGCGCGGGGACGCGCGCGGCGACGTGCTCAAGGAGCTCGAGCGGCAGATGTCCGCGCTGCGCGACTACCAGAACCGGCCGGGCGTGGACGCCGCACGGCTGCGCGCGGTGCTCGCCGCGCTGATGCGCCGGCGCGAGGAACTGAACGCGGCCGGCGCGAACTTCATGCAGAAGCTGCGCGAGTCCGAGTTCCTGAACGCGATCAAGCACCGGAGCGCCATCCCGGGCGGCACCTGCGAATTCGACCTGCCGGATTTCTACCACTGGCTTTCGCTGGACGCTGACGCCCGGGAGGCCGACCTGGCCGCCTGGATCGCGACCATCCGCCCGCTATGCGAGTCGATCTCCGAACTGCTCTGGATCACGCGCGAGAACGCGCGGCCGACCGAGGAGTCGGCGGCCGGCGGCAGCTTCCAGATCGTCTTCGAGCGCGACCGGCCGGTGCAGCTGCTGCGCATCACGCTGCCGGGCGGCTCGCGGCTGTATCCGGAGGTGAGCGGCAGCCATCACCGCTCGTCGCTGCGCTTCCTGCGCTGGAACAGCGTCCACAGCCGTTCCGTGCAGGCGAACGAGGACGTCTCGTTCGTGCTCGCGATCTGCTACTAGCGCGGCGCCCCAGCATGGCACGCGAAGTCGCCTGCCCGCGCTGCGGCACGCGCCGCGACTGGAGCGGCAATCCCTGGCGCCCGTTCTGCAGCGAGCGCTGCAAGCTCATCGACCTCGGCGGCTGGCTCAGCGAGCAGAACGCGATACCGGGGGAAGGCGTTGCCGATGTCGACGCCGACCTTCCGCGGAAAGACCGCAGCAACTGATCCACCGAAGCGGACGGTTTCCGGCGTCTCTAGGGGACGCGGGGGTGTCCTTTTTGAAATCGATGACAAGCGACTTGTCGATTCCGGCGTTGCCCAATCCCCCTGAAATCGACAAGTCGCTTGTCATCGATTTCAAAAAGGACACCCCCGCGCCCGGTAGAGCCGCCGGTCAGCGCTCGCCTCCGTGCATCTGCAGCGCCTTCACGAGGAAGGCCCAGTGGTTGGCCCAGTCCTCCACCAGCATCCAGGTCGGCTTGCCGGCGCCGTGGCCGGCGCGGGTCTCGATGCGGATCAGCACCGGCTTGTCGCAGCCCTGCGCGTGCTGCAGCGCCGCCGCGAACTTGAAGCTGTGCCAGGGCACGACGCGGTCGTCATGGTCCGCCGTCGTCACCAGCGTCGGCGGATAGCATCGGCCCGGCTCGAGGTTGTGCACCGGCGAATACGCGTGCAGCGCGCGGAACTGGTCCGGGTCTTCGACCGTGCCGTAGTCGGATGACCAGGCGTAGGCGTTCGCGCTCGCCGTGTGGTAACGCAGCATGTCGAGCACGCCGACGCCGGGCAGCGCCGCGCCGAACAGTTCCGGCCGCTGCGCCATGACCGCGCCGACCAGCAGCCCGCCGTTGCTGCGCCCGTGGATCGCGAGCTTCGCGGGCGAGGTGTAGCCCTTCGCGATCAGCCACTCCGCCGCCGCAATGAAGTCGTCGAACACGTTCTGCTTCCTGGTCTTCGTGCCGGCGTCGTGCCAGTCGGCGCCGTACTCGCCGCCCCCGCGCAGGTTGGCGACCGCGTAGATGCCGCCCTGCTCGAGCCAGGCCGCCATCGCGGCGCTGTAGGACGGCGTCAGCGACACGTCGAACCCGCCGTAGCCGTAGAGCAGCGTCGGATTGCCGCCGTCCATCGTCACGTCCTTGCGGCGCGTGATGAACATCGGCACGCGCGTGCCGTCCCGGCTCTCGTAGAACACCTGCTCCGTGACGAACGGGGCCGCGTCGAAGGCGACGGTCGGCCTGCGGAACAGGCTCACCGCGTCCTTCGCGATGTCGTAGCGATAGAGCGCGAGCGGCGTCAGGAAATCCGTGTAGGCGAAAAAGGTCTCGGACTCCGACGGCGAATCGGGGAAGCCGATCACCGTGCCGAGTCCCGGGAGCGGCAGGTCGCGCAGGCGCCTGCCGTCACCGCCGTACAGGACGACACGGCTGCGCGCGTCCTCCAGGTAGCTGGCGATCACCCCGCCGCCCGCGAGGCTCGCCTGGGCGAGCCTCTGCGGCGCCTCGGGCACGACTTCGGCAACCGCCCACGTCGCCGGGTCGACCGCGATCACCCGGCCGCGCGGGGCGCCCTGCGTCGTGCGGAAGTACAGCCGGCCGCCCATGACGCCCAGGAAGTCGTAGAAGCCGTCCCACCGGTCGAACAGGCGCACGACCGGCGCATCGGGCTTGGACAGGTCGCGCAGGTGGATCGCGTTGGTGTCGAATCCGTAGCTGACGGTGAAGACGATCCAGCGGCCGTCCTCGGTCACGGTGGCGTAAGGGTTGTGCCGCGGATGGTCGGCGATCGAATAAACGCGCTGATCCTCGTCCTGCGCAGTCCCGAGCCGGTGGCGGTAGACACTCACCTGCTGCTGGTCGTCCCCCTTGCCGTCGGCGCCCTTCGGGTATCGCGAGTAGTAGAACGCGCTCGCATTCGGCAGCCACGAAACGCCCGTGAACTTCGTGTCGCCGATCAGGTCCGGCAGGTCGCGGCCCGTCTCGACCTCG
>ERZ1066138.727-NODE-727-length-10817-cov-8.502881_pt1 | contig 10817 bp, 4 predicted proteins | sample MGYA00382785_ERZ1066138 | MGnify/ENA primary metagenome ERZ1066138 (study PRJEB33369, sample SAMEA5778368) | biofilm metagenome | biome: Industrial cooling water; feature: Water cooling tower basin; material: Biofilm | place: United Arab Emirates | collected...
CTCTTCCTGGATCTTGCCGCGCTGGTACATGGTGTCCATCGCGCCGAGCACGCCACCGCGCTCGCTGATCGCCTCGAACTCCTTGTACACCGCTTCCTCGACCAGATCGGTCAGGTAGTCGACGATGAAGCTGCCCTGCCAGGGGTTCTCGCAGAAGTTGAGGCCCAGCTCGCGATTGATGATCAGCTGGATCGCCACCGCGCGGCGCACCGATTCCTCGGTGGGCGTGGTGATGGCTTCGTCATAGGCGTTGGTGTGCAGGCTGTTGCAGTTGTCGAACAGCGCGTACAGCGCCTGCAGCGTGGTGCGGATGTCGTTGAACTGGATCTCCTGCGCATGCAGCGAGCGGCCGGAGGTCTGGATGTGGTACTTCAGCATCTGACTGCGTGCGCTGGCGCCGTAGCGTTCGCGCATGGCGCGCGCCCAGATGCGCCGCGCGACACGGCCGATCACGGTGTACTCGGGATCCATGCCGTTGCTGAAGAAGAAGCTCAGATTCGGCGCGAAATCGTCGATGTGCATGCCGCGCGCGAGGTAGTACTCGACGATGGTGAAGCCATTCGACAGGGTGAAGGCGAGCTGGCTGATCGGGTTCGCGCCGGCCTCGGCGATGTGATAGCCGGAGATCGACACCGAGTAGAAGTTGCGCACCTTGCGCTCGACGAAGCTCTGCTGGATGTCGCCCATCATGCGCAGGGCGAACTCGGTGCTGAAAATGCAGGTGTTCTGCGCCTGGTCTTCCTTGAGGATGTCGGCCTGCACCGTGCCACGCACGGTTTCCAGCGTGGCCGCCTTGATCCGCGCGTAGGTCTCGGCATCCACCACTTCATCGCCGCTGACGCCGAGTAGGCCCAGGCCCAGGCCATCGTTGCCTTCGGGCAGCATGCCGGCGTACTGCGGACGCGGCCGGTCGCGATAGATCTCGGCGATGCGCGCATGCGCCGCTTCCCAGCGCCGGCTGTCCTCGCGCAGATGCTTCTCCACCTGCTGATCGATGGCGGTGTTCATGAACATCGCCAGGATGATCGGTGCCGGGCCATTGATGGTCATCGATACCGAGGTCTTCGGATCGCACAGATCGAAGCCCGAGTAGAGCTTCTTCATGTCATCCAGCGTCGCCACCGAGACGCCGGAATTGCCGATCTTGCCGTAGATGTCCGGGCGTTGATGCGGATCCTCGCCGTACAGCGTGACCGAATCGAAGGCCGTGGACAGACGTGCCGCGGGCTGGCCCAGCGACAGGTAGTGGAAGCGGCGGTTGGTGCGCTCCGGCGTGCCCTCGCCCGCGAACATGCGGGTCGGATCCTCGCCGCTGCGGCGATAGGGATAGACGCCTGCCGTGTACGGGTAATGACCCGGCAGGTTCTCCTTCTGCAGGAACTTCAGCAGATCGCCCCAGTCGCGATAGGTGGGCGCGGCGATCTTCGGAATCTGCTGGTGCGACAAGGACTCGCGGTAGTTCTCCACGCGAATCGTCTTGTCGCGCACCTTGTACTCGTTGACCGGCTCGACGATCGACTTGAGCCGCTCCGGCCACGCCCGCAACAAGGCCACGGCCTCGCTGTCCAGCGCCGCGATGGCATCGTTGTAGCGCTGTCGCATCACGCGGATGGCGTGCTCGTCAGCCGCGCGCTCGCGCGAGGCATCGTCGAGCAGATAGCTGGAGCGATCGGCGCGTGCGGGTTCGGTCTCCGCCTTGCGCGTCGAACCCGGCAGCAGCGCATCCGCCGGATAGGGCACCAGCGGCGCCGGGCGCATGCCATCGCCGAGTTCGCCGAGGACGGTGTAGTAGCTGCCCGCGCGTGCCGCAACCTGCGCCTGGGTGTCGACGCGGCGATTGACCGCGCGGCCCTGTTCGGCGATCTCCGCCAGATAGCGCACGCGTGCACCGGGAATCAGCACCGTGGCGCGCGGTTCCTTCAGCGAGGTGTCGATCTGCGGCTCGAAGTTGCAGCGCGCCGGCAAGGCCAGCTCGCGCGTGCCCAGTCCCAGCTTGCCCTTCAACAGCCGACACAGGTTCACGAACATCCAGCTGACGCCGGGATCGTTGAACTGGCTGGCGATGGTGGGATAGACGGGTACTTCCTCGTCGCTCAGCTTGAAGGCCTGGCGATTGCGCTTCCACTGCTTGCGCACATCGCGCAGCGCGTCTTCCGCCCCGCGCTTGTCGAACTTGTTCAGCACCACCAGTTCGGCGTAATCGAGCATGTCGATCTTTTCCAGCTGGCTGGCCGCGCCGTACTCACTGGTCATCACGTAGACCGGGAAATCGACCAGATCGACGATCTCCGAATCGCTCTGCCCGATGCCCGCAGTTTCGACGATCACCAGGTCGAAATCCTGCTGCCGCAAGTAGGCGATGCAGTCCTTGAGCACCGCGTTGATCGACACGTTCTGCCGGCGCGTGGCCATCGAACGCATGTACACCCGCGAACTGCGCAAGGTGTTCATGCGGATGCGGTCGCCGAGCAAGGCGCCGCCGGTGCGTCGCCGCGTGGGATCCACCGAGATCACCGCGATCTGCATCTCGGGAAAGGCGGCCAGGAAACGATTGAGCAGCTCATCGGTGACACTGGACTTGCCCGCACCACCAGTGCCGGTGAGACCAATCACCGGCGGCCGTGGCCGGCTGGCCTCACCCACCAAGGCCAGGCGCGCCTCGGCCGCTGGCGCGGCCTGCGCATTCTTGCGCAGGCTCAGCAGCTCGGCCTCGGCGATGGTGCCGGCCTCGATGGCGGAGAGCTTGGCCGCGATGCGCGTCTCGTCGATCAGGCTGTGCCGGGCCGGCGCCACGGCATCACCGCGATTCCGCGCCTGACGCCCTGCCAGCGTGCGCCGCACCACGTCCTCGATCATCGCGACCAGGCCCATGTGCATGCCGTCGTTCGGGTGATACACGCGCTCCACGCCGTAGGCATGCAGCTCGGCGATCTCCTCCGGCGTGATGGTGCCGCCGCCACCGCCGAACACGCGGATGTGCGAGGCGCCGCGCTCGCGCAGCATGTCCACCATGTACTTGAAGTACTCCATGTGCCCGCCCTGGTAGCTGGACAGGGCGATGCCATCGGCATCCTCCTGCAGCGCGGCGCGCACCACATCCTCCACCGAGCGGTTGTGGCCCAGGTGGATCACCTCCGCACCCTGCCCCTGGATCAGCCGCCGCATGATGTTGATCGCGGCATCGTGACCGTCGAACAGACTCGCAGCGGTGACGAAACGCAGCGGCGCCTGAGTGGCACCGCGGTCGACATCGGGCAGTTGCATCGCGGGGGTGCTCATGCGGGCTCCAGCGCCAATCAGAAGGCCGCGATTCTAGCCCGGACAAGGCATTGCAAGGCCTGCACCCAAGCTAGTGAACCTGCGGACATCGACGATCGGAAGATGGTAGGCGCAAAGGGGCGCGAAGGAGGCAAAGGACGCCATTGTTGCCGCGTCAACGAGCTTTCGATACACGGCGGGCCTTCACCGGCCGGGCGCTACACCAACCAGGCAACAAAGCCGCAACGCCGTGAATGGCTAGACTAGCCCTGCCGTTTCGAACGCTTCTGCAATGTCCCCCACCGCCGAAGATCTGCGCGAACGCCTCGATCAGCTGCTGCAAGCGGCGCTCAGCCTGCCGCCGGAGCAGCGCGCGCGCTTCATTGCCGAGAGTGGTGAAGAGGCCACGGTGCGGGCACAGGCGCTGGGCTTGCTGGCGCAGACGGTGGAGCCCGCGCCCTTGCTGGCGGAGACCAGCGTGAACCCTGCAGCGCCCCCGCCTGCGCGGCCCTTGGCGGCGCGACCGCGCATCGCCGGCTACAGCTTGATTCGCGAACTGGGCAGCGGCGGTATGGGCACGGTGTATCTGGCCGAGCGCGAACTCGATGGCGCGGTGCAGCGGGTAGCGCTCAAGCTCCTGCATGGCCATCCCAGCCACGAGGCGCGACGGCGTCTGGCGCGCGAGCGCGCCTTGCTGGCCGGGCTCAATCACCCTGGCATCGCCGCGCTGCTGGATGGCGGCGACACCGCCGATGGCCATGCTTGGCTGGCGATGGAGTACATCGAAGGCGAGCCGCTGTCGATCTGGATGCGCCAGCAGCGGCCGACGCTGGAGGTCTGCCTGCGCCTGTTCCTGCGCTTGTGCGATGCCGTGCAGCATGCCCACCAGCGGCTGGTGCTGCATCGAGACATCAAGCCCGGCAATGTGCTGATCGACAACGACGGCGTGCCGGTGCTGCTCGACTTCGGCATCGGTCGCGTGCTGGACGAGAGCTTGAGCCAGGACGTGACCGCCACCTTGGTCTTCACCCCTGCGTATGCGGCGCCGGAGCAGCGCGTGGGCAAGGGGCTCACCACGGCCACCGATGTGTTCGGCCTGGGTGCGGTGCTGTTCGAACTGGTGTCGGGCAAGAGCCTGACCGAGCTGCGGCGCGAGGATCAGGCGCTGAAGCCACCCAGTCATTACGTGGACGAGACCGCGCGTCGGCGACAGGTGCGCGGCGACCTCGACCGCATCGTGCAGAAGGCCATGCACGAGGCGCCGGAGCGCCGCTACGCCTCGGCGCAGGCGCTGGCCGAAGACATCCAGCGCTTTCTGCGCGGGCAGCCGGTGCTGGCCACGCCGGACAGCCTGGGCTATCGGCTGCGCAAGCTGATCGCGCGGCACCGTGTGGCCAGCGTCGCCGCGCTGCTCGCCGTGCTGATCGCCACCGCCTTCGTCTGGCGCCTCAATCTGGAACGCACACGCGCCCTGGCTGCCGAAGCCATGGCGGCGGCGGAGGCCGATAGCGCCAAGGCCTCGCGTGACTTCCTGGTATCGGTGTTCGAAGCCGCAGCGCCCGAGCAGACTTTGGGGCGGCCGGTATCGATCCCGGACCTCCTGGCTGCGGCCAGCGCCCGCCTGCAGCAGCAAGCCGACGCCGACCCGCGTCATCGCTACGCCACCTGGGCCACGCTGGCCGACACCTACGGCGCGCTGGGCGATCGTCAGCTCGCCTTGCGTGCGGCGGAGGCCGCCCTGGGCAGTCTGGCCGAGCTGCCCACGGCGCGCCCCGCAGAGCATGCGGCGGCGCACAAGGCCGTGGCCGCCAATCTGTACGAGCTGGGGCGTTTCGAGGAAGGCGCAACGCACTACCGCGATGCGCAGGATTGGCTGGCGCGCGACCCCGAGACCACGGCCGCCGAGCGCGCCGATCTGTGGGCGGCGATCGGCTATGCCCACCAGCTCGACGGCGAGCCCGCCGCATCGGCCAAGGCCTTGCAGCAGGCGCTGGCCGAACTGGATGCCAGCGGCGAGGACAGCGCCGACAACCGCGTTTACGTGCGCGCTGGGCTGCTGTTCGCTGCCATCCAGTTGGAACAGTGGGACGAAGCAGAGGCGCAGAGCGCGGCCGCTGATCGCGAGGCGGCGGCGCTCCCCGCCGATCACCCCTCGCGGCTCAACTTGTTGCGCTCGCAGGCCACCCTGCTGCAGACGCGCGGCGATCCTGAGCGTGCGGTGGCCAAGCTGCGCGAAGCCTTGCGCATCGCCGAAACCACCAAGTCGACAGGCAACAGCAGCAGCGCCGGCATCCACAATGACCTGGGCGTGGCCTTGAACGACCTCGGCCGCTACAAGGAAGCGCTGGTGCATCTGGAGGCCTCGCTGCGCCTCAATGCGGCCATGCAAGGCGAGGACAGCGTCGGCGTGGCCCATCTCAAGGCCAACCTCGGCGCGCTGTACGAGAACCTGGGTGACTACGCCCGCGCCGAAATGCTGGCGCGCGAGGCGCTGGCCAGCTTCGCGCGGCACGACTATCGCAATGACATGGTCACGCAAACCACCATCAATCTGTCGCGCGCGCTGAGCTTCGCCGGCGAGCACGACGAGTCGGTGCGCCTGCTGCAGGAAGTGGTCGATGCCATCGCCGCTCGCGAGGCGCCGGAGTCGCTGAATCTGGCAGTGAACCGCTTCCGGCTTGCCGGCAATCTGCGCCGCGCCGGCCGCCTGGAAGCCGCGCAGGCACAACTCGATGCCGCCGCTCCGATGCTGCTCCAGGTCTTGGGCGCCGAGCATCCGGTGCAGATGCAGGTCAAGCGCCAGCAAGCCATGCTGAGGGCCGCCCGCGGCGATCACGCCGAGGCATTGGCAGATTTCGAAGCGGCCCTGGACCTGGGCGCGCGACTGCAGGGCATCGCCGCCAGCGATGTGGCCGAAGTCCGCGTGGAGTACGCCGAGAGCCTGCTGCAACTGGGCCGCAAGGACGAGGCGCGTGCACAAGTGGATCAGGCCGAAACCCTGCTGCGCGAAGCCCTTCTGCCCGGCGCCGTGGCCCTGCAGAGGTTGGCCCGCGTGCGTGCGAGATTGGTCGCGGGATGAGGCGGGATTGGTAGGGGCAAGCCTTGTGCCTGCCCGACGATGTGGCCATGCCTGCGCGACCTTGCGGCCAGCAGCGTGGCGCGGGCGACCACAAGGGTCGCCCCTACATCGGCGTGTGATTCGGCGCGCGGGGCGCAAAGAAAAAGGCCTGCGGGTTGCCCACGCAGGCCTTTTGAATGTTGGCTCCCGGAGCAGGGATCGAACCTGCGACCCAGTGATTAACAGTCACTTGCTCTACCGCTGAGCTATCCGGGAACGGCGAGAGCCCGAAAGTATGGTGAGGCGAGTTGCGCTCGTCAAGCCCCTGGTACGCAGGGGCTGGGCTCAGCTCTTCAGCACATAGCAAGGCCGGTACGGGTCGCCGCCGGGCAGCTTCATGCGGTGCTGTTCGACGAAGGCGCGCAGCAGCACGTCCAGCGAGTCCATGATCGGGCGCTCGCCGACCAACTCGTACGGGCCGTGCGCTTCGATGGCGCGGATGCCCTCTTCCTTGACGTTGCCCGCGACGATGCCGCTGAAGGCGCGACGCAGATCGGCCGCCAGATCGTGCACCGGCCGGCCACGATGCAGGTCGAGGCCGCTCATGTTGGCGTGGGTGGGCGCGAAGCGCTGCTGGAATGCGTGCGGCACCTTGAGCGACCAGTTGAAGAAGAAGGCGTCCTTGCTGTCGATGCGCTGCTCGCGCACCTCGCTGGTGCCGGCGCGCACCGCGCGGGCGACCGCCACTGCATCGTCGACGATGATCTGGTAGCGCTTGGCGGCATCGTCGCCCAGGGCGAGGCGCAGGAAGGCATCGATCTGCTCGAAGTAGGCGGCGCTTTCCTTCGGCCCGGTGAAGATCAGCGGGAAGGCGATGTGCTGGTTGTCGGGATGCAGCAGGATCCCGAGCATGTACAGGATTTCCTCGGCGGTGCCCACGCCGCCGGGGAAGACGACGATCGCGTGGCCCATGCGCACGAAGGCTTCGAGGCGCTTCTCGATGTCCGGCATGATGACCAGGTGATTCACGATCGGGTTCGGCGACTCCGCCGCGATGATCCCCGGCTCGGTGATGCCGATGTAGCGATTGTCGAAGCGGCGCTGCTTGGCGTGGGCGATGGTGGCGCCCTTCATCGGACCCTTCATCGCGCCCGGTCCGCAGCCGGTGCAGATGTCGAATCCGCGCAGGCCCAGTTCGTAGCCCACCTTCTTGGTGTAGTTGTACTCGTGGCGGCGGATCGAGTGGCCGCCCCAGCACACCACGAGGTTGGTGTCGGTGCCGGCCTTGAGCACGCCGGCATTGCGCAGGATGTCGAAGACCGCGTTGGTGATGCCTTCGGATTCGCTGAGATTGGCGCGTGCGCGGATCTCGTTCTCGACGTACAGGATGTCGCGCAGCACGGCGAACAGCAGTTGGCGGATGCCGCGCACGATCTCGCCGTCGACGAAGGCCTGATGCGGCGCGTTGACCAGATCGAGCTTCACGCCGCGATCCTGCTGCACGATGCGGATGTCGAAATCCGGATGGCGAGCCAGCACGGCGCGCGCGTCATCGCTTTCCGAACCGGTGGTCAGCACCGCCAGCGCGCAGCGCTTGAACAGCGGCGAGAGATCGCCTTGCGTGGCCTCGCTCAGACGGCGCACTTCGGCCTTGGACAGCACATCCATGCCCGCTTCTGGATTGATGCGGGCGGTGACAGGGGAATGATTCATGATGAAATCCTGGCCACCTGCACGGTGGCTCTTGTCAGGTCAGTGAACTCGCGGCAGATCAATCGACCGCGGTGAGTAGGTGCTGCGGCACGCCGCCCTTGATCAGCCGGGCGTTGAAGCCGCGTTCGCACAATAAGAATGTGGCCGAGGCGCTGCGCCGGCCGGTGTCGCAATACACGTAGTACTCGCGCTGGGCGTCAAGCTCACGCACCGCGTGCCGCACCCGCGCCAGCGGCATGTTCTGCGCGGCGGGCAAGTGGCCACGCTGGAACTCGCTGGGCAGCCGCACATCGAGCAACACGCCGCTGGCCGGCATGTCGGCGAGCGCCACTTCGGTCATCAGCGGCGCCTTCAACAGGCGGGTGAAGGCAGCACTGGACAGGCGCATCAGGCTGCAGCGGGTGAGCGCGCGCACGGTGGCGTTGCGTGGCTCGCCAGAGACCAGCGCCTCTTCGCCAAAGCCGCGTCCCACGCCAAGCTGCGCCAGTTCCTCTTCCTGATTGCGACTGCGATCTTCCAGCACCACCTGCGCGCGGCCTTCGGTGATCACGTAGTAGAAGTCACCCGGATCGCCCTGGCGCAGGATGATCTCGCCGGGTTCGAAGCTCACCGGCTCCATGCTGGCAAAGATCTGCGCAATATTGCCCGGCGGCACGCGCAGGAAGGCCTTGCTCTGCAGCAGCGCGGTCATCCAGTCCTGGCCATCCTCGTCTTCGTCCGCATCGCGCGCCAGTTCCTTGACCTCGACCCCGCCGGTCTGCGACCAGGTCAGCATCAGGTCCAAGAGTTCGCGATCGACAAACAGGATCTGCGTGGGCTTGAGACACAGCGCAGTGGCCGAGCGCCGCTGGCCGGGCGCCAGCGCGAAGCGCGCTTCCTCATCACCGGCGCGCAGCACCTTGCTGTGGCCCTCGGTCTGAACTTCGATTTCGCCGTCGATCAGATAGGCCTGCGTGCGCGACAGCTCGCCGCGATTGAAGATCACCTGCCCCGGTCGGTAGTTCACCAGATTGCTCTGCTTGGCGAGCTGCGCGCGATCCGAAGGGACCAGTGACTGCAGCGGCACGAAGCGCCCAAAAAGGCTGATGTTGACCATGGGAGCCGGCGCGTCCGGGCGAGGAAAAGGCCGCGGATTCTATGCCGGTTCAGCCGCGCCGGTCAGCAATCCGATCAGCGCAGCTCGCTCACGTATAGTCCGGCGGCTTCGAATCATTGACAGGAATTCGCGTATGGGCGCCCGCACTCCCTTGTACGACGCGCATCTGGCTGCAGGTGCGCGCATGGTCGATTTCGGCGGCTGGGACATGCCATTGCATTACGGCTCGCAGATCGAGGAGCACCATCAGGTGCGCCGTGACGTGGGCTTGTTCGACGTCTCGCACATGACCGTCGTCGACCTGCAAGGCGCCAATGTGCGCCCCTTCCTGCGCCGCTTGCTCGCCAACAATGTGGACAAGCTCAAGCTGCGCGGCAAGGCGCTCTACACCTGCATGCTCAACGAGCGTGGCGGCGTGATCGACGATCTGATCGTGTACTTCCTCAGCGAGGACTACTTCCGCCTGGTGGTGAACGCCGCCACGCGCGAAAAGGATCTGGCCTGGATCCGCGCGCAAGCGGTGGCGGAAGGCGTGGAAGTGACGGAGCGCAGCGACCTGGCCATGGTGGCGGTACAGGGCCCCGCAGCGCGCGCGCTGGTCTACAGCCTGCTCGACAGCGAGACGCGCGCGGCAGCGGAAGCACTGAGCCGTTTCGCCGCTGCCGAAGGTCAGGAGCTTTTCATCGCGCGCACCGGCTACACCGGCGAAGACGGCTTCGAGGTCATCGTGCCGGCCAGCCAAGTGGTCGACTTCTGGAATCGCTTGATCGCTGGCGGCGGCAAGCCCTGCGGCCTGGGCGCGCGCGACACCTTGCGCCTGGAAGCGGGCATGAACCTCTACGGCCAGGACATGGACGAGGACAGCTCGCCGCTGGAAGCCAATCTGGCCTGGACCGTGGCCTTCGATCCGGCCGAGCGCCAGTTCATTGGCCGCGCGGCGCTGGAAGCGCAACGTGCTGCCGGCGTGGCGCGGACGATGGTGGGCCTGGTGATGGACGAAAAGGGCGTGCTGCGTCACGGGCAGAAGGTGTACGGCGCTTCCGGCGAAGGCGAGATCCTGTCAGGGACTTTCTCGCCCACCTTGCAGAAGGCGATCGCCTTTGCGCGCGTGCCCACCGGCATCGGCGCAGATGCGGAAGTCGACATCCGCGGCAAACGTGTGCCGGTGCGGGTGGTCAAGCCGATGTTCGTGCGCGAGGGCAAGCCGGTCTAGCCGCTGGCTCGTCTATCGACGCGGCGAAGACTGAGCATCGATCGGCGGCATCAACGCTGAGAGATGCGCAGGGGCGCCGCGTGGGCCAGGGACGCAAAGCCTGCCTGGCAGGGCCAATGGCAAACTGCCACGGTGGTCTGCAAGGCTGAGCTGCGGCTGGTCCCCCCTTGCCGCTTGTGGGCCAGCCCCATCGTCTGATGGTCAATGCCCGCCGCTTCAAACGGGCAAGGCCCTGGGTGCAAACCGGGCGACGCAGGTCGCCCTTTGCTGTTGTCAACGTGGTGCGGCGCCCTGCGCTGCCGCCACATGCGCCTGCCACCCCGCCAGCAGGTTCTGCAATGCCTGCGGGGGCACGTCACCCACCATGATCCAGCGTCCACGCTCGCTGCTGGCGCTCAGCCTCGACAGCGCACCAAAACGCTGCAGACTTTGACGGGTCGGACCGGATTCAGGCTGCCAATAGATCGACACATAGGCCC
>ERZ1066138.728-NODE-728-length-10804-cov-5.036469_pt1 | contig 10804 bp, 12 predicted proteins | sample MGYA00382785_ERZ1066138 | MGnify/ENA primary metagenome ERZ1066138 (study PRJEB33369, sample SAMEA5778368) | biofilm metagenome | biome: Industrial cooling water; feature: Water cooling tower basin; material: Biofilm | place: United Arab Emirates | collected...
CCTCTGTGCCGAGTGTTTCAATTCTGAATATAGGGAAAACCAGGGGCGCCACCGCTGTTTCGTCGATGATCGAGCGTGCCCTACCACAAATATAGGAGCACGCCGCTGGTTTCCGCTTCGACGAAGCCGAGCGACTCGTACAGCCGCCGCGCCGGCGTGTTGCGCGTGTCGACAGCCAGCGTGAGCGCCATGGCATCGCTGTGCGCAAGCGTGTGCATCGCGTGCAGCATCAAGGTCCGACCGAGCCCCTGGCCGCGTGCTTCGGGGACGAGGCCGACGTAGGCCAGCTCCCAGGTGGCGCCGTCGAGCAATTCCGTCAGCATGAGAACCCCGATGGGAAGGTCATGCGCTGTGGCCAGCCACCAGCGGGAGGACTCGAATCGGCCCTGGGCGCGATGCCCCGCGAGGATTTCGTCAATCGTGCGTACGCCGTTCAACTCGGGGCAGTCCCGCGTTCCCTGATAGGTCCGCTCCAGCGTCTCGGCGAAGAGACGCTCCTCGCAGCGATCATAGTGCACCAAGCGGAGCGCATCGACATTGATTGCTGGCAGATTCGTGAGATCATGCGTCAACTGATGCAATTTCGTGATCGTGCGGAAGCCCTGTCGAGTCAGCGGGGCGGCCCACGCCTCCTCGCCGGGGCGCACCAGTGCCTGCGCGATCTTGCAACCCTCGGCCCGATACCATCCCAGGGCCGCACGAATCAGTGCGTCCGCCGGGTCATGGATCGTCGATGGCAACCAGAACAGACAAGCAGCGCCTGCGAGCGGAACGGTGACTTGCACCGCCAGGATTCGCCGACCTTCCCGCGCAACCCAGATGCCGCGCGGATCGAACAGGTTGGAGCCGAGCATCGTCAGGAAGTGCTGGACGCGGAGAGCGCGTTCCTCCTCCGGCACACGCGAAAGCGCGCAGTCCAGAGCGGCGGTCCAGTCGCCAGGCCGAAGCGGTTCGAGAATCATGGGAGTGGAGGCGGAAGGCTCGGCTCAATGGCCGTCGCCGTTGGTGCCAGTGGATTCGATCCGCACCTTCGACATGGTCAGGCGATTGCCCGGGGGATGAATGGTGACCTCGGTCATGTAGTGACGCATCAGCAGCAGCCCGCGGCCCGAGGGGCGTTCGAGATTCTCGTCGGCGAGAGGATCGGGAACATCCTCGGGATCGTAGCCGGGTCCCTCATCGGTGACGCCTACGTCGAAACGGTCGGGGTCGACGCGAAAGAACACATGTACCTTCTTGGCGTTGTCCATCTGGTTGCCGTGCTTGATGGCGTTGACGATCGCTTCCTCGAGCGCGAGACGAATGCCGAAGATTTCCTTGTCTTCATACTGGTTCTGACGCAGATGATTCTCGATCACTTCCTGGACCATCCGCGCTTCGTTGAGATCGCTGGGGATCACGAATTCGACGGATCCATCCGGCAAGGAATTACGCATGTTCTGCCTCAACAACCTCATGGGCGACGACATGAATACTCCGCTCAAGGGGAAAGCCGCTTTGCATCCCGGAAAACTTGCTTCCAACCCTGAACCAACCGGAGCAACGTGGGCGATCAATCGTGCATGGACGGGATATGAGAACTTACGCTATCTTAACGGTACTGGCATCCAGATGAAATAGCAATTCCAGGGCGAAACGGAAAGCTAGAACGCCTGCAATGCCGTTTGCTCGTCTTTTTGGATGTTGAAGAGCTTGTTCAGCTTCGTGATCTCGAACACCTCGTAGATGTCGTCGTTGATATTGCACATGACCAGCTTGCCGCCGGCCGTCTGGACCTTCTTGTTGAGGGTGATGAACTTGCCGAGCGCGGCACTGGAGAGGTATTCGACGTTGCCGAAGTTGAGGAGGATCTTCTTGCGATTGAATTCGTCGACGAGGCTGAAAAGGTCCTCGCCGATCTTTTGAATATTCTGTTCGTCGAGGATCTTCTTATCGATGAAATTGACTACCGAGATCTCGCCGCAGTCTTCGACTTCCAGGCGGCGACGTCGAGGTTGCGTGGACATGGAACAGTTCTCCCATGAATTCAAGTCCCGCATGGAGCGGGGGTTGCGGCGCTCATTCGCGACGATGATGCCATGTTAAGGCACGGGGGACGGTTGTCAAGAACTTTCCGGCACAATTGGAAAGGCCGCGCGGCTCACCCGCGGAGGCAAGTCTCCGATCTTGGCGGTCGATTATCAATCGGCAAGATCGGAGACTTGCCGCCACGGGGTGGCCCGCGCGGCTCATTACCCATTCACGACGTTCGCGTGGCGCGCACATCGTCGTCATCCAGCGAGGCCGGCAACTGGCTGAGCGGCCGACGCTCGTCGATCGGGTCGACGTGATAGCGCCAGCCGACGATCCCCGGCTTCGCGAAATGATCGAAGATGAACCAGGCCAGATCATCCTCCTTGCGGAACGGAACCAGCGCCAGTCCTTGCACCGGGTTCAAAAGATAAACATCGAGTCCGTTCAACTCCTCCAACGCGTCATCGAACTTCGCCTGGGCGCGTTCCAGCTCGTCGCTGCGCTTCTCGGCTGCGATGAGTTGCTCGCGATCTCTCGGCGCGTGGGCGTCTCGATCGCGCTCGTCTTTGCGTCGAAGGCGGAGCAATTCGAGATAGTGCTCCCGCAATGACCCAGTCACCGAGCGTAAATACGGGATGGCTTTGGCGAGTTCGCTGCGCTGCCAGAGCCGCAGGACTCGCATGCGTTTCGAACGGCTGCGACGGCGACGTTTCATGGGACCCCTCCTTTTTCCGAGAAATGAAATCGGCCGGGAGGCCCTTGTCCTCTCCTCTATCATTCTAGTAGGGACCCGCGCCGGAACGCTGCACATCTCGCGGTTTTCCCACGGAAAAAGAGGAGGCGATTCATGTTCACCGCGTGGAAAGTCGCGAGCCCTTTGGGCATCGACTTGAAGATCCATTGGACCTTCTGGCTGCTGCCGTTGTGGGTCATTTTCACGTTCGAGGATTCAGGATTCCTCCCACTGTGGCTGCATGTTTTCCTGATTTTCCCGCTGTTTTTCTGCATCGTCCTGCATGAGTACGGGCATGCGTTGATGGCCCGGCACTTCGGGATCGGCACGCGCAGCATCACGTTGTCGCCGCTGGGGGGCATCGCGCAACTCGAGCGGATGTCGCGCAGTCCATGGGAAGAATTCTGGATCGCCATCGCCGGGCCTGCCGTCAATGTGGTCATCGCCGCGATCCTGGGGACGGGACTCCTTGTTTATGCCCTGCTTGACCCGGGATTCCAAAATGTGCTCTGGTGGCGGGCGTTGGGGATCATCTTCCTGGTGAACATCGTGCTGGTCATTTTCAACTTATTGCCGGCGTTTCCGATGGACGGCGGACGGGTGTTCCGCGCGCTTCTAGCGGGTTCATTCGGCATGCTGACAGGGACGCGCATCGCTATCGGCGTCGGCACGGTCATGGCTATCATCATGGGTCTGGCAGGCGTGCTGCTGCTCGGCAATCCCTGGCTGATCTTCATCGCGCTGTTCGTGATCTGGGCCGGACATCAGGAGCTTCTGACGCTTGAAATGGAGGAGCACGAACGCCGCAGCATCTTCGACGATGACGCGCCGCTGGTTCTCGGCACGCCGCGGGCGGACCAGGCTGGCATGCAAGTGACCATTTGCCGCTGGGACGCGCAGCGTGGGAGGTGGGTTCGACAGACGTACACGGATCGGACGGATTAGCACCTGGGTTCCGGCGAGCGCGATCGGGATGCCACGCATCAAGACCGCTTGATGATCCCGAGAAGTCCCCCTTCGTTGCGCTCGCCGGATCCGAGGGGCGTCCGCCGCGCTGACCGCCTGGGGTCCGTGCTTGCCGCGCCATGGTGCGTGGCAGGGGGAGCCCTAGGCGGCGGGGCACTTTCAGGTTCGACGCTGCGCATTGCGCGGGTTGTTACGTCGGGCGAGGTCCGCACGGAGGCGCGTCCGTTGAAACAGAGCATCCTGAGCGCCGCCGATTGCCGATGACGACGAAGCGGCATCGTGTGGTTTAAGAGACGGTTATGAAAACCAGGCGGATCGTGGCCGGGGTCCGTACTCGGACCCCGGAGCCCTCGGTTTTTCTTGACATTCCGGGGTCGGAGTAAGCACCGACCTCGGCCACGACTGAACGGGTTCTGATACGCTTTCTTGCCGGCAGTACGGGCACGCAACGGAGTTCGCGCATGGCCACGGCTGGTCCACGCACGCCGGGAATGATCGCATCGCTCGGCGACACGGCGTCCCGCGCCATCATCCTCCTCGGCGATTTCGCGATCTTCACGCTCCAGGTCGTCTCCTGGATGTTCTGGCGTCGGCCTCGCCCCGGAACGCTCCTCCCCAGCTTCTATGTTGTCGGCGTCCGCTCCGTTCCCGTCGTTGCCATCACCGGCATGTTCATCGGCATGGTCATGGCCGTGCAGATGTTCAACCAGTTCAACACCATCGGCATGGCCACCCGCCTCGGCTCGATGATCAACATCACCATCGTGCGCGAGCTCGGCCCGGTGCTCGCCGCGACGATGCTGGCCGGGCGCGTCGGCAGCGCCATGGCCGCCGAGCTCGCGACCATGCGCGTCACCGAGCAGATCGACGCGCTTTCCAGCCTCGGCGCCCATCCGCTCCATTACCTCGTCGTCCCGCGCCTGATGGCGTGCGCGTTGCTGATTCCTCTTTTGACCGTGGTCGCCGACTTCATGGGCATCATGGGCGGGGCGTTCATCTGCACCCGGCTCTACGGCGTGGAGGCCCACTATTACTGGACGCATAGCGAGTACTACGTCAGCATGTGGGATGTCAGCATGGGGCTGATCAAGGCCTTTTTCTTCGGCTGTGCCATTGCGCTGATCGGCTGCCATCGCGGTCTGCACAGCAAACCCGGAGCGGAAGGCGTGGGCCGCGCGGCGACCGAGGCGTTCGTCGCGTCCTTCGTCGCGATCCTGGTGCTCGACTTTTTCCTCGCGGTCCTGCTCCTGGCGGTGCATGAGCGTTTCCTCCTCCAGGGGGTCACGCGGTCCTTTGTGTGAGAATGATGTCACGAGCCAGATGCCGGGAGGGCGAGGCTCCGGCCGAGCCATGTGAACCCGGCTCGGCAGGCGCCTCGCCCTCCCGATTGCGGATCCGAATGAACGCCAAGACGATATGAGCACCAATCCACCACCCCTGATCTCGCTTCAGAAGGTGAGCCTCACGTTCGGCAGCCAGCGCGTGCTGCAGGACGTTAGCCTCGACATTCTGCGCGGGCAGACCGTCGTCGTCATCGGCGAGAGCGGCTGCGGCAAGACGGTGCTCCTCAAGCTCATCATCGCGCTGCTCCGCCCCACCGTCGGCACCGTCCTTTTCGAAGGGAAGAATCTCAACGAGCTCGGCGACCGCGAACTCACCGCGCAGCGTTTGCGCTTTGGCTTCCTCTTTCAAAGCTCGGCCCTCTTCGACAGCCTCTCCGTCTACGACAACGTCGCCTTCGGCCTGCGCGAGCAGCGCGGCCTCGACGAGACGAAGATCCGCGACATCGTCCGCCAGCGCTTGCAAGAGGTCGGTCTGCCGTTCGACGTCGTCAAGAAGAAGCCGGCCGAGCTGTCGGGAGGCATGCGCAAGCGCGTCGGCCTGGCCCGCGCGCTGGCGATGCAGCCCGAGGTGATGCTCTACGACGAGCCGACGACCGGTCTCGACCCGATCATGACCGACGTCATCAACGAATTGATTCTGCAAGTGCGCCAGCGCAACCCGGTCACCAGCATCGTCGTCACGCACGAGATGCGCACGGTGCACAAGGTCGCCGATCGCGTCGTGATGCTGTATCCGCTCGCGCGCCTCAAGCCCGGCGAGTCGCAGATCCTGTTCGACGGCCCTCCCGCAGCGCTGGCCGAGGTGGGCGATCCGCGCGTCCGCCAGTTCGTCGAGGGCATCGCCAGCGACCGCCTGCAAGAGCTTTCGGAATCCTAGGAGTTTAAGGAGAGTCTCCGTTTCAATGTGGCACGACGCTCCGCGTCGTGATTTTGCGACGCGGAGCGTCGCACCACGATCAAACGGAGACAGTGCCGGAGTTTATTGATCGTCAGGTTGATAAGCGCCTTCCTCGGTAGGACGGACATTCTTGTCCGTCCCTCACGAATGGACGGACAAGAATGTCCGTCCTACCGGAACCAGGGCACTGTCAACCTGAGGTCAACAAACGAAATGGACGCGACATCTACGGAGGAATCACCATGAACGACCAGGGCCTGCGATTTCGCGTCGGGATCTTCGTCCTCGCCTCGATCATCCTGCTCGCGGTGCTGACGATTCTCTTCGGCGGCTATCCGAGCGTCTTCAAGCCGACGGACACGTATTACATCGAGTTCGACAACGCCAAGGGGGCCTCGCCGGGAACGCCCGTGCGCCGCTCTGGCGTCAAGATCGGCGAGGTCCGGGCCGTCAATCTCGACAACGAGACCGGCAAGGTCCGCATGGAGATTCGCGTCGATCGCAAGTACACGATCCGCAAGGCCGACCGCCCCACGATCGTTCAGGGGTTGTTGGGCGGCGACACCTCCATCGCGTTTCTGCCTCCGGAGGAGAAGCAATTCGTGCTCGACAAGACGGTGGTCGAGCCCGGCGAGGTGATGAAAGGCGTGACTCCCGCCGACGCTGGCACGCTCGTTCAAAAAGCGGGCGATCTCGTTGGCCCAGCGACCGAGGCGCTGGTCGAGGCCAAGAAGGTCTTCGCCCGGCTCGATCGCATGGGCCCAACCATGGAAGCCGCCCTTAAGGACCTGCGCGAGATCAGCAAGGTCGCGGTCGAGCTGGGCCCCGATTTGCAGAAGACGAGCGCGGAGATTCGTGCCCTCGCCAAGGAGACGCGCGAGTCCATCCCGGACATCAAGCGCACCAATGAGGAGATCCAGGCCGTCGTCCGCGTCTACACCAAGCTCGGCGAGCGCACCGACAAGCTCATCATGAGCAACGAGGCCAAGATCGTCCGCACGCTCGATCTTCTCGAAGAGACCCTGAAGCGCACCAACGAGGTGCTCAGCGACGAGAACCAGAAGAACCTGCGCGAGTCGCTGCGCAACGTCAGCGCCTCGAGCCGGCAATTCGAGTCGATCACCAAGGATACCGGCGAACTCGTGAAAGAGAGCCGGGTGGCAGTCAAGCAGCTCACCGAATCCATGAAACGGGCCGATGACGCCATTCAAGACCTGCAAAAGACGCTCAAGCCGCTGGGCGACCGCGGGCCGACGATGCTGAAGGACTTCGCCGACGCCGCCGATAATCTCAATCGCACGCTGAAGGACCTGCGCGAGCTGATGCAGGTCGTCGCGCGCTCGGAGGGGACCGTGCAAAAATTCCTGAGCGATCCGTCCCTCTACAACAACCTCAACGACTCCGCGCTGATGATGACGAGGATCCTCCCCCGCGTCGACCGCGTCATGCGCGACGTGGAAATCTTCGCCGACAAGCTCGCCCGCCATCCGGAACTGATCGGCCTCGGCGGCGTGGTACGCCCATCGAGCGGCCTGAAGGAGACGCCGTTTCGGATCTATCCGTGAGCTCACGGCAGCACGGTCTCGCCCATCAAATAGCGGTCGCATTCGCGGGCGGCGCCGCGGCCTTCGTTGATGGCCCAGACGACCAGGCTTTGGCCCCGGCGCATATCCCCCGCGGCGAAGACCTTCGGGTTGTTCGTCTGGAACTTGCCATACTCGGCCTTGACGGCGTGCGTCGGTCCCAGCTTCTGCACCTCGATGCCGAGCTTGTCGAGAAGCTGATTCTCCGGCCCCAGGAAGCCCATCGCCAACAGCACGAGCTGGGCGGGGAGGACCTTCTCCGAGCCGGGGATTTTTTTGACGGCGAAGCGGCCGTCCGCGTCCTTGACCCATTCGATGCGGCAGGTATGGATCTCCTTGACGTGGCCATTCGCATCGCCCACGAATCGCTCCGTGTTGATGAGATACTGGCGCGGATCGGCGCCAAAGATCGTCGCGGCCTCCTCCTGGCCGTAATCGAGCTTGTACACCTTCGGCCATTGCGGCCAGGGATTGTCGGGCGCCCGCTCGTTGGGCGGCTTCGGGAGAATCTCGAACTGCACGAGCGATCGGCAACCGTGCCTCATGGCGGTGCCGACGCAGTCCGTCCCCGTGTCGCCGCCGCCGATGACGATGACGTCTTTGCCCTGGGCGCTAATGAATCCCGCTTGCGGCTTGGGGTTCGTGTGCGAATCCGCGAGCGCCAAGCCGCAAGCGGCGGAATCGAGCAGAGTGCGCGTATTGCCCGTGAGGAAATCCATCGCGAAGTGGACGCCCTTCAGCTCGCGGCCCGGGACCGTGAGATCGCGCGGCTTGGTCGCGCCGCCGCAGAGGACGACGGCGTCGAATTCGTCCAGGAGTTGCGACGCGGAGTAGTTGACGCCGACCTCGCAGTTGGTGATGAAGCTGATCCCTTCGTCCTGCATGAGCTTGACGCGCCGCTCGACGACGAGCTTCTTGTCGAGCTTCATATTGGGAATGCCGTACATCAATAAGCCGCCGATGCGATCGGCGCGTTCGAAGACGGTGACCCAGTGCCCCGCCTTGTTGAGCTGGGCGGCAGCGGCGAGCCCCGCGGGGCCCGAGCCGACGACCGCGACCTTCTTGCCCGTGCGGAACGGCGGCGGCTCGGCATGAACCCAGTCATGCTCGAACGCCCGGTCGATGATCGAGCACTCAATGTTCTTGATCGTGACAGCCGGCTCCGTCATGCCGAGGACGCACGACCCCTCGCACGGCGCCGGGCAAACGCGGCCCGTGAACTCCGGGAAATTGTTCGTCTTCAATAGTCGTTCGAGCGCGTCCTTCCACAGCCCGCGGTAGACGAGATCGTTCCACTCGGGGATGAGGTTGTTGACCGGACAGCCCGACGCCATGCCCGCCAGCAACGTTCCCGTGTGACAGAACGGCACGCCGCAATCCATGCAACGCGCGCCCTGCTTCTGCAGGTCGGCGTCGGATTGATGCGCGTGGAACTCATCCCAGTCGTGAATGCGCTCGCCCGGATGCCTCGCCAGCGGCAACTCGCGCGGGAACTCCAGAAAGCCAGTCGGTTTGCCCATTGCATATTCCCCTATTTCGTTTAGCCGCTGGTCGCAGACCAGCGCGGGTGCGTTCAACGGCGAACCGCGCCGCTCTACGAGCGGCGGCTAAACGACATCTCGTTCTGCAAACTGCCGCACCCATGCGCGCTGCGCATCCGAGTCGGGCACCATCAAGCCGCGCGCCAAACTGATCCGCGCGTACGCCTCGTCGGCGTCGATGCCGGCGCGCACCAGCGTGCACGCCGCCAGGAGCGATGCCCGGCCGATGCCCGCGCGGCAGTGGATGACGACGCTTCGGCTCGCGTCCAGGTGCGCGCTGATCTCACGCACGACCTCGTCGACCTCGTCGATCGTCACCGGCGTCTCACGGTCGCCGATCGGAAAGTGCACAAAATGCAGCCCCAGATGCTTGCACCACTCCTCCTCCGCAACCACGTCGCGCATGCGCGCCTCGTGCAACGTTAGCGCCGAGACGACGACCTCGATGTTCGCGTCCTTCCAGGCGCGCAGATCCTCCGCCAGCTCCGCGCCGCCGCGCGGACACGCCGCCGTCGCCAGATCAGCGTGGGGCCAGGGGCCGGTGATGAGGTAGAGGTTCATGGCTGATTCATTCTTCGATCTGCGACATTCCTTCATCGTCATCGGCTAGCCCAAAATAGCGTTTAAGATCGCGGCTGCCATGAAAGATGAAAAGAATCTGGCATTCGTCCTCTCGCACTTCAAAAATGATCCGATACGAATACACGATCAATTCGCGAATCGTCGGGACATCGAACTCCGGTACTACGGTACCTAATTCCGGGAATCGTTTGAGCAGTTTGGCGGTCTCGCGAATTCGGCGGTTGACCATGGCGGCGTTCTTGGGCGAGTCCTTGCGGATGTAATCCGTGTGCCGCTGCAAATCGCTCAAACCGGTTTCGCTCCAAACGAGTCGAGCCATTGTTCCATCCTCTGATCAACGTCCTCCTCCGAATGGACACGCCCAGCCTCAATGTCGGCCCGCGCGCATGCAAGCTTCTCGCGCATGTACAAGAGCCGCAGAATGTCTAAACTCGTGCAATCCTCGGGCATAGCTTGAATGGCCTGGATGGCCGCCTCTTTCACCGGACTCATGATCGTCTCCTTGCTCTATTTCCCTCCGACGCGCATTGTATCATGGGCGTTCTCCTCGAACGCGGCCATGATGGCGTCCTCTTCCGAGAGGCCCTGCGCCTTGAATCGCTTCTGCGTTTCGAGCACGCGGCGGTAATCGTTGGGGTAGACCTTCACGAACTTCGGAACCATGCGCTCCCACAGGCCCAGCACGCGCCACGCCAGCTCGCTGCCGGTCAGATCGGCGTGCGTCTGAATCATACGGCGAACCTCCGCGATCTCGTCAGGGTCGTCGAGGCGGTGGAGCTTGACCATCTCCTTGTTGCAGCGGCGCTCGAAGCCCGCGTGCTCGTCGAGGACGTAGGCGATGCCCCCCGACATGCCCGCGGCGAAGTTCTTGCCGGTCGGGCCGAGGACGACGACGCGGCCGCCCGTCATGTACTCACAGCCGTGATCGCCGACGCCTTCGATGACCGCGTTGACGCCGGAGTTGCGGACGCAAAATCGCTCGCCGGCGACGCCGCGGATGTACGCCTCACCCGCGGTCGCGCCGTAGAAGGCGACGTTGCCGATGATGATGTTGTCCTCGGCGACGAAGGTGGCATCCGACGGCGGATACACGATGATCTTGCCGCCGCTGAGCCCCTTGCCGACATAGTCGTTGGCGTCGCCTT
>ERZ1066138.729-NODE-729-length-10795-cov-9.148231_pt1 | contig 10795 bp, 10 predicted proteins | sample MGYA00382785_ERZ1066138 | MGnify/ENA primary metagenome ERZ1066138 (study PRJEB33369, sample SAMEA5778368) | biofilm metagenome | biome: Industrial cooling water; feature: Water cooling tower basin; material: Biofilm | place: United Arab Emirates | collected...
TTTTCGCGCCCAAGGGCGCTCCTACAGGGGCGGCCTTACATCGAGGCCAGACCCTTGTCGCGCCTGTCAGCTTCAATTCGCGCCGATTCAATAAGCCTGAAGTAGACGCGATCAGCGGCAATGCTGCTCGCGGATTGCCAGCGCCTCGGGCATCCATTCGTTCAACTGCTGGATGCGGGTCTGGTGGCTGGGATGCGTGGAGGCGAACTCCGGGGGCTGGCCCTGGCTGGCCGCCGACATGCGCTCCCACAGCCGCGGCGCTTCGGTGGGATCGAAGCAGGCCGCCGCCATGAACATCAGTCCCAGGCGGTCCGCCTCGGATTCGTGATCGCGCGAGAAGGGCAGCAGCACACCAAATTTGGTGCCCGCGCCGAGCGCCGCCATCACCGTTTGCTGCGTGCGCGGATCCATATCCGAGATCGACATGCCGGCCGCCACGCTGCCCATCTGCACCAGCTTCTGGTAGGCCATGCGCTCGGCGCCGTGGCGGGCGATGGCGTGGGCGATCTCGTGGCCCATCACCACGGCCAGTCCGTCGACGTTCTGCGCCACCGACATCAGGCCGGTGTAGACGGCGATCTTGCCGCCAGGCAGGGCGAAGGCATTGGCCTGCGGTGACTCGATGACATTCACTTCCCAGTCGAAGCCGGGATCGGCCTTGCCATCCAGCGCATGCACGCCACGGATCAGGCGCACGGCGATGTCGCGCACTTGCTGGCTGAGCTGGCCCTGGGTCACCACGCGCTCGCTGGCCAGGATCTGCTCATAACTCTGCAAGCCCAGCGCCATCTCCTGCTCACGGCTGATGTCGACCAGCTGGCTGCGTCCGGTCAGCGGCACTTCGGTCTGGTTGGCGAACCAGTACCACACGAAGTACAGGCCGAACAGGATGATCGGCAGCAGCTTGAAGCCGCCGCGGCGGCGGGCGGGATGGCCATCCATGCTGTGCTCCAGTGGCATCAGGATGGTCAGATTGTAGCGACACGCCATGACTCGGCCGGCCCGAGGCCTCATGATTTCGTGCGCTGGGACCGCGCCTCGCGTTTTGAGGGTCTCACCCACGCTTGCCGAAGCTGGAGCATTGCCTCATGCATGCCCTGAACCTGTGTCTGCGCGCGCTCGCGCTGTGCCTCCTGCTCGCAGGCTGTGACCAGCGTGCCTTGATCGAGAAGTTCACGCCGCAGGAGGAATCGGCCATCGCGCAGCAGATCATCAGCGAGCTTGCTGCTGGCGATCTCGATCGCGTGGCGGAACGTCTGGATCCCGAGATCCAGGGCGGCGACACCATGGACTCGCTGCGCCACATCGTCAGCTTGTTCCCGGATGCGGCGCCGATCGACATCGAAGTGGTGGGCGTGAACACCTCGATCGAGAACGATCGCTCGCTGTACCGCCTGCATTACCAGTATCAGTACCCCGACATCTGGCTGCAGATTCAGGTAATCCTGCAGCGTCGTGGTGGCGAGCTGACGCTCCTCGGTCTCAATGTGGAGCGCAAGGAACAGTCTCTGGAAGCCGAGCACGCCTTCACCTTCGCCGGCAAATCTCCCACCCATTTCGTGGTCCTCGCCTTTGCCATCTTCAATCCGCTGTTCATCGCCTGGACGCTGTTCTTGTGCGCACGCACGCCGATGCCGAAGCGCAAGTTCTGGTGGTATTTGTTCATCGCGCTTGGCTTCGTGCAGTACTCGCTCAACTGGAGTGACGGCAGCCATGAAGTGGATTGGCTGAGCGTGCAGTTGCTCGGCGCGGGCTTCTTCAGCGGTGCGCCCTTCGGTCCCTTGATCCTGAGCATTTCCTTCCCGCTGGGCGCGGTCTGGTTCCTGGTGATGCGGCCCGCCTTGCTGGCCAGGCACGCGGCCGCCGCACCAGACGGGCCGCCGCCGCCCTGAGCGGGCTGAAAGGGCCCTTCTGCGCCTCGCCTCTGCAATCATCCGCCGCCTCCGCCACAAGCCAGGCAGCACAGCGCGATCCATGAGCACTGAGGTCCTCCGCATCCGCGATCTGGACGCCAAGGCCATCGCCGCAGTGCTGGCGCGCTTTGGTCTGGAGTGGGTCTTGTTGCCCGAGGATGCGAGCATCCCGGGCAGTTATTGGGGCGCCGAGGAAGCCGGACTGATCGGCCGCCAGATCCTGGTCCGGCCCGACACGCCCTTGCACTCGGTCCTGCATGAGGCCTGCCACTGGATCACCTGCACTCCGGCGCGGCGTGCCAGCGTGCACACCGACGCTGCCGATACCGAGGAAGAGGAAGTGGCGACCTGTTATCTGCAGATCCTGCTGGCCGATGCGGTGCCCGGCTTCGGGCGCGCCCGTGCGCTGGCCGACATGGATGCCTGGGGCTACAGCTTCCGGCTGGGCTCGGCGGCGCGCTGGTTTGCCGAAGATGCCGAGGATGCGCGCGCCTTCCTGCTGCGCGAAGGCCTGATCGACGCGCAGGACGCCTTGCAGTGGCGTGTGCGCGGCGGTTGAGGCGCTGGCACCATTGCGCGCGGCCGCTCGCGGCTCAGTCGAATCGACGCAGATCGAATGGCGCCAGCGGCACCCGCGTGGGCGTGCCGCTGATCGCATCCGCCATCAGTTCGGCGCTGATCGGCGCCATGGTCAGGCCCAGATGCTGATGGCCGATCGCATAGTAGAGCGGTTGGCCCGGCACCTGGCCCAGTCCGGGCAGATAGTCGGGCAGGATCGGCCGCGGCCCGCGCCAGTGACTGGCCGGGTCTGAGCGCGGATAGCCCAGGCCGGCGAGCAGCACATCCAGGCGCTGGTACTTGCCCGCATCGACCTTGGAATGCAGACCCGAGAACTCCATGAAGCTGGAGGCGCGCAGGCGGCCGGCCATCGGCGTGACCAGCAGGCGTTGCGCACAGTAGAGAATCGGGGCTTCGATGCGTGCAGGCGCCCCCGGCAGTTCGACGTGATAGCCGTAGGCCGCTTGCAGGGGCACCTTCAGCCCGTGGCCGCGCAGCAAGTCGGCGCTCCAGATGCCGGCGCAGACGACCGCGCACTCGCTGTCCAGCACGCCGTCCGCGCAGTCGATGCGCACGCCGGCGCCGTGGCTTTGCACCGATCGCACCTGCCGCTGCTCGATGCTCGCACCCGCCGCCACTGCGGCGGCGGCCAGCGCTTGCACCACGGCGGCGGGGTCGGTGACGTGGCCGCAACTCGGGAAGTGCAGGGCGGCCAGCGCGTTCTCGCCGCTGAGTCGCGCCTGTGCCGCCAGCCAGCTGGCATCGACCGCGGCGGTGGGCACGCCCAGCCGCTGCATGTGTGTCGCCTCCGCTTGCGCGGCGCGCTGGGCCTCAGGTCCGGACCAGATCTGGTAGTGGCCGTCACGACGCAGCAGATCGCCGCGCCCGATGGCATCGAGCAAGCGCTGGTACTCGGCGCAGGACTCGAGCACCAAGGGCGCCAGCAGGCGCGTGTGTGCGCTGCGCCGGAAGGCGGCGATCACGAAGCGCAGCGCCCAGGGCAGCAGCGCCGGCCAGTGCCGCATCGGCATGTGTAGCGGGCCGCCGAAGATCGTCAGTTCCTTGACGAATCCGAGCAGCAATTGCGGCGAGGGCAAGGGCTCCACCAGTTCCGCCGCCAGGTGTCCGACATTGCCGTAGCTGGCGCCGCCCTGGCCGGGCGCTTGCGGATCGAGCATGCGCACGCGATGGCCACGTTGCGCCAGGCGATAGGCGAGGGCGCTGCCGATCACACCGGCGCCAATGATGGTGATCTCGCGATGGGGCCTTTGCATGCGCGTCCCGATCCACTTCCCGGCTTGTCGATGACGTCGCATACCGTATACGATCTACCATCTTCGAACAAGACAAAGGACCGCGGCGATGAGTCTTTCCCGTCCCGACTGGCGCGGCGTGTTCCCCGCCGCCACCACCCAGTTCGACGCCGACCTCGGCGTAGATCTGGCGGCCACCCGCAGCGTGCAACAGGCCCTGGTGCGCGATGGCGTGCATGGCCTGATCCTGCTCGGCACGGTGGGCGAGAACTGCTCGCTGCAGCCGGCGGAGAAACGCGCGGTACTGCGCGCTGCGGTGGAAGAGGTGGGCGGCAAGGTGCCGCTGATTGCCGGGGTGGCAGAGTTCACCACTGCAGCAGCCATCGAGTACGCCCGCGACGCCGAGGCCATCGGCGTCAGCGGTCTGATGCTGTTGCCGGCAATGGTCTACGTGCCGACGCCGGACGAGTTGGAGCGGCATTTCCGTGCCGTGGCCCAGGCCACCCGCTTGCCGATCATGCTGTACAACAATCCGCCGGCCTACCGGGTCAACATCGACATCGCCACGCTGAACGCACTGTCCGATTGCGCCAATATCGTCGCGCTCAAGGAGTCGGCGCCGGACAGTCGTCGCTTCACCGACCTCCACAACGCGCTGGGCGATCGCTACACCCTTTTCGCCGGTCTGGACGATGTGGCCTTCGAAGGTCTGGTGCTGGGCGCCGTCGGCTGGGTGTCGGGCCTCACCAACGCCTTTCCGGTGGAGTCGCTGCGCCTTTACCAGGCCATCGTCGACGGCGATCTGGCCCTGGCCCGGCGCATCTACCGCTGGTTCATGCCCTTGCTGCATCTGGATGCGCATCACGATCTGGTGCAGTCGATCAAGCTCGCCGAAGCGGTGATGGGACGCGGTTCGGAGCGCGTGCGGCCGCCGCGCTATCCGCTGAGCGGCGCGCGACGCGCTGAGGTGATCGCGCTGATCGAACACGCGCGCGACCATCGCCCGATCTGAGCGCGCCCGCATGCAACGCATCGAAGTGGTCGACTCACACACCGGCGGTGAACCCACCCGCGTGGTGCTCACCGGCGTGCCGGAGCTGGGCCATGGCTCGATGGCCGAACGCGCGCGCAGCTTCGCCGCGCAGCACGATCGCTATCGCTCGGCCATCGTCAACGAGCCGCGCGGCTCGGATGTGCTGGTGGGCGCCTTGCTGCAGCCTGCGCATGCCGCCGATGCCGATTTCGGCGTGATCTTCTTCAACAATGTCGGGCTGCTCGGCATGTGCGGTCACGGCATGATCGGCGTGATCGCCACGCTGGCCTTCCTCGGTCGCATCGGGCCCGGCTTGCACCGGGTGGAGACGCCGGTGGGCGTGGTGGTGGCTGAACTGGCGGCCGATGGCGAGGTGCGCATCGCCAATGTGCCGAGCCATCGCAAGGCGCACGCGCTGCGCATTGAGGTGCCGGGCCTGGGCGTGGTGGAAGGCGATGTCGCCTGGGGCGGCAACTGGTTCTTCCTGGTCGATGCCGACGCACACGGGCAACTGCTCACGCTGGCCCGCGTGGAGGCACTGATCGAGTACAGCTGGCGGCTGCGCCAGGCGATCAACGCCGCCGGCTATCCGGAAGTCGACCACGTCGAGCTCTACGCGCAGACGCCGAACGCCGATGCCCGCAATTTCGTGCTGTGTCCGGGCAAGGCCTACGATCGATCGCCCTGCGGCACCGGGACCAGCGCCAAGCTCGCCTGCCTGGCGCTCGACGGCCAGCTCGCGGAAGGCGAAGCCTGGGTGCAGGAGAGCATTCTCGGCAGCCAGTTCCGCGCCAGTTACCGCTGGGCCGATGCCACGCGCAGCGCGATCCTGCCGAGCATCAGCGGACGCGCCCACATCACCGCGCAAGCCAGCCTGCTGCTGGATCCCGAAGATCCCTTCCGCGACGGAATCCGCCCCGCATGAACGCGCTACCCGAACACTCGCCGGCCGATGTGGCCGCCATGGCCGAGGCTGCCCGCCTGGCCTTTGCGCACCTGGCCCGCGCGCCGGCGGCGCAACGCACGCAACTGCTGCGCAAGCTGGCCGAGGCCATCGAGGCGCTGGGTGAGCCCTTGATCGACACCGTGTGCGAGGAATCGGCCCTGCCGCGCGCCCGTGTGCAAGGTGAGCGGGCGCGGACCACGGCGCAGCTGCGGATGTTTGCCGATCTGGCCGCCGCCGACGCCTGGCGCGATGTCCGCGTGGATGCGGGCGATGCCACCCGCGTGCCATTGCCGCGTCCCGCGATCCGCTCGGAAAAGCGGCCGATCGGACCGGTGGCGGTATTCGGCGCCAGCAACTTTCCCTTGGCCTTCTCGATTGCCGGTGGTGACAGCGCGGCGGCGCTGGCGGTGGGTTGTCCGGTGCTGGCGAAGGCGCATCCGGCGCATCCGCGTACCTGCGCGCTGATCGCCGCGGCCATCCGCGCCGCCGTGCACGAGTGCGGACTGCCCGCTGGCGTGTTCCAGGTGTACTTCGAAGCCGGGCACGCTGCCGGTCAGGCCCTGGTCGCGCACCCGGCGATAAAGGCCGGTGCCTTCACCGGTTCGCGTCAGGGTGGTCTGGCCTTGTGGCGGATCGCGCAGCAGCGGCCCGATCCGATCCCGTTCTTCGCCGAGATGAGCAGCATCAACCCGGTCTTCATCACGCCGGCAGCGGCCTCGGCGCAAGCCGAGGCCCTGGCCGCCGGCCTCGCCAATTCGATGTGCCTGGGCGTGGGCCAGTTCTGCACCCAGCCCGGTCTGATCGTATGCGTACGTGACAGCGCCGGCGCCTTGCGCGAGGCCTTGAGCGCCCGCATCGCCGCGACGCCAGCCGGCGACATGCTCACCGAGTCCATGGCCGCCGCCTACCGCACCGCCGTGGCACAGCGCGAGGCCACGCCGGGCATCGCCGTGTGTGCGCGCGGGCTTGCGGCGCAAACGCCGCGTCAGGCGCAGGCGGTGCTGCACAGTGGCAACCTGGAGGAATTTCTGCGCCACGCCGATTGGCAGGAGGAGATCTTCGGGCCCTCAAGCCTGTTGCTGGAGGTCGAGCACATGGCCGATTTTCAGCGCGTGGCCGCCGCGCTGCACGGTCAGCTCACCGCCACCTTGTGGCACCAGCCCGAGGAACGCGAGGCCTGCGCGGAGCTCTGCTTCGTCCTCGAACAAAAGGCCGGACGCATCGTCTACAACGGCTATCCCACCGGCGTCGAAGTCGGTCCTGCCACGGTGCACGGCGGACCCTTCCCGGCCTGCACCGATGCGCGCTTCAGTTCGGTGGGCACGCGCGCCATCGAGCGCTTCCTGCGGCCGGTGGCTTGGCAGAGCCCGCCGTGAGCAGCGCCGCCGGCACGCTGGAGCGCACCATCAGCGCACAGCTGATCACGCGCATCCGCCAGCGCATCCTCAGCGGCGCCTACGCTGCCGGTGCGCCGCTGGTGCAAGACACGCTCGCCGCCGAGTTCGGCGTCAGCAAGATTCCGGTGCGCGAGGCCCTGGTGCAGCTCAGCGCCGAAGGATTGATCGACGGCCACGCCCACCGCGGCTTCCAGGTGCGCCCGACATCGGTGGCCGAACTCGACGAGTTGTTCCGCCTGCGAGTGCGCATCGAGCCCGAGGCGGTGGCGATCGGCGCGACGCTGGCCAGCGTGGACGAACGCCGCGCGGTGCAAGACCTGCTGGCGCAACTCAATCAGGCCACCGACGCCCAAGACCCCGCCGTGCCCGAACTCAACCGGGCCTTCCATCTGGCCCTGGTCGCACCCGCCCAGCAGCCCATCACCGCCGAAGTGCTCGGCCGCCTGCTGGTGCGCTCACAACGCTACGTGTACCAGCATCTCGTACCCCAAGGCCGCGCCCGCCGCGCCCGCGCCGAACACAATCAGCTCTGCCGCAGCTGGCTGCGTCGCGACCTGGATGCGCTGCGTGCGGCCGTGCAGCAGCACATCGAGCAAACCCACGACGATCTGCGCCGCAGCCTCGGCGCGTAGGTCGGATCAAGCACCGCAGGTGCGGATCCGACGTTGGCCCTTGAGCGAGCCGACCTCCGCAGCGCCCTCAATCCGCCCCCTGCTGCTCACGCAGCCACGCGCGTGGTGGCATGCCCAGGCGGCGGCGGAACAGACGCGAGAGTGCGGAGTCATCCGCCAGACCCAGATCGGCGGCGATGCGTTTGGGGGATTGGCCGGCGCGCAGCGCGGCCTGCGCCAGCGTCAATCGCCAGCCGGCGAGGTAGTCCGCCGGTGAATCGCCGACCGTGGCGCGAAAGCGGGCGGCGAAGCTGCTGCGCGACAGCCCGGCGCAGGCCGCCATTCGCGGCAGATCCCAAGCGGCACCCGGTTGCTCATGCAGCGCATTGAGCGCGCGGGCGATGGCGGGGTCGGAGAGCCCGAACAGCAGGCCGCGATCGAGCGCCGCGCGATCGGGGTGATCGAGCAGCCAGCGCAGGATCTGCACCAGCAGCACCTCGAACAAGCGATCGGCAAGCAGCCGCTGCCCGCAGCGCAGTCGCTCGGTTTCCGCAAACAGCAAGGCCAGGCTGTGTTCGATGCCCTCGATGGGCTGCAGCGGCAGGATCAAGGGCTGCGGCAGGGCGCGGACCAGCGGATGTTGCGTATCGCCCTCGAAAGCCAGGCTGGCGCAGACGAAATCCGAGCCATCGGCCAGCCGGTGACTGAAGCGATGCAGCAGGGCGCGCGGACACAGAAGCAGGCTGGGACGATCGACTTCGACCGCCTGCATGCGGCCATCCAGCCCCGGATGACTCACCTGCAGGACGCCACGGCGCAGGATGTGCAGGAAGCCGCGACCGGCTTGCGCGGGGAAGTCGTTCACGCCGCACAGCGTGATCGCCGCTACGCTCACCGTCACCCTACAGCGCCAAGAATCCTGGCTGTCCCGTGATTGCGCCGGAAGTGCTCTCCCGAAGTTCTCGGTGATGTCATCATGGCCGGGCTGATCGACGGCGATAGCGGCTAGACAGAAACCACCAAGGAGCATCGCAGTGATTCGACATGGCCTGGCCACGCTTGGGCTTGTACTCCTTGCGCATGCTCCCGGGCATGCTACGGACGCCACCGAACCCTCCAACCCCGCGTCCGCGATGGTCGAGGCCGCTGCTGCATTTCTCGCGACCCTGACGCCGGCCAAGCGCGAGGTGGCGCAACTGGCCTTTCATTCGGAGGAACGGCTCAACTGGCACTTCGTGCCGCGCCCGCGCCAGGGCTTGCCGCTCAAGCAGATGTCGCCGGAGGAACGGGAGGCCGCGCTGACCTTGCTGAAGGTCTCGCTCTCGGCGACCGGCCTGAAGAAAGTGGACACCATCCGCAGCCTGGAAGACGTGCTGCGAGAGATCGAAAAAGAACCGCGACGCGATGCCGAACTCTATTACTTCACGGTGTTCGGCGAGGCCTCGGACAAGGGCGCCTGGGGCTGGCGATACGAAGGCCATCACGCCTCGCTGAACTGGACCCTGGTGGACGGCCGGGTCGCCGGCAGCTCCCCGCAGTTCATGGGCGCCAATCCCGCCGATGTCCATGTGGGCGCACGCACGGGCACGCGGGCGCTCGCAGCCGAGGAAGACCTGGGCCGCGCGTTGGTGACATCACTGAGCGCCGAGCAAAGCCAGCTGGCCGTGGTCAGCGCCAGCGCCCCGTTCGGCCCGGACAGACGCTTGGGCATTCTCACCGGCAACTCGCGCGAGGCAACCATGCAGGAAGACACCGGCATTGCCTACTCCAAGCTCAACGAGATGCAGCAGGGGCTGCTGCTCTCGTTGATTCAGGAGTACGCCGCCACCCAGCCGCCCGCCGTGGCAAAGGCGCGCATGGGACGCGTGAAGCAGGAACTCGCGGGCGTCAAGTTCGCCTGGATGGGTGGACTGGAGAAAGGCCAGGGCCACTACTACCGCATCCAGGGCCCCTCGTTCCTGATCGAATACGACAACACGCAGGGCAACGCCAATCACATCCACAGCGTGTGGCGCGAATTCAAGGGCGACTGGGGCAAGGATGTGCTGGCGGAGCATTACCGGACGGCGCCGCACCATGCCGATCATCGCGAGACCGAGGAGTAGGCCACCACGGGAGTGGGCGGAGGCTGTCGCGCGATGGCAGGAAAAGGCGAAACTGGGACATCCATTTCTTCAGGGGATGTTGCATAGCCGTCCAGACGTCCGGATGTGACCAGCTCGCTCGAAGAGCTTTCGGAGTGGCAGCAACACGCCCAGGCGCCCGCGGCGCCAGATGGAGCTTCTTGGGTCGCTCAGTCTGCTATTGCGACTAGGCTCCTCGCATGGCCAACGCGCTTGAGCCATTGCTGGCCCAGGGCGATAGCCTTTTCGATCAGCTCTTGCGCGGCCCTGACGACGCGCCAGTAGCCGTTGCCAACTCCCCTGACGTCGTGGTCGCAACGCTTGCCGGCGATGCCGAGTTTGGCAAGCGCGCCCGGCTCACCAACCGAGATCGTCCCGCGCTTGCCGGGGTACGGCTGTCGCCCCGCCCCGTCGAGCCCTTCGATCCACCGCGCATTCGCCCTGACCTGCAAAGACGCGGAGGTCGGCGAGCTACTGACCTGCGACTCGCATCGGGTTGCCGGGCCGGTCCCGGGGTGCGGCGAGTACAATGGTGGGCGTCTGTCCACCGGCTCCTTCCGTGTCCCACGACCCCGCCAACCTGACGTCGCAGCTCAATGCCGCGTGTGCCGGTGACCGGGATGCGGCCGAGCAGGCCTTGCGACAGGTCTACGCGGAACTCAAGCGGGTGGCTGGCAGCCTGCTGCGCGGCAACTCGCTGACCATGGACGCCACCTCGCTGGTCCACGATGCCTTCCTGCGCCTGATTCCGGAGAGCGAGCGGCAGTTTGCCGATCGCCGGCACTTCTTCCGCCTGGCCGCCAAGGCCATGCGGCAGATCCTCGTCGACCACGTACGCGCCCGCTCGGCCGACAAGCGCGGCGGCCAGTGGGTCAAGACCCAGTTGACTGACCGCCTGGCCGTCACCGATGGCGATCGCGTCGATCTTCTGGCGCTGGACGAAGCCCTGACCCGTCTGCAG
>ERZ1066138.730-NODE-730-length-10785-cov-7.870457_pt1 | contig 10785 bp, 6 predicted proteins | sample MGYA00382785_ERZ1066138 | MGnify/ENA primary metagenome ERZ1066138 (study PRJEB33369, sample SAMEA5778368) | biofilm metagenome | biome: Industrial cooling water; feature: Water cooling tower basin; material: Biofilm | place: United Arab Emirates | collected...
GCATCACGGCCCGGCAATTCGTCGTGCTGTCGGTGGTCGACAGTCTTGAGGACCCAAGCCAAACGTCGCTGTGCGAAATTTCCGGCATTGACCGGTCCACCCTGGCCGACATCGTCCGCCGGCTCGTTTCGCGTGGACTGCTCTCGCGCCGCCGGACCCGGCAGGATGCGCGCATGTACGCCGTGCGCATTACGCCTGAGGGCAAGGAGGTTCTCCAGCGCGCGCTGCCGATCGCCAACAAGGTGGATGAAGCGCTGGTGGAATCGCTCAGTGAAGAACAGCGCGAACAGTTTGGCGCCTTTCTGCAGAAGGTGGTGTCCCGGCAGGGTCCACGCGACGCGGGAACAGACAACCAAGCCCGGCACGGTGAGTTGCGTTCCTGAGACGCTATAGGCTCCGCGTAACGGCGGCGTGTTGACTGGCGGCACCGGGTCGATTGCCGGTTAGGGCCGGCCGCGCCGGTACTATGACAGGCAAGGGCTGGGACGGGCGAGGGCTGGCGCGGGCGGGCGATATGCCTATAGTCCGCCTCCAATGACAGCTTCGAAGCCGCCTCCCCCGTCCTCTCCCGTCGCGACCGACGCCGAACCTGTGCCGATCGTTAAAGGTAGCCATGTCTATCTGATCGACGGGTCGGGTTTCATTTTTCGTGCGTTTCATGCGCTTCCCCCGCTCACGCGCCCGTCCGATGGGTTGCCCGTGGGCGCCGTGCATGGCTTCTGCACCATGTTGTGGAAGCTGTTGCAGGAATCCAAGGCCGCAGAGGCGCCGACCCATCTTGCGGTGATCTTCGACGCGGGTCGCGAGACGTTTCGCAATAAAATCTACGATCAATACAAGGCCAACCGGCCGCCGCCTCCCGAGGAGCTGGTGCCGCAGTTTGCTTTGATCCGCGATGCGGTGCGCGCATTCAACGTGCCGTGCGTCGAGCAGGACGGCTATGAAGCCGACGACCTCATCGCGACCTATGCGCGGGACGTTACCGAGCGCGGTGGCGACGTGACCATCGTGTCGTCGGACAAAGATCTCATGCAGTTGATCCGACCTGGCGTCGTCATGTTCGACGGCATGAAGGGCAAGAAAATCGGGCGCGACGAGGTGGTGGAGAAGTTCGGCGTGCCGCCGGACAAGGTCGTCGATGTGCAGTCGCTCGCGGGCGACTCGACGGACAACGTGCCCGGTGTGCCCGGCATCGGTGTGAAGACGGCGGCGGAACTGATCAACGACTACGGCGATTTGGATTCGTTGTTGGATCGTGCCGGTGAAATCAAGCAACCCAAGCGGCGCGAGAAGCTGATCGAATTCGCAGACCAAGCGCGGGTGTCGCGCGAACTGGTGCGTCTCAAGGACGACGTGCCGGAAGCTGAGCCGGTCGAGCAGTTCGGTGTGCGCGATCCCGATGCCGACACCCTGATCGGGTTCCTGCGGCGCATGGAGTTCAACACGCTGACCCGGCGCATCGCGGAGAAGCTCGGCGTCGAAGCGCCTGCTCCTCTGGAAGCGTCGGTCGGGTCGACGATTGCGAAGAAATCGCCGGCGACGGAAATCGGGGCGGGAGGGGCTGCGAAAGTCGACGGGCGAGCGTCGAGCGGCGCCGGTACGCCGGGGGCCGGTGTCGAGGCTGCGAAATCTCTGGTGCGCGCCGTGCCCTTCGATCGCGCCGCCTACAAGACGGTGACGACTGGCGACGAACTCGACACGTGGATCGCGCGGGCGCGGGCGGCGGGTCTGGTCGCGTTCGATACCGAAACGACCAGCCTGAACGCGATGCAGGCAGGACTTGTCGGCTTCTCCCTCGCCGTGGCGCCAGGTGAAGCGTGCTATGTTCCAATCAGTCACGGCAAGACGGGCGACGACCTGTTCGGTGGCGCGTCGCTGGCGCCCGGCCAGATTGTGCTCAGCGAAGCACTGGCGCGATTGAAGCCGCTGCTCGAAGACGCGGCAACTCTGAAGATCGGTCATAATCTCAAATACGATGCGCTTGTGATGGCCACGCACGGCGTTGCGATCGCACCGTTCGACGACACCATGCTGATGTCCTACGCGCTCGACGGCGGGCGTGGCGGGCACGGCATGGACGATCTGGCCGAGCGGCATCTCGGACACCTGTGCATTTCGTTCGGTGACGTCATCGCCCATGCGCCCGGGTCGAAGAAATCCGAAAAGACCTTCGCCGGTGTGCCGATCGACAAGGCGACGGAGTATGCGTCTGAAGACGCAGACGTGACGCTGCGTCTTTGGATGGTGCTGAAGCCGCGGCTCGCAGCCGAAAGGGTCACGACGGTTTATGAGACGCTGGAACGGCCGCTCCTTCCCGTGATTGCTGCCATGGAGCGCGACGGGATCAAAGTTGATCGCGATATCCTTTCACGGCTGTCGGGCACGTTTGCGCAGCGGGCGGCTGAGCACGAAGCGCTCATTTACGAGCTCGCCGGGCATAAGTTCAATCTTGGCTCGCCCAAGCAGCTTGGCGAATTTCTGTTCGACACCCTGAAACTGCCGGGCGGCAAGAAGACGAAGACGGGGCAGTGGGAGACGCGGGCGGGACTGCTCGACGATCTTGCGGCGAACGAAGAGCTGCCGCCGGATGCGCGGCGTCTTATCGACACCATGCTGCAGTGGCGGCAGTTGACCAAACTGCGCTCGACCTACACTGACGCACTGCCCGGCTTCATCAACCCCGACACGGGCCGCATTCATACGTCGTATGCACTGGCGGCGACGACCACGGGGCGGCTGTCGTCATCGGATCCGAATTTGCAGAACATTCCGATCCGCACGAAAGAAGGCCGTGAGATCCGCACCGCCTTCATCGCGGAGAAGGGGCGCACGCTCGTTTCGGCGGATTATTCCCAGATCGAACTGCGCGTGCTGGCGCACATCGCCGATATCCCGCAGCTCAAGACGGCGTTTGCCGACGGTCTTGATATTCACGCGATGACGGCCAGCGAGATGTTTGGCGTGCCGTTGACGGAGATGACAAGTGAAGTGCGGCGCCGCGCGAAGGCGATCAACTTCGGCATCATCTATGGCATCTCGGCATTCGGCCTTGCCAATCAGCTCGGCATCGGCCGCGAGGAAGCCGCGGCGTACATCAAAACCTACTTCGAGAGATTTCCCGGCATTCGCGACTACATGGACGCCACGAAGGCGTTCGTGCATGCGAACGGATTTGTCGAAACCATCTTCGGCCGGCGGGTGCATTATCCGGAGATCAATACGAAGAACCCGTCGATGCGCGGGTTTCTCGAGCGCGCCGCGATTAACGCTCCGATCCAGGGATCGGCGGCCGACATCATCCGGCGCGCCATGATCCGCATGCCGCAAGCGCTTGAAGCGAACAAACTGACTGCTGCGCGGATGTTGCTGCAGGTGCATGACGAACTTGTATTCGAGGCCCCGAAAGCGGACGCGGACGCGCTCATTGCAACGGCACGGCGGGTGATGGAGACGGCCGCCGAGCCGGCCGTTCGGTTGAGCGTGCCGATACATGTCGACGCCAAGGCGGCGGACAATTGGGAGGCGGCCCACTAGGCTGGTGCCGCCGGAGCGGAGATCGATCAGAAGACTTTTTCCCGTGGGTCAGAAAATCTGATCGAATTCTCACGAACTTGCGATTTGAACGTGTGCGGCGGGGGCGGTACATCAACGTCATTCGAAGCCGGATGGAGATCCCGGCAACGTAAATCTGGAGGAGATCATTATGAAGACCTGGACCAAGCCCGCCGTTCGTGAGCAGGAAGTCGGCCTCGAAGTTACGTCGTACCTGCCGGCCGAAATCGACGTCATCTAAACGTCGGTCCACGGATCGAGATTTGGACGCGGTGGTTGCGATGGCAACCACCGCGTCTTTGTTTTTGCGGGGTTTGGGTGCGCCGCGCCCGATCAGGGAAAAAAGGCCATTTGATCAGTCAAACTGATGAGATTCTCACGAACTTGCGATTTGTAGTTATCGGAGTTGGGGGCTATTTTCATCACATCGGGCTCGGGAGTTTAGCCCGCATTTGGAGGAGATCATCATGAAGACCTGGACCAAACCCGCCGTTCGCGAGCAGGAAGTCGGCCTCGAAGTTACGTCGTACCTGCCGGCCGAAATCGACGTCATCTAAACGTCGTTTCTACCTACGGAATTCAACGGCGCGGCGGCTGCATATCGCAGTCGCCGCGCCGTCGTTTTGGCTGCTGCCTTGCAGAGCGCTGTCGCGACGTTCACGGGCCGGTAAAGTTCGAACTGTGCCCATCAGTCTAGTAGCGAAGTGTCATAAGACACTCTGATTGAAATCTCACGTGATTGCGATTTGTTGTTATGGCCAACAGTCCCTATATCAGAAGCACCTCGACGGGGGTTATCCGGCGAGGCAATTGGAGGAAAACACCATGAAGACCTGGACCAAGCCCGCCGTTCGCGAGCAGGAAGTCGGCCTCGAGGTTACCTCGTACCTGCCGGCTGAGATCGACGTTATCTAACGTCATCTCGCTCAAGCGGTTTTAAAGGTGCGGCGGCTCTCACGAGCCGCCGCATTTGTTTTGGCCCCGACACGACTGTCTCGATACTGCCCGGTCGGTTTGATAGGCTTTGCTTGAATCGGCCAACGACGGCCGGGATGGGGGCCGGCCAGACATCATGACGAAAATCGCAGATCAGGGGAGTTCCGCCGCGCTCGACGCAATTGTCCAGCAGTTCGGCCAATTGATCGCCGATGCGGGCCTCGACGGCTGCGGTCCTTTTCGTGATTGGGTGGAGCAGATCCTGGTCGATCATCCGGAAAAAAGGGCACTCGTGCTCGGGCCCGGAGCGCTGATCGAAGACGATCTTGTGCTGGAGAGCGATGCCGAGCCGTTCACCCGTGGGTACGCTTGTCTCGTCGCGACCGGCGATCTGACGGTCACAGGACGCATTTTCAATTCTGACGTCGAGGGCGGCCCGTCGCTCCTCGTCGCGGGCAGTCTGAAGGCCGGCGATATCGTCAAGGCGGCGTCCACCATTGTCGTACTTGGATCAGTGGATGTGGGTGGCCTGGTGCTGTGCGACGGCGACAACGGGGCGTTTCTCGTCGGCGGCGGTCTTACGGCACGCGGGCTGATCGATTGCGATCACGAAATCATGGTCGTGGGGGACGTGAAAGCCGCTATCGCGAGCGACGATCTGGGCAATATGCGAGAGTTGCTCGTGCCTGAGGTGTTCGAGGATGCGGACGATACCTCCAATGAGTGGCCCGAGGGCGACCTGATCCGCGAGCGCGTACTGGCCGGGTTGGCCGTGCTTCGCTCCGGTGCCGCCTGAGACGTACCCCGAATCACCTGACGCCCTGCGGCTCTCCAAGCCGAAACGGGCCGGCTGCGCTCCGCCGTAAGTTGGCTGGAAGCCTGAAATCACGGGCCGTTTCTCTTTTTTGAGCTGAATTTAACCACCCGTTTACTGGCGGCTGAGACCTTCGTCGCGAGGGGCCGTTCTCCCGTGCCGCGTGAACGCCAGCCCAGCCAATTCCCCGTGCGGCGCAATCATCCGGACCCCGGTCCAGAGACCGATTTCGACCGTCCCGGGCCTATCCGTCGCCGCGCGCGACCCGAAGGACGTACGACATGTCGACCACGGAACCGGGTTACCAGGATATCGAAGCGGCCGCGGCCGCACATGAACTCGATGTGCCTGCCGAACTCAGGTCGCTCTTAAAAACGATCTCCACGCAGATTGACGACGTGGACCAGCGGCATACCGGTCTGCTGCAGGATCTTCGCGAAAGACTTGGCGCACTGAGCCGCGCGGCAGGAACGGTCCGCGACAGCGTGCCTGCCGGAGCGGCGCCCGTCTACCAACGGATTGAACATGGGCTGGCGGGGCTGGCGCAGAAGATTGACGCGATGGACGAAGGCGCGGGCGTGCCGCCGGTGAACCTCGGTTTCGATGCGCCTGCCGCACTCCGTTCGGCGGCGACGTCCGCGTTGCCTCCAGTCCGGGCCGCGAGCACGGCGGGGATCGATCCTTTCGACTTGGTCGGAGACGATAACGAGGCTCCTTGGGGTGCGGTCGATGCGGAAGCACTGACCCGCATTTACGAGGAGAGCGACGCCGCGCTCGTCCGCACGTCGCCGCGTTCGCCGACGTCGCAGCCTTCCGCAACACCTGACACGATGCCGGATACGGTTGCAGCGAAGCCAACGTCCGTCCCACCGGCGTTCGACGTTCTCGATGCAGCATCTTCGATGAAACCGGATGCGGGCGTGCATCGCGCTTGGCTAGACCAGCGTCTTTCGGACATTGCACGCCGCGTCGAACAGTCGATCACCGATCTCAGGGGTGACTTCAGCGTCGACAGCTTCGGTTTACGTTTCGAGCAGTTCGAAGAGCGCATGGGCTCGGTGCTTGGGGACGTGGCTATGCGCACGGATGTCGAAAGCCTCCGCCATCTCGAAAGCCAGTTTCAGGATCTTGCCGCACATCTCGAACAGACCGAGCAGCAACTTGGGCGTCTCGACGGAATTGAACAACAGCTCCAAGCCGTGATTGACCATTTGTCTTCAAACACGGCAACGCGTGTTGCTGGCGACAGCTCGCTTTCGGCCGCAGTGCCGGATCTCAAATCGCTGGCCAGTTCGACGGCGGAGGAAGTGGCCGAGCGATTGGCGGCTCGGCTCGGCAACGACGGCCGCGATACGCGGATCGACGATTTGGGTTCTCTGCTTCGGAGCATGATCCATGATCGCCGCCATTCGGACGAGCAGACGTTCACGATGCTTGACACCGTGCAGCAGGCCATGATCCGCCTGCTCGACCGCATCGATGCCTTGGAGTTGGCGCAGGCGAATGTCCCGGCCCGTGAGCATTTCGGCGCGACATCCAGCGTTGACACACCTCCGGTGTTCCAGGATTTCGGAGCGCCGGACCATGCGGAAACGGCTCCCGTGCGCGTGCCGCGCCAGTCTGACTTTGCCGCGCCCCCGTCCGTGGTCCCCGCGGCTACGATGACGCCTGCTACCGCTCTCGTGCCGCCACCGCTAACGGGCGTCAGTCCCGCAATCGACAAACTGAGGCAGGATTTCGTTGCCGACGCGCAGCGGGCGAAAATGCGGGCCGCCTCCGCCGCGCCCGAGATGGATGCCGGTCCTGCTCTGTCAGCCGCTGCCAACCGGGCAGCCCGGGGGCTGCCGCGGGCGACAGTTCCTCCAAGTGCGCCTGAGGTTCCCGCCGCCGTGAGTTCGCTGCGCAAACCGCGGTTGACCGCACTGGCCCTGTGTCTGGTCATCGCGGTGAGCGGTGCGGCGCTGTTGGCGAAGTCGCGCAATTCCGGTCCGGCGTCGACGACGCCTGCCGCCGTCACGCAAACGCAGACCAGCGAGCCTGTCGCAGGCGCCGATGCTCAATCCGCCGGGGATGCCGCGGGTGACATGGTCATCGATGTGCCGGCCGCGCCGAAAGCGGCCGAGCCGTCGCCCACAACCGGGGAAGGGCCCGGTTTCGAATTGCCGCAGGATGAACAGGCGGCGGTTCCCGTGCCTGCGCCGGTTGACAGTGGATCGCCTGACGGCGCCGGTTCTGCCGGGCCGCAGACGAACCTGGAAGCGCCGGGCCTCGAAGGCGATACATCATCCAGCGCCGGGGAGCGCCTTGAGAAGCAGTCTCAGGCGGACGTTGTCCAGCAGACACCTGGGCAGACGCCGCATGGTATCGTTCTTCAAGACGGCGGCCGGCAACCGAGCGCCCAGGAAATCGTTCATCTGCAGTCGCAGCAGAACTTCGCCGCCCTATCGTCTCGTCTCGGTTCAAACGCGTCGCGCCTTTCGCCCGCGGACTTGATGCCAGAGGAGGTCGCAAGGCAATCGGCTAAGGCGATTTCCGCGAATACAACTGAAACGGCCGCCATAAAGGCTACGCCTGCGTCGCTTGCCGTCGCCGCGATGCCGGGCGAGACGATCGATGTTCCAGCCACGGGGAACGCAAAGACCTTCAGCCAACTTTCACTGCCGCCGGCGACCGTAGGACCTCTGTCATTGCGCATGGCGGCTGCCAACGGCGATCCGTCGGCCGCCTTCGAGGTCGGTGCTCGTCTTGCAGAAGGCAAAGGCACGCCACAGAATTTCCATGAGGCGATCATCTGGTACCAGAAGTCCGCGTCGCAAGGTTTCGCGCAGTCCCAATATAGGCTCGGCACGCTGTACGAGCGCGGGTTGGGGGTCAAAGCCGATCTGGCACGCGCCCAGATGTGGTACCAGCGCGCGGCCGAGCAGGGCCATGTGAAGGCCATGCACAATCTTGCCGTGCTGAGTGCCGGACGTGGTTCCGGTCATCCCGACTACACGACGGCCGCAACGTGGTTCGGCAAAGCCGCCGAATACGGGCTTGCCGACAGCCAGTTCAATTTGGCCGTGCTGCACGAGAACGGATTGGGCGTGGCGAAAGATCCCGTTCGCGCACTCAAGTGGTATTCTCTGGCCGGGCAGGGCGGGGACGCGGAGGCCCTGCGCCGCCGCGATGCTCTAAAGTCGCAGGTCACCGCCGACCAGCGCTTTGCGGCGGATCGGGACGTCGCGTCGTTCGAGGCCAAGCGCACCGTTTCGTTGGTCAACGACGCCCGTGTGGCCGGGGAAGACTGGAAGAAGCGGCAGGACGGCTGACGCAGCGCTTAGAAGCGGCATTCGCGCCACGCCCGCGCGCCGCCGGATACCTTTCTGCAGGGTGCTGGTGGCAAGCGCCGTCCGGCTCCTTTACGGTCTCAGGAGCCGTCGGCGGTCTGCAGACGGCAGATCCTCGCGCATGAGCCACCCCACCCGATGAATGTCTATCTGCCGATCGCCGAAATGTCCGAGAGCGTATTCGTGCTCCTCGGCATGGGCGCGGCGGTCGGCTTCATTTCGGGATTGTTCGGCGTCGGCGGCGGGTTTCTGATCACGCCGCTGCTCATATTCACCGGAGTTCCGGCGCCGGTCGCGGTGGGGACATCGACGGCACAGTTGGTCGCGTCGTCCGTTTCAGGGGCGGTGGCGCAGTACAATCGCAACAACGTGGATATCAAGCTCGGCAGCGTGCTGCTGGGCGGCGGGTTCATCGGCACGCTGATCGGCGTCGAGATCGTCCGCATCCTGCGGCAGGCGGGGCAATTCGATGTCTTTATTTCGCTGTGTTACGTATTGTTCCTTGGCGTGATTGGCACGCTGATGCTGATCGAAAGCGCGCAGACTGTTTGGCAGTCGAAGTCGGGGGTCAGTCCTTCTTCGCGGCGGCCGGGCGAGCACAGTTGGGTGCACGGGCTGCCGTTCAAGATGCGGTTCAACCGTTCCAAGCTGTACATCAGCGCTATTCCGCCATTTCTGATCGGGGCGTTCGTCGGGTTTCTCGCCGCCATCATGGGCGTGGGCGGTGGGTTCGTGATGGTCCCGGCGCTGATTTACCTCCTGCGCGTTCCGACGAATGTGGTCGTCGGGACCTCGCTCTTTCAGACCGTCTTCGTGGCCGCAGCGGCCACCATTCTGCACGCGGGCACCATTTCGTCCGTCGATCTTGTGCTGGCGTTCATCCTGATGATCGGTGGCGTCGTGGGTGCGCAATTCGGAGCGACGGCTGGGAGCCAATTGAAGGGCGAGCAATTGCGGCTGCTGCTGGCCGGCATCGTTCTGCTCGTTTGCCTTAGGCTCGGCTGGGATCTCGTGGTCACGCCGGGAGAACTTTATTCCCTGGCACCGGTTGCGGGGTCACCATGAGGCGGGTGATCTTCCTGATGGTTCTAGGCGCCGGGTGGCTGGCGGCCGGGCCGGCCGTGCCGGTTGCCGGTGATTGCGCCGCGCTGGCGCAGCCGGCTTCGAAGGTCAAGCGGAAGCCGGCGGCCGTTCGGCCAGCAGCGCAGCCCTCGCCACTTCCTCCTGAGCGCGTCGAAGCGGATGTCTCAACGCGGACCATCGCCATCACCTCGGGCTATTCGGGTGCGGAGATCCTCGTCTTCGGCACGATCGAGAATAGCCGTCAGCCAAGCGCGGAATCCGGCTTTTACGATGTCGCCGTCATTGTCGAGGGTGCGCCGCAGCAGCTCATGGTCCGCAAGAAGGGGCGTGTCGGCGGGCTTTGGGTCAACACATCGACATTCAACTTCAACGCGGTACCCAGCTACTACGCCGTCGCGTCGACCCGGCCGCTTGAGGAATTCGCCGAGACCGCGCTGCTCGACGAAAACGGGATCGGTCTTGAGGCCGTGCGCATGGCGGCGGCCGCGGATTCGGCTGTGCGGGTGTCGAGCGAAGATCTGATCGCCTACAAGGATGCGGTCAGGAGGATCAAACGTTCGGCGGGGTTATTCAAACGTGACGATTACGGCGTGATCTTCACCGGCCGCAGCCTGTTCCGGGCGACGATCGGATTGCCGGCCACGGTCCCCGTCGGGCCGCTGACGGCGCGGGTGTATCTGTTTCACGATGGCAATCTTCTCAGCCGGTATCAGGCGCGCGTCGTACTCGAGCGCGAAGGCATCGAGCGCTGGCTTTACGCATTTGCGTTCGAGCGGCCGTTTCTCTACGGGTTCGTGGCGGTGGTGCTGGCGCTAGCGACAGGGCTTCTCGCGTCCGCTGTGTTGCGGCGGCGCGCGGCTTAATAACGGGCGTTTCAATCCGGCCGCAGGAGCCGCGGCGCAACGGGATAGAGCCCTTCTTGGCCCAGCATCCAGACGGCCATGCCGTCCGACCCGAACAACGGATCGAATGCCTCGTCGAGGATGTTGAGGCCGCCGGCGTAGGTGCCGAAGGCCGGCATCACCAGCCGCAATCCATTTGATACGAAGCAGGGACGGCGGAAGCTATAGC
>ERZ1066138.731-NODE-731-length-10781-cov-5.727671_pt1 | contig 10781 bp, 14 predicted proteins | sample MGYA00382785_ERZ1066138 | MGnify/ENA primary metagenome ERZ1066138 (study PRJEB33369, sample SAMEA5778368) | biofilm metagenome | biome: Industrial cooling water; feature: Water cooling tower basin; material: Biofilm | place: United Arab Emirates | collected...
ATGCATCACCGATGGCCGGATGCGATACGTCCACGTCCGCTTATTCCCGCTCCGCGGAACGGTGAATGCCGTGCCCGAAAGCTGCTCGGCATAGAGCCCAAGCGGGGCTTTCTGCGGCGAATTTCGCCCGACCGGCAATGCCCCGGCAACCGCCTCGGTCGCAAACTCATTCCCAAAGCCTGTCTGATAATTCGTGTCCATATGACTCCATTTTGCCACGAAAATCGGCAATTGGCACAGAGGCGAGCTTCCTAAATCCCTGCCCTTATACGCTGGAGGAGCGAAGCAAATCGCGGGTCGCTTTTGAGCTCGGCGAATTCGGGTACCGAATCGATCAGCGGCACCTGATGATTGCGATGTTCGTAAGCCCGTTCAAGCCAGTCGAGTGCTGCTTCGCGTTCGCCGAGACCGGCGTGGACGATGGCGATGTCGAATGGCTGAACATAACGCGTCGCTGAAAGCCGCATCAATTCCTCAAGCAGCTTCCGTGCTTCGCCCGTCCGCCCGGCAGCGGCCAACGTGTGAGCGAGCAAGGACGTGGATTCGGAGTTCATACCTGGAAGCCGTTTTGCCTTTTCGAATTCGGCGATCGCGGCGTTGAGGTCCCCGCTCCGCGCCAGGCTTCGCCCGAGAATAAGCCGTGCGAGAAAGACGTTCTCATCCATCTCCAGTGTCTTTCGCGATTGGGCAACGGCTTCGTCATACCGCCCAGCGAAGAACATCGCCCGAGCAACGACGGCATTTGCCACAAGCGAAAGCGGATCGAGTTCCTGTGCCCGCTTCACCGATGCGACCGCTTCATCCGCTTTGCCGGCCGAAACCAGATAGCTCAAATAATATATGTGGGTCATCGGGTAATTCGGATTCAGCTCCAATGCCCTGCGGTATTCTCGTTCGGCTCCGGCCCAGTCCCATTCGTATTGCGCTTTGACGCGGAGCATCGTTGCGTGTGCTTCGACCAGCCCGTCATCGAGCTCAAGAGCTTTCCTGGCTGCGGCCTCAGCCTTCGGCATCACCTCGCGGGCAGGCAGGTCCGCGCTGATGGCCATAACGGCGTAGGAATCTGCCAATCCGGCGTAGGCGAGAGCAAAGTTCGGATCCTTTTCGATGGCCTGCTCAAAATACTCGATACTCTTGTTGAGCGCGTCCTCGCTTCGTTTGTTCCAAAAGAACCGCCCGAGCGAAAAAAGCCGATAGGCCTCGGAGTTTTCGGTGTAGTTCTTCGTCAGCCGCTTTGCCTGTTGATCGGTCAGGTCGAGTTCGAGCTTTTTCGCGAGGTCGGCGGCGATCGCACCCGGCAGTTCGTAGGCGGCGGAAAGCCTTCGGACGTAGCGCGAACCCCAGACCTGCGAACCATCCGCAGCGTCTATCAGGTCTGCCTGAACCGTCAGTTCGTCTCCGCTTTGGACAACGCGGCCGGTCAGGATGGCGTCCACACCTAGCTCCCGCCGGATCTTTTGCGGGTCAAACTCCTGCCCACGGTAACGGAATGCGGTCGTGCGAGCGACGACCTTCAACTCCTGCAATTCGGAAAGACTATTGATGACGCTTTCGGCGATTCCGTCGCTGAGGTGCTCGGAATCCGGGCCGGAGCCGGCACTTTCGAGTGGGATAACGGCTATTGACCTGATCGGCCGTTCGCCGCGTGTGAAGAAAATAGCGAAGGCCGCGACCGCAGCGAACGCGGCAAAGAGGAGCCCGAAGGCAAGCATCCGCGAGATACCGGAAGCGGCCTCGGTTCCACGCGGAGGAGCAATGAGCTCTCGAGCCGAAGAGGCTTCATCGGGAGCCTGCCGCGAGGCTTCATCTTCAATTTCAGCGATGGCCTGCTCGACCTCGGCGATGAAACGGTAGCCGCGTTTGTGAATGGTCTCGATGTATTTCGGTTCGGTCGCGCTGTCGCCGAGTTCCCGCCTTATCTCGCGGACGGCCCGCATCAGGGCATTATCCGTGACGAACGTCTCTTTCCAGACGGCGTCGAAGATCTCCTGTTTCTCAATTACGCGTCCGCGGTTCTCGACCAAGTACATCAGCACATCAAAGGCCCGCGGCGTGATCTCCCGTGGCTTCCCGCCGCGATAAACGGCAAACGACGCGCGGTCGATTACCACGTCTCCAAATCTAACTTCTCCGGAAAATGGGAGTTCAGACTGCGGCATAGGCAAGAAAAACCCACGAAATACGGCGAAAACGCCAATGGTCAGCGAACGGTCAGGTTTCCGTCACGACTTGGCGGCGACCCAACCATTATATTCGCCGTGCTGGAAAAATAAACCCGCAAGAAACGACTCAGAAAAGAATAAGGAGATACAAAAAATGAAGATGTTCAATAATGCCCGAAAGGCGAAGAAGTTTCAGACAGCGGCCATGCTCGCTATTTTCACAATGGTCTCGGCAATCGCCGCCGCCGCCCAAGCGGCAGATGCCCCGACGAAAAGCCCGGCACCGCCGTTCATTTGTTCGAACGCAACGCTGAATGGGAGATTTGCGACTCGGGGCAGCGGCTTTGCCCCTGCCAACCCGATGGATCCGGCCTCGCCGCTTGTGCCCTTTGCCAATGTTAGCTTGATGACCTTTGACGGCGAAGGCGGGCTGACAAATGCCGCTGTCAACAGCGGAAACGGCACGATCGTTCCGGTGAACAATACCGGAACCTACGAGCTGAACGCCGATTGCACGGGTACGATGACGATCGCCGCCCCGGTCGGTGTTCTCACGTTCTATTTGGTCGTCGCCGATCGCGGCACGGAGTTCTTTATGATCTCGACCGTGCGGTCGGTCGTGACGGTTGAAGGCAGCCGAGTGCAGTAACCGAATGGCCATTTCCGGGCGTCGATGCATTAAAGGCGGCGGCGCCCGGACCGGGATCAATTATGGGGAGGGAATCACTCTTCATATCAAAATTCAGATATATAATGGCGAGACGAGCGGAGACAAACAAAATGACCGGAAAGTTCAGGATCGCATGCGTGATCATCACATTGGCAAGTTTTGCAGTTCAGGCCGCGGCTCAAACCGAGCAAAACACTGCCCTATTGAACGGAAAATGGTTTGACGGCAAGGCGTTCAAGGCCCGGACCATGTACAGCGTTGACGGCCGCTTTACGTCAAAAAAGCCGGTGAAGATCGACAAGACCATCGACCTGTCGGGCCTTTTTCTTGTCCCGCCGCTTGCCGAAGCCCACAACCACAGGCCGGCGACAGGTGTTGAAGAATGGGATCGGCAGGCCATCAATAATTTCCTGGCGGGCGGAGTCTTCTATGTGAAGATCATGGGAAATCTCCCGATTGGCGAGGATGGCAAAAAGGCCCTCAGGCTGAATCGGGCGAACGGCCTTGATGCCGTTTTCGGACAAGGGAGCCTGACCGGCTCCGGCGGACATCCGATCGGGCTTATCGAGAATGTCCTGATGCGTCAGGGATATTTTCCCGGTTTTACCAAAGAACAACTCCGCGATCACCGCTATTTTACTGTCGATAGCGCGGAGGAACTCGAAAAGAAGTGGCCGATGGTCCTTAAGAATCGTCCGGACCATATCAAGATAATGCTCTGGTATTCGGAAGAGTACGAGAAGCGAAAGAGCGATCCCGGATTCTTCAGTTTGCGGGGGCTTGATCCGAAGCTTGTGCCGCTGATAGTCCAGAAGGCCCGGGCTGCCGGGCTCCGCGTGGCAGCACACGTCACCTCGACCGCCGATCTCAAGGTTGCCGTTGATGCCGGCGTTTACGAACTCGCACATATTCCGCTTCTCGGACGCGAGTTGATATCCGAAGCGGATGCTCGCTCGATCGCAAAGAAAGGCATCATTGTGAACACTACGGCCCGACGCGCCGGTGAGATAATACGTTTGCCGCGGTTAGGGGCACCACCGAATGAGCAGGAGCAGGTCGCGAAGATATACCTCGACAATTTGCGGCTACTTTATAAAAGCGGAGCAAAGCTCGTCGTGGCAAGCGACGACACAAGCGACACCTCGGTTAAGGAGGCTCTCTATCTCAACGGCTTGGGCATCTTTGACACAGCGACACTTTTGAAAATGTGGACGGAGACGACGCCGCTCTCGATCTTTCCGGGCAGAAAGATCGGGCAATTCGCCGAGGGCTATGAAGCAAGCTTCATCGCTCTCGAGGCCGACCCGCTTGCCGACCTCGCGAACGTAACGAAGATCAAATATCGATTCAAGCAAGGAGCACCGATCGAATTGCCGCCTGGCAAATGAGCTAAACGCTTTTATTTCCCTTCTCCGGTTTTAGAGCGAAGAACATAAAGATCGAGCCGATAAGGCCGATGAGAAGAGGCAGGAACCAGAGGCCCCAGAAGCCGCCGAGCTGCGACTTATAAGCGGTTTCCATTTGGTAATAGATCGGGATGCGGTCGCCGGGCTCGGGCATCGTCATCGCTCGGCTGATCTCTGTGCGGTGATTGCCGCGTTCCGTGGAAAACTTTGCCTCGATGCGGTAGGTCTGGAACCGGGCCCCGGGCGAACCTTCGGCAAATGAGCGAGTGACCTCGGCAGTGGCAAAGTCGTGCGTGGCGACGGTCCGGATCGAGCCGGCCGCAAACCAGGCCGCAAAAAGATAGAGCAGCCCGCCGAGGCTTATCAGCAAGCCACGGAACAAGATCTCAAGCGGGTGCATCTTTGAGACCGCACGGGTGAGAAATTTCATCGGGAAATGATAGCACGGGTAGCGGGCGGGTCAGGTTGCTTTTGTGCGCATCTTGCAGGTATCGATGCCGGGGCCGAAGCCGTCGGGGATGCGTTCGATGGTCTCGAAGCCGAATTTCCGGTAGAAGCCCTCGGTGTGGTGCGAGGTGCTGATCATGAAAGACCGGTCGCCCCATTTCTCGCGCGCCTTTTCGATGCGAAAAAGCGTCAATCGCTTGCCGAGGCCGGTGCCGATCAGGTCGTTGCGGACCATTCCCCAACAGAGTCCGACCGAGCCGTCGCTATTAAGAGCAACGCCGCCGGCCGCGACCGTTTCGCCCTTCTCTTCGATCAACCAGTAGTCTTCGGGATGCTCGGCCAGATAATCGCGAAGTTCCTGCTCCTCGGCCGGGACGAAATACTTCGGGATGTTCGAGCGCAGAAGTGCGGCGACCTTATCGATATCGGCGGGCTGAAAATCACGGAATGTGGGCTCGCAGGTATTCATGGTTCGATGTCGAAATGGAGCACGTCCTCGCGGGTGCCGAGCGATTCATAGAGCTTTATCGCCGGGTCGTCGCCGTGGTCGGCCTGCACATATATGACCCACGCACCACGCTCTCGGGCTATTTCACGGAGCTTGTTTATCAACCCGGTCGCGATGCGTTGCCGTCGATACTCTTCTAGAACCGCGAGGTCGTAAATATAGATCTCCGACCGCTCCTGTTCAAATTTCTGCAGCACATACGCGGCCAACCCGCCAACAACCTTTCCATCAGCGACCGCAACAAGCGGAATGAAATCCTCGCGGGCAAGCATCCCCTCCAAATACTCATCCGAAGGCACCGCCGATTGGTAAGACTCATGATCCTCAAACGCCTCGGCAAAAACCGCGAGAAGTTGTTTTAGCTCGTGAATATCATCTTTTCGATGTTCGATCTTCATCACGTGAAACTCCGGCTTTCAGCGGCTCGTGTCAGTAGCCCGACCGTAAGGGAGGGCGCAATTCGACCCTCGGGTCAGCTTAATCAAACGCGGGCAAATCCCCTCCCTGATCATAGAGTACATATTCGACGGCGGCCTCTACGTGCCGCTCGGTCCAAAGATAACGCGTGCTGCCATGGCGAGCCCAGACCTTTTGTTCGGGGTCTATCAAGCCCGTTTTCCTTAGCTCTCTAGTTGAATATGCCTTGAACGAGTTCATCATCAGCTCCGGCCGATCGCTTGCCGAGGCTACGATGTGTGCGTGGGTCATCCTAACATTGGCCGCAAACAAGCTGTAGGCCCGATGGGCGCATACGCCACGAATGGCCGTATTGACAGCCGACCGATCTCGAGCGTCCATTTCGTACGGCATACTTTTCATTAGCTTTCGGTCACGCTCTTGAGCCCTCTCGCTCGGAGCGATCTTCGCCGCACCGAAAATGTTGTATTCCCGGCGATCCATAGAGCCACGGTCGTCCCCATGAAGCCATGTGCCGTATGTTCGAATGGTGATCAGATACGCGAGCGGCGTGGAACGGTCTTGAAAATCAATATGATCTCGCTTCACTTTTACGTTGCGCCCTCCCTAACGGTCGGGCTACTGACACGCCTCTGCCGATATGCGTCTAGAGATTCCCGCGCCGCCGCTGTTCTTCCTCGATCGAGACGAACAAAGCTTTGAAGTTGCCTTTGCCGAAGCCTTTGCAGCCCTTTCGCTGGAGGATCTCATAGAAGACTGTCGGGCGGTCCTCGACCGGTTTGGTGAAGATCTGCAACAGATAGCCTTCGTCATCGCGGTCAACGAGGATGCCGAGCCGGTGAAGATCCTTGATGTCCTCATCGATCGGGCCGACGCGGTCGAGAACTTCTTCGTAATAGGTGTCGGGCACGCGAAGGAACTCGATGCCGTTCTCCTGCAGCTTGGCGACGGTGTGCAAGATGTCTTTGCAAAGCAATGCAACGTGCTGGGCACCGGCCGAGCCGTAAAAGTCGATGTATTCCTGGATCTGCGATTTGCCGCCCTTGCCTTCGGCGGGCTCGTTGATCGGGAACTTGATGTTGTGGCCGCCGTCGCTCATTACGATCGACATCAGCGCCGAGTACTCGGTCGAGATGTCCTTATCGTCAAAGGTGATGTAGCGTTCAAAGCCCATCACATCGCGGTAAAAGTCGCACCAGTAGTTCATCTTGCCGAGCTCGACGTTGCCGACGATGTGATCGACGAGCTGAATGCCGACCTCCTCGCCGGGGACGAGCTGTTCGGTAAAGCCGGGCAGGAATGCGCCGGAATAAGCGTAGACAGTCTCGGTCTTCGCGGCGGTGGCTGTGCCGGATGATAATGATCCCTGTGGTGCGCCCTCCCTAACGGTCGGGCTACTCACACTGTCGTACGAATAGAATGAGTGGATCGTATCGCCATATGTAGCGATCGCCGCATGGCGGACCGAGCCGTTCGCATCGGTCAGGTCGCGGGGTTCGACGACGCCCTTCGCTCCGCGTATTACGGCTTCGTTATAAGCGTGGTCGGCATCTTCGACCTGAAACGCGATATCGCGGACGCCGTCGCCGTGCTGCTTAACGTGCTCGGCAGCCGGGTGCTCCGGCACAAGCGGCGTAGTCAACACAAAATTGACGCGGTTCTGCCGGAGCACGTAGCTCGTCACCTCGCGGTCGCCCGTCTCAAGCCCGCGATAGGCAAGGCGGGAAAACCCAAAAGCCTTGCGGTAATAAAACTCCGCCTGCTTAGCATTCCCAACGTAAAACTCAACGTGATGTATCTTCTTTAGTCCTAATGGATTTTTCGTGTCTGTCATAAAAACCTCTTAGTCGTGCACAGGGAAACGAAGTCCTTGCTCCGAACGAATCTCTTGTTTCGATTTCTCGGAAAACCGATCGTAGTAGAAATCATCGACGATCATCGCAACAGCAATCGACCCGCCGAGGCCCGCGATTACCGCCAGATTGATAAAGAATGATGCGTGAAGCGTCGCGTTCGGGACTGCGAGTCCCTTAACGCTTTCAAATCCAAAATTCTCTGTCCGTGTCTGTCGCCGTCGAAGAAACCGAGTCGTAACAAAAACTGAAAGCAATCCCAAAAGTCCAACTATCAAGAGAGCTGCAAATTCGAACATCAGGCGCGTCATTGAACCACGGTATCCAAACTGTGCGCGTAGCGACAGGATGCCAATGTAAGTCGGAATGACGACCAAAAGCCAAACCGACCAAATAAACATCGCAGAAAGGATCCTGCCATTATGTTTCCAGCCAAGCGACCGCAACGAGATGTACACGCAAATTAGCGAGGGTAGAAGGGTCGCACCAACAATGATCACTAGGTTTGTGAAGTCGAATCTCATTGGGTTCGCGGATGCCACAAAAGCATTCGGCTAACTTTTCAATGCCAATTCCGGGATGTTTGAGTTCTCATAATCTTCGACCAAGGCAGACAAAACATCCATCATCCAAGCAAGCGGATGCGACTCATCTTCGCCGACCTGATCGATGAGATCGTCGAGCATTGTTACGAATTGGTCGTAGTCCGCTGCACCAAGCATAATGGTTCAAACAACTAGAGCTTGATCGCTAACTCCAACTCACCGCCCAGCCCGGTTTCGACTATCTTGCGAAGGGTCGAGTATCGAACATCCTTTATGTCGTTTTCGACACGAGAGATATACGCTTTGTTGATACCGACCTTATCTGCGAGCTGCTGTTGTGTCAGGCCCTTCTTTTTTCTCGCTTCCTGGATCATAAACCCAAGCCTGTATTCTCCCGCATCGCACTCGATCCGATCCCGTTCGGGCGTGCCGACTTTGCCGAATTTTTCATCGGCGAATTCGTCGAGTGTTCTAGTACTTTTCTTTCGAGCCATTTGATTTGCAATAATATCGAATGTTGTCCAATGAGACAACATTTTTTGTACGAAGACTACTCTTTCCGCCAGATTATGAATGCGTTGTCGAGGCGTTCCATGCCGATCTTTGGGTAGTAATCCATGGCGGCCGGGACGGAGAGCAGCAGGACCATTGATTCCCGGCCGGCGGCCTGTTTGGTCATCTCGACAAGGCGGCGGCCGACGCCTGCTTTCTGGTGCGAGGTGGCGACGGCGAGGTCGGCGAGATAGCAGCTCCAGGCTCCGTCGGTGATCGACCGCGCAATGCCGATCAGGCGGCCGTTCTCGCGTGCGGTCACGATAAGGTTCGAACCCGCGAGCATCCGCCCGATGCGGTCCTCGTCATCCACGGGCCGCGGCAACCCGCAATCGCGATAGAGCTCGACGACCTCGGCGGCGGTCGCTTCTCCATTGATGGTAAATTCGAGCATCGTTTAGCTGCCGAGCTTCGCGATATATTGCCGCGTCACCTCTTTCAGCTCCGCATAGGACGGAATTACGTAAAGCACGGGCTGCATATCGCTGTATGTATATTCGTGGTTGATCACCTCTTCGAGCACGAACGGCCGCCGCTCAACCTTATCCGAAAAAGCGTGTTCAAGCTCGCCGTAGCTCGAAAGCAGCCCGGCACCGTAGGCCTTGATGTCGCCCTCGTGTTCGACCAGGCCGAATTCGACCGTAAACCAATAGAGGCGGCCGAGTTCCTCGATCTGTTTATCGGTCGCGATTCGGGCACCGTGGCCGATGAACTGAGAATAATCGGCGAAGTTCGGGTTGGTGAACATCGGGATGTGCCCCATCGCCTCGTGGACGATGTCCGGCTCGGGCGTATATTCCGGCCGCGAGTGGTGCCGGATGTACTGCGTCGATAGCATCGTCCGCCACGAAAGCCAGCTTAGGAAAGCACGCGTATTGACCAGTCCCTCGATCGGCGCCAGCCGGAAGTTGGTCAGCTCCTTCAGCTTGCGGTTCATTTCGGTTAGCTGCGGAATGCGCTCATTCGAAATGCCGAGGTCGCGCTTTGCCCTGAGATAGAAAGGCGAGGCGTGCCGCTGGTGCAGCTCCTCAAGCCGTTCGGCGACGTGCCGCCAGATCGCCTGCTCTTCGTCGTTGTAGTCAACGTCCGTGATGACGCCCGTTTCGCGAAACTTCTTGGCGAGGCTCGCGATGTAGTCCCGCCGCTTGCGGTATTCGGGATCATTGGCGCCGGGATGGTCGAGATCGAGTTCCTCGATGTCCTCGAACGGCATATCGCGGAAGGTCGGCAGATCGGCGTCCGTGATATGAAAATTATCGAGCGGAAAATCGGTTTCGGCGGCAATGGCGGTCTCAGTAAGCATGGTCAGCTCCTCGAAAATTACGATGCCGTGGGAAGGTCTCGGGTTATCCTTGAATAAATAATTGTAATGGAACCGAACAGTTTATTGAATAGCGAATATTCGGAAATCGGCGGCCCGGGCTTTATTTTATGATTTATTTTGCGGGCGAAACCTTATAAACTAAAGCGGAGGCCGCGGAATGGCCTTCAGGAGCTTATGATCGACGAAATCGACCGGAAGATACTTACCGAGCTGCAGGAAGATGCCCGGACGAGCTTTGCCGAGCTCGGGCGGCGGGTCGGGCTGACGACGCCCGCCGTTATCGAACGCGTCCGCAAGCTGGAAGATGCCGCGATAATAACCGGCTATCGGGCCGAGATCGACACGGCAAAGGTCGGGCTGCCGATCACCGCCTTCGTCCGGATGAGCATAACGGGCGTCGATTACAGCCACATCATCGAGGTCGCCCAAGGCACGAGCGAAGTGCTCGAATGCCACCGCGGCACCGGCGGCGATAGCTTCATAATGAAGGTCGCCGTCGCCTCCGTCGAACACCTCCAGGAGATCATCGACAAACTCACCCCCTACGGCATAACAACCACCGCCATCGTCCTCTCCTCCCCCGTAAAACGCCGGACGATATCAGTTTGATCCAAACGTCATGCCCCGAAGGGCACATAGCAACGTGCTTTAGCGCGTGGACCCAACGCCCCCAAAATAAATCAAGCCCGTTTGAACGGGCTTACGTCCGTGAGGTAACCCGTCAACATTTAGGGTATTTTCAAGATTTCGCGTTCGTGCTATCTTTCTCCTGTAGCTTACGCTTAGCGGTAGCTCCGCGACATCACCAAATACCGGTAGCTCCGAAAAGAAGCGAGAGGCGAGCTTACTAACCTGAACCGATTGAGTAGTTCCGCTGACTTGGGGCCTGTATTGCTG
>ERZ1066138.733-NODE-733-length-10769-cov-11.214112_pt1 | contig 10769 bp, 8 predicted proteins | sample MGYA00382785_ERZ1066138 | MGnify/ENA primary metagenome ERZ1066138 (study PRJEB33369, sample SAMEA5778368) | biofilm metagenome | biome: Industrial cooling water; feature: Water cooling tower basin; material: Biofilm | place: United Arab Emirates | collected...
TGGGCATGCCCTGCGTGCCGATGACCTGGCCGGTCGGCCAGGGCAAGGCCTTCGGTGGCATCGTCGACCTGCGCCGCCAGCAGATGCGGCTGTTTAAGGCCGGTGCCGACAAGCGAGCGGAGGACGCCGACGAGATCGTTGCGCTGACCGAGGCCGACACGCTGCGCGCGCGCTTCGGCCACGACTACGAGCTCGCCGAGCAGACCATCGAGCTGCTGACCGAGGCCGCGCCGGCCTTCGACGAGGCCGCGTTCGTGAGTGCGAAGCAGACGCCGGTGTTCTTCGGCTCCGGCGTCAACAACTTCGGCGTGCAGGAGGTGCTGGACGCGCTGGTCGATCTGGCGCCGCCGCCGGCCGCGCGCCACGTGACGAAAGCCGACGGCTCGGATGTCGAGATCCCGCCCGCCTCCGCCGGCTTCTCCGGCGTCGTGTTCAAGGTCCAGGCCAACATGGACCCTTCGCACCGCGACCGCATCGCCTTCGTGCGCGTCAACTCCGGCCGCTACGAATCGGGCATGAAGCTGCGCGTGCAGCGCACCGCCAAGGAGCTGCGGCCGACCTCGGTCGTCACCTTCCTGTCGCAGCGCCGCGAGGCAGTCGAGGAGGCCTACGCCGGCGACATCATCGGCTTCACCACCCACGGCGGCGTGCAGCTCGGCGACACGATCACCGACGCCGACGCGCCCACCAGCTTCGGCACCTACACCGGCCTGCCATTCTTCGCGCCCGAGCTGTTCCAGACCGTCGAGCTCGCCAACCCGATGAAGAGCAAGCAGCTCCAGCAGGGCCTGATGCAGCTCGGCGAAGAGGGCGCGATCCAGGTCTTCCGCCCGACCGTCGGCGGTGCGATGCTGCTCGGCGCGATCGGCCAGCTGCAGTTCGAGGTGGTGCAGCACCGGCTGAAGGCCGAGTACGGCGTCGAGGCCCGGCTGGGCGCGAGCCGCTTCCACGGCGCGCGCTGGGTCACCTGCGACGACGAGCAGGCAATGCGCAAGTTCACCGACGAAGCGGCCTCCAAGCTCGCGCTCGACGCCGCCGACACGCTGGCCTACCTGATGACCTCGCCCTACGACCTGCGGCTGACGCAGGAGCGCCACCCGAAGGTCGTGTTCCACCCGCTGCGCGAGCACGCCGGGCTGGCGCTGCAGCCGGCCGGCTAAGCTCGGGGCATGCCCCATGACGTCACCCTCATCACCACGCTGGCGGTCGGATTCGGGCTGGCGCTGGTGCTCGGCTTCCTGGCGGCGCGCCTCGGGCTGCCGGCGCTGGTCGGCTACCTCGTCGCCGGCATCCTGATCGGGCCCGGCACGCCGGGCTTCGTGGCCGACCAGGCGATCGCCGCGCAGCTCGCAGAGATCGGCGTGATGCTGCTGATGTTCGGCGTCGGGCTGCACTTCTCGCTGGCCGACCTGATGGCGGTGCGCAGGATCGCGCTGCCCGGCGCCGTCGCGCAGATGGGGATGGCCACGCTGCTCGGCATGGGCCTGGCGCACTGGTGGGGCTGGAACCTGGGCGCCGGCGTGGTGTTCGGGCTGTCGCTGTCGGTGGCGAGCACGGTGGTGCTGCTGAAGGCGCTCGAGAGCCGCGGCGCGCTCGATTCGGTCAACGGCCGCATCGCGGTCGGCTGGCTGGTCGTCGAGGATCTGGCGATGGTGCTGGTGCTGGTGCTGCTGCCGGCGCTGGCCGGCGCGCTCGGTGGCGCGGCCGACGGCGGCGGCGAGAGCATCGGGGTCGCCCTGGGTCGCACGCTGCTGCAGGTGGCGCTGTTCGTCGCGCTGATGCTGGTCGTGGGTCGCAGGGTCTTCCCCTGGTTGCTGTGGCAAGTCACCAAGACCGGCTCGCGCGAGCTGTTCACGCTGTGCGTGATCGCCGCGGCGATCGGCATCGCCTACGGCTCGGCGGCGCTGTTCGGCGTGTCGTTCGCGCTCGGTGCCTTCTTCGCCGGCATGGTGCTGCGCGAGTCGGAGTTCAGCCACCGCGCCGCCGACGAGTCCCTGCCGCTGCGGGACGCCTTCGCGGTGCTGTTCTTCGTGTCGGTCGGGATGCTGTTCGACCCCAAGGTGCTGGTCGAGCGCCCGGCGCAGGTGCTGGCGGTGGTCGGCATCATCGTGCTGGGCAAGTCGCTGGCGGCGGCGGTGGTGGTGCTGCTGTTCCGCTACCCGCTGAACACCGCGCTGACGGTGTCGGCCAGTCTGGCGCAGATCGGCGAGTTCTCCTTCATCCTGGCGGCGCTCGGCGTGTCGCTGAAGCTGCTGCCGGTGGAAGGCCAGAGCCTGATCCTGGCCGGCGCGCTGATCTCGATCGCGCTGAACCCCCTGGTGTTCTCGGCGATCGAGCCACTGCGCCGCTGGGTGCTGGCGCGATCGGCTGCCGCCCGCCGGCTCGAGGCGCGCGACGACCCGCTCGCGGAACTTCCGGCGCACACCGAGGCGAAGTACCTCGCCCGTCAGGTGGTGATCGTCGGCCATGGCCGTGTCGGCCGCCAGGTGGCCGAGGCGCTGGCCGCCGCCGGCACACCCTTCGTGGTCGCCGACCAGAACCGCGAGCGTGTCGAGGCGCTGCGCGCCGCCGGCCACGCCGCGGTGCTGGGCGACGCGACCGATCCGGCGGTGCTGATCCAGGCCCATATCGCGCAGGCGCGCATGCTCGTCATCACGCTGCCCGACACGGTCGGCGTACGCCGCATGATCGAGGTCGCGCGCACGCTGAACCCGGCGGTGCGGACCGTCGTGCGCGCCGCGAACGAAGACGAGGCCGAGCGGCTGCAGCGCGACGGCGCCGACGAGGTCTTCGTCGGCGAGCTGGAGCTGGCGCGGGCGATGGTGCGGCAGGTGCTGGGCGCCGCGCCGGCGCCAGCGTCGCGCGCCTGAGGTCGACCGGAAAAAAGACCCGGCGCGGCAGGGCCGCGCCGGGTCCGGACGAGGAGACGGCCTCTTGGCGTAGGCCTCACCCATGGCACGACGATGCGATGGAATCGTAGGCGTCGCGAGGGCTGCTGGCTAGGGAATGGCTCCCGACACGAGGCTCGAAGGTCGGGTGCCCGGCGGCCTTGTGGCTGCGGCCCGGCGCTCCGCGCCTTGCCTTCGCTGCGCGAAGTCAGCCTTCGCCGCAAGTCGGCCGAACCGCTGGGCGGTTGCCGGGCTTACAGCCCGGCCGCGGCACGCAGCGCGGCCGCCTTGTCCGTTCTTTCCCAGCTGAACTCGGGCTCCTCGCGGCCGAAGTGGCCGTAGGCGGCGGTCTTGCCGTAGATCGGGCGCAGCAGGTCGAGCATCTGGATGATGCCCTTGGGCCGCAGGTCGAAGTGCTCGGCCACCAGCGCCGAGAGCCGCTCGTCGCTGACGACGCCGGTGCCCTCGGTGTAGACGGTGATGTTCATCGGCCGCGCCACGCCGATCGCGTAGGCAACCTGGATCTGGCACTGCTTGGCCAGCCCGGCCGCGACGATGTTCTTGGCCACGTAGCGCGCCGCGTAGGCCGCCGAGCGGTCGACCTTGGTCGGGTCCTTGCCGCTGAAGGCGCCGCCGCCGTGCGGGCAGGCGCCGCCGTAGGTGTCGACGATGATCTTGCGGCCGGTCAGCCCGCAGTCGCCCTGGGGGCCGCCGATGACGAAGCGGCCGGTCGGGTTGACCAGGTACTTGGTGTCCTTCAGCCATTCCTTCGGCAGCACCGGCTTGATGATCTGCTCGATCACCGCCTCGACGAACTCGGGCTTCATCTTGCTGCCGTCGCTCCACTCCGGCGCGTGCTGGCTCGACAGCACGACCGTGTCGATCGAATGCGGCTTGCCGTCGACATAGCGCATCGTCACCTGGCTCTTCGCGTCGGGGCGCAGGTAGGGCATGCGGCCGTCCTTGCGCAGCTGGGCCTGGCGCTCGACCAGGCGGTGCGCGTAGTAGATCGGCGCGGGCATCAGCTCCGGCGTCTCGTCGCAGGCGTAGCCGAACATCAGGCCCTGGTCGCCGGCGCCGGTATTCAGGTGGTCGTCGGACGCGTGGTCCACGCCTTGCGCGATGTCGTTGCTCTGCTTGTCGTAGGCGACCAGCACCGCGCAGCCCTTGTGGTCGATGCCGTACTCGGTGTTGTCGTAGCCGATGCGCTTGATGGTGTCGCGCGCGACCTGGATGTAGTCGACATGCGCGTTGGTCGTGATCTCGCCGGCCAGCACCACCAGGCCGGTGTTGCACAGCGTCTCGGCGGCCACGCGCGAGCGCGGGTCCTGCTCGAAGATTGCGTCGAGGATCGCGTCCGAGATCTGGTCGGACACCTTGTCGGGGTGGCCCTCGGAGACGGATTCGCTGGTGAAAAGGAAGTCGTTCGCCACTCTTAAACTCCATCGGTCAAGTTGCAACCTGCGTTGCCGGCCTGGTTGGGGAGGAGCGGCGAACGCTTTAGCGGTTTGTTGAGCTTTCCGGCCCGGCAGAGCAGGGTGCTGCGCTGCGATCGCCCCGCAAGTAGTTCATAACTCGGCGACATGCCGATTCTAGCGACCCACCGATGACCGGCCCCCTGACGACCCTGATGCGCCTGCTGGCGCGCGTGCCGCTGCGCTGGCTGCATGCCTTCGGATCGCTGCTGGGCTGGGTGGTCTTCGTCGCGTCGCCGCGCTACCGCCTGCGCTTTCGCAGGCTGTCATGGCGGGCCGGCGTGCCGTGGTCACGGGCGCGCCCTGCCGTGGCGGCGGCCGGGCGGATGCTGGCGGAGCTGCCGCCACTGTGGGCGCGGCCGTTCGGCACGCCGCTGCCGATGCCGGTGCATTGGGAGGGTGGCGAGCTGATCGAGCAGGCCCATGCCGCCGGCCGCGGCGTCGTGCTGATGACGCCGCACCTGGGCTGCTTCGAGGTGCTGGCGCAGTCCTATGCCGAGCGCTACGGGCCTCGGTGCGGTCCGATGACGGCCTTGTACCGGCCGGCGAGCAAGCCCTGGCTGGAGCCGCTGGTCGAGCAAGCGCGCCGCCGGCCCCATCTCGAGCCGGCGCCGGCGACGCTGGCCGGCGTGCGGCAGATGCTGCGGGCGCTCAAGCGCGGCGGCGTGGTCGGGCTGCTGCCCGACCAGGTACCCGCCGAAGGCCAGGGCGTCTGGGCGCCGTTCTTCGACCGGCCTGCCTACACGATGACGTTGGCGGCTCGACTGGCGCAGCAGACCGGTGCCGAGGCTCTGATCTTCTGGGGCGAGCGCCTGGCGCGCGGCGCCGGCTACCGTGTACGCGTCGCTCCGCTGGGCGAGACCCTGCCCGACGATCCGGTCGGCGCCGCCACCGCGATCAACCGCGCGATGGAGCGCCTGATCCTGCAGTGCCCCGAGCAGTACCTTTGGGGCTACTCGCGCCACAAGCCGCCGCGCCGCGAGGCTGCGCGAGCCGGCGAGGGCCGCGCCTGATGCGCGCGCTGCTCGCGCTGCTGTGGCTGCTGCACTGGCTGCCGCTGCCGCTGCTCGCGCTGCTGGGGCGTGCGCTCGGCATGCTGCTGTGGCGCCTGGCGCCGGCACGGCGGCGCATCGCGCTGCGCAACCTCGAGCTCTGCCTGCCGGAGCTGAGCGCCGCGCCGCGCCGCGCGCTGGCCTTCGAGCACTTCCAGTGGCTCGGGCGCAGCCTGCTCGAGCGCGGCCTGCTCTGGCATGCCTCGCCGCGGCGGCTGCGGCGCCTGATCCACGTCGAGGGGCCGATCGCCTTCGCCGACCAGCACCGCGGCCCGCTGATGTGGCTGGTGCCGCACTTCCTGGCGCTGGACGTGGGGCCGGTGGCGCTGCAGCTCTTCACCGACCGGCCCGGCTGCACGATCTACCAGACCCAGAGCAACGCCGTGCTCGACGCCGCGCTGCGGCGCGCGCGGCTGCGCTTCGGCAAGGCCGTGCTCTTTTCGCGGCGCGACGGTGCCAAGCCGCTGATGCGCGCGATCCGCGAGGGCCGCGGCTTCTTCAACCTGCCCGACATGGATTTCGGCCGCAAGGACGCCGCCTTCGTGCCCTTTTTCGGCGTGCCGGCGGCGACGCTGCTCGCGCCCTCCCGGATGGCCCGGCTGCTCGGCATGGCGGTGCAGCCGGTCGTCGCCGAGATGCTGCCGGGCGGACGCGGCTACCGGGTGCGTTTCCACGAGCCCTGGGCCGACTTTCCCAGCGCCGACGCCGAGGCCGACGCCGCGCGCATGAACCGCTGGATCGAAGACCGCATCCGCGAGAACCCGGCGCAGTACCTCTGGGTCCACAAGCGCTTCAAGACGCGGCCCCAGGGCGAGCCGAAGCTGTACTGAAGGCGCCGCGCGCCGCAGCACGCTGGGACGCGACGGCCCGGTCGCCTTCGAGCAGCGATTCGAGGCACTGCTCGTCAACACCGTAGTAGGCCTTGAGCTCGCGCACCTGGCCGCGCAGCGCCTCGGCCTCGCGCGCCGGGCGCGACCGCTTCACCGCGAGGATCATCTTGTTCTTGCTGGTGTGCTCCAGTGACGTGAACTCGAACACCTGGGTGTCGTAGCCCTCGGCCTCGAGCAGCAGCGCGCGCAGGCCGTCGGTCAGCATCTCGGCCTCCTGGCCGAGGTGGATGCCATGGCGCAGCAGCGGCAGCAGCAGCGTGGGGCTGCGCAGCTGCGGGCGCAGCTGCTTGTGGCAGCAGGGCGAGCACAGGATGACCTGCGCGCCGGCGCGGATGCCGCGGTGCATCGCATGGTCGGTGGCCGTGTCGCAGGCGTGCAGCGCGATCATCACGTCGACCGGCCGCGGCGCGAGGCTGCTCACGTCGCCGAGCTCGAAGGCGAGGCCGCGGCCGGCCTCGTCCTGCAGGCCGAGGCGGCGGGCGGTCAGGTTGCCGAGTTCGACCATGTCGGCCTTCAGGTCGATGCCGGTAACCTGGGCCGCGCGGCCCAGCGTCTGCGTCAGATGGGCATGGACCGCGAAGGTGAGGTAGCCCTTGCCGGCGCCGAAGTCCAGCACCCGCAGCGGCGGCTCGCCCGGCCGGCCGCGTGTGGCGAGCGCCGGCGCGCGGGCCAGCGCATGGTCGAAGACCTCGACGAACTTGTCGATCTGCTTCCACTTGCGCGCCATCGACGGCAGGAGCTTGTGCGCGGCGTCGGTGACGCCGAGCTCGACCAGCCAGGGTGCGCGCGGGTCGACGAGGCGGCGCTTCGCGCGGTCATGGGTCGGCGCGGGCACGGCCGGCGCCGCGGCCTCCTCGTGGGTGGGCTCGCCTTCGGGTCCCGCCGCGTTCGGACGGCTGCGCCGCAGCGTCGCCTTGCCCTTGCGGCTGATCGCCAGCTGCAGGCCGCTGCCGTCACCGGCGATCAGGTGGAGGTTGTCGAAGCCTGCGTCCAGCAGGGCCGCGAGCGCGGCCAGGCCTTCGTCGACCGGCAGGTTGCGCGTCACGTCGCGCGTGCGGTGGTGGTGGGTCAGCGACAGGCAGTCGCGGCCCTTGAGGACGAGCGGCCGGGCCAGCACACGCAGCAGGTCGGGCTGGGGGCCGCGTGGGCCGGCGAGCACCAGCTTGGCGCAGCGGCCGGCTTGCAGCGCGGCCCGCGCTTCGTCGAAGAAGCGCGCGCGCGGGTCGGGGGCGGGGGAGGAGGGCACGGCGCGGTCACGGAAGCGAAGCCCCGATTGTCGGCGCGACGGCGCCGCCCAGCCTCAGCGGTAGCGCGCCGCGGTGATGAACTCCGAGAAGGTCTCGCACCAGACGATCACCGTCGTGTAGCGCGAAGGGTCGGTGCCGGGCGGCAGCGGCACCTGGAAGTTCTCGAAGGTCTTGATGTCGCCTGCACGCAGCATGGTGGGCTTGAGGCGCTTGAAGTCGGCCTCGGTCTCGACGAACTCGGGCGAGAGGTAGAGCTTGTAGTCGGGCCCCGGCGCCAGCCGCCCCTGCAGCGCGACATGCTCGCGACCCACCGACACCTCGCCTTCGCCCCAGTGCAGCGCGTCGCTGTCCTTCAGGTCGCGGCGGAACCGGCCGCGGAACTCGGCCTGCGCGGCGATCTGGGCCACCTGCTCGGTGCTGGGGGCGTCGGGCGCGATCAGGATCGGCAGCAGGTAGATGCCGGCGGCGAAACCGACCAGCAGGGCCAGTGCGTGGGTGGCGGTGAGCAGCAGCTTGCGGGCCTGGGCCATGGCGGTCTCCCGAAGGTTGGCGGCAAGCCTAGCGCAGGTGCGGGCCGCGGTGGTGACCCTGCGTCGGCGCCGGACCGATAATCCTTGCACCATGAGGCTGCGCTTCACCAAGATGCAGGGCGCGGGCAACGACTTCGTCGTGCTCGACGCGACCCGCGCGCCGCTGAAGCTCAGCCCGGCGCAGTTCCGCTGGCTCGCCGACCGCCGCTTCGGCGTCGGCGCCGACCAGATCCTGATCGTCGGGCCGTCCGACGAGCCCGGCATCGACTTCAGCTACCGCATCGTCAACGCCGACGGCGGCGAGGTCGAGCAGTGCGGCAACGGCGCGCGCTGCTTCGTGCGCTACGTGCGCGAGGCCGGGCTGACGCGCAAGACCTCGATCCGCGTGCGCACCGCCGCCGGCGTGATCGAGCCGCGCTGGCTGGACGGCGGGCGCGTCGAGGTCGACATGGGCGCCCCGCGGCTGGCGCCGGCCGAGGTGCCCTTCGACGCCGCCGGCCTGCGGCCGCGCGAGGAGGGCGCCGCGCCGCTGTGGACGGTCGACGTCTGCGGCCGCGCGGTCGAGCTGGCGGTGGTGTCGATGGGCAACCCGCATGCGGTGGTCGACACCGCGCAATTCGGCGCGGTCGAGGCCGGCAGCGACCTGGTCGCCGAACTCGGGCCGCTGCTGGAGCGGCATGCGCGCTTTCCGCAGCGCGTCAACGCCGGCTTCATGCAGCGGCTGTCGCCCACGCACATCCGGCTGCGCGTCTACGAGCGCGGCGTCGGCGAGACCCTGGCCTGCGGCACCGGCGCCTGCGCCGCAGTGGTCGCCGGCGTGCGCCGCGGCCGGCTCGCGGCCGGCACGCCGGTGGCCGTCGACACCCGCGGCGGCGAGCTCACCGTCCAGTGGTCGGGCCGCGACGGCGAGCCGGTGCGGATGACCGGCCCGGCCGAGCGCGTGTTCGACGGCGAGATCGACGTGCCCGAGCAGGGCGATTGAGATGGCTCACCCCCGTTGCGGCTTCGCCGCTCCCCCTCCAGGGGGCGCCGCTGACGGTCCGGCCAAGCCGGACCGTGGCGGCTGCTTGGTGGAGCCGAGCGTGTTGCCGGACCGTGGTCAGGATCGAGATCGAAGAAAGTAAGGACAGGATGAGCACCCAAGGCATCACCGAAGACGACATTGCCAATTTCCTGCTGAACACGCCGGGCTTCTTCGAGCGCCACGCCGAGGTGCTGGCGAGCGTGCAGCTGACCAGCCCGCACGGCCAGCGCGCCGTGTCGCTGCAGGAGCGGCAGATGGAGATGCTGCGCGACAAGATCCGCGGCCTGGAAATGCGCCTGGTGGAGATGATCCGCCACGGCCAGGAGAACGTCGCGATCGCCGACAAGCTGCACCGCTGGACGCGCGCGATCATGCTGACCACCAATGCCGGCGAGCTGCCCGGCGTGCTGGTCGACGAGCTCAGGCACCAGTTCCTGATCCCGCAGGCCGGCATCCGCGTCTGGGGCGCGGCCGACGCCTTCGGCCACCTGCCCTTCGCCCAGCCCGTCAGCGACGACGTCAAGAGCTTCGCGACCAGCCTGACGCTGCCCTACTGCGGCGTCAACTCGGGCTTCGAGGCGGCCGGCTGGTTCGACGACGGCAGCACGGTGCTGTCGCTCGCGCTGATCCCGCTGCGCCATGATGCGGTGACACCGGCCTACGGCATGCTGGTGCTCGGCTCGCCCGACCCGACGCGCTACACCGCCGACATGGGGACCGAGTTCCTGATGCGCATCGGCGAGATCGCCAGCGCCGGGCTCAACCGGCTGCTGCCGGTGGGCTGATGGCCGCGCGCCGCCGGCCTGCCGCCGCGCCGCCGCCGCCGTCGGACGAGGTGCGGCGCTACCTCGAGCACCTGCACGTCGAGCGCCGCCTGGCGCCGACCACGCTGACCAGTGTCGGCGCGGCGCTGGCACGGCTGGAGTCCGCCGCCGCCGCGCAGCCGGTCGCCTTGCGCGAGGTGCAGGCGCATCACATCCGCCGCTGGGCCGCGCAGTTGCACGGCCAGGGGCTGGCACCGCGCAGCGTGGCGATCGCGCTGTCGGCCTGGCGCGGCCTGTACCGCTGGTGGGGACGCGAAGGTGGGGTCGCGATGAACCCGGCCGACGGCGTGCGCGCACCGAAGGCGGCCCGGCCGCTGCCGAAGGCGCTGGCGGTCGACCAGGCGGTGGCGTTGGCCGAACACCGCCAGCCCGGTGCTGACCCTCGCCTCGAAGCGCGCGACCGCTGCATCGTCGAGCTGCTCTACGGCGGCGGGCTGCGGGTGGCCGAGCTGGTCGGCCTGGACGCCTCGCCCGGTGCCGCGGCGCGCGGCTGGATCGACCGCGCCGAGGCCGAGGCCCAGGTGCTCGGCAAGGGCAGCAAGCGCCGCAGCGTGCCGATCGGCCAGGCGGCGCTGGCCGCGCTCGACGTCTGGCTGGCGCAGCGGCCGGCGGTCGCGCGGGCCGACGAGCCGGCGCTCTTCGTCACCCGCACCGGCACGCGGCTGACCGCCTCGCAGGTGCGCAGCCGGCTGAAGGCGCGCGCGCTGCAGGCCGGGCTGCCGACGCACGTGCACCCGCACATGCTGCGCCACAGCTACGCCTCGCACCTGCTGCAGTCCAGCGGCGACCTGCGCGCGGTGCAGGAGCTGCTGGGCCACGCGAACATCACGACGACGCAG
>ERZ1066138.735-NODE-735-length-10758-cov-8.552836_pt1 | contig 10758 bp, 9 predicted proteins | sample MGYA00382785_ERZ1066138 | MGnify/ENA primary metagenome ERZ1066138 (study PRJEB33369, sample SAMEA5778368) | biofilm metagenome | biome: Industrial cooling water; feature: Water cooling tower basin; material: Biofilm | place: United Arab Emirates | collected...
CGTGCTCGCGCCCTCCGGGCATCCTGCCATCCGGGTCGAACCCTCTGGGTCTCTCCCACCCTCTCCGCCAAAAGAAAAAGGCCGCTTGCGCGGCCCTTTTTCTTTCTGGCGGAGAGGGTGGGATTCGAACCCACGGTACGGCAAGCCGTACACCGGATTTCGAGTCCGGCCCATTCGACCGCTCTGGCACCTCTCCAGAACGCACATCCAGTCCATCGACCGGAAAGGCGGCGGAGTCTACGGACTGCATCGCTGCCGCACAAGCAGCGCGCATCGATCTCGCGCAATGCGCTTCAGTGTCGAGAAATCGTGTTGCAAGGGTGCATGGCGCACGGCATCCTATCGGCATGAGGAGGATCCTTCGCGCATGCAATCGAGCCACCGCAAATGTTCTGCGAAAGTCGCCGGCCGCAAGGCCGCGCCTCTCGACTCGTGAACCCGGCGCAGTGATCCAGAAGCCATGATCGAATTTGGCCACGGCACGCATACGGGCTTGCGCCGCGAACACAACGAGGACACCTACTGCGCGGATCCCGACATGGGTCTGTGGCTGGTGGCGGACGGCATGGGCGGCCACGAGCATGGCGAAGTCGCCAGCGCGATGGCGCGCGATGTGGTCACCCGCGAGATCAACAAGGGGCGCTCGCTGGCCGAAGCGATTCAACTGGCCGATGAGGAAATCATCCGCCACTCCAACGAGAAGCGCAGCGAACGTCCGATGGGCACCACGGTGGTCGCGGTGCGCGTCAAGGACAACGACTACGAAGTGGCCTGGGTGGGTGATAGCCGCGTCTACTTCTTTCACCCTGATGCCCCGCTCAAGCAGATCTCGCAAGATCATTCCTACGTGCAGGAATTGATCGACCAGGGCGCGATCAGTCCAGCGCAGGCGCGCACGCATCCGCACCGCAACGTGGTCACCCAGGCGCTGGGCGTGACCATGCCCGACCAGCTCAAGATCGAGACCATCAAGGGCACGCTGGAACCCGGTCAGGCACTGCTCCTGTGCAGCGACGGCTTGACCGAGGAAGTCGAAGACACCTTAATCCGCGATGTGCTGTCGCGCGGACTGAGTGCGCAGGAAAGCGTCGATCACCTGATCCTGGCCGCGCTCGACCACGGTGGCTCGGACAACGTCACGGTCTTGTTGATCAAGCGAGTCTGAGGCCAGCAGCAGCCAGCCGCCCAGCAGTCTTCAGGGCTGGTTGGCGGCGAGTGCGCCCTGCATCGACTTGAAGCTCTCCCGACCCGGGTAAGCCACTTGCGCTGCCTGCACCAGCGCCATCGCGCCATCGCGATCGCCGGCATCGATGGCTTGCTGGATCTGCGCTTCCAGGCGTTGCGCGATCTCTTCCAGCTTTTGCTGCGCGACCGGATTGCGTGAGTCCTGCGCCAGCACCGAGCGGAACACCGCATAGGCATTGGATTGCGGCGGAGACAACAGCTGCCCGGCGGCCAGGTAGCGATCACCCTCGGCAATCAATGCCTTGACCGCCTCTTCGATCGGCGGCATCGCTTCAGTGCCGGCCAGCTGGCGTTCCTGCGCGGCGCGCGGATCGACGGCACCGACGCTGTCTGACGCGTCCGCACCCAACCAGCGCAACAGCGCCCAGATCGCCACGCCGAGCAGAATCAGGATCACCAGCAAGGCTGGCCAACGCGGCCGCGGCTTGTGTGCCGGATCGCGCCGGCCGGGACGAGCGGGTGCCGCTGCGGGCGCTGGCGCCGCCGTGGGCGGCGCGCTCAGGCGCGACTCCGACACCGCTTGCTGGATCTGCGTCTGCGGCAAGGCCGAGGCCGGCAGAGTCTCTGCACCCGAGGGCGCAGGCGCGGGCGCACGGATGGACAAGGTCGCCTGTTCCGCTGGGGCTGCCGGCTTGCCCGGTGCCGCCTGGTTCTGCGTGCGCAAGGTGATCGGCTGGATCAGCGTTTCGAGCGCAGCGGCGAAATCCTTCGCCGTCGCGTAGCGCTCGCCTGGCGCTTTGGCCAAGGCCTTGTCGATGATCGGCTGGTAAACCTTGAGCCCATCCGGCAGTCGCGGCACCGGCTCCATCAGATGCTTGGTCGCAACCTGGAAGGGATCGTCGGCATCGAAGGGCGTCTTGCCGGTCAGCATTTCGAACAAAACGACGCCCAGGCTGTAGAGGTCCGAGCGCCCATCGCCGGCTTCGCCGCTGAGCTGCTCCGGACTCATGTAGTGCGGACTGCCCACCATCGCCGTCTGGTTGGACTGCGAGCGCAGGATGCCGAGATCTGCGAGCACCGCACCGCCATCCTGTCGGAACAGGATGTTGGAGGGCTTGATGTCGCGATGCGACACGCCTTGCGAGTGCGCGTAATCGAGGGCCAAGGCCAGTTCGCGCGCAATCCGCAGCGCATCGTCAGGGAACAGCGGTCCCTGGATGCGGTCGCGCAAGGTGCCGCCGCCGACAAACTCGGTGGCGATGAAGGGGTAGCCGCCCACCGAGCCGATGTCGAAGACCGCCAGGATGTGCGGGTGATTGAGCTTGGCCGCGCTCTTGCCTTCGTCGATGAAACGCTGGCGGAAGGAGGCGTCCTTGAAGAACTCTTCGCTGAGGACCTTGACCGCCACCTGGCGCGCCAGGGACTGCTGCTCGGCCAGGAAGGTACGGGAGCGCTTGCTCTCCTTGAGCACCTTGAGCAGTCGATAGCCGGGAATATTGGGAGGAGCCGCCATGCGCTTCGTGTCCAGTCGCTGGCGCAGGATTACACCCGCAGCCGGATGACCCTGCAACCGCCGCGCCGGCGCCGATGCAATCCGGCGTCGGCGCCGGGCGGACCTTCAGTTCGCCGCCAGCCGCAAAGCCTTGAGAGCCTGCACGAATTCGCCCATGCGATAGGCATCTTCCTGCTCGACGGTCTTGTACAGGCGATCGACCTGGGCCTGCAGACGTGCGCTGCCGGCTTCGTCGATCTGTTTCGCGGTCTCGAATGCCACCACCACCGATTGCGCCGCCAGTGCAGCCTGCTCGGCAGCCGCGAAGTCGCGGAACTCGCCACGCTCTGCATCGCGCACCATGCCCTCCAGGATGCGGCCCAGATCGGCGCCTTCGAAGTCGTAGGCCGCCACTTTTTCCAGTGAGGCGTCGATGCTGGCCTTGAGCTTGCGCGCCGCCGCATAGGTTTGCTCGCGGCTGACCGTGGTCGACTGGTGCAACTGCTTGGTCTGCGCCGCCAGCGCTTGCGCGCCGCCCTGATCGACCAGGGCCAGCACGTAGCGATACATCACCAGATTCGAGTCATTCAGGCGCACCACGCCCGGACCCAGCCCGGTGCCCGGTCGCGGCCCCCATTGCTTGCCCTTCATCAGGCGGTGGCAGGCGTGGCAGTCGAAGAGCACGAGTTCGGGGAAGATGCCCGACCAGCCAGCCTTCTCGTCGAGCAGGATGTCCAGCAGATTGGCTGCCGCAATGCCCTGCCCGATGGCCCAGTCGCGAGTGCCGTTGAAGACACCCTTGCGTTCGACGTAGTCCTGGTCGATCTCGTAGTGCGGGTTGAGCCAGGTGAAGGTGTCCAACTCGAAGCTCAGGCGCGGATGGCCAGCGCCCATGATCTTGTGCGTGATCATGCGATCGCGCGTGCCCATGTGGCAGCTCAGGCAGAGCTTGGCGCGAGCCACCGGCTTTTCGGTCGGGTAGAGGCCGGCATCCAGGCTGACCTGGCGCGGCTGGGCGGTGTCGGTATGCGTGGCGATCCACTTCTCCGAACCGCCATGGCAGGCCTCGCAAGCCACGCCGTCTTCAATGAGGAACTTGTCACCGCGCTTATCGGCGGGGACGTTGTCGGCGTGGCAATCCAGGCAGATCTTGGCCTGGGTGGCGTCGCCCAGGCCGAGCTTGGCTGCCATCGCCTTTGATTCCGGCTTGGTCAGGATCTCGTAGGCCTTGGCGTGCGGATCGGTCTGCTGCCACACACTGAATTCGTTCAACAGGATGCGTGCACTGGCTGCGCGCTGATTCGCGCCGTGGCACGTCGAACTGGCGCAGCTGGCCGCGCCCAGGTGCTTGTGCAGCTGAATCTGCTCCACGGTTCCCGATGCAGCCCACAGAGAGCCCGACATCGCCCAACCCGCCAAGATCACCAGCCACCTGCTCATGCTCGCTCCCCAGCTCGCCGGAGGTTATCCCCAAGTGTCGCGCTCGCGTCGGCCGACGCCGCGTGCGCCCATTCTGCCATGTCGTCAAATTGATGTGGAGAAATCTGGAAAAGCTCAGAACTGGTCCACGCCCAACTGGAGCGCCACGCCTTGCGTCCCACGCAAGTCCGCGCTTGCCTGCCGCAAATCAATCACTTGCGTGTTTCTCTGCGGGCAGTCGGCGATGCGTGCCGGACGCTGTGACTTGCATCCAGCCTTGCCTGAGCCCGTGATCACTGGACTGCGTCACAAATCGAGGGGCCGACGAAGCTGACGCGAGATTGCGCCCTCGCCGCGCTCAGAGCCATTCCTGCCACAAGGAGGGCTTTCCTGATTTCTTCTCGAGTGCAGCGATGCGCTGCGTGTGGATGGCGCGCTCTTCGGAATTGGCCATGCGCACCGGAAACTGACGATTCCCGCCGGTGGTCAGCACCAGCTGCGCGCTGGCACCTGCCACCGGCGCCAGGTCGAGCGCGCCCTGGCCGGCGGTCATCGCCAGATAGACGTCGGCCAGCAGGTGGGCGTCGAGCAAGGCGCCGTGGTAGTGGCGGCCCGAATTGTCCACGCCATAGCGCTTGCACAGCGCATCCAGCGAATTGCGCTGGCCCGGATGGCGCTCACGTGCCAGCGCCAGCGTGTCCAGCACCGGATGATGCTGCTCCAGCGGCCAGCACTCGCTGCGCTCGCACAGCTTCAACTCGTGATTGAGGAAACCGAGATCGAAGCTTGCGTTGTGGATGAGGATCTCGGCACCCTCGATGAAGCGCAGGAATTCATCCACCACATCCGCAAAGCGCGGTTTGTCGGCGAGGAACTCCGTGCTCAGGCCATGCACCGCCAGCGCGCCGGGTTCACTATCGCGGTCAGGATTGAGGTAGGTCTGAAAGCGGCGTCCGGACAGGGCGCGCTCGCAGATCTCGACGCAACCGATCTCGACCAGACGGTTGCCGGCCGAGATCTCGATGCCAGTGGTTTCGGTGTCGAGCACGACCTGACGCATCACGCCCCCGCGCCACGCTGGCTGGCAATGAGTTCGCGCGCGATGCGGTCCACGCGTTCGTTCTTGGGATGTCCGGAGTGGCCGCGCACCCAGTGCCAGCTCACTTCATGCGGCGCCGCCGCCGCTTGCAGCGCTTCCCACAGATCGCGATTCGCCACCGCTTGCTTGCTCGAATTGACCCAGCCGCGCGCGATCCATCCGGCCATCCATTCGGTCATGCCGCGGATCAGGTACTGCGAGTCGCTGTGCACTTCCACCACGCAGGGGCGCTTCAATGCGCGCAAGGCTTCGAGCGCCGCCATCAGCTCCATCCGGTTGTTGGTGGTGTCGCTGTCGAAGCCCGCGATCTCACGTTCATGGCGGCCGGTCTCCAGCAGCGCCGCCCAAGCGCCCGGCCCCGGATTGCCCGAACAGGCACCATCGCAGTGAATCAGTACTCGCGAGCGCTTACTGGCCATGGCGTCCCATCCCCTCGGCGGCAGGCAACTGACCGCGCAGCGGCACGCGAAAGCCGGCGCTGGCTGCATGTCCGGCGTAAGTGGTCTTGACCGCAGTCACGCAGTACAGGCTGGACAGCGTGGGCCACCAGCGCTGCCCCAGCCGTTCCAGGGGATGCTGCCAGCGCAACAGCCAGGCGCTGGGCAAGGGCGGCCAGCAGGCCAGATGCTGGCAGCGGATTTCGTCAAGACCACGCGTGCGCAATTGCTGAGACACGCTGCGTGATGCATGCAGGCGTCCTGATCCCCCGCGCTGGCGCAGTCCCACCCAGCCCCAGGGATTGAAGCCGATCGCCATCAGGCATCCGCCCGGCGCCAGCACACGCACCGCTTCGTCCAGCAGAGCCCAGGGATCGGTCGCCCGTTCCAGCGCATGGCTGAGCAGGACGAAGCTCAGGCTGTGATCGAGAAAGGGCAGCCACGGCAGGCGCGCGCGCAAGGCCCCGGTGAACTCAGAGCCCTCGGCGTTCATGCCCAGCCGAAACAGACAGCGGCCGAGGCGCTCGACCGCTGCGCCGGGCTGCAAACCGATCTCCACGGCAGCACCCGGATGCCGGCGCCACGCACTCTCGATGGCGTCGCGCTCCAGGGCGCTGAGCACGCTCGCCAGCGGCGTGTCGTAGGGAAACCGCATCTGAGGCATGAGGAACCAGGTCGAAAGACGAATCGCATCCGCGCCGAAGCGACGTCGACGGCGCGCCGCAGCATAGCGAGGCGCATCGACATTGCCACCGTCTGAATGCTGCTGCACTGCGGTTTGACCGCGGCAGTCACGCTTTGCCAGCATCGCCGCCCCCAGCGCTGAAGCCTGTCCCATGCGTCGTAACGCCTGTCATCGTGATGAGGCCACGACCCGCTCCCCGCGCTGGTGGTGGGCCGGATTGCTCCTGCTTGCAGCCTGCAGCGCGCCATCGAAGCGGCCACTGTCGGACACGATGCCCGCCGCGCTGCCCGCGGAGGCGACGTCGGCGAGCGTGGATGCCGTGCATGGATTCGAGTCCTCGATCGCGTCTCAGGATCCTGTCGCGCAGGCGGGCTTCGAGGCTGCGCGCAAGGCGGAGGACTTCTGGGCACGCCTGCGGCAGGACTTGCACTGGCCCAGCTGCGAAGCGACTCCGCAGATCCAATCTTGGATGAAGCGCTACGCCGCGCGACCGGATCGATTCGCGCAAACGCTGAAGCCGATCGCGCCGATGATGGCCTGGGTGCATCGCCAGGCAGAAGCGCATGGATTGCCTGGCGAGGTGGTCTTCCTGCCTTTGGTGGAGAGCTACTACCGGCCCGATGCGCGCGGCCCCGGCGGCGCCTCGGGGATGTGGCAGTTCATGGCCGACACCGCACGACGGCTGGGCCTGCGTGTGGGCGCGGGCTGGGATGAGCGGATGGATGTGGTGCCAGCGACCGATGCTGCCATGCGCATGCTGCGGCAACAGCTGGACGCCTTCGACGGCAACCCCAAGCTGATGTTCGCCGCCTACAACGCTGGCGGCTATCGCGTGCAGAAGGCGCTGGGCGGCCGCGACTACGCCTCGGTGCGCAGCCTGAGCGGCCTCGGCCTGACACGGACCACCGAAGAACACATGGCCAAACTGCGCGCGCTGGGTTGCCTGGTGATCGAGGCAGAGCGGATCGGCTTGCAGTTGCCGGTACTCACCGCGGAGGACGAGCTGGCGGTGTGGCGCCCGCCATTCCCGATCGCGCCGGAAGCCGTGCTGGCGCTTGGCGAGGAGGTCTCGCCGGACTTTCGTCGGCGCCACCCCACGGCTGTACAACGCCGCGCGATCGCGCCCGAGTCGGGTGTCCTGGTCCGCGCGCGCTGGGCGCCGCGGCTAGGCGCCGAGGCACTGGCTGGCAACTGGACCGCCATCGAGCCTCGCAACCCCAAACCGGTGCCGGTGCAGGCCGATCCCGGCGCCAAGGTGCATATCGTGCGCGCTGGTGACTCGCTGTGGACCATCGCGCGTGCACATCGACTGCGGGTCAAGGATCTGCTGCGCTGGAATGATCTGCGCTCGCAATCATTGCTGCGCATCGGTCAGCGCATCCGCCTACAAGCACCGTGAGGCACGAGCTGCGGCGAACTCGTGCAAGCTAGAGCTTCAGTTTCCTCAGCAGGAGATAGATCCATGGGATTTCTCAGCGGCAAGCGTGCACTGATCACCGGCATCGCCAGTGGTCGATCGATCGCCTGGGGCATCGCCGAGGCGATGCACCGGGAAGGCGCCGAACTCGCCTTCACGTACCAGAATGAACGCCTCAAGGAGCGCGTGGACGATGCTGCAGCGCAATTCGGCTCGAAGATCGTGCTGCCTTGCGATGTGGCCAACGATGCGGACATTGCGGCGATGGTCGAGGGCTTGAGCAGCCACTGGGACGGCCTCGACATCCTGGTCCATTCCATCGGATTTGCCCCGCGCGACCAGATCACCGGACGCTTCGTCGACGCAGTGACGCGCGAGGGCTTTGCGATCGCCCATGACATCAGCGCCTATAGCTTCGCGGCATTGGCCAAGGCCACGCGGCCGCTGATGCAGGGTCGCCAGGCCTCGCTGCTGACCTTGAGCTACCTCGGTGCGGTGCGGGCGATGCCGAACTACAACGTCATGGGCTTGGCCAAGGCCTCACTGGAAGCCTGCGTGCGCTACCTGGCGCAGGATCTGGGCCCGGAAGGCGCACGCGTCAACGGTATCTCGGCCGGACCGATCAAGACGCTGGCCGCCGCCGGCATCGCCAACTTCCGCAAGATGCTCGATCACGTCGAGCGCACAGCGCCCTTGCGCCGCAGCGTCACCATCGAAGACGTGGGCAACGCCGCAGCCTTCCTGTGCTCTCCGCTGGCCAGTGGCATCACAGGCGAGATCCTCTACGTGGACGCCGGCTACAGCCACGTTGGCATGGGCGAGTTGATGCAGGCTTGAATGGGCGGCTGCTGCAACTGAGCCTTTTCCAGATGCCCAGAACGACGACGCCGGCACGTGGCCGGCGTCGTTTCACGCGGTGACTTGGGGCGACATCAGGGAATGCGATCTTCCGCGATCGTCACCACGGCGGCCTTGCGCAAGGCTTCAACGTAGGCCTTGGCTTCCGCATCGCTGATTTCCGACTTCAACTGATTGCGTGCGGTGTCGCGACCGGCGGCGTCGACCGTCTTCGGATCGCCATCGACCACGGCCGAAAGCTCGATCCACAGGTAGTCGTCAGCAGCCAGCTTGGCCATCTCGCGGACCGGACCAGAACTCGGGCGCGCCAGCTTGAACACTTCCGTCATCACCGCCGGATCCTGGTTGCCCGCCGTGCGCACTACGCCGTCCATGGACTCCACGGTCTTGCCCAATTCCTTGGCCAGATCATCCAGGCTGGTGCCGGCCTTGAAGCGCGTGGTGAAGTCCTGCGCCTTCGCGGCCAGCTGATCTTCCGCCGCCTTGCTGCGCAGCTTCTGTTCGACCTCGGCCGTGACCTCTTCCAGCGGCTTCACTTCTTCGGGCTTGCGCTCGGACACACGCACCGCAACGACATGCTCAGGCGAGATGTTGATCAGATCGCTGGTCATGCCCTGCAGCAGCACCATGTCGCTGAAGGCCGCTTCGAGGACTTCCGGATTGGCGGTGACGCCGGTGCCCGGAATGCCCTTGAACAGCGGATCGCTGCGCTTGACTTGCAGCTGCAGCACTTCAGCCGGCGCGGTCAGCGATTGCGGATTGCGCTGAATCTCTTCGACCAGCAGGCTGACCTTGTCATTGTAGAGACGATCGCGCTCTTCCTTCTGGTACTCGGTTTCAAGGTCCGCCCGTGCTTCGGCGAAGGTCTTGCGGCGCTCCGCCTGGACCTCTTCGAGCTTGATGATGTGGTAGCCATTGCTGCCCAGGATCGGCTCCGACACATCGCCAGCGGCCGCCAGTGAGAACAAGGCAGCCTCGAAAGCGGCATCCATCATGCCCTTCTCGATCCAACCCAGATCGCCACCCTGCTCCTTCGAGCCCGGATCTTCCGATCGCGCCTTGGCCACATCGGCGAAGGCCTTGCCACTCTTGACTTCGTTCAAGGCTTCCTCGGCCTTGGCCAAGGCCTGCTTCTGCGTGTCGGCGTCGGCGCCGGCCGCAACGTTGATCAGGATGTGCGAAGCACGACGCTGTTCCGGCACCACGAAGCGGCTCGCCTGGGAGTCGTACACGGCCAGAAGAGTCGCCTCATCCGGCGGATTGACCGTGAAGTCGGTGGCCATGATTTCGACGTACTCAAGCACGACCTGCTCCGGACGCATGAACTCGGAGCTGTGTTCCTTGTAGTACTTCTCGATGTCCTCGGCGCTCGGCGCCGGCTGCTCGCCCAGATCCGCACCGCGCACGCGCAGGAAGCGGAAGCTGCGAGTCTGGTTCTGCAACCGCAGGTAGGCGTCAACTTCCGCGTCCGTGACGAACACACTGTCGGCCATGCGCAAGGCGATCTCGCGCACACTGAAGTCGCGCACCAGCTCGGCTTCGAACATTTCCGGCGTATAGCCGGCGCGACTCAGCGAGCTCACGTAGGTGTCGGAGTTGAACTGACCGTTCACCTTGAAGGCATCGATGCCCAGGATTTCCTGCTGCAACTTGGCCGCCGGGATGCTCACGCCTGCCGCCTGCGCGTCTTCGAAGCGCAGCGTTTCGTCAACCAGGGAGTCCAGCACGCGCCGCTTGTTGTCCGGCGTTTCCAGGAAGTCCAGCGACATCTCATCGCCGAACATCTGCTGCATCTGGTTGCGCTGCGTCTGCAGCCGCTCCTGCAGCTTCCCCAGAGGAATCTCGGTGTCATTGACCTTCGCCAGATAGGTCTCGACCGGCGTTTCGAAGTAGTTGTTGATGCCGAAGAACGCGACAGGGACACACAACAACAAGACGATGCCAATGGCGATCCAACCGGCGGTCTTCTCTCTGATGGCTTGCAGCATGGTGCAGACGATCCGTGTGGGGCCTGAAAGCGGCTTGAAGGGGATCGCACCGTAGCGGCTCGCTGGCGAGACTCCACGATGCGCAGAAAAAGCAAGGGCGCCACGTAGGCGCCCTTGCTGGCTTTGGCGGAGCGGACGGGGCTCGAACCCGCGACCCCCGGCGTGACAGGCCGGTATT
>ERZ1066138.736-NODE-736-length-10756-cov-8.005794_pt1 | contig 10756 bp, 9 predicted proteins | sample MGYA00382785_ERZ1066138 | MGnify/ENA primary metagenome ERZ1066138 (study PRJEB33369, sample SAMEA5778368) | biofilm metagenome | biome: Industrial cooling water; feature: Water cooling tower basin; material: Biofilm | place: United Arab Emirates | collected...
GCGCTGCTGCGGGCCGAGCAGTTGTGTCATCGCATCCGCGATCGCAGCTTTGCCTGGGGCGCTGCCACGGTGCGTGCCAGCGTCAGTGTGGGCATGGTCGTGCCGGATCCCGATGCCGATCCCACCGAGGCCCTGAGCCACGCCCATGCCGCCTGCCTGCTCGCCAAGAGCCTCGGTGGTCATCGCGCGCATTTGCTGCGTCGTGGCGATCCGGCCCTGCAGCAGCGCGAGGCGGGTCGTCGCTGGCTGATGCGTCTGCGCGCGGCGCTGGATACCGATGGCTTCCTGCTGTTCGCGCAGGACATCGTGCCCACGCGTGAACCCGAGGCGCCCAGCCGGGCCTTCGAGGTGCTGCTGGCGCTGCCGGACTCGCTGGGCGGGGTGGTGCGTCCTGGCGTGTTCCTGGATGCAGCGGCACGCTTCGGCCTGATGCCGGAGATCGATCTATGGGTGGCGCGTACGGTCATTGAACGCCTCAAGCAGCGCGAGAGGCGCCGGCTGAAGCCGCTCAAGCGGGTGGCGATCAATCTGTCCGGTCAATCGATCGGCGATGAGGAATTCGGGGCCGAACTCGGCGCGCTGTTGCGCGAGATCGCCAATCCCGAGCAGCTCACCTTCGAGCTGACCGAATCGGAAGCCATCAGCAATCTCGGCGAGGCACAGCGCTTCATCCGCAACATCCGTCTGGCCGGGGCCAAGCTGGCGCTGGATGACTTCGGCAGCGGCCTGAGTTCCTTCGGCTATCTGAAGGCCTTGCCGGTGGACTATCTGAAGATCGACGGCCAGTTCGTGCGCGATGCCGCGCGAGACCCCATTGATGCGGCCTTCGTGGAATCGATCCATCGCCTGGCGCGGGTGATGGGCTTGCACACCATCGCCGAGTATGTGGAGTCCGCCGAAGTGCTGGCCAAGATGGCCGAAATCGGCGTGCACTATTGCCAGGGTTACCACCTCGGGCGGCCGCGCCCGCTGGCACAGATGCTCGCTCGCTACGAAGAAGGCTGAGCCGCGGCCTCCCCTACTCGAAACCGTTGATGGCCAGCACGCCCATGCCATTGCGCATCGCGGCCTGCACGTCGATGCGACCATGTCCGAACACGAAATTAGGGATGGTGGTCGGTGCCACTGCGCCGCAGGTTTGCGAACTGCTGATCGGCACCGCGCTGCTGCGCAACAAGGCCTCGACTGCCTCGGGATTGCGCTTGAGTGAGGGGTCAACCGACATCAGCAGCGCCGCCGCGCCAGCCACATGCGGGCCCGCCATGCTGGTGCCGCTCATGAAGCCGTAGGCGCCATCGCGCGTGGATGAGCGCACCCCGGAGCCCGGCGCCACCACATCAGGCTTCTGCGGGTTGGCGCCGGCGGCGGTGACCGGGCCGCGGCTGGAAAAGCTGGCCATCGAGTTGCCGCTGCTTGCGCCCACCACGAAAGAGGCCGCGTAGATGGCCGGCGGGTCGACGATGGTGCTGCAACCAGATCCGGAATTGCCGGCCGAAGCGACCACCAGAATGCCGGCAGCCTTGACTGCCTCCACGGCATCGCGCAGCACGTTGACATCGGTGCAGCCTTCCGAGGGCGGACAACCCCAGGAATTGTTGATCACATGCGGTGCGCGCAGGGGATCGGGGTTGTTGCCATTGACATCGGTGGGGGCGAGGAAGAACTGGAAACACGCCGCGTAGGTGCTGGGCGTGCCGTTGCCCAAATCCATGTTGCGGCAGGCCATCCAGCGCGCCCCGGGGGCCACGCCCACTTGATTGCCGGCGCCGTCATCGCCGAGCACGGTGCCCATGGTGTGGGTGCCATGACCGTTGTCGTCGCAGGGCGTGGGGCTGGCCGCCGCACAACCTGCGCTGCCGCCGCTGCCGCGGATGCCGTCGAACCAGGCGTAGTCGTGATTGACGCTGCTGCCATTCCAGCCCAGATAGCTGTCGCGCAAGGCGGGGTGATCCCAGCGATAGCCGGTGTCCTGCCCGGCCACGATGACGCCCTGGCCGGAAAAGCCCATGGCCCAGACTCCCGGTGCATTGATCAGGCTCACCCCGGGCTCGATGGCCTTCTGCGCATCAGCGCTGCCCACCGCCACTGGCGCATCCAGCACCAGCTTCTGGTCGAGTTCGATGGCCAGGATGTCCTTGTGTGCAGCCAGTTCCCGGGCCAGTTCCGCATCTGCTTCCACACGGATGAAGTTGGCCACCCAGTAAGCCTGGTACTGGGCGCCTCGGCGATCCAGCAGGGCGCGCACCGAGCGCTGCGAGTGCGCCGCCTGGCTCTGCAGCGCCGCCACCACCGCCAGCAGCCGATCGTCGCCACGCTTGCTCGACGTCAGCGCCTTGAAGTCGACGCCCTGGGCGAAGCGCAGCAGCAGCGGCGCCTGCGCTTGATTGAGCAGCGCGGCATTGGCCTTGCTGCTGAGCTTGGGCGGGGCTGTGGCCGCCAGCGCGGGCGAGGCGAGGGCCAGTGTGAGGGTCAGCCACAGCGCTTGTCGCAACATGCCCGGATTCCTCCAAAAAAGTTCAGACGGCGGCCAGTGCGGCGTCCAACTCGGCGAGCAGATCGTCCAGATCCTCAACACCGACGCTGAGCCGGATCAGGTTGTCGTGGATGCCGAGTCTGGCACGGTTCTCCGGCGGAACCGAGGCGTGGGTCATGATCGCCGGATGGTTGATCAGGCTCTCCACGCCGCCCAGTGATTCGGCCAGTGCGAACAGCGTGCAGCGCTCCATCATGCGTCGCGTCTCGCTGAGGCCGCCGCGGATGGTGGCGCTGACGATGCCGCCATAGCCATGCATCTGCCGGCTCGCCAGCGCGTGTTGCGGATGGCTGCTCAAGCCGGGATAGATCACCTTGTCGATCTTCGGATGGCGTTCCAGCCATTGCGCGATGGCCAGCGCGCTGGCGCAGTGCTGGCGCATGCGCAGGTGCAGCGTCTTCACCCCACGCAGGGCGAGAAAGCTGTCGAAAGGCCCCTGGATGCCGCCCACCGCGTTCTGCAGGAAGCCGAGTTTCTCGGCCAGTTCGGCGTCGTCGCCGACCACCACCACGCCGCCGACGATGTCCGAATGGCCATTGAGGTACTTGGTGGCAGAGTGCATGACCATGCTGGCGCCGTACTCCAGCGGGCGCTGCACGGCTGGCGAGCAGAAGGTGTTGTCGACCACCAAGAGCAGGCCGCGCTCGCGGGCGAACTGGCCCAGCCGCGCCAGATCGACCACCTTCAGCATTGGGTTGGTCGGCGTCTCGGCCCAGATCAGCCGCGTGTTGGGCCGCACTGCCGCGGCCAGGGCGTCGATGTCATTCAGATCGAGGAAGCTGAATTCCAGCCCGGCACTGCGTTTGCGCACGCGCTCGAAGAGGCGATAGGTGCCGCCATAGACATCGTCCATGCAGATCACATGGCTGCCGCTGTCGAGCAGATCGAGCACAGTGGCGGTGGCAGCCAGGCCCGAGGCAAAGGCGAAACCGCGACGCCCGCCTTCCAGATCGGCGATGCAGCGCTCCCAGGCAAAGCGCGTGGGATTGTGCGAGCGTGAGTACTCGAATCCCTGGTGCACGCCAGGGCTCTGCTGGACGTAGGTGCTGGTGGCGTAGATCGGCGTCATCACCGCGCCGGTGCTGGGGTCGGGCGATTGGCCGGCGTGGATGGCGCGCGTGCCGAGGCCGAGCTTCGGTTGGTCCATGAGAGGTCAGAGGCAAGTGCTTGGCGAGGGCGCGAATACTACGCCCGCGCCAGCCGGTTCACGCATTGCCCACAAAGCCTTAATCGCGACACAAGCCGCTTCCGGCATGATCGCGCGCCATTGAACAGCACAGGTTCTCTGCGTGCGCATGAGTCTGGTGGAACGGCTGCGTCTACCGTGGTGGTTGTGGTGCTTCGCTGCGTTTGCGCTGATCAATGCGCTGTGGCATCCGCCCTTGCCCTTGCATTCCACGCGCACGCTGGGCGTGGCCTATGAGATGTGGGCGCAGCAATCCTTCATCGTGCCCTTGATGAATGGCGAGTCCTACAGCCACAAGCCGCCCCTGCTGTATTGGCTGTTTCACCTCGGTTGGGCGGTGGGTGGGGTCAACGATCTGTGGCCGCGCCTGGTGATGATCGGCATCGCCGTTGCGCTGTTGATGCTGGGGCAGACGCTGGCGCGCCGGCTGTATCCGGAGTCACCGCGCGTTGCCGCCTTGTTTCCTTGGGTGCTGGGCGCCAGCCAATTCTTCTTCCTCTACTCCGGCCAGTTGCTCTTCGATGGTCTGATGGCGGTGTTCGTCACGCTGGGCGCACTGGCCCTGCTGCCGCATGGGGCGCGGCGCCTGCCATCGATCCCGCTGCTCGCACTGGCGGTGGCCGGCGGCCTGTTGAGCAAAGGTCCGGTCTGGTTCGTGCACGCGGCTGGTTTGCTGCTTTTCGCCTGGTGGTGGAGCGCGGAGGCCCGTGCGCAGTGGCTGGCCTTCCACGCACGCATGCTCCTGGGGATCCTCGCCGGCATCGCGCTGGCGGCGCTGTGGGCAGTGCCCGCCCTGCGCAGCGGAGGTGAGGACTACGCCCACGCCATTCTGTGGGGTCAGCACGCCGGGCGCGTGGTGGAAGCCTTCGACCACGCTCGCCCACCCTGGTGGTACTTCTACGGCTTGCTGCTCTTGCTGGCGCCGTGGCTGTACTGGCGACCGGCCTGGCGCGCCCTGCCGCGGCTCAGCCATGGACTCGGGACCAGCGAAAAGATGCTGCTGGCCTGGTCGCTGAGTGCCTTCGTGGCCTTTTCGATCATCAGCGGCAAGCAGGTGTACTACTTGATCAGCTGGCTGGTGCCCAGCGTGCTTTTGCTGACCGCGATGCTGCTGCGTGGCGATCGCGACGCTGCACAGGGCGCGACGACCGGGCGTCCCTGGTTGCTGCTGCTGGGCATGGCCGGCGTCGGCCTGCTGGTGCTGGGGCTGAGCTTCGTGGCGCCCGAGCGCATCGCCCACGGGCGCTTTCCCGATCTCGCGAAGCTGTCGCCGGTTTGGGGCCTGGCCATCGTGTTGCTGGCCTTGAGCCTGTGGCCGCGTCTCGATGATTTGGGCGATCAGATCCGGCGTCTGGCGCTGGTGTCGATGGCCTGGCTGACCTTGCTGCATGGCGCTTTCACCCAGGCCGCCTTTGCCAATTTCGACCTGCGTGCGGCGAGTGCCGAGATCGCCCGCTTGCAGGCCGCAGGCTTGCTGGTGGCCGCCGAGGCGCCTTACGAGGTGCCGTTCCAGTTCTACGGCCGACTGCAACAGCCGCTGCTGGTGGTGCCGCGCGCGGAGCTGCGCAGCTTCGCCCGTCTGTCGCCGGAAGTCCGCATCGTGGTGGTGCGCGACGAGTTGCCGGTGGACGGTCGCCCGCAGCCCGAGTACAGCCAGCGCTTTCGCAGCGACTGGCTGCAGATCTGGCGTGGCGCGGACTTCGTGGCCGCCGAGTGGGAGTAGGGCGGCGATCCGGCACCATCGCCTCAGGCCTGCGGCAGGCGCATGCTTGCGCGCGATCAGGCCTCCGGACTGCCGCGCCCATTCAGCAACGCGCCTCAGACCCCCAATCCCGCTGTCGCGAATCCGAACGCAATGCATCCTGCCAAGCCCTCAAGCCCTTCCGCGCTTGATCTGCGCGTGCCGCCATTGCTGTTGTGGGTCGTCAGTGCGCTGAGCATTCTGGCGATCGCGCGCTGGGTGCCTTTCGGCCTGTGGCCGATTCCCGGACAAGCCCTGATCGGCTCCGCGCTCATCCTGATCGGCGCCCTGATTGCCTTGGCCGGGGTGTGGGCCTTTGCCCAGGCGCGGACCACGGTCAACCCGATGGCCCCGGAGGCAGCCAGCAGCATCGTCACTGTTGGCGTGTATCGGTACACGCGCAATCCCATGTACCTCGGCATGGCCGCCGCCCTGCTGGGCCTGGCCTTGTGGCCGCCCAGCCCGGCTGGAATTGGCATCGTCGCCTTGTTTTGCGCCTACCTGAGTCGATACCAGATCAAGCCGGAGGAAGCCGCGTTGCAGCGCCGCTTCGGGTCCGCCTATGTCGACTATTGCGCGCGAGTCCGAGCCTGGCTGTAGCGGGCAGCTGCGCCGCGAGCTTGCAGTCTCCGGCCGCGAGCAACCGGGAATCGCGTCGCCCGTTGGCAGCACTGGCAGCGCCCGATCATCGGCAGGCTTGCGCTGGCGACGGCAGGCTAGGCCTACAATGCTGCGGGGCGGCGATGGGTGGATCTTCCGATGGCGAGGAAAGACAAGCCGGGTCTGTTGGATCGGGCCAGGGAACTGGTGCGCAAGCTCACCGGTGATGCCGGGACACAGGCGCCGAAGACGGCAGCTGGCAAAGCGCCGCGGCGGGCCAGCAAGATGGTGCTGCCGGCGCAGTCACGCGATCCGCGTGGGCTGGCCCAACCTGGCCTCAGCACGATCTGGCAATTGAGCGTGCCCGATGCTGACCAAGCCTGCGTGCATGCGCGCGACATGGCGGGCCGGCGTTGCCAGGCGGAAGAAGCTGCGCCCTTGCCCTTGCCGGCCTGCGATCAGCGTGAATGCCGTTGCCAGTATCTGCGCATCCCGGACCAGCGCCGCGGCCCACGGCGCTCCGCCGAAAAGGCCGAGGCCTCGATCGAGTATCAGAAACCGGACCAGGAGCGACGGCAGAAGCGCGGACGGCGACGCGGGGATGCCTGGGGCGGCAAGAAGCGCGACTGAGGCGGACACTGCAAACGGCCACGAATTAATGACCGCGTCTGGTCGTGCAGGCGAATCGACTGCCTTGGCCAGGGAGACCGCGTCACCTTCCGATGCTTGCTCGGTTCCTGTACGTCGCTTCAGCCCACGCCAAGTGCCACGATGTCCCGGCTTCGCTTCGACAAATCAGTCACTCGCGTGCGTTGCTTGCGCGCTGGCCATCCCTGGCCAGCGAAACCCCTTCCAAGTTCAAAGGTTCTCAGAGCGCAGATCAGCCTTCGGTCAAGATCACGAAGGTGCCGAGCAAAGCCACCAGCCACAAACAGCCGCCCAGCACCAGCCACGCGATGTTGGCACCGGAAAAATGAGCATTTGATTGTCCGCTTCGATCATTGCTCGCCAAATTGGCAGCCTGCTGTGCTTTGAGCAGCACCCACGCCGTGCACGGCAGCAGCAAGAAGCCGACCAAGTCGGTCAGGGGTGAACCGATCTCGCGGTAGGCCATGCGGTCGCAGACCCAGGTGGTAATGGCCAGCACAACGAAGCTGGTCGCAAAAAAGCTGGCATCAAAGCCGTTGGTGCGGCCTTCTTGCTCCTGCGTGCCGCGCACCGCGCGGAACAGTTCATGCACGAAGAAGATTGCGAAGATGCCGCGCGCAACCGGCCAGTAGCGCTGGTGAATCTCGTTCTGCGCTTTCCAATGGCGATAGAACCAATAGATCTGGTACAGGCCGAAGGTACCCAGGAACAGGGCGAGGAACTTGCGCTCCGACACCACGTAAAACGGCGCGCGTTGATCCAAGGCTTGCTCTTGGAGAGTCGCGACCGGTGCTTGATAGGGATTGTCCATGTCGACTCCGCATTTGTTTGCGAGTCGCCAACGAAACGTCAAAGTTCTGCCAAGGTCAAGCCTCGTCGTGGCGCCTGGCATGCGCCACGATCAGGCGCTGGATCTCGTCGAGGGCGAAATTGGGCAAATCGTGACCCATGCCTTCGATGATGCTCATCCGCGCAGCCGGGATGATGCGGGCCAGGTGGTGGGCGGCACGCACCGGCACCAGTGGATCGAGGCTGCCGTGGATGATCAGCGTGGGCGTGCGCAGCTGGCGCAATTGGGCTGAGCGGTCCGGATCGGCATTGATCGCCAGTAACTGGCGCAGCGTGCCGGCCGGGCGGTAGGCGCGGCTGAGCGCTCGTTCCAGGCCGCGGCGCAGGCGTTCGATTTCGGCCGGCCGGCGTTGATGTCGGCCCAGCTCGGTGAACAAGGCCACGAAGTGATCCAGGCGTTGCGCATGGCTGCTGGCGCTGCCCGGGGCCCGCAGCAGGCGCCCGAGCACCCGCCATTCCGGCAGCGGGGCGGCGCGCGGGCCGGCGCTGGACATGATCGAACACAGACTCAGCACGCGTTGTGGCGCAGCCAGCGCCAGCTGCTGCGCGATCATGCCGCCCATGCTGACGCCGACGACATGCGCGCGGGCCACGCCCAGGGCGTCCAGCAAGGCCAGGGTGTCCGCCGCCATATCGTCCAGGCGATAGGGCGCGCGGATCGGCAAGCGCAGCAGATAGCGCAAGGTGGCACGCGCCATGCCCATGTGCGAGGCCAGTCGGCCGGTCCCTGATTCGCCGATGTCGCGGTTGTCGAAACTGAGGACGCGGAAGCCTGCTTGCACCAGCCCCTGGATCAAGTCGGGTGGCCAGGCCACGCGCTGCATGCCCAGCCCCATGATCAGGACGATCACCGGGCCGCTGTCGCCATGCCATTCGTAGTCGAGATGCAATTCACGCTCAGGCAGATCGATACGCACGGGCCGGTTCTCGATGCTGGAGCGGGGTGATGGCAGCGGAAGACTGCCGCACCGGGCGGCAGTCCTTCATGTCGGCGTGGGCGCGCTCAGAACTCGAAGCGTCCGCCCAGTTGGAACTCACGCACGCTGTAGCGCGCTTCGCCGAAGTGCTGGGCATAGCGCACGAAGCCCGAACGGCCTTCGGCGAACTGGGCGCTGATGCCGATGGCGACGCGACCGTAGCTGTCGTCCTCGCCATCGGCGCGCATGGCGAAGTTCAGGCGCTGCTGGCCGACGGCATCGCTGCGGTCACCGGTGTAGCGCACGAAAGCGTCGGCCTCATCCGAGTTGAGCACGTTGACGAAACCGAGGTCGATGAAGGGCAGAAACACACCGTTGTCGCCACTCAGCACCCAACTGGCGCGCACACCCAGCGTGCCGCGCGTGAAGCTTTCTTCCTGCTCGGCCACCCGCACCGCCCAGCCTGCGCCGGCGGCATCCGGCGAGGAAGCGATCTCGTCGTAGGCATCCACATCGGCCTGCAGGCTTTCCAGCATGGCGTAGGGGTCGAAGGACCAACTGCCCTGATCGAAACGACGGCCCAGCGTCACCGCGATCAAGCGCGTGTCGCTGTCGTAGTCGGCCGAGTAGGACTGATTGACGCCGACGCTGCTGTTGCCGCTGCCCAGGGTGTAGCCGATCAGGCGGGTCTGATCGGTTTCGCGCTGACCGAAGCTGAGCAGGCTGTCGGCATACCAGCCGGTGGCGCCTGCCCAACTGGCGTGCAGGTTGAAGCCGCGCTCATCGATCTCCTGATCGCCCGAGCCCGCGGTGAAGTCCACATCGCTGCTGCCGAACAGCACGCTGCCGCCGAACACCCAGCCGCCATCGAAGCGATGGTCCAGACCCAGGGTGAGGCTCTGCCCGTCACCATCGAAACCGTCCTGGTTGAGGCTGGCGTCGCGCTCGCTGCGATTGAACTCCAGGGTGGCGTAGAAGCCCCAGTCGCCAAAGCTCTCGCCTGCGCTGGCGTAACTGTAGCCGTCGCTGGAGATCCAATTCTCGCCCAGCGCCATGCCGCCACCCGGGAACTTGCCGGCGCCGATCGCGGCCCCGCGCGCCGCCCGATTCTGCGATCGACGCAGCAACTGGCCGCGGTCCACCGCCACGCGCACGTTGTCGGGTGTGATCCGGCTGATCGCACTGCGCACGGAGGCATCGTTGCCAAAGGCAGCGCCGACCAGCGAGTTGCAGTCCTGCTGCAAGCGCGCACTCAAGCGGTTGCCGGCCGGACACAGCGTGCCGATCGCGCGCGCCACTTCGCGCTGCGAGCCGCTGTCGGTGAAGCGGTTCAACACATCGATGGGAGTGCTCTGCGCCATCGCCAGGCCGGGCATCGCCCACGCCATCGCCAATGCCAAGGATTTGATCGCCAATCGGTTCATCGCTGCCTCCTCTAGATGTGCCTGAAGTGCCGGGCCTGCGCGTGCAGCGGAGATGCCTGGGCCCGCGCCGCGAATGCTGCGCCGCGCTGTCACGCCTCGCAAGCATGCTGTGCGAACATTCACAACCATGACCCTTTCCAGCGCCGTGCAGCGTCGTGCGTGGTGGCGACAGCCATCCTTCTTGCTCTTGCTGGTGCTGCTGCTCAGCCTGGCCCTGTATCCCTTTGCCGGCCTCAATCCGGCCTTCCGCGCGGCGGCACTGGCACTGGATGTGGTGGTGGTGCTGTTCTTAGTGCGGGTGATTCGCGCACACGAAACCTGGATGGCCAGCGGCTGGGTGATCGCAGTCCCTACCGTGATCCTGCAAGTGTGGCAGCTGCTGGCCCCTGACAGCAGCGTCGAGCTGGCCATGTGGTGGTGCCAGGTGCTGTTCCATGGCTACGCCATCCTGGCGCTGTTGAGCTACGTGCTGCGCGATCCGTGGATCACGCTGGATGAGCTCTTCGCGATCGCCGCCACCTACGTGCTGATCGCGCTGCTGTGGGCCAGCGCCTACGCAATCGTGGTGCACTCCGATCCCGCCGCAATCTTCATCAATCCCACCAACAACCTCGACGGGCGCGTCGACTGGCCGGATCTGGTCTATTACTCGATGACCACCTTGTCGAGCACCGGCTACGGCGAGATCACGCCAGTCAGTCCGGCCGCCCGCGCGCTGGCCATGCTGCAGCAAGTGGTGGGCGTGCTGTTCGTGGCCATCCTGGTGGCGCGCTTGACCGGCTTGTATCGCAAGCGCGACTGATTAGTGTGGTGTTCCGCAATTACCTTGAACAATTTCCGCGTCTTTTGCCCCGATGC
>ERZ1066138.737-NODE-737-length-10748-cov-8.876742_pt1 | contig 10748 bp, 10 predicted proteins | sample MGYA00382785_ERZ1066138 | MGnify/ENA primary metagenome ERZ1066138 (study PRJEB33369, sample SAMEA5778368) | biofilm metagenome | biome: Industrial cooling water; feature: Water cooling tower basin; material: Biofilm | place: United Arab Emirates | collected...
CGACGATCCGCCGGGCCTGCCGGTTTCGTCGCGCACGCCCGGCGGGCACTACGCGCTCGCGGTGCCCGCCGCGACCGCCGCGGAATACCTGCTGGTCGCGACGGCCGCCGGCAGCGGCGGCGACCCGTCCTGCTCGAGCCTCTCGATCGACGAATCCGGTCGCCGCTCCGCGACCGACGCGCGCGGCGCGGACAGCACGGCTCGCTGCTGGCAGTGAGTCAGCGGCGGAGCAGCTGCGGCAGGCCGAACACGACGTTCTCCTCGCGCCCGACCACCTCGAACGCCGCCTGCCCGCCCCACTCCCGCAGCCGTCCGACGACTTCGCGCACGAGCGACTCCGGCGCGGACGCCCCGGCCGTCACGCCGACCGCCTGCCGGCCGTCGAACCACTCGCGCTTCAGGTCGTCCGCGCCGTCCACCAGGTAGCCGGGAATCCCGCGCGTGGTCGCGATCTCGCGCAGCCGGTTCGAGTTGCTGCTGCTGCGCGAGCCCACGACCACGATCACGTCGCACTGCGCGACGAGCTGCTTGACCGCGTCCTGGCGGTTCTGCGTCGCGTAGCAGATGTCTTCCTTGCGCGGGGTCGCGAGCGAGGGGAAGCGCTCGCGCAGCGCCGCCATGACCTTCGCCGTGTCGTCCACCGAGAGCGTCGTCTGGGTCACGACCGCGAGCCTTGAAGGGTCGCGCACCGCGATCTTCCCGACGTCGTCGACGGTCTCGACCAGGTGGATCTGCCCGCCGAGGCTCGCGTCGAAGCGGCCCATCGTGCCTTCCACCTCGGGGTGGCCGGCGTGTCCGATCAGGATCACGTCGAGGCCGTCGCGCGCGTAGCGGCCGACCTCCATGTGCACCTTGGTGACCAGCGGGCAGGTCGCGTCGAACACCGCGAGCCCGCGCCGCTGCGCCTCCTGCTCCACCCGGCTCGGCACGCCGTGGGCGCTGAAGATGACGGTGGCGCCGTCCGGCACGGCGTCGAGCTCGTCCACGAACACGGCGCCCAGCCCGCGCAGGCGGTCGACGACGAACTTGTTGTGCACCACTTCGTGGCGCACGTAGATCGGCGCGCCGAACAGCTCGATCGCGCGCTCGACGATGTCGATGGCGCGGTCGACGCCGGCGCAGAAGCCCCGCGGGTTCGCGAGGAGGACCTTCATCAGGCCGCCGCCCGTCTCCGCCGGCTGTCCAGCAGGGCGTCGATGATCAGCATGATGGCCCCGGTCGTGATCGCGATGTCGGCGACGTTGAAGGCCGGGAAGTAGGCCTCGCCCCAGTGGAAGTGCAGGTAGTCCACGACGTAGCCGTCGAAGAAGCGGTCCCAGGCGTTGCCGAGCGCGCCGCCGAGGATCAGCGCGAGCCCGATGGCCAGCCAGTACTGCCCGCGCGCGGGCAGGGAGCGGAGCCAGAACACGATGGCGACGCCGATGGCGCCGGCGAGCGCCAGGAAGAACCAGCGCTGCCAGCCGCCGGCCTCGGCCAGCAGCCCGAAGGCCGCGCCCTCGTTGTGCAGGCGAGTGAGGTCGAGGAAGGGCCCGACGGGCCGGATCTCGTACAGCTCGAAGTGGCCGACCACGTACCACTTGGTGAGCTGGTCGAGCGCGACGACGATGACCGACAGCCACACCCAGATCAGGGCGGTCTTCTCGTGGACGAACTGTCGTGTCATGCGAATCGCCTCGTCTCGCCCGGGCCTTCCACGTTGCCGACGCAGCGCCCGCAGATCTCCGGGTGCCGCGGGTCGCTGCCGACGTCCGCGCGCCGGTGCCAGCAGCGGGCGCACTTGGGCGCATTCTCCACCGCGACGGAAATCCAGGCGCCGTCCGCCGCCACCGAGGTCGCCGCGACCGCGTCCGCCGGCCGCTCGGCCGCGGGCCGCAGCCTCGCCTGCGAAGTGATCAGTGCAAAACGCAGCTCGTCGCCGAGCGCGGACATCCGCCGATGCTGCGCCTCGTCGAGATAGACGTCCACCGCCGCCTCGAGCGGCGCGCCGAGCGCGCCCGCCGCGCGCAGCCGCTCGAGCTCGCGCGCGACGTCGGCCTTGAGCGCGATCACGGCGTTCCAGTCGACCGGCCCCGCCTCCGCGACCGCGGGCAGCGGCCACCAGGTCGAGTAGAAGACCGACCCGTCGCGCTCGCCCGGCAGGAGTCGCCAGATCTCCTCGGCCGTGAACGACAGGATGGGCGCGAGCCAGCGCACCATGGCCTCGGCGACGTGGTACATCGCGGTCTGCGCCGACCGGCGCGCGGCCGATCGGGCCGGCGTCGTGTACAGGCGGTCCTTCAGGATGTCGAGCCAGAAGGCGCCCAGTTCCACCACGCAGAAGTTGTGCACCTTCTGATAGATGAGGTGGAACTGGTAGGTACGGTAAGCCTCGATCACTTCCTGCTGCAGGCCGGCCGCGCGGGCGAGCGCCCAGCGGTCGAGGTCCGCGAGCTCCGCCGCCGGCAGCGCGTCGCGCGCCGGGTCGAAGCCCGCGAGGTTCCCGAGCAGGAAGCGCACGGTGTTGCGCATGCGCCGGTAGCTGTCCGACATGCGCTTCAGGATCTCTTCGGAGACGCTGATCTCGCCGCTGTAATCGGTCGCCGCGACCCACAGTCGCAGCACGTCGGCGCCGAGCGACTGCACGACCTTCTGCGGCGCGACGACGTTGCCGAGGGACTTCGACATCTTGCGTCCCTTCTCGTCCACCGTGAAGCCGTGCGTCAGCACCTGCCGGTAGGGCGCGACGCCCTTGCCCGCCACGGAGGCGAGCATCGACGAGTGGAACCAGCCGCGGTGCTGGTCCGAGCCCTCGAGGTAGATGTCCGCCGGGAACGGGATCAGGCCCGGCCGCAGCGCAGGCAGGCAGTGGTGCACCGACCCGGAGTCGAGCCAGACGTCCATCACGTCGTCGCACTTCTCGTAGACCAGCGCCTCGTCGCCCAGCAGGTGCCGCGGATTCAGCGCGAACCAGGCCTCGATGCCGCCTTCCGCCACGAGGTCCGCCACCTGCTCGAGCAGCTCCGGCGTCTGCGGGTGCGGCTCACCCGTCTCCTTGTGCACGAACATGGCAAGCGGCACGCCCCAGGCGCGCTGGCGCGAGATGCACCAGTCGGGGCGCGTCTCCATCATGCCGGTGATGCGCTGCTCGCCCCAGCCCGGGATCCACTCGACGGTCCGGATCGCCGCCAGCGCGTCGCGCCGCAGCCCCTGCTTCTCCATGCTGAGGAACCACTGCGGCGTCGCGCGGAAGATGACCGGCGACTTGTGGCGCCAGCAGTGCGGGTAGCTGTGGCGGTACGACTCGAAGTGCACGAGCCGCCCGGCATCCTTGAGCGTCTCGACGACTTTCGCGTTGGCGTCGAACACGCCCATGCCCTCGAACAGCGGCGTGCCGGCGACGAAACGCCCGTCATTGCCGACCGGGTTGTCGATGGGCAGTCCGTAGCGGCGGCCCATCTCGTAGTCGTCGGCGCCGTGGCCGGGCGCCGTGTGCACCGCGCCGGTGCCGGCGTCGAGCGTCACGTGCTCGCCGAGGATCACCGGCACCTCGCGCTCGTAGAACGGGTGCTCGAGCCGCAGCCCTTCGAGCGCCTTGCCGTCGCGCTTCGCGAGCACGCGGTGCGCGGTCGCGCCGATCCGCTTGGCAAACGGCTCGAGCAGCGCCTCGGCGACGACGAGCCGGGCCGCGCCGCCCTCGCGCTCGAACTCGGCGAGCACGTAGTCGTAGAGCGGGTGCAGGCAGACGGCCTGGTTCGCGGGCAGCGTCCAGGGCGTCGTGGTCCAGATCACCACCGCCGCGCTCAGCAGGTCGTCGGTGGGCAGGCCGAAGCGCCGCGCCGCGTCATGCGCGTCCGCAACCTCGAAGCGCACGTCGATCGCCGGCGAGGTGCGTTCCTCGTACTCGACTTCGGCCTCGGCGAGCGAGGAGCGGCAGTCCAGGCACCAGTGCACCGGCTTGAAGCCGCGCACCAGGTGGCCGCGGCGGATGATCGCCGCGAACGCCCGCAGCTGCTCGGCCTCGAAGGGCGCAGCCATCGTGAGGTAGGGATCGTCCCAGTCGCCGATCACGCCGAGGCGCTGGAAGTCGGTCTTCTGCAGCGCCACCTGGCTGGCCGCAAACTCGCGGCAGGCCTTGCGGAAGGCGTCCGCGTCGAGCTTCTGGCCGACGCGCCCGTGCTTCTTCTCGACCTGCTGCTCGATCGGCAGGCCGTGGCAGTCCCAGCCCGGGACGTAGGGCGAGTCGCAGCCGTCGAGCGTGCGCGACTTGACGATGATGTCCTTCAGCACCTTGTTGACGGCGTGGCCGATGTGGATCACGCCGTTCGCGTACGGCGGGCCGTCGAGCAGCACGAACTTCGGACGGCCGGCCGCGCGGCGGCGCAGCTCGGCGTACACGCCGTCGCCGAGCCAGCGGGCGACCTGCTCCGGTTCGCGGCGCGCGAGGTCCGCCTTCATCGGGAAGGCGGTATCCGGGAGATTGAGCGTCTGCTTGTAGTCCACGCGTGTCCTCAGCCGTCGAGCAGCGCGCGGGCCCGGCGCGCGTCTTCCTGCATCTGGGCCGTCATGCTCGCGAGATCCGGGAAGCGGACCTCGTCGCGCAGCCGCGCGACGAAATCCACGTCGAGGCGTTCGCGGTACAGGTCCCCGTCGAAATCTAAGAGGTGCGTCTCCAGCAGCCACTCCGCGCCGCCGACCGTCGGCCGCGTCCCGACCGAGGCGACGCCCGGGTGCCGCTCGAGTCCCGCCCCCGTGACGCGCACCGCGAAGATCCCGGCCACCGGCGCCACGCGCCGGTGCAGCCGCATGTTGGCCGTGTGGAAGCCGAGCGTGCGGCCGAGCCGTGCGCCGGGGACGACGCGGCCGCTGATGCGGAACTCCCGGCCGAGCAGCATCTTCGCCTCGTCCAGCCGACCCGCCGCAAGGGCCTCGCGCACGCGCGTCGAACTGACGGGCGCGCCGCCGGCCAGGCGCGGCGCCACGGCATCCACGCCGAAACCGCAGGCGCGGCCGGCACGGCGCAGCGTCTCGACGTCGCCGCCGCGTCCGCGCCCGAATCGGAATCCTTCGCCGATCACCACCTGTTTCGCCCTCAGCGATCCGACCAGCACCTGCTCGATGAACCGTCCCGCCTCGAGACCCGCGAGCCGCGCATCGAAGCGCAGCACGCGAAGCTCGTCCGCGCCCGCCGCGGCGATCCGCTCCGCCTTGTCGCGCAGCCGCATCAGCCGCGCCGGCACCGCGCCCGCCGCGAAATACTCCTTCGGCTGGGGCTCGAAGCAGACCACGGCGGTCGGAACCCGCGCCTCGCGGCCGCGCTCCGCCAGCATTGCCAGGATCGCCTGGTGCCCGAGGTGCACGCCGTCGAAATTGCCGATCGCGACGGCCCGGCCGGGGTCCGGCTCCAGGCAAGGCTCGAATCCGCGCCGGACCTGCATGAATTATAGATGCTTCAGGTCGCGCGGGCGCGCGCCGGCGACCCCGAGCACGGCGAAATAGACCGCCGCGCCGCCCGCGACCGAGAGGCCCAGCCACCCTGCCCGGCGCAGCGCGGACCAGTCGTTCCAGGCGGACCAGTCGCCCGCGATCCACCACAGGAAGCCGGCCATCGCCAGGCTGGCCAGCGCGATCTGCGGCAGGAGCCGGCGCCAGGCCGCCGACGGCCGAAAGACGCCGTCCCGGCGCAGGCCGCGATACAGCAGCGTCGCATTGATGAGGGCCGAGAGCCCGGTGGAGACGGCGAGCAGCACGTGCGGCACCGGGAAGCCGTTGAGAAAGGCCGGCACGACGACGCAGACGTTGAAGGCCATGTTGACGCCGAGCGCGATGATGCCGATCTTCACCGGCGTCTTCGTGTCCTGGCGCGCGAAGTAGCCGGGCGCCAGGACCTTCACCAGCGAGAATCCGACCAGGCCGAAGGAGTACGCCATCAGCGCATAGCTGCACATCAGCACGTCGCGGTCGGTGAACGCGCCGTAGCCGAAGATCGTCGCGATCAGCGGGCCGGAGAGCATCAAGAGGCCGACGGCTGCCGGCATGATGATCGTCAGCGTCAGCCGGAGCGCCCAGTCGAGGGTCGCGTTGAACTTCTCAGGCGATTTCTCCGAGTGATGGGCGGAGAGCCCCGGCAGGATCACGGTCGCGAGCGCGATCGAGAAGACGCCCATCGGGAATTCCACGAGGCGGTCGGCGCTGTACAGCCAGGTGACGCTGCCGACCATCAGGAAGGAGGCGATGATCGTGTCGAGCAGCAGCGAGACCTGCGCCACCGAGGAGCCGAAGATGCCCGGCAGCATCAGCCGGCCGATGCGGCGCACGCCCTCGTGCGCGCGGTCGAGGCGCGGGCGCGGCAGGAGACCGATCGCGCGCAGCGCCGGGAACTGCGCGACGAGCTGCACGATGCCCGCGACGAAGACGCCGATCGCGAGCACGAGGCCCGGCTTGTCGAAGTGCGGCGCGACGAAGGCCGCGGCGACGATCATCACGAGGTTTAGCAGCGTCTGGTTGAACGCGGGCACCGCGAATCGCCCGTAGCTGTTCAGCACGCCGCTGCCGAGCGCGACCAGCGAGATGAAGAACATGTAGGGGAAGGTGAAGCGCAGCATCTCAACCGTGAGGTCGAAGCGGTCGCCGTCCGCGCGGAATCCCGGCGCGAACAGGAAGGCCAGCACCGGCGCGGCGATGACGCCGACCAGCGTGACGATGAAGAGCAGCAGCCCGAACACGCCGCTGACGCCGGCCACCAGCCCGCGGACTTCCGCCTGGCTCTTCTGCACCTTGTATTCGGAGATCACCGGCACGAAGGCCTGGGAGAAGGCACCCTCCGCCGTCAGCCGGCGCAGGAAATTCGGGATCTTGAACGCCACCAGGAAGGCGTCCATGAGGGGCCCGGCGCCGAACGAGATCAGGTAGACCATGTCCCGGATCACGCCGGTGACCCGGGAAAGCAGCGTCAGCAGGCCGACGATGGTCGTGTTGCGCAGGAACCGGTGCGACATGCCGGCGGCACTATACCGCGTTGACAATGGCGGCCCGCATCCGGACAATGCGCGCCCTTATGGCCAACACCAAGTCAGCCGAAAAACGGGCCCGCGAGGCGGTCGCACGCCGCGCGCGGAACGTGGCGCACCGCTCCAAGGTCCGCAGCGCAGTGCGCAAGGTGGTCGAGGCGATCCGCGCCGGCAAAAAGGCCGAAGCCGCGGCAGCGCTGAAGGCAGCCGCTCCCGTCATCGACTCGATGGCGCGCAAGGGCATCATCCACCGCAACAAGGCCGCCCGGCACAAGAGCCGGCTCGCGGCCCAGATCAAGGCGCTGCAGTAAAAGGGGACGCACCCCTTTTACTGCTCGAGTTCCCGCATCACGGCCTGGCACAGCTCTTTCGTGCCCTCCCCGGTCGCACCGGAAATCTGAAACACGGGTCCCTTGAAGCGCAGCCGGCGCACGATGTCGGCGCGGCGCTTCTTGCGCTCCGCGCCCTCCACCAGGTCGATCTTGTTGAGCACCAGCCAGCGCGGCTTCTTCGCGAGCTCCGGGCTGAACTTCTTCAGTTCCTTCACGATCGCGCGGGCGCCCGCGACCGGGTCTTCCTGCGGGTCGAGCGGCGCGATGTCGACCAGGTGCAGCAGGATGCGCGTGCGCTGCAGGTGCTTGAGGAACCGGATGCCGAGCCCCGCGCCTTCGGCCGCGCCCTCGATCAGGCCCGGGATGTCCGCCATCACGAAGCTCTTGAGCGGCCCGACCGACACCACGCCGAGCTGCGGATGCAGCGTGGTGAACGGATAGTCGGCGACCTTCGGCCGCGCCGCCGAAACCGCGCGGATCAGCGTCGACTTGCCGGCGTTCGGCAGGCCGAGGAGGCCCACGTCGGCGAGCAGCCGAAGCTCGACCCGCAGGCTCCTCGCCTCGCCCGGCAGCCCCGGCCCGGCCTGGCGCGGCGTGCGGTTGGTCGAGCTCTTGAAGCGCTGGTTGCCCCAGCCGCCCTTGCCGCCCTTCGCGACCAGCAGCGTCTGCCCGGCTTTCGTGAGGTCCCCGAGGGTCTCCCCCGTGTCGTCGTCGATGACCACGGTGCCGACCGGAATCGGCACGAAGAGGTCCTCGCCGCCGCGGCCCGTGCAGTCCTGGCCGCCGCCCGGCTGCCCGTTCTGCGCGCGGAACGTGCGCAGCACCCGATAGTCGACCAGCGTGTTCATGCCGGGCTGCGCGCGCAGCCAGACGCTGCCGCCGTCGCCGCCGTCGCCGCCGTCAGGTCCGCCGAAGGGCACGAACTTCTCGCGCCGGAAGCCGACCGCGCCGCGGCCGCCGTTTCCGGCGCGAACCCTCACGATCGCTTCGTCGACGAACTTCATCGTTGCCTGCCGCCCTAATGAAAAACCCCGGCCGGGCCGGGGTTCTCCATCGATCCTTGCGGCCCTTCCTTACTCCGGCAGGACGCTGACGAAGGTGCGCCGGTCGGCGCCCTTCTTCTTGAACTCGACACGCCCGTTCGTGAGCGCGAACAGCGTGTGGTCCGTGCCGACGCCGACGTTGTCGCCCGGCCGGTACGGCGTGCCGCGCTGGCGCACGAGGATGTTGCCGGCGAGCACGCGCTCGCCGCCGAACTTCTTCACGCCGAGCCGCTTGGACTGCGACTCACGCCCGTTCTTGGTACTGCCGCCTGCTTTCTTGTGTGCCATGTTCGACTCCTCAGGCCGCCGTGATGCCCGTCACCTTCACTTCGGTGTACGGCTGGCGGTGACCCTTCTGGCGCAGGTAGTGCTTGCGGCGCCGGAACTTGGTGATCTGGACCTTGTCGGCCTTGCCGTGCGCCTGCACGGTCGCCGTCACGCGCGCACCCGTGACGTACGGCGCACCGACCGCAACGTCCGCGCCCTCGCCGACCAGGAGGACCTGGTTGAACTCGACGGTGGCGCCCGCGTCGGCGTCGAGTTTCTCGACCCGCACGACGGTGCCCTCGCTCACCCGGTACTGCTTGCCCCCGGTGGCAATGACGGCGTACATGATTGACTGGACTCCGAAAAGAGCCGGCAATTGTAGTGACGGGACCCCCCGGGGTCAATTAGGATGCCCCTGCCCCGCGGGGATGCCGGGATTCCATGCAACTCAAGGACATACGGGCCCTCGTCGCCAGCGACCTCGCTGCGGTCGACGCCGAGATCCGCCGCCAGCTGGCGAGCGACGTCGTCCTCGTCAACCAGGTGGGGGACTACATTGTCGGCGGCGGCGGCAAGCGCCTGCGGCCCCTGTTGGTCGTGCTCGCCGCCCGGGCCGCCGGGGCGCGGGATTCGGCCCATATCCCGGCAGCCGCCCTCATCGAGTTCATCCACACGGCGACCCTGCTGCACGACGACGTGGTGGACGATTCCGCCCGTCGCCGCGGTCGTGAGACGGCGAACGAGGCTTTCGGCAACCCGGCCTCCGTCCTGGTCGGCGACTTCCTCTACTCCCGCGCCTTCCAGATGATGGCCGCGCTCGACTCGGCCGCCGTGATCCGCGTGATGGCCGATGCGACCAACACGATCGCCGCCGGCGAGGTCATGCAGCTCATGAACTCCGGGGACCCGGATACGACCGAGGTCCGTTACCTGGAAGTCATCTACCGCAAGACGGCACGGCTCTTCGAGGCCGGCGCGCAGGTCGCCGCCATCGTGGCCAAGGCGCCGGCGCCGGTCGAGGCCGCCCTGACGCGCTACGGCAAGCACCTCGGCATCGCCTTCCAGCTCATCGACGACGCGCTCGATTACCGGGGCAACGCCGACGAGCTCGGCAAGAACGTCGGCGACGACCTCGCCGAGGGCAAGCCGACGCTGCCGCTGATCCACGCGCTCCGGCACGGCGACCCGGACGCGGCGGCCATGATTCGCCAGGCGATCGCCCAGGGCGGCACCGAGGAGCAGGCGCCGATCCGGGCCATCGTCGAAAGCACGGGCGGACTCGACTACACGGCGCAGCTCGCCGAAGCGGAGGCGCGCCGCGCGGAGGAAGCGCTCGCCGGGGTTCCCGCCTCCGCCTATCGGGATGCGCTCGCGGGACTCGCCCGCTTCGCCGTCGGCCGCAGCAGCTAAAGCCCGAATCCCTCGACCAGGATCCTGCCGTCGCTCACCACGAGCCGCGGCTCGAACAGCATCGTCGCATCCTCCAGCGGATTGCCGTCGTAGGCGACGAGGTCGGCCTCCAGGCCGACGCGGATCGTGCCGGTACGCGAGTCGATCCCCATCACGCGCGCGCCGTTCAGCGTCGCGGCGGTGATCGATTCCAGCGGCGAGAGGCCGCCGAACTGGCGCAGCAGCGCGATGTCGTGCGCGACCCGGAGTCCGCCGATGTCGTCGTCGGCGTAGCTGCCGTCGGTGGAGGCAGCGATATCGACGCCCATCGCGTGCGCCTTGGCGACGGCCGCCCGCAGCGGGCCCATCATCGCCTGCGTGCGCAGGCGCAGCGTCACGTCGTCCGGGGAGTCGCCCTTGGGGTCCGAGAGAGGGCTCATGGCGGCGAGCGTCGGCACGAAGAACGTGCCGCGGCGCTTCATCTCGGCGAGCGTCTCGTCGTCCACCCAGGTGCCGTGCTCGATGCTGCGGACGCCCGCGCGCACCGCGCTGGCGCAGCCCTCGCGCGAGTGCGCGTGCGCCGCGACGAAAAGGCCATTCTTCTGCGCCTCGGTCACGGCAGCCCGCATCTCGTCCTCGGACAGCTCGGGCCGTCGCGGGTCCGTGTGCGCGAGCCCCGCCCGCTCGCTGGCGCCGACCTTGATGACGTCGGCGCCCTTCGCCATCAGCGC
>ERZ1066138.738-NODE-738-length-10729-cov-5.532884_pt1 | contig 10729 bp, 9 predicted proteins | sample MGYA00382785_ERZ1066138 | MGnify/ENA primary metagenome ERZ1066138 (study PRJEB33369, sample SAMEA5778368) | biofilm metagenome | biome: Industrial cooling water; feature: Water cooling tower basin; material: Biofilm | place: United Arab Emirates | collected...
TTATCGCTTGATGTGAAGATGATGGTGTAATCCGTTTCGCCGCCGAGGCTTGAAATGGTGATCTCGTCACCGCGAAGCGAAGCACGCAGACGAACCGTACGGCCTCCGCTGTTCTCCGAACGCTCGCGGCCATCGGCCACAAATGTGACCGGATCGGCATTCGTTGTTGCGAGTGTAACCTCGCTGCCGCGGACGAGCAGAGCGATCGAGTCAGGAGCGTCGAGTTTTGATTCAAGGTCCGTCCGGTTGCTCCCGCTTATGTTGATCTCGGCAACGATGTCGGCGGCCTTTTCGCTGCGGCCCGTGTCGAGCCTGTAGGTGCCCGTTAGCCCCGGCGAGACGGCTCCGCCAACCGGCTGATAGCCATAATCCTCGTCATCATCAACACCGCCGGAGACGTTCGAGATGCGGCCGTTCCAGTCGGGCCGAACACCGTAGTTCGCCGCAAGCCGGTCGATCAGGTCGCGGACGTCCGTCCAGGTGCTTTCGATCCTTCGGTTCTGCGGATTCGCCGTGAAAAAGCCGGCCATATCGCGGCCCGCGGCGACGATCTGCTCGATATCGCTGCGGTTCTCGCGGCGGAGCCCGACGTTCTCATCGAACGATTTCACTGCGTTCTTCAGAGCGTCGATGCCCGAGCGGGCATCATCGCGAACCGTCCGCGAGGCCGAGTTGCTCCGTAGCTGAAAGTTGAGCGTCATATCGAGGTCATCGATCTTCGACCGCAGGCTGCGGACCGTGTCCCGCACCTCGCGTTCGTTGATGCTCTGAGCCGCTACGATCGAGGCAAACCCAAAAACCAATGCGGCCAAAAGTGCCGCCACGCCCGTTCCCTGATAAAACCGTTTCATACTCTCACCGTGTATGCCATGTGCCGCAAAAGACACACGCATCCCTCACCGCCTTTGAAGCATTTCTTATACCAGAAGTTGTTCAAATTATCCTGCCCCGCATATCAATGCCCGGCTGTGCTAAGATTTTTATGCAAATCAACCAATCAAGGGGAGCACAAACATTATGTCATCATTGCCCGTCGAGGCCGTCATTCAATTTGCCGGAGACGATATGTTCATCGGCACGAGCCCGAGCGGACACTCGTTTGCTATTGATACCAAAGGAGATAGGAAATCGGCACCAACGCCGATGGAACTCCTGCTTGTTTCGGTTGCCGCCTGCACGGCAGCGGACGTCATCTCCATCCTGCAGAAAAAGCGGCAGGACGTGACCGAATATCGGGTAAAGGTCACCGGGACACGGGCCGAGGACCATCCGCGTAAGTATGAGACGTTTCACGTCCACCATATCGTGCATGGACGCGGCGTTTCGGAACCGGCGGTCGCCCGGGCGATCGAGCTTTCGGACACAAAGTATTGCTCGGTTTCCGCAACCGTTCGCCCGACGGCGGAGATAACCACCAGCTTTGAGATCATCGAGGCCGGTGCGGAGAAAGGAATATAGATAGTGAAACATTTTGGCAAAACGCTTCTCTTTATCGCTTTGTTTGCTGTTGCGGCCGCGGCACAGGTTCCGCTCGATGTCGAGGTAAAGATACTTCGCGCCGAGGACGAACTTCGTTTTGACGCGGACCTAACGGAACTCTTAAAACACAAGGTTCCGGCGGTCCGCCAAAGGGCTGCCCTTGCCGCCGGCCGGATCGGCGATGCCGCGGCCGTCGGCCCGCTCGTCGAGCTTCTTGCCGGCGACCCCGCAGTCGAGGTTCGAGCGATGGCCGCTTTTGCGCTTGGCGAGGTGGAATCGATCGAGGCGGCGGATGCCATCCAGCGGGCGATCGGCGAGACCGGTAAGGCAAAGTTGCCGAACGTCGTCGAGGCCGACATCCGCGGCCGGCTTGCCGAGGCTGCGGGAAAGATCGCCGCGGCGAATGCGAAAGATCCAAAGGCGAAAGACCTCGGGCAGGCGATACTTTTCGTTCTTGAGGCCGAGCACTTGAAGGGCGCAGATCAGAACAAAGAAACCGTGCTGCTCGCGCTGACCGCTGCGCTTCGTGCGAGGCCCGAGAAGACGGACGTCACGGTCGCGAAGTTCCTCACGAACTCCGATGCCCGCATCCGGATAGATGCCGCCAATACGCTTTCCCGCGTACGGGCAAAAAACGCCAACGAACAGCTCCGCAAAATGCTTTCGTCCGACGCGGATGCCGTCGCACGGGCAAATGCCGCACGCGCGCTCGGAGCTTCGGATGACAAGACCGCGACCGACCTCCTGATAAAGGCTGCGACCTCGGATGTCGATAGCCGCGTCCGAGTTTCGGCTGTCCGTTCGCTTGCCCAACTGAAAGACGCAAAGGCTGCCGAAGCCCTGATCGCACACGGCACCAAAGTTCTTGCAGGCTACAAGAGTTCGATGGCCGAAGGCATCGTTCCGGCCGAGCACAGCGAGTTCGTCGAGGTCGCTGTCGCTCTCGGGCAGATCATTCCCGGCAGCTTCAATGAGGCAGCACTAAAGCTCTTCAAGGATTTTGCAGCGCTCGACAAAGGTGCGACCTCGGAAGTTTACGTCGCACGCGTTCGCGTTGCGCCCGCCCGCGGTGAAGGCAATGCGCCGGAGCTGACAAGCTGGAAACAGTATCGGACGCTGGCGATGATCGTCGGCGAATTTGCCGTTATCGAACCGAAGACCGAAGAAGGCAAGAAGCTGAAAAGCGAGGCCGCGGCGATCCTCGAACCGCTTGCCCGGGCGATGGCAGAAGCCGATCCGAAGGAAGATGCGGATGCGATAATGGCCGCTCCGGCAACACTCTCGGCATTTGCCCGGTTCGGCACCGATAGCCTTGATGAGATCTTGCGGCTGGCGCTTCGCAATCCGGATGTCCAGATCCGGGCGGCCGCGGCATCGCTGCTCGGCGACCGGCCCGTAGCGGACGCGAATCTCGATGTCCTAAAGAACGCCGCCGAATACGCAATAATGAACGACCCGAACGAGAACGACGCCGCACTCGCCGCGATGAACGCTCTCTTCAAGCTGAATAAGACTGAGGCTCTTTCGGTGCTCGATATTGCCGCCGGCTCGCCGGATAACCTAATCCGCCGCCGGGTCCATCAGATGCTCAACGACGAAGCTTACAAGGGCCGCGAGCTTTCGCCGATATTGAAGAACATCGACCGCACGGACCTCCTTCGCGTCCGTCGATACTCCGGCAAGGGCACACGGCTCGGCCAGGTGCTCAACAACGAAGCGGACTATCGCCGTGCTGCCGCAAGGCGGAACGGCTCCGTAAAGGCGGTTCTTACGACAAAGAAGGGCACGTTCACCATCGACCTTTTGCCCGATGATGCACCGCTGACGGTCGATAACTTCATCCGCCTCGCAAACTCAAAGTATTTCGATGGGCTTGAGGTTCATCGCGTCGTGCCAAATTTTGTGATGCAGGACGGCGACCCTCGCGGCGACGGTACAGGCGGCCCGGGCTGGACCATCCGATGCGAAGTGAACATGGTGCCCTACGGCCGCGGAACCGTCGGCATGGCTCTCGCCGGAAAGGACACGGGCGGCTCGCAGTGGTTCGTTACGCATTCGCCGCAGCCGCACCTTGACGGCGGCTATACGGTCTTCGGGCAAGTCAGCGAACGCGATATGGCTGTGGTCGATCGGATCGTCCAGGGCGACAAGATCCTGACCGTTCGGATAGTCGGACGCTGAGCCAGAAACACCACCATTAAGGAGCGTATTCTTTCTTAAGCACCAAACGTGAAGCATATGCGAAGAGGGTTAGATAGTTCGGAGGTTCTGAGCGAAACTGATCGTATGGCCATCAACGGTCACCGCGGCCTCGCGGACGTGCTCGCTTGGGCGGCAACTAAGCCAAAGAGCGAAGTGCATCCGCAGACCGTTGCCGAAGTTATCACCCAAGATGAGTACACCCACGACATCATCGTTCCATATCGCGACGTGTTTTTGGTTTACGACACTACCTGACTCGGTGCCGTAACGGCGGTCGCCGTCTGGAACAAACATCCAACCGCAGATGAGCTTCTCGAACGACGAATTGCGAATGGTTGGAGGCCCACTGCATCAAGGTTAAAGGACGGCGACGCCATAGAAGGTCACGCGGCGTGTTTGGTCAAAAGCTAAAAGCAACGGTACGACCTTTAGGGCCTATCGTCGACGATGAAACTACCACACCCCGACGGCGGCTACACGGTCTTCGGCCAAGTCAGCGAACGCGATATGGCGGTGGTCCACCGGATCGTCCAAGCCGACAAGATCCTGACCGTCCGCATTATTGAAAAATAGCTCGGCAAGGCACGAAAAAAGGAAGCCCGGTATCGCTTGGGCTTCCCTTTCTATTTGCGATTCACGATTTACGATTCACTAGCCGCTATTTCACCCAATCAGCAATAAAGACATTCGTATCGCCCTCTTTCGCCGCGTTGCGGTTCGAGGCAAATACTAGCTTTTTGCCATCCGGCGAGAACATCGGGAAGCCGTCAAAGGTCTCATTGAAGGTCACCTGCTCAAGCCCCGTCCCGTCAACGTTGATCAGAGCGAGTTCGAAGTTCCGCTTCCGCGGGTCCTTGGCGAAATAGTTCGTCGAGAAGATGATCGACCGTCCGTCCGGCGTAAAGAAGGGAGCGAACGAGGCGGCACCGCGCTTCGTCACCTGCCGCTTGTTGGTTCCGTCGGCATTCATTACCCATATCTCAAAGTTATTGGGCTCGATCAGGTCGTTCTTAAGCCGATCCTTGTAGCGGGCGATCTCGGCCTCGGTCTTCGGATGAAAGGCACGGTAAACGATCTGTTTGCCGTCCGGCGAGAAGAAGGGACCGCCGTCGTAACCGAGTTCCGTCGTCAACCGCTTAACGTTCTTGCCGTTGATGTCCATGGTGTAGATATCAAGGTCACCGTCGCGGGTCGAGGTAAAGACGATCTTCTTACCGTCCGGCGAGATGGTCGCCTCGGCATCGTAACCTACTTCCTTGGTAAGTTGTTTCGGTTTGCTGCCGTCCGCATTGGCAACGAAGATGTCATAGCTCGGGTAAATGGCCCATACATATCCTTGCGAGAAATCCGGAGCCGGCGGACAGGCATCGCCCGCCAGGTGGGTCGAACCATAAACGATCTTCTTACCGTTATTTTGGAAATACGAGCAGGTCGTCCGGCCCTTGCCGGTCGAGACCATCCGGACGTCCGAGCCGTCAATGTTCATTGTGTAGATCTGATCACACTGGCGGCCGTCACGCTTCGATTGAAAGATCAGCTTTTTTCCGTCAAACGAAAAATAAGCCTCGGCGTTTTCACCGCCGTTCGTCAATTGCTTGATGTTCTGCAACCGCTTCTCGCCGGGCATTGAAAGATCCTTGGTCTGAGCCGTGGCTCCGGACGCAACGAGAAAAAAGGCTAGAAAGAAAAAAGTAAACTTGGGCATAATGTTTTGGGCGCGAACCTATACGGGTTCGAAACTATTACTAAAAGTATAGCGAATAAGATGGTGCCGCTAAAACCGGCTTCCCCGCTATTTGCCATTTTACAGCCCCGAGCAAAAAGTATTACCTGCAATGCCGTTTGATTCAAAAGAAGAAGTACTCCGCTGGTATGAAAGCCGTCCACGTACCTTGACCGACGACTTCATCGCCGACATCCCGTGGGACGAGGTGCGGCTATATCCCTTCGACCGTCGACTTATCCCGGTGCTCGAATATATGCGCGATGTCGAGATCCTTACCGATATGTATCACAAAGAGCTTCGTGGAACGCCGACGGGACGCGACCCCGTGATCAGCAAGTTCATGGAACGCTGGGGCATTGAGGAGGTCACGCACGGCGAGGTCATCAATATGTTTCTGAACGAGCTCGGAATCCGGACCAGCAGCGGATGGAAATCGGAAGTTAGAAGGAAGGTCCCGCTTTTATATCACATAAACACCGCACTCATCACCTCGCTGACCAACCTCGCGGGTAGCCGATTTACGGCAACGCATATGACCTTCGGAGCCGTTCACGAAATGACGACCGCTCAAAGCTACCGGCGGATGATCGAGATCAGCGGGCATCCGATACTTGAGTGGATCTTCAAAGCGATAATCACAGAGGAATCGGCACACACGAACTTTTATTGGAGCGTCGCCCGGCTCGAACTGCGAAAAAATAAAACGGCCCAACGCCTTGCCCGTTTTGTGCTCGAAAATTTCTACTATCCGGTCGGCCAAGGCTCCCTCGGAAAAGCCCGAGCCCGTTATTCGATAAAAAGCCTTTTCGGCGACCCCAGGGCTTTGGAAACACTTGACCGAACCGTTACCGAACGCGTGACCGATCTGCCCGGCTTTGTAGGAATGAACAGTGTCTCTCAAAGTATCAGCCAGATCGCCGGCTGACCCAAACGAAAAGTGCAGGACACCTGCCTGCACATGAATGAAGAGAGAAATAAAGCCACCCAGATCACTTTTCAGCGATCCCGAGCATGAAATTGCTGATTGCGACCGTGCCGTTGAATGCGTCATCGACCGCGATGTTGCTGTTGATCAGATCGCCGGGGCCGCCCGACTGAACATACTGCGGCTGCATTGTCCACGTCGAAGTCAGATTGCTAGGATCATACGGCGCAACGATAATATTGCCGATGAACACTTCTTGTCCGTTACCGTTGCGATCCATTCCTCCGGGGCCAGTGACGATGATCAGTCCTTTGAACTTTGGGTTCCCCGACGTTGTGAGCGTGCCTGTGACGACGAGAATTCCGCCCCCCTCAATATTTCCCCCTAAAGTACAGTTGCCTTCGCAAAAAGTTAGTCCCGTCCCGGTTGTAAAGTCGCCCCAGCCCTGAGCACTCGTGGGCCCTCCGCTAGCGAAATACCGGCCGGAGTTAAGTGCTGATTGACGAAGCTGCCTTACTACCTGATCGAGAGTGATCGGGCTCGCCAGCCAGCTCGGGACCTCGTTACATGTGATCGCCGGAGGCGGCGACATCGTACCGTTGGTGCGGGCAGAGTTCACGGTATTTAGACTCGTTTGATCGCAGACACCGACCGAGGGCGAAGTGCCGCCGAGGATGTCCATGTTTCGCGACGTTCCCGGAGAAAAGTTAACATTAGTGCCCATCATCTGCAGCGGCGATCCCCCGGCTGCATCGTTGAAAAAGTTCTTTTGAATAATGCCTTCAAGCTGCTTCATGGCACCGCCCGGGCCAAATCCTGTAGCCAGTACGCGAAGGCGATACGGATCGACCGGGCCGATACGTGCGTAAACGGTCGTATCGGAACTTCCTGCAGAAGTAGGAACCGCTAAGTTCAACTGAGTGACCGTAGTTCCGGCTGTGGTGCAATTTGCATCGGTGCAAATATCGATCGCTCCACCGGAAAGCGTGAACGCACCGCCATTCGGGAACTCGATCTTCATCCCGCTTGCATCAACGATCCGGCCTCGAATCGAACGAAGCCCGGCCCTCGGGGCGAGCATCTGGTAATCGATCCGGAACTGGGTGGTTGCAATGGTTCCGCCGTTACCGACGCGGGTCACCCGGAACGCACCCAATTCCCGATAAGGTGCAGAAGCCGGGTGATTAACCGTTACCGGCGGATCGGTTGGGGGCAAAAAAGTTATCGTAGTGTGGTTGTTATCCGGATCTGTTGCATTTGGAAAAGTGATTGTGGGGTTAAAAGCACTAGAAGTCGTCGCTGCAAAAAGTCCGGCCGTATTATATGTTGTCGCAACAGAGGCATTGTCTGGGTCCGCGATCTGGACCGTGTAGCGGGCTTCGGTTCCAACGTTGTTCGGTCCGGTGACTGGAAGTGTACCGCCGGCCTGTTGGGCCAGGGCCTGGTTGTAGGTCATTCCCGGAGTGTGGCGTAGATAATTGATGGTCGCCTGTAGTCCGCTTTCGGCTGCCCAGTATGCCTTGGCTTCGTTGAGCGCGTCGGTGTTGTTCCGCGAGCTTGCGCCGACGGCCGAGAGCATTGCAGCACAAGCAGTTACGAGAAGGAGCGAGACGAGCAGAACAGTTACAAGGGCGGCACCGCGTTCATTCCTGTGAAAGCCACGGTGCGGATCATTGGTGTTGTTCATTTTTTGTCCTCCTTCGTCTTCTCGCATAAAGCGGAAAGGGTTCGATCTAATACTGTCCGAGCATATATGGCGAATTTCTGAGCGTGACGTCCGACGTCACCCGCTCGATCCTTCCGGTTGGCTGTCCCACCACATCAGGCAAGATAATGCTCAGCGTGATCGTGACGCGGCCGGTGTTTGCCGCCGCCACCGTCCCGGCGGTCGAACTCCCGTTCGGCGCATAATTGTGATAGATAAAATCGACATCGCTGACGCGGTTGATTATCCCGGAGGTCGCGCCCGTGTTCCGGTCGTAGCGAACAACTGACTGCGAGGTCGTATCGTAAAGATAGGTCACGTCTTCGCCCGGGTCGCTTGTCGCATTGTTACCGCCTGCATTTACTACGTTTGCACGAAAGCGAAGCGACTTGTCGTTGCAGTCCGCCACAACCAATCCATTTTCATAAAGCCCGAATCCCGCATTGCCGATCTCACGTGACATGACGCTCAATGCTGCCTGAGCCGAGGTTATCGCGTCGGTGCGCCCGCTCTCGCGTTCGCGAATGCCAAGCGCGGTCGAAAAGGCCGCTACTGCGGCGCCCATTATGATGAGTGTTATCACCAGCGAGATCAGAAGCTCGACCAGCGAAAACCCTCTTTCATTCTTTGCGGCCATTCGCATTCCAAGAACATACTGCTGAAAGATCAGCCATTAATTTGAGCGGACGCGTTGAACCGACACTTGAGTGTTCAGGTTCTGCAGCCAGCCTTCCGTCTCAGCCACCTGCGGCACCGCGCTTATCGTTATTTCCTTAAAGACCACATTTTCTTCTGCGGGTGACTCACCGGCATCCTCATCGATGTCGAAAACGAGATTTGTCACCGTTACCGTGATCGAAAAAACGCGGCCGTCGGCACTTGTTCGATTAGGCCGAGTGTGGGTACCCGCTCTTATCTCGGCCGGTCTGTGGTTGTTCAGATCTCCGGCCGTACCGAGCCCTGGCACGAATTTCAGACTCCGGTAGTACTCGACCTCCTGTTGGAGTACGCTAAGGGCCTGCATGCGAAGATCATTACCCCGGTTCAGCTTTATTGCCTGCACATAGGCCGTGAGAACGCCGACCGCAAGGATGATCATGATCGAGCCCGCGACGATCACCTCGGGAATAGTGAATCCGCGTTGGTTATCAATTTCTCTGACCATTCCCATACACATTACCTAGGGCAGTACAACATCCGGGTTTACCGCCGCGGTGTTAGACATCGTCGAAACGGTCGGGTTCGAGAATGACGGTATCGATATCCCGCCCGGAAGCAGATTGACAGTCCCGGTCGGTGTTACGAGAACCGTATTCGAAACTGCCGCCGAACCCGGTGCGGTCGGGCATGAATTGCCGTTGCATGCCATGAACTGCGGCAACCCGCCACCTGTAACTGAGCTTTCACCCCTTCGGTTGAATACAACGACCGATGAGGTCAGCGTAAAACCGTAGCCGCCGAAGACGATACCGGCCGGAAGCGGGTAAGCCTGATCTTGCGGTGTCGCTGTTCCATTTGCTTCCACGTTGAATGTCCTTAGCGTAAACCCGGCGGGTGTTACGGTTACCTGCGCAAACGGTGCATTCATTGTGCCGTCTGCCCGTCGCTTTACCGAATCGAAACGGGCGCGCTCGAATGCTACCTTCAGCTCGCGTGCAGCGTTTTGCCGCTGGAATTGCTCATTTGCCGAGCCACGCTGAACGAGCGCAAGAGAGGCTACGATGACGATGATAACGATGACCACCAATAGCTCAACGTAGCTTATGCCCCTTTGTCCGGGGTCGTTCTTTGTTCCTCGTCCCATTCCTATGCGCCTATATCTATATCACCAACGGTTCAAATGTCAACACTTTTGTTCTATCGATACAAAAGTAAGAACAAAGCCCTATTTGCCTCCGATCCTGCCCGCGAGTTCGAACATCGGGCTGTATAATGCGGCCACGATGAAGCCGACGAAGATGCCGACCGGCACTATGGCAAAATTCTGGAACCAGAAGAGTACACGTTCGAGTTCGCGTTCGGCGCGCGTCTCGACCACCTTTGCATAGTTATGAAAGGTGTTCTGCATATCGGCTGTTTTTTCAAACGTCATCAGTACGCCGGCAAATTCCTTCCCCATCAGGAACGGATACGGCACGAACAGCTTATGCAGATCGGTCGATTCGGTCATGAAGCGGTGCCTAACGTGCCAGAGCATTTCGGCATATTCCGGATTTGTCGATGTTTCGGCTGCCACCTGAAACCGCTCGGTCATTGAGGGAATGCCGCCGGCAAGCATTGCGAGCGTCCGAAGCGTCTGGGCCGCGTAGTAGTGCCGGAAAAACGAACCGAAGACCGGCATCCGAAGTGCGGCGACCTTGATCCGGTCGCTGCCCTCGCGTGTTTTTGCCCATCGTGCAAAATAAAGGCTCGAGATGACCAGCAAGATGATGAACCCAAGGCCCCACCAACTTGTCAGGAAATCCGAGCCGGCGATCATTATCCGCGTGATGAACGGAAGTTGCTGGTCCTGGCCAGTCAGCAGCGAAGTGTAAAGCTCGACCATTCGCGGCATCACGAAATAAAGAACTATGCCGACCGCGATAAAGCAGAAAGCGATAACGGCGATCGGATACATCAGTGCCGACCTGATGCTCGACCGGATGCTGTCGGCTTTCTTTTCGGCCTCCGCAAAGCGGCTTAGCGTCAACAG
>ERZ1066138.739-NODE-739-length-10727-cov-8.863193_pt1 | contig 10727 bp, 8 predicted proteins | sample MGYA00382785_ERZ1066138 | MGnify/ENA primary metagenome ERZ1066138 (study PRJEB33369, sample SAMEA5778368) | biofilm metagenome | biome: Industrial cooling water; feature: Water cooling tower basin; material: Biofilm | place: United Arab Emirates | collected...
CCGACGACGTTCTCCCGCTATCACCTCGCTCCGTACCTCTCCAAGTTTCTGCATTCCTATCCGGAAATCCAACTGGATCTCCACCTCACCGACAATTACGTGGACATCATCCGCGACGGCTTCGATCTCGCCATCCGCATTGGCGAATTACAGGATTCCTCCCTCGTCGCGCGCAAGCTCTCACCCGACACGCGCATCATCGTTGCCGCTCCCGAATATCTGGAAAAGAACGGCACGCCGAAAACGCTGAAGGATCTGGAAAATCACAACTGTCTCAGCGCCGGCGCACAAGAACTGTGGGCGCTCGACGGCCCCGGTGGACAGCAGGAAGTCCGCGTCAAAGGCAACATTCGATCCAACTCCGCCGATCTCATTCGGGAGGCGCTCATCGGCGGGCTGGGCGTCGGTCTGCGTGGAACATGGGAGATTGGTCCCGAGATCCAGAGCGGCAAGCTGAAAGTCATCCTGCCGCAATATCGCGGCTCGTCGAAGATGGCCGTCTACGCGGTCTATCCCTCGCGCGACTTCATGCCGGCCAAGGTCGATGTCTTCCTGGAATTCCTCGGTCAGCACTTCGGCCCCGATCCGTATTGGGACAAGACCCTCGCACTTGGTCCCAAGCCTGCCACCAGTAAATCGGCAGCCCGGCCAGCCAAATCGCCAACGAAGCGTGCAGGCAGCGCGGTCTGAAGCCCTTCCCTTCACATTGCACTGCCGCCCGCTCTCCCGTATCCCTTGATGCTGTCCTCGCGCCGCTGGAGAGCGTCACCCCGTGCCACCCCCTCGCGCCGGTCTGTTCGTGACCTGCTTGGTCGATTTGATGCGCCCGTCTGTTGGTTTCGCTGCGGCGCGTCTCATTGAAGCGTCCGGCTGCACGGTGGTGGTTCCCGAACGGCAGACATGCTGCGGACAGCCCGCCTACAATTCCGGCGATCGCGACACCGCCCGATCCATCGCGTTGCAAACCGTCCGCGCATTCGCAGATTGCGATTATGTTGTCGTCCCTTCCGGCTCGTGTGCCGCGATGCTCAAGGTCCACTACCCCCGCCTCGTCGCCGGCGACGAACTTGAGAGCGAAGTCCGCACGTTCGCATCAAAAGTTCACGAACTCTGCACTTTCCTTGCTGACGTGCGCCGCTACACTAATGTTCCAGGCCGCTACGAGGGTCGCGTCACCTATCACGACGCCTGTTCGGGTCTTCGCGAACTTGGGGTCAAATCCGCGCCGCGCCGCCTCCTTGGGAATGTGCCGGGACTCGAACTCGCCGAAATGCGCGAAGCGGAAGCCTGCTGCGGCTTCGGCGGACTGTTTGCCGAAAAGTACGCTGGCATTTCCAACGCCATCGTCACGCGCAAAGCAGATGACGCAACGGCTTCCGGTGCCAGCCTGATGCTCGCCGGAGACCTCGGGTGCCTCATGAACATCGCCGGAAAACTGACCCGCGAAGGCCGCCAATTGACCTGCCGCCACGTCGCGGAAGTCCTAGCCGGAGAGCTTTCCGATCCGCCCATCGGGCATGGCAAGGTCGCGTCGCCGTGACCCCCACCACCTCAGAATTCCCGGCCAACGCCACGAGAGCACTCACCGACAGCCGTCTTCAATCGGCACTGGCCAAGTTGCCCGGCGGGCTCGTCGCTCAACGCCGCGCAGCCGTCGCTTCTCTGCCCGAATTCGAAGCGATGCGCAATGAAGCCACCGCCATTCGCGACGCCACCTTGAGCAACCTTGCGTTCCACCTCGAAACCTTCGAAGCCAAAGCCATTGCCATGGGCTCGCACGTCCATTGGGCGGCGGACGCCGCCGTGGCCTGTCGGATTGTTACGAGCATTTGCCGCACCGCAGGAGCCCGCCTCGTCGTCAAAGGCAAATCGATGGTGACGGAAGAAATCGGGCTAAACCCGCATTTGGAACGCGAGGGCCTCAATGTCGTTGAAACCGATCTTGGCGAATACATCATCCAGCAGCGCGGCGAGGCGCCGAGCCACATCATCGCGCCGGCCATTCATTTGACGGAGGCCGATGTAGAGGCTGACTTCCGTCGCTATCACGACCATCTGGCGAACGATCGTCCACTCGGATCGTCCGATAGCCTCGTCGCCGAAGCGCGGGCCGTGCTGCGCGAGAAATTCCTCGCAGCCGATGTCGGCATCACCGGCGCCAACTTTCTGGTCGCCGAAACCGGCTCCTCGATCATCGTGACCAACGAAGGCAACGGCGATCTCACTCAAATCCTGCCGCGCGTTCACATCGTCGTCGCGACCATCGATAAAGTTGTGCCCACACTCTCCGACGCGATGACGTTGCTTCGCGTCCTTGCCCGTTCTGCGACGGGTCAGGACATGACGGCCTACACCACCTTCGCAACAGGTCCGCGCCGGGCATCCGATCTCGATGGACCCGACGAGTGCCATATTGTCATCGTCGACAACGGCCGGACGGAGATGCTCGCCTCCGAAATGCGTGCAGCGCTGCGCTGCATTCGCTGCGGCGCCTGCATGAACAACTGCCCGGTTTACAACGCCATAGGCGGACACGCCTACGGATGGGTGTATCCGGGTCCGATCGGCGCCGTCCTCACACCTGCCCTTCTCGGCATCGCTGAAACGCACCACCTTCCCCACGCCTCGACCTTTTGCGGCAGTTGCGAATCCGTCTGCCCGGTCAAAATACCGCTTGTATCTCTCATGCGCTCTTGGCGCGAACGCGCTCACGATCGCGGACTGCAAAGCGTCACGTCACGCGCCGTCGCATCCTGCTGGTCCTACACCGCAAGACATCCAGCGCTTTACCATTTGATCGCGCGCTTCGCCGTTGCCATCGGTGGTTCGCTTGGCCGCGCCAAAGGCCGCTTCCGCAAACTGCCCTTCGCAAGAGGTTGGCTGAAACACCGCGACCTACCTGCCCCTCAGGGCCGCACGTTTCAACAGCTCTGGAAGGAAACCGAGCGCGGAGTGCCACGATGACCCGGGACACCATCCTCTCGCGCATCCGGGCAGCAACCACATTGCCGGCCAACCCTGCGCCGGCCCATCATCGCGCGCGAGCGCGTCTGGTGACGCCTGGCGACGAAGCTATTGCACGATTTCGCGCGAACGCAGAAGTCAAGGGCGCCACGATCATTGAAATCGAAAACCTGACCGCGCTTCCTGCCGCGCTGGCACGAACCATCCCGGATGCGCGAACCATCCGTATGAATGATCCTGTATTCCGGGAAATGCCATGGAGCGATGCAGGCGTTACGCCACTGTTCGGCGCTGCCACACCGGACGACACGGTGGCGCTGTCCCGCGCGCTCGCAGCCGTGGCCGAAACGGGAACGCTCGTTCTTGCATCCAGCGCTGAAAATCCGCCGTCGTTCGCCTTTCTGCCAGAGGTTCATATCGTCTTGATCAGCCGCTCCGAAATCGTTGGCGCCTTCGAAGATGCTCTCGGCATCCTTCATCACCGCTTCCGTACGAACTTCCCGCGCTCCGTCAACTTCATCTCAGGCGCGTCACGCACCGGCGACATCGGCGGACGCATCGTGCACGGCGCCCACGGCCCACGCCGGCTGATCGTCGCGATATGCTGAAACGAAAATCGGGGCACCGTCGCCGGCACCCCGATTGAATAATTGTGATCCTCCGCCGTGCTACTTGCCGCGACAGCTTTGCAGACACTTGGTGAGTTCGGCGTCGCAACTGGGATCGCCGGCCTTTGCCTTGCGGCAAGCGTTCTCCTGCGCATAACACTGTGCCGCGCACTGATTGGCGAACGCCTCGTCGCTACCCGCGTAGTGACCGCCGGCAATGAGGGCCGCGTAGGCGGCGCCGGCCGCCACAAGGGCGTATGTCCAGGTCTTGATTTTCACCGTCGTCCTCCGCGCCCATTCGGGCTTGAAACCAGCTTGCATGCGGAGCGGCCTGCTCCGTTGGTCTGGGTTTAGCAATCCGAGGATGAATGCGACCTGAACCGGAAGCAAGGTCCCATCGCCCATCAAAACGCCAGTTCCGTAAAGATCGGATCGACGCAACCCTTCCAGCGTCCGTGAAATCGCTCAAGCAGTTCGTCCGCCACGGTTTTTCGGGCATGAACGAGCTCGAACAGCGGCTCCAGGTAAATGGTCTCGTCCTGACCAAGCGGATTGACCTGCGCCCGCCGCCGCAGCCCTCCCCGCGCGATGTGCAGAATATCCAGGGCAATCTGCCATACGGTTGTATCGCGGAAGGGTGCCTCGAAAGCGTACCGGGGCACGGAGTTCCGCAATCCCTGCCGCTCCTCGGCCGACCAGCCTTTCACGTAGTGCCAAGCGGCATCCAGCGATTGATCGTCATAAAGCAACCCGACCCACAATGCCGGTAGTGCGCAGATGCGCCGCCAACGCCCACCGTCCGCGCCGCGCATCTCAAGGAAGCGCTTCAGACGTACTTCCGGGAACAGCGTCGTGAGGTGATCGGACCAATCGCTCAGCGTCGGCCTCTCGCCCGGAAGCGCTGCGAGCCGACCCTCGATGAAGGAACGGAACGACGCACCGGCCACGTCGATATACTTTCCGTCCCGGTAAACGAAATACATCGGCACATCGAGCGCATAATCGACATAGCGCTCGTAACCCATGCCCTCGTCGAACACGAACGGCAGCATCCCCGTGCGGTTCGGATCGGTATCGCGCCACACTTCGCTACGCAGCGACTTGAACCCGTTCGGCTTGCTTTCCGTGAAGGGAGACGAAGCAAACAGCGCGGTCGCGATCGGCTGCAACGCGAGCGACACGCGCAGCTTTTTGACCATGTCGGCTTCGCTGGCAAAATCGAGGTTCACCTGGATGGTCGCCGTCCGGTACATCATGTCGAGACCGCGCGCACCGACTTGCGGCATGTAGCGCGTCATCACTTGATAGCGCTCTTTCGGCATCTGCGGCGTTTCCGCCAGCGACCACTTCGGAGAGAAGCCCAGACCGATGAACCCGATGCCGAGGTCCTCGCCGACCGCGAGCACCTCGCGCAAATGCTCCTGTGTCTCCGCCGCCGTCTGATGCAGATTTTCGAGCGGCGCGCCGGAAAGTTCAAACTGCCCGCCGGGCTCCAGGCTGATCGTTCCTCCAATTGCACCCTTCGTCTCACCATCAGGGCGCTTCAGCGCGATGATGTTGAAGCCTTCGATGATCGGCTCCCACCCAAAGCGCTGGATCAGGGCCTCCATCAGCGCCCGGATACCGTCCGGGCCGTCGTAGGGAACGGGCGTCAGGCAGCACGTATGGAACACGAATTTCTCGTGCTCGGTGCCGATCCGCCATTGCGCCTTTGGCTTCTCGCCAGCCGCAATCCAGCCGACAAGATCGGCCCGCGAGGTAATGATGGGGCTTGCGTCAGCGGATTGTCGGGTCGACATCGAGGTCCTTGCATCACGGCGTACGGCCTAGGGCAAGGTACGTGCCCCGCCTCGGACTTAAGCTTATGACGATCGCCCTCCCGCCAGACAAGTGCCGAGACAACCGTGCGGCTGAACCCCGCATTCAAGTTGTTTAGACCGCCTCCCCGGCACCGATCACGCGACCAAGCAATCGGTTGATGCCGGTCAGCAATAACGTCACGGCAAAGAAAGCGCCGAATAGGCCAGCAGAGTTCATCAGAACCTTTTCAAGCCCAAGTTCGGTGACGTTAACGAACGGGTACGGATACCAGCCCGTCTGCGCGCCATGCAGCAGCGTCCACCCGATATAGACGAGCGGGAAGGCAAGGGCGCTGAAGGTCGTCCGCCACGGCACCCGTCCTTTCGACACGAACAGCAGCCAGTCGAGGAGGAACAGTGCCGGGGTCACATAGTGCAGCAGGACGTCCGCGACGAGCGCCCACCCTTGCGGATCCCAAATGTTCCTGAGCACCAAGTGATACACGACGCCGACGATCAGAATGTAGGCAGCGATCGCCGTTCGCACGGACGGCCGGTCGAAAAACCGCCCCGGCACCGTTCCTGGCGCGACGACCGGCGCGATCATTGCCACTGCCGCAAGACAGTTCGTGAGGATGGTGAAGAAGCTGAAAAAGTTTATCGTCCACGTGACGGGATCGGGCGCGTCCGGCCCTGCAGCCACGATGTAGTATTGCAGGCCCAGAGCGAAGAAGCCGATACCGGCAGCGATAATCCGAAAAAACAACTGCATGCAGGTCCCCCAAAAAGACGGCACAACCGTAAAGCGTCGCGCGAGTATACTTCGGCAATTCTCAGCGCCAGTCCACGAGCACCGCGTTGACAATCGCCAGCGCGGCCACCGCCGCAGTATCGGCGCGCAGAACGCGCGGTCCCAATGATATCGTCGTCACGAAAGTCCGCGATCGTATCTGCTCGCGCTCTTCATCAGCAAACCCGCCCTCCGGCCCAACTAGAACCGCCAACGGCCCCGCCGGCACCTCGCGCAGAGCGGCGAGCGGCGAGGCGACTTCCGCACCCTCGTAGCAGAATATCAGCGTCCGCGCGGCATCCCATTGATCCAGCACTGCGCTGAGCTTCTGTGGCTCCACCACCACCGGCACGCGCAACACCCCACACTGCTCGGCGGCTTCAATCGAATTGGATCGCATCCGCTCCAAGTTGACGCGCTCGGCAATCGTTCTCCGCGTGATAACCGGCCTTAACCGCCGCACACCCATCTCCGTTGCCTTTTGCACCATGTAGTCGAGGCGCGCGTGCTTGAGCGGTGCGAAGAGATAGTCGACATCGGGGCCGTCTGTCTGCGGTCGGGTCTGAGCATCGACCCGCAAAACCACCGTCCGCTTCCCGGTCTGATCGAGGGTCGCCCGCCACTCGCCGTCCCGTCCGTTGAAAACAAGCAGGGCCGACCCCGGCGTCATTCGCAGCACATTGACCAAGTAGTTGAACTGCTCCGGCGTGCACGACACGGCCGCCCCGGTTGCAAGGGGCACATCGACATAAAGCCGCTCGGAAGTGAAATCATGTATAGCCATGGGCTCCTCTGTCCCCTCTCAATATCGCAATGCCGGGGGCCCGCAACCGCTGGCATCACCCGCACATGAAGCCTGTCTGGAGCGGCGTTGCTAACGGTCGGGCCCGGCGTTACGGTGCCGCCAAAGCCGGACAGCAAACACAGCGGCGATCAATGAGCAAATCGACGACCCCCGACACGGCCAAGCCCGCGCCGATCCTTCCCGTCGCCGATGCCCCCCACGGCAACTGGGTCGATCGCTTTGCGCCTGAGAGCTGGCGGCCCTATCTGCGCCTGATGCGGCTGGACCGGCCGATTGGAACCTGGCTCCTGCTGTTTCCGTGCTGGTGGTCGCTGGCGCTGGCCGAGATCGACGAAGGACTGCCCTATCCATCGCTCTGGTACATGTTCCTCTTCGCCGTCGGCGCGCTCGTCATGCGCGGTGCCGGCTGCGCCTATAACGACTACGTCGACCGCGACTACGACGCCCAGGTCGCCCGCCACTCGCCGTCCCGTCCGTTGAAAACAAGCAGGGCCGACCCCGGCGTCATTCGCAGCACATTGACCAAGTAGTTGAACTGCTCCGGCGTGCACGACACGGCCGCCCCGGTTGCAAGGGGCACATCGACATAAAGCCGCTCGGAAGTGAAATCATGTATAGCCATGGGCTCCTCTGTCCCCTCTCAATATCGCAATGCCGGGGGCCCGCAACCGCTGGCATCACCCGCACATGAAGCCTGTCTGGAGCGGCGTTGCTAACGGTCGGGCCCGGCGTTACGGTGCCGCCAAAGCCGGACAGCAAACACAGCGGCGATCAATGAGCAAATCGACGACCCCCGACACGGCCAAGCCCGCGCCGATCCTTCCCGTCGCCGATGCCCCCCACGGCAACTGGGTCGATCGCTTTGCGCCTGAGAGCTGGCGGCCCTATCTGCGCCTGATGCGGCTGGACCGGCCGATTGGAACCTGGCTCCTGCTGTTTCCGTGCTGGTGGTCGCTGGCGCTGGCCGAGATCGACGAAGGACTGCCCTATCCATCGCTCTGGTACATGTTCCTCTTCGCCGTCGGCGCGCTCGTCATGCGCGGTGCCGGCTGCGCCTATAACGACTACGTCGACCGCGACTACGACGCCCAGGTCGCCCGCACCGCCAGCCGGCCTATTCCGTCAGGCCAGGTCACGCCGGAAGACGCCCTCGTTCTCGTCGGTGTTCTGGGCTTCATCGGGCTCGTGGTGCTTCTTCAGTTCAACTGGTTCACGGTCTTCCTCGGCGCGTCGTCTCTGCTGCTCGTCCTGATCTACCCCTACATGAAGCGCTTCACGTACTGGCCGCAGCTCGTACTCGGGCTTGCGTTCAATTGGGGCGCTCTCGTCGGCTGGGCGGCGGACGAAGGTTCGCTCGATTGGGCACCCATCGCGCTCTACTTCGGCGCTGTCGCATGGACCATGGGCTACGACACCATCTACGCTCACCAGGATGCCGAAGACGACCTGATGCTAGGTCTGAAGTCCACCGCCCTCAGATTTGGCGGCGACAGCCCAACCTGGGTCGGCGCCTTCTATTCGATTGCCGTGGTGCTCTGGACTCTGGCCGGATTTCTCGCCGGAGCGCATCTCATATTTTTCCTCGCACTCGCGCTCGTCGGCCTGCAACTTTCCTGGCAGGTCTCGACCCTCGACGTTAGCGATGCGAAGAACTGCCTCCGCCGCTTCCGCTCCAACCGCGATGTCGGCTTCGCGATTTTCCTAGGCCTCGTCGCCGACACACTCCTCTCCTGGTGGTCCGGGTTCGCTTGATCGCGGCACACCCTTTCTAAAACGTCATCCCGGCGAAGGCCGGGACCCAGACAACGGTGGCTGAAAAGACAATCGCATCCGAGCCCACCACGACGCGTGCACCCACAGGTGTCATCCCGGGGCTGATCCCCGGGACCCATTCACCCCCAGGCGCGACTCGTCGTTCGGTCACCGCCCGCACAACAAGCGCAACAGCTTGCCGCCCTAAGCCACCGCCCCATCGATCTCGCGCATGGCTGCCGCATCGCGCGCTGACAGATCGGGATAGGCCGGATCGCTGCCGACATCGTTGGTGATCCGCCACGACCGCGCGCACTTGGTACCCTCGGCGCGCTTCGGAACGACGCCGACGCTCTTCGCATCCGACGCCACCACCGCATCGGCCGGCAGCTTGCCCGCAATCACGTCAATGCCCGATGTGATGCAAACCTCAGCCATGTCCACGCCTTCAAGCCCGCTCATCAGATCGGTATCGTCGACGTAAACCACCGGGGCCGCCTCCAGCGACGAGCCGATCCGCTTGGCCGCGCGCTCCAATTCCAACGCCGCCGTTACCGCCCCGCGCACCTCGCGCACGCGGTCCCACTTCGCAGCCAGATTGGCGTCGCGCCACTCGCGCGGGATCTTCGGGAAGCTCGCCAGATGGATCGACGCATCATCTCCGGGACGATACAGCGCATACGCCTCCTCCGCCGTGAACGACAGGATCGGCGCCAGCCACTTGAGGATCGTATCGCAAAGCCGGTCCACCACCGTCAACGCCGCCCGCCGCTTCACGCTCGACGGCGCCTCGCAATAAAGCGTGTCCTTGCGGATGTCGAAATAGAACGCTGACAGTTCCGTGTTCATGAAGTGCGTCAGCAGCGCCACGACCTTGCGGAAGTCATACGTCTCGTACGCATGCCGGATATCGTGATCGAGTTCCGCCAACCGGTGCAGCATCAGCCGCTCCAGCTCCGGCATATCCTCATACGCCACGCCGCGTCCGGCCGGCTCCGCACCAGCGCCGCGTCCGGCCGGCTCCCCGGCAGGGGAGTCGGACGCGGCATCATCAAAGTGCGCCAGCGCACCAAGCATCCAGCGGATGGTATTTCGCAGCTTGCGGTACGTTTCCGAAAACGTCTTCAGGATTTCTGGCCCGATCCTGAGATCGTCCGAGTAGTCCGACGCCGCAACCCATAGCCGCAGAATATCCGCGCCCGACTTTGCCATCACGTCCTGCGGCGCGACGACGTTGCCGAGAGACTTGGACATCTTCTGTCCCTTCTCGTCGAGCACGAAACCATGTGTCAGCACGACATCATACGGCGCATGTCCGCGCGTCCCGCAGCTCTCCAGAAGCGACGACTGAAACCAACCGCGATGCTGATCCGATCCTTCTAAATACATCACGCGATCCTGCCCGCCCTTGACGAGGCTTCGGCGTGAAATCCCCTTCAAGCCCGGAAACGCAATCGGGTCTTCCAGCGTGAATGCATGCGTCGAACCTGAATCAAACCACACATCGAGCACGTCGCGCACCTGCTCCCACTTTGCCAGGTCGCCCTTCGGCACCAAACCGTCGAGGAAACGCTCTTTCGCCCCCTCCTCGAACCAGACATCCGCGCCCTTCTCCGCAAATGCCGTTTCGATGCGCTCAACTAGTGCGGCGGAATGCTTCCAAGTCGCGTTCGGAATGATCTCGTCGGTCTCCGTGTTGCGGAACACCGTGATCGGCACGCCCCATGCCCGCTGCCGCGATACCACCCAATCCGGCCGCGTCTCGATCATGCCGTTGATGCGGTTCCGCCCCACCTCCGGCACCCACTGCACGCGCTCAATCTCCTTAAGCGCCGTCTCACGCAGCGTGCGATTCGCGCTCGGCGGCCGGCTCCCCGGAGGGGAGTCGCCGGGCGCCACATCAAGAGCAATGAACCATTGCGGGGTGTTTCGGAAAATCACCGGCTTCTTCGACCGCCACGAATGCGGATACTGATGCTTCAACCGCCCGCGCGCGATGATGTTGCCCG
>ERZ1066138.740-NODE-740-length-10722-cov-6.126184_pt1 | contig 10722 bp, 9 predicted proteins | sample MGYA00382785_ERZ1066138 | MGnify/ENA primary metagenome ERZ1066138 (study PRJEB33369, sample SAMEA5778368) | biofilm metagenome | biome: Industrial cooling water; feature: Water cooling tower basin; material: Biofilm | place: United Arab Emirates | collected...
CCTTTGGCGATCGGGAGGCCCAGGTTTTGTTTGTCCCCGGCCACACGCGGGCACACATTGCCTACTATTTCCCGCCAGCACCGGGGGAAACAATGGGCGATCTCTTTTGTGGCGATACCTTGTTTGCAGGGGGGTGCGGGCGACTGTTTGAAGGCACACCGACGCAAATGGTGCAATCCCTCAGCCAGTTGCGCGCCTTGCCAGACACAACGCGGGTGTGGTGCGCCCATGAGTATACGCTGAAGAATTTGCAGTTTGCGGTGACGGTCGATCGCCAGAATGCGGAGTTACAGCAACGCTTGGCAACGGTCAAAACGGTGCGCGATCGCCACGAAGCTACGATCCCATCCAATTTGGGCCTCGAAAAGCGCACCAATCCGTTTTTGCGCTGGGATGCTCCGGCCCTCCAAGCGGCAACAAAGGCCAGCAACGAAATCCAGACGTTTTCCCGGTTGCGGGGCATGAAAGATCAATTCTAAGCCAGGGGTAATGCCGCCGCGATCGCGCTCAACGAAAGGCTTAACCCCGCGATCGCTCCCCCAGCCCCACTGACCTAATCGAAGTAAAAGAGCGTGACAATTTTCCGCAACTCTTCCGCTTCTTCACAGGTTTTCAGCAGTGTCACACTGTCATGGAATGCAAAACAGATTAATTGCTGACACCGAGAAATAATCTCCTGGTTACAAATGGCACTCGCTTCGGCCAACGACAAGGTATCGTTGTCAGGATTCTCGACCAGATGCATGACCTGCTCAAGCTGTTCTCGCGACTCCCGGGGCTGCCGACTCAGGCTTTGGGGCAAAATCACCGTCAACAAAGAGGGATCGGCCCGCATTGCCCCCCGGATTGCCGCTAGATTGGTGCCGGTCGCCCCCGACGTAATTAAGCGATTTCCTTCTAACACCAGGGCATAGCTCATCACCTCAATCAGCTTCTGGTGGGTGATGGGCACATGACGAGAGCCGAGCAACGCAATCCGCTTCGAGCCAGTTTGCTGGATAGTCGCTAACTCTTGAAGAAAATCATCAACTTTAGGAATATTAATAGACTGACTCAACGATGCTTCCCGGCTGAACGACGCAGATATTTTAACAGAGAGTTAAAGCCACTCAGGCATTTTTGCTGCAAGTCTTTGCCAAAACCCGCTTAAAACTGATCTTAGCGATCGCGCGGCGGGAGCACTGCGATCGCCACTGTCGTATGTAAAAATAAATGGTTGGTCTTAAGCAACTGAGAAATCAATGGCAGAAACCCTTCTCTTCAATGCCCTTCGGGAAGCGATCGACGAAGAAATGGCAAAAGATCCGACCGTCCTAGTCATGGGCGAGGATGTCGGGCACTATGGCGGCTCTTACAAAGTCACAAAAGATTTGTACAAAAAGTATGGGGAACTCCGCCTGCTCGATACCCCAATTGCCGAAAACAGCTTTACCGGCATGGCCGTTGGGGCGGCAATGACTGGGTTACGGCCCATCATTGAAGGGATGAACATGGGCTTCTTGCTCTTGGCCTTTAACCAAATTGCCAACAATGCGGGCATGTTGCGCTATACCTCCGGCGGGAACTTCAAAATTCCCGTCGTCATTCGGGGGCCAGGGGGCGTGGGCCGGCAACTAGGGGCCGAACACTCCCAACGCCTCGAAGCCTATTTTCAGGCCGTCCCTGGGCTCAAAATCGTAGCCTGCTCCACGCCCTACAACGCCAAAGGGTTGCTTAAGTCTGCCATTCGCGATAACAACCCGGTGCTGTTCTTTGAGCACGTCTTGCTGTACAACCTCAAAGAAAACTTGCCGGACGAAGAATATTACTTGCCTTTAGATAAAGCGGAAGTGGTGCGATCGGGCAAAGATGTCACCATCCTGACCTATTCCCGGATGCGGCACCACGTGATGCAAGCGGCAAAAACCCTGGAAAAAGAGGGGTACGATCCCGAAGTCATTGATCTGCTCTCCCTCAAACCCATTGACTACGACACGATTGGCGAGTCGTTGCGGAAGACCCATCGCGTGATCATCGTCGAGGAGTGTATGCGGACGGGGGGAATTGCAGCCGAAATCAGTGCCTCGATCAGCGATCGCTTCTTTGATGAACTTGATGCCCCCGTTGTGCGTCTGTCTTCACAAGATATTCCAACGCCCTACAACGGGTTGTTAGAAAATCTCACGATTGTGCAACCCCCGCAAATCGTCGAAGCCGTTCAAAAAATTGTAGAAAAGCAGCTCTAAGCTGCACCACCAAGGTGCCTCAGCATGGGAAGACAGCGTTTACTCTTGCTCCTGATTGCCGCGTTAGTCGTCGGAGCCATTGCCATCATCTGGCGAGTCCCCACTCAGTTGGGGCTCGATTTGCGGGGCGGCTCGCAGCTTACGATCCAGGTGAAACCCACCGAAAAAGTTAAAGAAATCAAATCTGACGATCTGAATGCCGTGCGCCGCGTGATCGAAGGACGGGTAAACGCATTGGGCGTTTCCGAGCCGTTGGTGGTCACCTCTGGGAATGACCAAATTATTGTGCAACTTCCCGGTGTCAACGACCCGATCCAGGCGGAGCGTGTTTTGGGGGGAACGGCCCAACTCGATTTCCGTCGCCAAAAACCGGGGTCAGATCCCCAATTTCGGATTGAACAACAACAGTTACGCGAAAAATTGGAAATCCAGGCCAGCCTGAGAAAGTCGAACGATACCGCCGCGATCGCCCAGAATAAGGCCAACTTAGACAAAACCTACGCCGCGATCGCTAACCTGTTTGAAAAAACAGAACTCACCGGCGAAAACCTCAAAGATGCCTATCCCAGTTCCCCCAGCGGCCAAACCACCGCTCAAAGCATTTGGGATGTGGCCCTGGAATTTGACCAGCGCGGCGGCGAACTCTTTGCCGAACTCACCAAAAGCTTGGCCGGCACCGGACGCACCCTCGGCATTTTCTTAGATGGCATCCCCGTCGGCCCCAACTTTGCCTATTCCGTGCCCGTGCAATATGCCGAAACCGGGATCAACGGCGGGCGGGCCGTCATCGAAGGGCGCTTCGATCTGGAAACCGCACGGGATCTCGCCATCCAGCTCAAAGGTGGAGCCTTGCCCTTCCCCGTTGCCGTCGTCGAAAACCGCACCGTTGGCGCAACCCTGGGCCGCGATAGCATTCAGCGCAGCATTTATGCCGCCCTCTTTGGCCTCGCCTTAGTGCTCGTCTTCATGGTGTTCTACTATCGCCTGCCCGGAGTGCTGGCCGATATTTCCCTTCTGGTCTATGCCATTCTCACCTTTGCCGCCTTTAACCTCCTGGGCGTGACCCTCACCTTACCGGGGATTGCCGGATTCATTCTCAGCATTGGGATGGCCGTCGATGCCAACGTTTTGATTTTTGAGCGCACCCGCGAGGAACTGCGGGCGGGCAAAAGCCTCTATCGCTCAGTCGAATCCGGGTTTTATCGCGCCTTTTCCAGCATTTTGGATAGCAACGTCACCACAGTCATTGCCTGTCTGGCGCTCTTTTACTTTGGCGCGGGCTTAGTAAAAGGGTTTGCCTTGACCCTTGGCATCGGGGTCGTGATTAGCATGTTCACCGCAATTACCTGCTGCCGGACATTGTTGCTCTATGTGTTGGGGATTCAAAGCTTGCGTAAACCAGAATATTTCTGCCCCAAGCTGCCAGCGGGGACTAAGTCGGAGGCATCGGTGATCTCATGAAATTGCAAGTCATTCAACAGCGCAAACTGTGGTGGACAATTTCCCTTGCTATCATTTTTGCTGGGATTGTAGCCATGATTCTGTCCTGGCAAAAATTTGGTGCGCCGCTCCGGCCCAGTTTGGACTTTGTTGGGGGGACGCGGTTGCAATTTGAATTAGATTGCACCAAAGCCAATAATTGCCAAAATCCCATTGACATTGCCAAAGCGCGATCGGTGCTGAATACAGAAGGACTGGGGGGCAGCAGCATTCAAGCCATTACGAACCGAGAGGGCAAACAGGTCGGCCTCACCATTCGGACAGCCCCGCTGGATGGGGAGCAACGCACCAAACTCCAAACGGCATTAAGTCAGGCGATCGGAACCTTTGACCCCGCCAAGACGCAAATCGACACTGTTGGCCCAGTTCTTGGTCAGCAGCTATTTAGCTCTGGGTTAATTGCCTTGCTGGTTTCCTTTGCGGGAATTACGGTCTATCTCAGCCTGCGGTTCCAGTTTGACTACGCTGTGTTTGCCCTCGTGGCCCTGTTTCACGATGTGCTGATTACGATGGGCATTTTTGCGATTATGGGCCTGGTTTTGGGCACCGAAGTCGATTCTTTGTTCATTGTCGCGCTGCTGACGATCGTGGGTTTTTCGGTGAATGACACGGTTGTGATTTACGATCGCGTCCGGGAAACCATCGTCCGCAACCCCGGTCAACACATTGACAGCATCGTTGATGCAGCGGTTAACGAAACCCTCACCCGTTCCATCAACACCACCCTCACAACCCTGTTGAGCCTGGTTTCCATCGTTCTGTTTGGGGGCGAAACCCTGAAAAACTTTGCCCTAGCTCTGATTATTGGGTTTATCGCTGGGGCATACTCCAGCATCTTCATTGCCAGCACCCTGTTGGCCTTGTGGCGCGAGCGGACAGGCAAGGCGATCGCGGCAGTAGCGGAGGAACCCGTCGCCCTCTCCTCCGATGAAGCCTCACTGTAGTTAAGATTGGGGTTGAGCCAAAGCCGGGGCGATCGCGCCAAGGGGACAAATCACCATCCCCCTGCCTCCCCGGCCCAGCCCGCGCAGTCATCCAGCAAACGATGGAGGGCAGTGGCCACACGCCAGGGATTGCGCCCCTGGAACGGAGCCGCCAAAACAGCTTCATAGGGGTTTCTACCCTGCTGCCGGACTGCCGCGATCGCCGTCGATCGAGAAAAGCCCCGGCCCGCCACCAACCACGCCGCCAATACCTGGCCCGTCCGGCCAACGCCCCCCGCACAATGCACCACAGCTTTGGCCTGGGCCTGATCCGCTTGGCACAAAAACGGCAAAATTTGCTGCCTTAACAAGGCCGGTGAGACTAAGTGAAAATCGGGGATGGGTGCCCAGCAGACCTGCCCCACCCCAAAGGTTTGGGCATACACCGAGAGCAAATCCCCATAGCGCCGCAACTCGGCCTCCGCCAGCAAACAACACACCCGCTGAATGCCACGCGCCTGCATAAAGTCGAGCCATTGCCGAACTTGTTCATCGCGATCGCCAGGACGCGCCGCCCCAAACACAATCAACTCCTGCGCTGAAGCCGCCGCAAACTTGTACATCATCAAGCCCCCTGTAGGTCGAAGGATTTTTTGGTTAGGATCAACAGCATGATGGGACTCAACCAGCAGCACACCCGACCATGATGAAACATCTTGCCCAGCCCGACAGCGCCGACGACAGCCCCAAAGACAGTCCGAAAGACCCGACGTTTCAGCAGCAAGTTCAGCGCTTACACGAGCTAACTGTATGGGGACGCTGGCTGGTGGTACTGGCCGCATGGCTGGTTTTGGCCCCACTGTGTTTGTGGCAATTGCGCTACCCCATCTCGCTGATCTTGGATTATTTCACCTGGGCGGCGGTGTATTACGGATTGTATTTCCAGCCCTGGCCCGCGTTGGGTTTGGCCTTTTGTGTGGCCCTGACCACCGCCGTATTGGTTTGGCAGAGCCGCAACATTTTGTTTGGGCTGCCCCCCCGCACCCAACGTCGCCTCGAACGCCAGGTACTCGCGATTCGGCGACAGGGCAAGAGCCATCCCCTGTGGCGCTTGGTTTGCGAGGACAAGCCGCGATCGCCCACCCTCCGCAACCCCTAGCCCTCACTTCACCACTTTAACCGCCGTCCCCAAACTAACCTTTTTGAACAGTTCTTCAATATCTTTGTTGAACATGCGGACACACCCGTGGGACGCAGCCTGCCCCACAGAACCAGGATTCGGCGTACCATGAAACCCAATCCAGTTTTTGCCATCCGTCCAAAACCCGATCCAAAACTTGCCTAATGGGTTCTCCGGATCGCCACCGGGAATCTCAATCCCTTGCTTCAACGGATGCACCCAGGTCGGATTCCGAAACATCTGCCGCACCGAATAAGTGCCTACAGGCGTTTCCCAACCCGGTTTGCCCACTGCGATCGGATAACTTTTGAGCACCGCATTACCGCGATACACCGTCACCCGGCGCTTACTTAGCTTAATCTCTAGCCACACTGGAGGTTCTTGAATATAAGCGGGTTGGGGCGGCAACGGCTCAACAGCGGGGAGAGAAAAATCGTAGCGGGGGGCGGGCGGTACGGGTTGCACATCGAGGTCGTAGGCCGTGGGGGACAGGTTTGGAACGGCGGCCTTGCGGTCTTGCACCGTCGTCATGGCTGGGGCCGTCTGGGCGATCGCCCCCAGCGGCATCAACACCAACACCCCCACAGCCGAGAACAACCAGTGACGCATCATCGTTTTAGTGCAAACTTTCTCCTCACCTCCACTATAGGCGAAGTTTTTTACCCCTGAACAGATTCTTGCGGCCCAGCCCTGCTTACCCGCCTGAGCAACTACGTCATGGTGCGGCCCCATAGGTGTATTGCACCCCCAGATGCTCCGCCACTTTGACTAACAGGGTTTGGCGCTTAAACGGTTTCAGCAACAGGTCATCACACCCCGCCGCCTGCACCCGCTCCGTATCGTCCTCAAAGGCTCCGGCAGTCAGCGCGATGATCGTTGTCCGGGGGCGATCGCGGCCCTTGGCTTGCTGTTGGGCTTCTTGGGCACGAATCTGGCGCGTCGCTTGAAACCCATCCAAACCGGGCATTCGCATATCCATCCAAATCAAGTGCGGTTGCCATGCTTCCCAAATGGCGATCGCCTCCTCCCCATTTTGGGCCTCCTGCACCACAAACCCCGTAGACCGCAACAACTCCACCAACAACTTCCGGCTCGTCCAGTTATCCTCCACCACCAAAAGGCGATAGGCCATTTGATGAGCCGCCAACCCAATAATCTTGGGAACAGAGCCAGTTGGCCCTATTGGCGCGGCTTCAACGTGAACCTGAATGTGGAACTGCACCTGCGTCCCCCCCCCTGGCTGACTGGTGAGCGTCATCTCTCCCCCCAACAACCGCGCAAACTGACGACTAATCGCCAACCCCAACCCCGTTCCTTCCTGGGTCTTCCGGCCTGTTGTCGTTTGCATAAACGGTTCAAACAACGCCGCCTGTTCAGCCGCCTCAATGCCCTCTCCCGTATCGGTCACAGTAAAGTGAAGCTGACACTCCGTTGCATCGGGAATCGGAGTGGCCATAACTTCCAGGGTCACGCCGCCAACCTGGGTAAACTTCAACGCATTGCTCAACAAATTCAACACGATCTGCCGCAATTTGCCCGCATCCGTGTAGATATACTGGGGCACCTCCGGCTGCCAGTTGAGCGCCAGCGTCAACCCTTTTTGGGTCGCCCGCAAGTGCAGCATATTCTCCAATTCCTTGAGCAAGGCATACAGATCAAAGCGACTGGGATTTAAGGTAGTGCGGCCGGCTTCAATTTTTGACATTTCCAGAATGTCGTTGATCAAGTTGAGCAGGTGTTCCCCGCTGCGATTGATGATGGTGAGATATTCGTGGTAGTTCGGCTCTGGATGGGCTTTTTGGCTCAACAGTTGGCTAAATCCCAGGATGGCAGTGAGGGGAGTCCGCAGTTCGTGGCTCATGTTGGCGAGGAATTGGCTCTTGGCCAGGTTGGCGGCTTCGGCGGCTTCTTTGGCGGCCCGGAGTTCAATGGTGCGCTGCTCGACGCGATTTTCCAGGTCGCTCTTTGCTTGAAGCAACGCGGCCTCAGCCTGCTTGCGATCGCTAATGTCTGTATGTGTCCCCAACATTCGCAGGGGTTGCCCCGCCCCATCCCAGGCCACAATCTTGCCCAAAGACAAAATCCACTTCCAGTCGCCGCTGTGGGTGCGCTGCCGAAACTCCACCCGGTAAAGCGGGATTTGTCCGGTGATGTAAGCACGGTAAGTGGCGGCCACCCGATCGCGATCGTCGGGGTGGAGGCGGTCAAGCCATGCCGCAGTGGTTTCACGGAATTCCGCCGGATTGTACCCCAGCATCGTGGCGTATTCTGGACTGACGATCGCCACCCCAGTTTGCACATTCAGGTCATACAAGCCTTGATTGGCGGCAATCATCGCCAAGCGCAACCGTTCTTCGCTGTCTTGCAGAGCGGCCTCCGCGTGTTTGCGATCGGTAATATCAATGCTGGTGCCAATCAAGCGATGAACTCGCCCTTCCCCGTTGACCAACGGAGTCAGACTGGTGAGCCACCAGGTCGATTTCCCGGTGAAGGGCAAATTTTCCTCATAGGTCAGCCGCTGGACTTGCTGCACACACATCCGAAAGCGCTGAATGGCGGGTGTGGCCAGGTTGGCGGGGAGCAAGTCATCCAAGGTTTTGCCCCGCACAAAGGCCGCAGGCAACCCGGTGAGCCGTTCGTGAGCCGCATTACAAGCTGCAATCTGAAAGCGCCCCCCCTCCAACACATCAATGACAAAGATGGAGACATCCATACCGTCGTAGATGCTGCGGAGGAATTGTTCTTGGAGTCGCAGTTCCGCTTGGGATTGGGCGAGCGCCTGGGTGCGTTCGTGAACTCGTCGTTCCAGTTCTTCGTTCAGTTTTTGGCGGGCGTGTTCCGCTTGTTTGCGCTGGGTAATATCCCGCACAACGAGCAACGCTTCGGTGTCACCGCAGGCTAAAACCCGGACTTCTTCGATTTGGAGATGGTCAGCAAATTCAATGGTTTGTTCATATACCTGAATTTTGCGGGTGGCGAGGGCTTGCTGAATCGCGTTCATGCGAGCCTCGGCCAGATGTTTGGGCAGACTGTCGTAGACGTTAGTGCCGACTAGGGCTTTGTCTCGTTCTAAAACGTTGAAGGTGTCTGTGGTGTAAAAGTCGAGATAGGTGCCGTGGCGATCGACCCGCAGCACCAGATCGGGCAGGGCTTCGATGAGGGCGCGGTGTTTAGCTTCGCTCTGGCGGAGGTCGGCTTCGGTTTGTTTGAGGGTGCTGATGTCGGTGATGAGGACGTAGTAGCCTTGAATGCGATCGCGGTTGCGGGTGTCGGGAACGAGGATGGCGGACACATCGCGGGAGGCACCGTTCAGCAGGCGCATTCGGGTCTCGAAGGCCACGGTTTCTCCGGCGAGGGCCTGGTCAATTTTGGGTTTGGCGCAGCGGTAAGCGGCTGGCCCGATGAGTTCTTCGACGCTTTTACCGAGGATAGCGGCCCGATCGCACTGGAACCATTGCTCATAAGTCCGGTTGATGTAGCGATAGCGGCGATCGCAGTCCACGTAGGCAATTCCACCGGGTATGGCATCGGTAATCGTTTGGAGTTCGTGTTTGCTGGCGGAAAGGGCCGCTTCGGTATGTTTGCGATCGCTAATATCGGTCAAACAACCGACAAAACCAGTTAGTTTTCCTTTGGCATCGCGATGGGGCACGGCCTGCCCAAACACCCAAACAATCGTGGCATCCGCATGGACAAACCGACATTCAATGTGATATTCGGCGGGTTGGCCTCGCTGAACCTGGGCCACAAATTCTGTCCACTGCACGACCACCCGATCGCGATCGTCGGGGTGCATCGTTGTGGCCCACCCATCTCCCAGAATCCGCTGCGCCGTTAGGCCCGTTAACTGCAAGACTTTTTCATTGGCATACAGACAAAGCCCCTGAGCATCGTTGTAAAAAATCCCCCCCGGATTAGCCTCTGCCAGCAAGCGATAGTTAATTGCCGCGATCGCCTTGGTCAAGCGCAGGTGATGATACAGTCGGACGAGGGCCACTGCGATCGCCCCCACCGCGATCAAGCTCACCCATTTGAGCGATTGCAGTTCCAGGGGCATTGGGGAGGATAATGGCAACGGTAGACCGTGGGAGTCGATAGGCTTAGCAACTAGACTTTGAGAATGAAGCCACTGCTGCTCGGCGAGTCGTTGGGTCAAGGGTCGTAGCCCTGCCTGTGCGGGCACGCTTGGGAGCAATATCGTTCCCGCTGGGGCTGGCTGCGGGAGCAGCAGAACTCTAGGCGGCAGGGCGATCGCGCGATGCATGACTCCAGCGATGAGCAGACCACTCGCCAATAAATAGGCACTAATTTTTGGGACGGGGTGCTTCATGCAAGCGAAGTACGAATCCAAATCTGAGGCATTGGGCCAAGGTCAGGCAGGGCAGCCATAACGGTCGGAAATCACAATTTAGCAAACCACCATTCTAGGTGTTCCAGGCTTAACCTAAAAGGATAGAGCATCAGAGCGAGGGGCCAGGATGCCCATTCCCCGCACTCCGCTCACCGCCATGAACAATTAAGCCAAAATTGTCTATCCAATAATTTTATTATGTCTGAGCCATTATGTCTGAGCCAAAGAATAGGCAGCAGACTCAGGGGATGGTTCGCTGTTGCAGCAGGAGGGAAGCGGCATTAATGGATAGCAGGGGCGATCGCTCCCATGCGCTGATCGCCCCTACCATCGGTTTTTTCCTGGCCCTGGTCTATGCTTCCGGTGCGTCGGGGTCAGCCTCCTCTAAGGTCGCCGTTTCCGCGATCGCATCCACTGCCACATCAGCCTTTGCTCCCTTCCCACTAGAAGATATTGAGGAGGTTGCACGATGAACAAGAAAAATAGTCGGATAAAATCTACCGCTTTAACGACCTCGCTTTTATTAACAGCAATGGTTTATGC
>ERZ1066138.741-NODE-741-length-10717-cov-11.440161_pt1 | contig 10717 bp, 9 predicted proteins | sample MGYA00382785_ERZ1066138 | MGnify/ENA primary metagenome ERZ1066138 (study PRJEB33369, sample SAMEA5778368) | biofilm metagenome | biome: Industrial cooling water; feature: Water cooling tower basin; material: Biofilm | place: United Arab Emirates | collected...
GAAGATGCCGCGCTTGTCGACGTACCAGCCGCCGACCAGCCCGCCGGCGATCGACAGCACCAGCCCGAGGTTGACGCTGACGAAGCCGATCTGCCCGGCGGTGAAGCCGGCGTCGACCCAGAAGGGCTTGACCATGAAGCCCATCGCCGCGTCGCCGAGCTTGAACAGCAGGATGAACACCAGCACCGCCAGCATGCCGGGCCGCAGCAGCAGCTCGACCCAGGCGCCGAACACCGGCCCGTCGCGCAGCGCCAGCGCCTTGGGCGTGCGCGCCGAGCGCACCAGCAGCGCGGCGCCGGCGAACATCAGCGCCACCGGCAGCAGCCCGCGGAACCACCAGAGGCCGGCGACCGGCTGCAGCGCGGTCCAGCCGAGCGCGCGAGCCAGCGGTCCGAGCGCCGGCCACAGCAGGCCCACCAGCACCAGGCCGAGCGCGACCAGGAACAGCGGCTGCTGGCGCAAAAGCGCCCACTCGCTGGCCATGCTGCTCGGCGGCTCGCCCTGCCGCGGCTTTTCCGGCGGTGCGAGCAGGGCCATGCCGGCGTTGAACAGGAACACCGCGGCGCCGAACACATAGGCCGCGCTCCAGCCCAGCCAGCCCGACACCATCAGCAGCACGCCGGCCGTCAGCATGCCGGCGCGGTAGAAGCCGATCCGGAAGCCGTTGGCCAGTCCGTACTCGCGCGGGTCGAGCAGCTCGATCGTGTAGCCGTCGGTGGCGATGTCGTTGGTGGCCGACAGCACCGTGAACAGGCCGATCGCCAGCCAGACCCAGGCGCCGAGCTGCTCGCCGGCGAGCGCGAAGGCGACCATCACCGAGGCCATGCCGACGTTCGCGCCGGCGACCCACCAGCGGTGGCGGCGCGCCCAGTCGACCGCCGGCGCCCAGAGGAACTTGACGGTCCAGGCCAGCCCGAGCAGCGACAGCAGGCCGATGTCGGCCAGGTTCACGCCCTGCTGGCGGAAGTGCACCGGGAAGATGTCGTAGAAGACGCCGAGCGGCAGGCCTTCGCTGAAGTACAGCAGCGCGACCCAGAACAGCTTGCGTCGGTAGGCGGGCGTGATCGGGGCGGCGGACGCGGCGGTCATCGAGCCGATTCTAGGGAGCGGGTGGGAGCTCCTCGGGCAGTGCCTCGGTCACGTCGAGCCCACTGCGCAGTTCGAAGCTCGATTCGAACCAGCCGCTGCAGGGGCCGGCGTCGTCGGCCTGCGCCGCGGCGCGTGCGATGGCGCGCTGGCGCGCCAGTTCCGGCAGGCCGCGGGCGGCGGCCAGGCGCAGCGGGGGCGAAAGCTCGGTCATGGCAGGCTCCGGGGCGGCAGGCGATGACGCCATCTTCGGCCGCGCCCGAGCCGCCGGCCATCACACCGAAGGAGGGGAGGCCCGCCCCCGACGAGGGCCCCGCGGCCCGGCTCAGCCGAAGGGCCGCACCCCGATCCAGGCGGCGTGGGCCCAGAAGGCGAACGCCGCCCAGGCACCGACGCCGACGAGCAGCGTCGCCGCGGTGCCGCCGGCCGTGCCGGCCGGGTGGCGCACGCCGGCGGCGCGGTCGCGGCGCCGTGCGGCGGTGAAGCTCGTCACCGACCAGGCCAGGAAGGCACCGAACAGCAGCAGGTCGGCCGCCGTGCCGTTGGCCAGCAGGTGGGCGAAGGCCCAGAGCTTCACGCCGGCGGCCATCGGGTGGCCGAGCTTGGCCTTGACGTGGTTGCGCGGCACGTAGGCCGCCGCCACCAGCACGAAGGACAGCAGCGTCAGGAGCGCGGCGGCGTGGCGCAGCCCGGCCGGCGGCGTCCACAGCACGGCCGGCTCCTGGCGGGCCAGCCCGTAGCCCCAGACGATCAGCGCGAAGCCGGCAATCGACACCAGCGCGTAGAGCCCCTTCCAGCCGGGCTCGCCGAGGCGGCCGATCATGCGGCCGCGCCAGCCGTCGGCGACGATGCGCACCGAGTGCATGCCGAGGAAGAGGATCAGGCCGAGAACGAGGACGAGCATGGGCGGGCTCCGAAGCTGGCGCGAGCGTACCCCAGCGTGGCCGCGGGCGTGGCGCCGCAGCCGCCGGTGCGCTACCAGTCCTGCAGCCGCCGGCGCAGCTTGGCGACGACCGCGCCGTGGATCTGCGAGATGCGCGAGGCGCTGACGCCCAGCGAGGCCGCGGCGTCGCGGTGGTCGAGGCCGCGCTCGTAGATCATCCGCATCACCTCGCGCTCGCGACCGTCGAGCTCGTCGAAGGCGGCGTTGAGCGCGGCGCAGCGCTGGCGGCGCTGCAGGTGCTCGAGCGGGTCGGCGTGCTCGTCGGTCTGCGAGAGCACCTCGGCCGGGCTGCCGCGCGCCGAGGCCTCGTCGGCCAGATCGTCGAGCGGCGCGTCGCCGGCGCGCTGGCCGGCGGCGCCGGCCTCGACGAGCGCGTCGTGCAGCCGGCCGATCGGCCAGCCCAGTTCGGCGGCGACCTCAATCGCGCGGGGCGGCCGCAGCAGCCGGTGCTCGAGCGCCTGGACTGCGGCGCGCACCTGCTTCTGCCGCGCCCGCGCGTCGCGCGACAGCGTGTCGGCGGCACGCAGGCTGTCGAGCATCGCGCCCTCGATGCGGCGCGAGGCGTAGGTGTCGAAGCTGGCGCCGAAGCCCTGCTCGAAGCGCGTGATCGCCTCGTTCAGGCCGATCAGGCCGGCCTGCAGCAGCTCGTCCATGTCGACGCCGGCCGGCAGCCGCGCGCGCATGCGGCCGGCGATCTTGCGCACCAGCACGCTGTGCTCGCGCAGCCTGGCGCTGCGCGCGTCGTCGGCGCTCGGGGGATCGGTCGGGGCGGACATGGCGCGGTCGGGGCGCTCGCGGTGAAGATGGTGCGAGCTGCCCGCCGGCCCCGGCGCGCGTGGCCGGAAACCTGGAGGCGGTGCGAGCTCGCTGCCCGCACTATCGGCCGGCGCGCGGCGATCTTCAATCGCGCCCGCGTCACGCCGTACCGCCGCGCCGGGCTTAGTGCGCGTTTCAGAGCCGCCCGGCGCAGCCCGGCGCGCCGCAGCGGCAGGCCAGGCGCCCTTCGTGGTGGCTCTGGCCGTAGTGGGCGACGATCTCCTCGCCGGCCGCGATGTCGCGCAGCGCGTAGAGCTCGACGCGGCCCTGGCGGATGCGCAGCACCGCGTTCGGCCGGCACGAGTGGTTGGTGTAGCGCAGCGGGTCGGCCGAGGCCGAGGCGTCGATCGCGCGCGTGCCGGACACCTCGACGACCATGATGCGCGCCTGGCCGCGCACGCGCCGACGCGCCTCGCGCACGCTGATCGGCGCGCCGCGGATCTCGCCGATCTTGCGCCGCGCCGGGATCGGCTCGGCCGCGTAGGCGCCCTGGCCGTCGATGCGGCTCGGCGCCACCTGCACACGGTACTTCTGCGGATCGGCCGGCACGCCGCGCGGCCGCTTCGGCGCGGGCTCGGGCGCCGCGGCGGACGCGTCGGGGGGCAGCAAGCGGGGCACGGCGCCATTGTCGCCAGCCGAGGCGAGGCGGGCGGCGGCGCGGCGAAATGGCGGCCCAAGGCCGGCTTTTTCGGATTCATGTTGCGCCGACACGGCCGATAAGCTTCGGTAACAGAACGTCAAGCCGAGGTCCGCCATGCACAAGACCCCCCAACACCATGCCCTGGCCACGCTGCAGCGCGCCGCCTGGCGCGACAGCGACGTGGTCGAGTGGGAAGAGCTGCCCTCGCTGGCCGACTCGCTGCGCGACCGCCTCACCATCCTGGGCCAGCGCCACCGCGCGCCGGCCGAAGGCGGCGCCGTCGTCGCGACCGACTGGGCCGAGACCGCCACGGCCGATCTCGAGCCGCTGTCGCCGTCGGAGCCCTTCCGCGAGGTGCTCGGCGGCCTGTCGATGCGCGAAGTGACCGAGCCCGACGTCTTTCACCACTTCTTCGGCGCGACCCGCGGCCTCTGAGCCGTCCCGACCCCGACCGCACGAGGGCTGCCGCGGCAGCCCTCGGCGTTTTCGGACGGCTGCACAGTCGGCTCGGACGGTGCAACACTCCGGGGCTTCCTGCCACCGATGCATCGCCTCCACCATGAGCTTCCGCACCGAAACCCACCCCGGCGTCGCCGCCGCGCCCAGCGCCGCCTCCGACGGCTTCACCCTCAACCACAGCATGCTGCGGGTCAAGGACCCGGCGGTGTCGCTGGACTTCTACACCCGCGTGTTCGGCATGCGCGTGCTGCGCAAGCTCGACTTCCCGGAGATGCAGTTCTCGCTCTACTTCCTGCACCGCCCGCAGGCCGGCGAGGCGCCGCCGCCCGACGACGTCGGCGAGCGCACCGCCTGGACCTTCGCGCAGCGCGGCATCCTCGAACTCACGCACAACTGGGGCACCGAGGCCCAGGCCGACTTCAGGTACCACGACGGCAACGCCCAGCCGCAGGGCTTCGGCCACATCTGCTTCGCGGTCCCCGACCTCGACGCCGCGGTACGCTGGTTCGACGACAACGGCCTGGTCTACGTCAAGCGCCCCGAGCAGGGCAAGCTGCGCGACGTGGCCTTCGTGAAGGACCCGGACGGCTACTGGATCGAGATCGTCGAGCCAGGGCGCCTGAAGAACCTCGGCCGCGGCTGACGCGGCTCGGCCGGCCGGACTCGTGTGCCGGACAATGGGTGCCCCGCTCCGCCGCCCCGACCGACGATGACCGAACCCGAAGCCGCGCCGCCTCTGCCCGACCGCCTGTCGATCGACCCCGCGAGCCCGCACCATGTCGCGGCGCTGTTCGAGCGGCCGATCGGCGTGCGCCTCAACGGCAAGGAGCGCCACGACGTCGAGGAATACTGCCTCAGCGAGGGCTGGATCAAGGTCCCGGCCGGCAAGACGGTCGACCGCCGCGGCCAGCCGCTGATGATCAAGCTCAAGGGCCGGGTCGAGGCCTTCTACAAGTAGCCCGGCCGCGGCACCGTAGGCCGGTCCGCACAATCGCCGCATGCGGGTCCTGATCGCCTGCGTCGGCAGCGCCGGCGACGTCCACCCCTTCCTGGCGATCGGCGCGGCACTGGCGCGGCGCGGCCACGAGGTCGAGCTGCAAACCTCGCCGCACTTCCGGCTGCGCGTCGAGGCGGCCGGCCTGCGGCTGCTGCCGCTCGGCGACGAGGACGACTACCGCCGCATCGTGCAGTGCCCCGACCTGTGGCACCCTCACCGCAGCTTCCCGCTGATGTGGTCGCAGATGCAACGCCGGCTGCCCCAGGCGCATGCGGCGCTGGCCGCCCGCGTGCGGCCCGGCGACACGGTGCTGGTCGGCAGCACGCTGGCCTGGCAGACCCGGCTGCTGCAGGAGACCCACGGCCTGCCGGCTGCCAGCGTGCACCTGTCGCCGCTGTGCATCTTCTCGGCCCTTGCGCCGGCGCGGCTGCCGGGCCTGCCGAGCCTACGCGGCTGGCCGGCCTGGCTGGTGCGCGCGCTGCAGGGCGCCGTCGAGCGCGGCGCGATCGACCGCGTGGTCGCGCCCGGCCTCGACGCGCTGCGCGCGCAGCTCGGCCTGGCACCGGTACGGCGGGTGATGAGCCGGTGGGCCCATGCCCCGGACAGGGTGCTGTGCGCCTGGCCCGAGGGGTTCGCGCCGCCGCAGCCCGATTGGCCGGCGCAAGCGCGGACGATCGGCTTCGTGCGCTGGCCGGCGCCGCCGGGTGCGGCGCTGCCCGAGGCGCTGGCACGCTTTCTCGACGCCGGGGCCGCGCCGGTCGGCTTCACGCCGGGTTCGGCTATGGCGCACGGCCGCGCCTTCTTCGACGAAGCGCTGCGTGCGTGCGCGGCGCTCGGGCTGCGCGCGGTGCTGGTCACGCCCTACGCCGAACAGCTGCCGGCGCCGCTGCCGCCCTGGGCGATCGCGGTCGACTACGTGCCTTTCGCGCTGCTGATGCCGCGGCTGCGCGCCGTCGTGCACCACGGCGGCATCGGCACCGGCGTGGAGGCGCTCGCGGCCGGGCTGCCGCAGGGGCTGGCGCCGTTCGCCCACGACCAGTTCGACAACACCGACCGCTGGGTCGCGCAGGGGCTGGGCCTGCGGATGCGCCCGGGCCGCTGGGCGCAAGGGCTGGGCCGGCTGCTCGACGACCCGATGCTGGCGGCAGCCTGCACGCGACAGGCCGCCGCCTTGGTCGACACGACCGACGCGGCGGACCGCGCGGCCGATGCGATCGAGGCGCTCAGGCCCCCGAGCGGCGCGGCCGGTGCTCCGGGCCGCTGAAGACGCGACCCGCGGCAGACCGGCCGCGCGCGGCGATCACTTCTTCAGGTCGAAGCGGTCCGCGTTCATCACCTTGGCCCAGGCGGCGACGAAGTCGCCCACGAAGGCGGCTTCACCGTCGCTGCTCGCGTAGACCTCGGCCAGCGCCCGCAGCTGCGAGTTGGAGCCGAACACCAGGTCGGCCACGGTGCCGGTCCACTTGAGCGCGCCGGTCTTGCGGCAGCGGCCTTCGAGCACGCCTTCGGTGGCCGACTTCTCCCACCTCGTGCCCATGTCGAGCAGGTTGACGAAGAAGTCGTTGCTCAGCGTGCCGGCGCGCTGCGTGAACACGCCGTGCTTGGCGCCGCCGACGGTGGCGCCGAGCGCGCGCAGGCCGCCGACCAGCGCGGTCATCTCGGGTGCGCCGAGGCCGAGCTGCTGCGCCTTGTCGACCAGCATCTCGGCGGCCAGGCCCTCGCAGCCCTTGCGGCAGTAGTTGCGGAAGCCGTCGGCCGCCGGCTCCAGCACCGCGAAGGACTCGACGTCGGTCTGGTCCTGCGAGGCGTCGGTGCGACCCGGCGTGAACGGCACCTTGACGTCGTGGCCGGCCAGCTTGGCGGCGGCCTCGATCGCCGCGGCGCCGCCGAGCACGATCAGGTCGGCCATCGAGACCTTCTTGCCGCCGGCGGCCGAGGCGTTGAAGTCCTTCTGCAGCTTGCCCAGCGCATCGAGCACGCGCGACAGCTCGGCCGGCTGGTTGGCCGCCCACTCCTTCTGCGGCGCGAGGCGGATGCGGGCGCCGTTGGCGCCGCCGCGCTTGTCGCTCTGGCGGAAGGTGGAGGCCGAGGCCCAGGCGGTGGTGACGAGCTGCTGCGTCGTCAGCCCCGAGGCGAGCAGCCTGGCCTTGAGGTCCGCGATGTCCTTGTCGTCGACCAGCGGGTGGTCGACGGCGGGCACCGGGTCCTGCCAGATCAGCGCCTCCTTCGGCACCAGCTTGCCGAGGTAGCGCGCGCGCGGGCCCATGTCGCGGTGGGTCAGCTTGAACCAGGCGCGCGCGAAGGCGTCGGCGAAGGCGGCCGGGTCCTTCTGGAAGCGGCGCGAGATCTTCTCGTAGGCCGGGTCGGTGCGCATGGCCATGTCGGCCGTGGTCATCATGATCGTGACCTTCTTGGACGGGTCGTGCGCCGCCGGCGCCATGTCCTTCTCGGTCAGGCCCTTGGGGTGCCATTGCCAGGCGCCGGCCGGGCTCTTGGCGAGCTCCCACTCGTAGCCGAACAGCACGTCGAAGTAGCTGCCGTCCCACCGGGTCGGGGTCGGCGTCCAGGAGCCTTCGATGCCGCTGGTGATGGTGTCGCCGCCCTTGCCGCTGCCGAGGCTGTTCTTCCAGCCAAAGCCCTGCTGCTCGATCGGCGCGCCTTCCGGCTCGCGGCCGACATGCGACTCGAGGCCGGCGCCGTGGGCCTTGCCGAAGGTGTGGCCGCCGGCGGTCAGCGCGACGGTCTCCTCGTCGTTCATGGCCATGCGGCGGAAGGTCTCGCGGATGTCGCGCGCCGAGGCCAGCGGGTCGGGGTTGCCGTTCGGGCCCTGCGGGTTGACGTAGATCAGGCCCATCTGCACGGCACCCAGCGGCTCGGCGAGCTGGCGGTCGCCGCTGTAGCGCTTGTCGCCGAGCCACTCGGTCTCGGGGCCCCAGTAGATGTCCTGCTCGGGCTCCCAGATGTCGGGGCGGCCGCCGCCGAAGCCGAAGGTCTTGAAGCCCATGGACTCGAGCGCGACGTTGCCGGTCAGCACCAGCAGGTCGGCCCAGGAGAGCTTGTTGCCGTACTTCTGCTTGATCGGCCACAGCAGGCGGCGGGCCTTGTCGAGGTTGCCGTTGTCGGGCCAGCTGTTCTCGGGCGCGAAGCGCTGCGCGCCGTTGCCGGCGCCGCCGCGGCCGTCGGCGATGCGGTAGGTGCCGGCAGCATGCCAGGTCATGCGGATGAAGAAGGGCCCGTAGTGGCCGTAGTCGGCCGGCCACCAGTCCTGCGAGTCGGTCATCAGGGCGGTGAGGTCCTTGACGACGGCGTCGAGGTCGAGCGAGGCGAAGGCCTTCGCGTAGTCGAAGCCCTCGCCCATCGGGTTGCCCTTGGGCGAGTGCTGGTGAAGGATGCCGAGCCTGAGCTGCTCGGGCCACCAATCGGCGTTCGACCGGCCGCCGGCGACGGTGTGCTTGAGGGCTTCTCCCGAGAACGGGCATTTGGCTTCGTTCGACATGCGTGTCTCCTGAGGGTGATCCGAGGGCGAAGGCGCAGTCTAGGGTCCTCGGGCGGCGAGGCCAATGACAGGAATTCAATCGACCCTATAGCGCATCCCTAAAAATCAGACATCGATATTCGCCGCCCGCAACGCGTTGGTTTCGATGAAATCCCTGCGCGGCTCGACCTCGTCGCCCATCAGCATCGTGAAGACGCGGTCGGCCTCGATCGCGTCGTCGATCTGCACGCGCAGCAGGCGGCGCACGGCCGGGTCCATCGTGGTTTCCCACAGCTGCTCGGGGTTCATCTCGCCCAGGCCCTTGTAGCGCTGGCGGCCGACGCTGGATTCGGCCTGCTGCATCAGCCAGGCCATGGCCTGGCGGAAGTCGGCGACGCGGGCCTCCTTCTGCTTGTCGCCCTCGCCGCGCTTGACCACCGCGCTCGGCGTCACCAGGCCCTTGAAGGCGCGTCCGGCGTTGGCAAGCGCCTCGTAATCGGCGCCGTGCACGAAGTCGGCGGTGATCGCGCTGGTCTTGGTGTTGCCGTGGTGGCGGCGGCCGATGCGCAGCACATGCTTGTCGCTGCGCAGGTCGAACTCGGCATGCACCAGCGCGTCGTGCAGCGCGGCCTGCAGCGCCTCGGCCGAGGTTTCGGCGTCGGCCAGGGTGTCGAGGTTCAGGCTCAGGCCGTCGGCGATGGCGCGCAGCGCCTCCACGTCCATCCAGTTCGAGAGGCGCTCGATCACGTTGTCGGCCAGCACGTACTGGCGCGCCAGCGCTTCGAGCGCGTCGCCCTGCAGCACCGTGGCGTCCACGCCGGTTTCCAGCCGGGCGTCGCGCAGCGCGACCTTCAGCAGGTAGGCGTCGAGTTCGATGCCGTCCTTCAGGTACTGCTCCTCCTTGCCGAGCTTGACCTTGTAGAGCGGCGGCTGCGCGATGTAGATGTGGCCGCGCTCGACCAGCTCGGGCATCTGGCGGTAGAAGAAGGTCAAGAGCAGCGTGCGGATGTGGGCACCGTCGACGTCCGCGTCGGTCATGATGATGATGCGGTGGTAGCGCAGCTTGTCGGGGTTGTACTCGTCCTTGCCGATGCTGGTGCCCAGGGCCGTGATCAGCGTGAGGATCTCGTTGCTGGTCAGCAGCTTCTCGAAGCGCGCGCGCTCCACGTTCAGGATCTTGCCGCGCAGCGGCAGGATCGCCTGGAACTTGCGGTCACGGCCCTGCTTGGCGGAGCCGCCGGCCGAATCACCCTCGACGATGTAGATCTCGCACAGCGCCGGGTCCTTCTCCTGGCAGTCGGCCAGCTTGCCGGGCAGGCCCATGCCGTCGAGCACGCCCTTGCGGCGCGTCATCTCGCGCGCCTTGCGCGCGGCCTCGCGGGCCCGCGCGGCCTCGACGATCTTGCCGCAGATGATCTTGGCGTCGTTCGGGTTCTCGAGCAGCCAGTCGGTCAGCAGCTTGCCGACGATCTCCTCGACCGGTCCGCGTACCTCGGAGCTGACGAGCTTGTCCTTGGTCTGCGAGCTGAACTTGGGCTCGGGCACCTTGACGCTGACCACGCAGGCCAAGCCTTCGCGCATGTCGTCGCCGGCGATCTCGACCTTGGCCTTCTTGGCGAGCTCGTTGTCCTCGATGTACTTGTTGATCACCCGCGTCATCGCCGCGCGCAGGCCGGTCAGGTGGGTGCCGCCGTCGCGCTGCGGGATGTTGTTGGTGAAGCACAGCACCTGCTCGCTGTAGCCGTCGTTCCACTGCATCGCCACTTCGACGCCGATGGTGGTGTTGAACTCGCTCGCCTTCTCCCCGAGCGCGTGGAAGATGTTCGGGTGCAGCGTCTTCTTGCCGGTGTTGATGAACTCGACGAAGCCCTTCACGCCGCCGGCGTAGGCGAAGTTGTCTTCCTTCCCGTTACGCTCGTCGACGAGGCGGATCTTGACACCGTTGTTCAGGAACGAGAGTTCGCGCAGCCGCTTGGCCAGCACGTCGTAGTGGAAGTCGATGTTGGTGAAGATTTCCTCGTCGGGCAGGAAGTGCACCTCGGTGCCACGCTTCTCGGTCTCGCCGGTGATCTTCATCGGGCTGGTTTCGAAGCCGTCGCGCATCACCAGCTCGCGGTCCTGCGGCACGCCCTTGCGGAACTCGATGAAATGCACCTTGTTCTCGCGCCGCACCGTCAGGCGCAGCCACTTGCTGAGCGCGTTGACGCAGCTGACGCCCACGCCGTGCAGGCCGCCCGAGACCTTGTAGCTGTTCTGGTTGAACTTGCCGCCGGCATGCAGCTCGGTCAGCGCGATCTCGGC
>ERZ1066138.742-NODE-742-length-10716-cov-8.915486_pt1 | contig 10716 bp, 16 predicted proteins | sample MGYA00382785_ERZ1066138 | MGnify/ENA primary metagenome ERZ1066138 (study PRJEB33369, sample SAMEA5778368) | biofilm metagenome | biome: Industrial cooling water; feature: Water cooling tower basin; material: Biofilm | place: United Arab Emirates | collected...
AGAGCGAGACAATCGAGGAGAGGTGAAATGGCTGAGAAGAACCAGCGTACTGGTTCCGGGCGTGGATTTGCCGCCATGGACGAGGCCAAGCAGCGAGAGATCGCGCGCAAAGGTGGTGAGAGCGTGCCGCCGGAAAAGAGAAGCTTCTCGCAGAACCACGAGTTAGCTGCGGAGGCCGGCCGCAAGGGCGGACAGAGCGTTGCTGCGGAAGATCGCAGCTTCTCGCGCGATCGTGGACTTGCCGCCGAGGCTGGACGCAAAGGCGGACAGGAAAGCGGTGGCGGCAGATCCGGGTCGGGTAGTGGCGCTTCATCAAGTGGGTCCGGCGGCGGTTCCTCAAGCGGCGGCAGCGGCGCACCGTCTAGCAGCTCCGGCCGTTCGAGTGGCCAACGGCGCGACGACGAACGTTCCTAATCCTGTGAGTGTGCGCGCCGCTGTTGAGGAGCGCACAACAACCCTTCGGTAGGTGCACATGGCAGTGTCCGATGGAGACAAGGTGGCCCAGCAGCTCGGAGAGCGGGACTATCCGGATCGGTTCCCGCCGCAGCATCTACCCCGGCCCGGCGAAGAAAGCGCGTTGCAACCGGCTCCGATGTTTGACGCACGGGCTTATCGCGGATCGGGAAAACTTGAAGGGATGGTCGCCGTCATCACGGGAGCCGACTCCGGAATAGGCCGGGCTGTTGCTGTTCTCTACGCTCGCGAAGGAGCAGACGTCGCGATCTTGTACTTAAACGAACACGACGATGCCTCGAAGACGAAATCCGCCGTTGAAAGGGAAGGCCGGCAAGCTTTGCTGTTATCCGGCGACATTGCCGATCCTGCCTGGTGCCGGAGCGCGATCGATCTTGTGATACAGGCGTTCGGGCGCATCGACATTCTTGTCAATAACGCGGCCTTTCAGAAGCACGCGGATAGCATCGAAGACATCAGCGACGATGACCTGGAGCGGACGCTGAAGACGAACCTGTTCGGCAGCTTTTTCATGACGCGATGTGCGGTGCCGCACATCAGGCATGGTGGCTCGATCCTGTTCACCGGGTCGGTGACGGGATTGGAAGGCAGCGCGCAGTTGCTCGACTATTCGCTCACAAAAGGTGGACTGCATGCTTTGACGAAGTCACTCGCCAAGCAACTTCTGCCGCGCGGTATCCGGGTCAATGCCATCGCGCCGGGGCCTATATGGACGCCGCTCAATCCGGCCGATAAATCGGCTGATGACATCCAGACGTTCGGACAATCTACGGCCATGGGCCGGGCGGCACAGCCTGAAGAGATTGCGCCAGCGTTCGTGTTTTTTGCTGCGCCCTCTTGCGCCAGCTACATTACAGGCGAGGTGCTGCCTATCATCGGCGGTTAGAGCGCCGCGACTTCGTCCGTTGAGATCTGCCAGACATAATAGCCTCTCGCCACAAGGCCGGTAATGGCCGGTTCCGGTTCCGTACCGGGAAGTTCGACGCGCTGAACACCCAGAGCAACGCATCCCTCATATATCCAGTGTGTGCCGTCCGGCGGGGGCGGTATTCCTTCCGGTTCGGCGACCGCGGTCAGCGCTCTCCAGCGTCCCGCTGCGTACAAGTGCGCGGGACGAGAGAGGATATCCTCATCGTCGGTGGCACCGGTGCTGGAGCGACGGACCGGCATCACGGAGTGGCCGGTGCCGGTTGCGACGTCGGCGATTGCCGAGCAGGATCAGAGGGGCTCGGCTGCTGTCCACTTTGCTGACTGCTTTGAACGGGAGACGTTCCTTCATTCTCGCTGTGCGGCGCTGCCAGGAACAGGAAGTAGAGCCCGGCGAATATGATCGCGATAAGAACCAGGGACGTGGCCAGGACGCGCACATTCATGCGCTGCTTCGTGCCTTGCCGCGTAGCGACCTCGTCTTTAGGTGTTCGCGGATTGCGCATGGTCATTTTGTTTGATCTCCAGTGAGTGTTCAACGCTTTTGAATACGTCGGCTGTCATCAACCACGGACAAACAGGGTCTGGCTCACGACAGCTCTGACCTGTTCGGCCTGGAACGGTTTGGCGATCAGGAAAGCGGGTTCGGGTTTTGTGCCGGTGAGGACGCGCTCTGGAAAAGCGGTGATGAAGATGGCCGGAGTCGTATTGCCGGCAACGATCTCGCTTACAGCATCGACGCCTGAACTTCCGTCAGCCAGTTGAATGTCGGCCAGGATCAGACCTGGTTTCTCCTGGGCCACGATCGACAACGCCTCGGTTTTGGTGTGGGCGATCCCCACAACGGCGTGGCCCATGTCGGTTACGATGTTCTCAATTGTGAGGGCAATCAACGGTTCGTCTTCAATAATGAGAACGCTGGTCGCGATCTGGCGGGCGATGTCACGGCCCGCGGACTCCAAATGATGCGCGACATCTGCGGGAGTCATGTCCAGGACTTCTGCCGCTTCAGCCAGAGAGAACTGTTCAACGTTTACCAGCAAGAAAACTTCGCGGGCGACCGGATCCATGGCCATGAGCCGCTCATCGATGACCCCCCTTGCTGCCGCTGGAACCGCGGGCGCACCATATTCTGAAAGAACTTTGACCAGAGATCGATACAGTGCCGTTCGAACGGAACCGGGACTGAGAGCTTCTGGTTTGCCGTGGATCGACAGGAGGCGTTCCAGCATGCGTTCCACCATGGCGTCGCCAGCTGGCTGTTCGCCGGTCAGCAGCCGCGCGTACCGGCGCAAGTGGGGAAGATGCGGAAGCAGTTGTTCCGGCGTCATCAGTTGCACCTCTACGTAGCAATACCCGACCAGCAAATTAGCTCTCGCCATGCTTGAGATGAACGGCCGTTAATGGTTCTAGTTCCCGAAGGGAACCTGAAAGCTATAGTCGGCGTTTTGTGCCACTGTGGTTCAGGGCGTGGATCACAGAACCAGCAAAAAGGAGTGTGGGGTCATGGCAAGTCCAGCTCGTCCCGAAAAGCGGCAGGGCAGCGGTATAGAGTCAGATGATCGAGCAGCGGGGTCTGCTGAGCCGATTTATCTTCGCCATCGATATCATGGGGAATTGGGACAGTTGCTCCGCGAATACTATACCGACGTTCTTGATCAGCCCATGCCGGACCGCTTGCTCCGCCTCATCGAACAATTCAGGCAAAAGGAGCAAAATAAATGACCGAGCCGTCGCCATTTTGCTTCGCTGACGAACTCGTGGTGGCGATGCCCAGTCTCCGGGCATTCGCCGTTGCCCTTTCGGGGAATGTCACAACCGCAAACGATCTGGTGCAGGAAACGCTGCTGAAAGCTTGGTCCCATCAGAACCTCTTTCAGCCCGGTACTAACTTCAAGGCTTGGCTTTTTACCATTCTGCGCAACACGTACTATTCGCAATACCGCCGGTCCCGACGCGAAGTTTTGGACACCGGCAAGATCGCTGACGGTCGATGTGTTTCACCAAATCAGCCTAGTCACATGGATATGATCGAGTTCAAGACGGCTTTGCAGGCGCTGCCCGTCGATCAACGCGAGGCGCTCATTTTGGTCGGGGCCGAGGGCTATTCCTATGAAGAAGCGGCTTCAATAACCGGCTGTGCCATTGGAACCGTTAAAAGCCGCGTCAACCGCGCCCGCGTGCGTCTGGCGCGTACGTTGGAAATGGTCAACGTCGACGAGCTTGGCGCGGATTGGTCATCGCGAGCAGTGGTCGGGAAGTTGCAACGCTGATCTCCACTTTCTCCGGTGGAACCCGGCGTCGTCGACTGTGGTTTGCGGCCATCACCCCGCTTTCTCGCAGCAATCCTCATGGAGACAATCGATGGCTCGCACAACAGCCTTGAAGGCCGCAATCGCGATTGTGGCGATGGTTTTCGCGCTCCCTGCATCGGCAGCAGATCTTGACGTTGGCGACGGATACGACGGCGGCGCTGATGCGTCGCAAGTCATCAGAGTGCATAATCGTGGATACCGTCATTGCCACTGGATTGATGGAGACCGTGTGTGCCATCGGCGCGGCGTTCCTTACGCAGCCAACTACGGCGATTACGATGACTGGTATGAACCTTACTACGGTGGTTACGCCTATGGTTGGGGTCCCGGCATCGTTCTAGGGTTCGGCGGACGTGGTTACGGATACCGCGGCGGCTGGGGCGGGCGTGGGCATGGCGGTCGCCGCTAAATCTTCTGACTGCAAACAGCTAAGCGTTCGGGCTTTTTCATCCAAGTTCCATTGGTCTGTCGCGGAGGGAACCTGCGACAAGAGGTGCTGGTTGGGCTGACATCTCATTCGATCGAAAGGTGAGCTATGAACAGGCCCGAGCGTACATCATCGACCATCGTCTCCATTATTCTGGTAATTCTCGGTCTCGTTGTCGTTGGACTGTTGGTGCAAAGGACGATGAGGCCGGCCCCTCCGACAACCACGGAGCAAACCATAACTCCGGATCGTCCGACGACGCCGACACCGGCTCCCGTCAATCCAGAAGCCCCGCCTGCCAATCCTCAATAGCTTCTTGCCAGGCCAAGACCGATAGCCTGGCAAGAGCCTTCACTGGGCAGCGGGCGGTGGAACGGCCGGCGGAGGCAATGTCGAGCCCGTGCCCGTGGCGCCACCTTGCTGTTCTTGTGCTTCGCGACGGTCGACCGGTGCGGTCGGAACGCGCGCCCCTGGATTGCTCGTGGCTGCGGGATCCGCGGGTTGTGTGTTGCTGGGTGCAGGAGTTTGATTACGTTCATTGTTGGGATCGGCCGGCGATGCGCCAGTCGACTGCGCAAGGGCCGGGCCTGTGGCCGCAAGCATCAGAGCGGCGGCGAGGCCTGCGATCGGATTCCATCGTTTCATATGTGTAGTCCTTTTTTTGCAAGTTGGGGGGCGATGCTGCGCAAACGCGCCGAATAAACCGCACCGCGACCTCGTAAGTTCCCGGGAACTGATGGAAGTGCGTAGGCGTTAGAATAATATTTTTTGGGCGGAGCGTTTTGCGGAGCAAATTATTGGGCCGGCTTATTTGCATTTCCAATCGCGTCATGACGCCCGATCAGATGGATACGAGCGGTGGTCTCGCGGTTGCTTTGCGTGAGCTTCTCAATCAGCGTAGTGGCATTTGGGCAGGTTGGTCCGGTCAAGTATCCGAGTCCAGCGATGTTGATGTGCGCCGCGGAACATTCACGTCAGCGACGATCGACATGAGGCGGGAGGAACACGAAGGAGCGTACCTCGGGTATTCGAACTCAGTTCTTTGGCCCGTCTTTCATAACCGTTTGGATCTCGCGCGGTTCGACCGCAATTTCTTCGACGCTTATATGGCTTATAACACACGTATGGCGGACATGATTGCTGCCTTTGTTCAGCCGGGAGACGTTATTTGGGTGCATGACTACCATTTTTTGATCCTTGGCCAGTTACTGCGTGAGCGCGGCATCACACAGCCGATTGGATTTTTCCTTCACATCCCGATGCCGCCACCGGAAGCGTTTCTTGCGCTTCCTGAATTCAGGGACTTGGCCACCTCGCTCGCTGCCTACGATCTCGTCGGCTTTCAAACCACTCACGACGTAGGCAATACGCTTGCGTGCTTGCGCGCCGCCGCGGGCGCGGAGCTCCTTCCGAGCGGACGGCTCTCCATTTCAGGGGAAAGTGTACAAGCCGGTAGTTTTCCAATCAGCATCGACGCGTCATTTTTTTCGCCCTCCGCAACGGGAACGGCTCCGACGTCTGGCGCGCGGTATGCTGGCATCAAGCGCGTCTTGGGAGTTGATCGGCTCGACTATACCAAGGGGCTGCCGCAAAAGTTTCGCGGGTTTGCCCATCTGCTGAAATCCTATCCGCACTTCCGCAAGCAGACTATTCTGACACAGATCGCGGCGCCTACTCGGGAAAGTGTCGAGGTCTATGCCGACATTCGGCAGGAACTGGAGGGCATTTCGGGTTCGATCAACGGCGAATTTGGGGACGTGGACTGGATGCCTGTCCATTACATCAATCGCTCAGTACCGCGAAAGCGTTTGAAAACTCTCTATCGGTCGGCGGCCGTCGGCTTCGTGACCCCTCTGCGAGACGGAATGAATCTGACCGCGAAGGAATATGTCGCATCGCAGGATCCGGCCGACCCTGGCGTTTTGGTTCTTTCAAGGTTCGCGGGCGCCGCTGAAGAGTTGCAGGATGCGTTGCTTGTCAATCCGTATTGCGTGGAAGAGTTGGGTGACGCGTTGGCGAAGGCACTCGCCATGCCGATTGAGGAGCGGCGGCAGCGGCACGCGCTTCTGCAGGCTGTTGTCAGCAAGCGCGATACGGCTGTCTGGGCCGCTGATTTTCTCGTGCAGTTGGAACGTTCAGCGGCGCAGGCACGCTCCCCTTTCGTCGCAAGTCCCGCAGCGTGACTTGAATGGATCTCCGTCCTTTGAAAACGGCGAGAGACGATCTTCTGCTGCTCGATCTCGACGGAACAGTCATCGACATCGCACCGCTGCCGGGTGAGGTCTGGGTGGATGGATCCCTCAAGTCCGTCTTGCATGAACTTTTCATGCGCGACCCCTTGGGACTGGTCATCGTCACCGGCCGTTCATTGTCGGATGCGGATCGTCTGCTCACTCCGATCCGATTGCCGGCCATTGCAAGCCATGGAGCAGAGGTCCGTGTCGCAGGTACTGCTGCCGCGAGCACCGGCGCGCTGTCCATTCGCTATCTGAAGCCAGCGCTCGAAGCTGTGCTGAACCCCTTTATTACATGCGGTGCGATCGTGGAATGGAAGCCCTACAGCTCTGCCGTGCACGTTCGCACAGCACCAGAACTCGCCGGCCCTGTCTTGGAGGCGTTGCGAGCATTCGTGGAACGAAATCGATCCTATCGTGTGCAGCCGGGACCGTATGTGTTCGAAGTTCTCCCCGCAGGCGTGGCGAAAGCGACCGCCGTTTCGCGGCTGATGCAGCATCTGCCTTATGCTGGCCGACGACCGGTCTTCATTGGTGACGACTGCGCCGATCACGATGCGATGCGGGAAGTGGAACGAGTTGGTGGAACTGCTCTGAAAGTAGCCGGCGAGTACTTCCCTATCAGCGACTCGCACTTCGCGTCGACAGCGGACGTTCGTGCGTGGCTCATGTCGCGCGCTCGTGAAAGACGTCAGGAACTGCGTCGGATTGCTCGCGTTGCATCAGCGAGTAGGCGACAGGAGAACTTCCGATGATGCATCTCATTCTGGTGGCATGTCTGATGGTGCCATCATACGCGTGCCGGCAGTCTTCGCTCATCATCAATGAACAGATGAGTGAAATGCAGTGTGCGATCACCGCGCAGCAACGCATCGCCGTTTGGAACGAAGAGCATCCTCAGTGGCGGGTCGTCCGATGGCGCTGCCAGTTTCAGATCGCCCAAAAGCTGTAATCGGATCAGCGGAACTCGCCGCGAGGCGGGGCGTTGGGTTCGGCTGCATCCAGATGCTGAGATCCCGGGATGCAGAAAACCTCAACATAAGGAGAGTTTGCGATGTCACACCGATACGGTGGATCAAACAAATCACGCTCCCGTTCGCGCGATCAGGACGATGACCTCGGTGGCCAGTGGGGACAGGGTTCGCGTCAGCAAGGCTCGCAGCAGGGCTGGGGCCAGCGTGGACGTCAGCAGGACATGGAAGATCAAGGCTGGGGCAGCCAGGGCGGATATGGCCAGCAGGGCGGCGGCTATGGCTACGGCGGCCAGCAGGGCGGCTACGGTTCAGGCGAGAGCGGCTGGCGTGAACAGGGTGGCTATGGCCAAGGCGGCCAGAGTGGATATGGCCAGGGTGGCCAGAGTGGATATGGCCAGGGTGGCCAGAGTGGATATGGCCAGGGCGGCCAGAGTGGATATGGCCAAGGCGGCCAGGGTGGCTATGGCCAGGGCGGATACGGTCAGGGCGGATATCAGTCCGGCAGTTATGGACATCAGGCCGGCTATGGCACCTCGGGCCAGAGCGGCTGGGGTCAGAGTGGAAGCGGCTATGGCCAGGGACAGAGTGGCTATGGACAGGGTGGTCAGGGCGGCCAAAGCGGTTTTGGCCAAAGTGGCTACGGGCAAGGCGGTAGCGAGCACGGTGGCAACTGGATGACGGAGCGCATGAGCGAACACCATCGTGACGACCATGATCCGGATTACCGGCACTGGCGTGAAGAGCAGCTGCGTTCCCTCGATGAAGAGTACGACGCCTGGCGTCAGGAACGGCGGCAGAAGTTCTCCGACGAATACAACAACTGGCGTAAGAACCGTAGCTCAGGCAGCGGCTCTTCGGGTTCGTCGAGCGGCTCTTCTGGCCGATCAGGGTCATCCAGCTCTGGATCGTCTGGCGCGTCGGGAACTTCAAGCTCTGGCTCGGGTTCCTCCGGCAGTTCGTCATCCGGCTCTGGCAGCGGCTCGAGCGGATCGCGTTAAAGGCGGCGAGCACGTCCTCGTCATGTGGATCCGGCGGGCCGTTATTGCGGCCCGCCTTTTGTCAGGAGCGTACCCGTGGCACCCCGTCCTCAATGGAAGGGCTATCTGAAGCTCTCTCTCGTTTCGTGCGCCGTGAACATGTATCCGGCGCTGACATCATCCTACCGCACGCGATTTCATACTCTCAATCGTGCCACGGGCCATCGGGTAAAGCGGCAATACATCGACGCCGAAACAGGCGATGTTGTCGAACCTGATGAACAAGTGAAGGGCTATGAGATCGCGAAAGACGAGCACATCCTCGTTGAGGAGGAAGAACTTGCAAAGATTCCATTGGAGGCTACGCATACCATAGACATCGACACCTTCGCGGAAGCCAAGGAAGTGGATGTCCGGTATCGGGATACGCCTTATTATTTGGTGCCCGACGGGGGCGTGGCTCAGGAAGCTTTTGCGGTCATTCGCGACAGCTTGAAAGAGCAGAAGCTCGTTGCCTTGAGCAGGGCTGTCCTCGCACGGCGCGAACGCATCATTTTGTTAGAGCCTTTTGAGAGAGGAATTCTCGCCTCGACGCTGCACTTTCAGGATGAGCTGCGCGACGCCGATGCCGTATTCGAGGGTATCGAGGACGTCAAACTTAACGGCGAGATGATGGAGCTCGCGGCGCATATCATGAAGCAGAAGCGTAAGCCGTTTGATATCGCCGTTTACAAGGATCGCTATGAGGAGACGCTCGCAGCTCTTCTTTCGGGCAAGACCAAATCGCTTCCGGTCATGCGTCACGATGAGCCCAAGCCGACGAATGTCGTCAATCTGCTCGATGTTCTAAGAAAGAGTTTGGAGCAAGAGAGCGGTAAAGCGAAAGCACCGACTAAGGGCGGCAGCAAAGCCCCGGCGCGGGCACTGACCAAGAGTGCAGCTAAAGGCAAGCGCTCGGGCTACACGAAGAAAGAAGCGCGGGGGAAATGACGGCTCCTGCGGCGCTAAACGAAAGAAAGCCGCCGCTGAACATCTGAGCGGCGGTCTTCCAGCGGCGGTCTGTTTTACTCAGCAGCCTGGCGGTTCACGTTTTGGAGCGCAACTTCCGTCAATAGTTTGTCAGCCCGTTTTTCTTCTTCGAGTGTCTGTTCCAGCAGACCCTTCGCCTGGCTGAGACCGATCTGGTCCGCCCAGGCAATCAGCGTGCCGTAGCGCGCGATTTCGTAATGCTCGACAGCCTGACCGGCTGCGATAATGCCGGCATCGAGAACTGACTTATCATCGATCTCGCTCATGACTTCTTCGGCTTCCTCGAGAAGACCATCAACGGCCTCGCATTCTTCGGTCGAGGGCGCTTCATCGACAAACTCGAATACTTCATCAAGTCGCTGGATCTGCTTTTCAGTCTCGGCAAGGTGCGCGTTCAGCACGTTGCGCAGCTCGTTGGTCTCCGCCTTCTCGATCATCATGGGCAGCGACTCCATGATCCTTTGCTCCGCGTAATAAACGTCCTGCAGAGTATGCACGAACAGGTCTTTCAATGTTTTCATGGCGTGCGTCCTCAGGTTGGTTTTGTCCCGTGCCCCGGTGTCACGGCTCGCACACGGTCATCATCTTCAACTAAGCACACGTCTTCTGGTTCCGCTTGCTTGGAACCATTCCCGGAGCCGCCACGTTCAAGTGTTCCGTTGCAAAGTCAAAGATTTCAACATCGAGCGATCCGTTTGGATGTTGCCTGACCTGCAGCCGCCAACCCATCTGGAGGTACTGCCATGAAATCATTTCTCAGCCTTGCTGCCTTGAGCCTGATGGCCGGATATGCTGTCGCGCAAACAACAGCTCCGCCGACCACAACGACTCCGCAAGCCACTGAGCCACCGGCAGCGCAGCAACCCTCTGCCACTCCGCCTTCAGCCACAAAACCGAATGAGCAGGAGGTCAAGAGCGGCAACGTCACGTGGTATCAGCGGACAAACGACGACTGGCCGGCGAGTGAAATCATCGGAACGACAGTTCGCAACAACGCCGGCGAAAGCATCGGCGACGTAAACGAGCTGATCCTTGCTAATGATGGCAAGGTGCGCGCGGTGGTGATCGGCGTCGGTGGCTTTCTCGGCATGGGCGAACGTGACGTCGCCGTGGCTTTCGATTCGCTGAAGATCACGCGCGATGAGGATAACGACGAAGTCATCACGATCGATACCACTAAGGACGCGCTGTCGAACGCGCCGAAGTGGGAGCGTCGTGGCACTAGCGGCTAACGCGCTGCCGTGGAACCATTGACCCTGGGAGAGGTTGAGGGGTGGACAGGCGCCGTCCCCCAGTCCCTCCCCCCCCCAACGGCGTCTGCCGGCGGCTCGTGATCGATGCCCGGCTCGCGAGCCGCCC
>ERZ1066138.743-NODE-743-length-10715-cov-10.998968_pt1 | contig 10715 bp, 8 predicted proteins | sample MGYA00382785_ERZ1066138 | MGnify/ENA primary metagenome ERZ1066138 (study PRJEB33369, sample SAMEA5778368) | biofilm metagenome | biome: Industrial cooling water; feature: Water cooling tower basin; material: Biofilm | place: United Arab Emirates | collected...
ACGAATGGCACGAGCTGCTCGGCAACAAGCGCGGCGTGCAGGTGCAGCTGGCGCTCGCGCGGCTGGCGCGCTGGAACCCGAGGCTCGTCCGCTGGGGCCTGAGCGCGACGCTCGGCAACCTCGACGAGGCGGCGCGGGTGCTGGTCGGTCCGCAGGCGCCCGAGCCGGTGCAGGTGCGCGGCCGGCTCGACAAGGCGCTGGTGATCGACACGCTGCTGCCCGCCAACCCCGGCCGCTTCTCCTGGGCGGGCCACCTCGGCGCGCAGATGCTGGAACCGCTGGTCGCCGAGATGGCGCGCTCATCGACCGCGCTGGTCTTCACCAACACGCGCTCGCAGGCCGAGATCTGGTTCCAGCTGCTGCTGGGTGCACGGCCCGACTGGGCCGGCGAGATCGCGCTGCACCACGGCTCGCTCGACAAGGAGGTGCGCGCCTGGGTCGAGGCGGCGCTGAAGGCCGGCAGCCTGCGCGCCGTCGTGGCGACCTCGTCGCTCGACCTCGGGGTCGATTTCCTGCCGGTCGAGCGGGTGCTGCAGATCGGCTCGGCCAAGGGTGTGGCGCGGCTGCTGCAGCGCGCCGGCCGCAGCGGCCACCAGCCGGGCCGGCCGAGCCGCATCACGCTGGTGCCGACGAACACGCTGGAGCTGGTCGAGGCCGCGGCCGCGCGCCGCGCGGCGCAGGCCGGCCGCATCGAGACGCGCGAGCCGCCCGAGCAGCCGCTCGACGTGCTGGTGCAGCACCTGGTGACCGTCGCGCTCGGCGGCGGTTTCGACGCCGACGACCTGTACGACGAGGTACGCGGCGCGTACTCGTACCGCGCGCTGAGCCGCGAGGCCTTCGACTGGGCACTGGCCTTCGTCGAGCGCGGCGGCACGAGCCTCGGCGCCTACCCCGAGTACCACCGCGTGCAGCGCATCGACGGGGTCTACCGCGTGCCCGACCGCGGCATCGCGCGCCGCCACCGGCTCGCGGTCGGCACCATCGTCAGTGATGCCGCGATGCAGGTGAAATGGCTCAGCGGCGGGACGATCGGCACGATCGAGGAGGGCTTTATCGCGCGGCTGAACAAGGGCGACTGCTTCGTCTTCGCCGGCCGCGTGCTGGAGTACGTGCGCACGCAGGACATGGCCGCCTACGTGCGCAAGGCGCCGCGCGCCAAGGGCGTGGTGCCGGCCTGGGCCGGCGGCAAGATGCCGTTGTCGACCGAGATGGCCGACGCGGTGCTCGAGCTGCTGCAGGTCGCCGCGCAGGGCGACTTTTTCGAGCCCGAGCTGCAGGCCGCGCAGCCGATGCTGGCGACGCAGGCGCGGCTGTCCCGGCTGCCGACGCCGGACACGCTGCTGGTCGAGCAGTTCAGTTCGCGCGAGGGCCACCACCTCTACCTCTACCCCTTCGCCGGGCGCAGCGTGCACATCGGCCTGGCGGGGCTGCTGGCTTGGCGGCTCGCGAAGCGGCTGCCCAACACCTTCAGCCTGTCGGTCAACGACTACGGGCTCGAGCTGCTGTCGGCGCTGCCCGTCGATGCGGCCGAGCTGCTCGACGGCCGCGTGTTCGCCACCGCCGGGCTGCAGGCCGACGTGCTGGCCTCGCTGAACAGCGGCGAGCTGGCACAGCGGCGCTTCCGCGAGATCGCGCGCGTCGCCGGGCTGGTGTTCAGCGGCTACCCCGGCGCGCCCAAGAGCATGAAGCAGCTGCAGGCCTCGAGCAGCCTGTTCTTCGAGGTGTTCCGCAAGTACGACGCCGGCAACCTGCTGCTGACGCAGGCCGAGGCCGAGGTGCTGAACCAGGAGCTGGACCTGAAGCGCCTGGCCGCGACGCTGAAGCGCCTGCAGGCGCGGCGCATCGAATGCGTCGAGCTCGCGATGCCCAGCCCGCTGAGCCTGCCGCTGATGGTCGAGCGCTTCCGCGAGCAGTTGACGACCGAGAAGCTCTCTGCGCGTTTGGACAGAATGCTGGCCGACATGAACGCCACCCTCGACGCTCCAACCAAGTCCGCCCGTCGGAGGCGCGCATGACGCTGCGCACGCTGTTCGGCGCCGCCAACCGTGCACGGCTGGCCGTCTACGTGCTGGCGCTGTGGAAGCTGATGCGGCACCCGGACACGCCGCGCGCGCCCAAGCTGGTGGCGCTGCTGGTGCTGCTGTACGCACTGAGCCCGATCGACCTGATCCCCGACTTCATCCCGGTGCTCGGCCAGCTCGACGAGCTGATCTTGCTGCCGCTGGGTGTGGCGTTGGCGGTGCGGCTGACGCCCGACGCACTGTGGCAGGCGCGGCTGGCCGAGGCCGAGGCCAGCGGCGGCCGGGCGCCGAAGTTGTTCTGGGGTGCGGTGCTGATCGTCGCGATCTGGCTGCTGTGTGCGGGGCTGTTCGGCTGGTGGCTGTGGGGCGTCGTCGTCGCGGCCTGAGCCTCGCGGCCGCGCTGGCGCTGGTCTGCGCTGCGACCGCAGCCGCCGCACCGGCGCAGCGCCTCGACGGCGTCGTCACCCGTGTCAGCGACGGCGACACGCTGTGGCTGCGGCCCGACGGCGGGCGCAAGCCGGTCAAGCTGAGGCTGGTCGGCCTCGACGCGCCCGAGCTGTGCCAGCGGCACGGGCCCGAGGCCCGCGCCGCGCTGCAGGCCGAGGCGCTGGGGCGCCGCGCGAGCATGCGCCGCCACGCCACCGACGATTACGGCCGGCCGCTGGCCACGCTGTGGGTCGACGGCCGCGACGTCGGTGCCGCGCTGGTGCGCGACGGCCATGCGTGGTCGGCCCGCTGGCGCGACGACCCCGGCCCCTACGTGCGCGAGGAGGCCGCCGCGCGGGCGGCGCGGCGCGGCCTGTTCGCGCAGCCGGAGCCGGAGACGCCGCGCGAGTTCCGGCGCCGTCACGGGCCCTGCCCGTGACGCGGGGCCTCAGTAGCTGTCGAGCACGAGCGGCGGCTCGCCGGGCGCGGTGAGCGTCACGCGCGCGTCGTCGCGCAGCGTGCCGTTCTGCGCGATCTCGACGCACTCCTGGGTCGTCAGCAGCAGCGTGCCGCCCTGGCTGTCGGCCGTCGTCACGCAGAACAGCACGATGTTGGCATCGAGCTCGAGCGACCACGTGGCCGCCGTCGTACCGACGACGGTGCTGCCGCCGAGGGTGCAGTCGCTGTAGTGGACCGTGTCGTAGAGCGAGCCGCCGGCGCCGATCGACGCGTTGGTTGGCAGCGGCAGCTGGGTCGTCACGTCGCCGCAGCTGCCGTCAGCCACGTAGCCGATCACGTTGGCGTCGCCGGTGTAGTAGATCGACGCCGTGGTGGTGGCCGGCGCGCCGCCGTCGACCCGCGCGGTGGCGCTCAGGTCGACGCGGTTCGCGGCGGCGCCGGTGCGCGGGTAGGCCGATGCGCCGGCCGGCGCGACCTCCACCCAGAGCGTCAGCGTCTGGCCGAGCACGTTGCCGCTGACCGTGTAGTCGTGCGCGGTGGTCTGGCTGTTTTGCCAGGCCGAGGCGATGTCGTAGGGCCCGTTCGGCGGCGGGTCCTCGCCGCCGCCGCCGCCCCCGCAGCCGGAGGCGAGCAGCGTGGCGACAGCGAGGCCGCAGGCGACCCGGAGGGTGTGGTTCATCGGTTTCTTCTCCCCAGGGGACCCGGTGCGCAAGGTCGCCGGGTGCCGCAGCCTACCCGAGGCGCGCCGACTACGTGCGCATCAGCGTGCTCTTGCCGAACAGCGACCCGACCAGGTCCACCGCAACGGCCGCAGTCTGGTTCTTCATGTCGAAGGCCGGGTTGATCTCCATCACGTCGAGCGAAGCGAGCCGCCCGCTGTCGGCGATCATCTCCATGCACAGCTGAGCCTCGCGGTAGGTCGGCCCGCCGCGCACGGTGGTGGCGACGCCGGGGGCGATGTCGGGGTCGAGGAAATCGACGTCGAAGCTGACGTGCAGGTGGGTGTGGGCGTCCAGCGTCGCGAGCGCGAGTTCCATCGCGTGGCGCATGCCCATCTCGTCGACGTAGCGCATGTCGAAGACCTCGAGGCCGGCCTCGTGCACCAGCCGCTTCTCGCCGGCGTCGACGCTGCGGATGCCGATCTGGCGCACCCACTTCGGGCTGATCGCCGGCACCTGGCCGCCGATCTCGATCAGCTCCTTCGGGCCGTGCCCGCACAGGCAGGCCACCGGCATGCCGTGCAGGTTGCCGCTGGGCGTCAGCGCGTCGGTGTTGAAGTCGGCGTGGGCGTCGAGCCAGAGCACGCGCAGCTTGCGGCCCGCGTCGCGGCAGTGCCGCGCCACCGCGGCGATGCTGCCGATCGCGAGGCTGTGGTCGCCGCCGAGCAGCAGCGGCAGGCGGCCCAGCGTCAGCTCGGCGAGTACCGCGGTGTGCACCGCGCGGCTCCAGGCCGCGACCTCGCCCAGGTGGCGGTAGCCGTTCACCGGCGGCTGCCAGGGGTTGTGCGGGCCGGCCAGGTTGCCGCGGTCGACGACCTCCAGGCCCAGCGCCTCGAGCGCCGCCTGCAGCCCCGCGACGCGCAGCGCCTCCGGCCCCATCGAGGCCCCGCGTGCGCCGGCGCCGACGTCGGTCGGCGCGCCGATCAGCGACAAGCCGGCGGCGCCCATCGCGGCCTCAGGTGTCCTCGGCGAAGGCGCCGGTGGTGGTGTCCGGCGCATCGAGCGCGTAGTGGCGCTCGATCACGCCCCAGGCCTCCTCGGCGCTCTCGACGAAGTGGAAGAGCTTCAGGTCCTCGGCGGCGATCATGCCGGTGCCGACCAGCAGGTCGAAGTCGACCAGCTTGGTCCAGAACTCGCGGCTGAACAGGATGATCGGGCGGCGCCGCACCTTGCCGGTCTGGATCAGCGTCAGCACCTCGAACATCTCGTCGAGCGTGCCGAAGCCGCCGGGGAAGCACACCAGCGCGATCGCGCGCATCAGGAAGTGCATCTTGCGCAGCGCGAAGTAGTGGAACTGGAAGCACAGCGCCGGCGTGATGTAGTCGTTGGGCGCCTGCTCGTGCGGCAGCACGATGTTGAGGCCGATGCTCGGGCCGCCGGCCTCGAAGGCGCCGCGGTTGCCGGCCTCCATGATCCCGGGCCCGCCGCCGGTGACCACCGCGATCGGCTGCTCGAGGCGCTTGGACGCCATCGTCACCATCCCGGCGAAGCGCCGAGCCTCCTCGTAGTGGTGCGACATCGCCACCTGCATCTCGGCGCGGCGCAGTGTCGCCGTGTCGCCGCCGGCGCGCGCCTCGGCCAGGCGCTGCGCGGCCGCGTCGGCCGGCAGGATGCGGGCGCTGCCGAAGATGACGATCGTGGCCTCGATGCCGTGCTGGCGCTGCACCATCTCGGGCTTCAGCAGCTCGAGCTGCATGCGCACCGGGCGCAGTTCCTCGCGCAGCAGGAATTCGGTGTCGGTGAAGGCCAGGCGGTAGGCGCTCTCGGGGCCGGCGTAGCGCGAGGTCGGCGCGACGGCGGCGGCGTCTTCCTGGGCCGAGGGGAAGTTGCGCGCCAGCAGCGCGTTCGGGGCGTGGTCGTCCATGCCGGCAGCTTACCGCGCGGCCCGCGCCGCCGGGGCCTCAGCCCCGGCCGGCGCAGACCGGGCAGTCGGCGCGGCGCGCCAGGCGGATCTCGGTCCAGGCCATCGCGCGGCCGTCGAGCATCTGCAGCCGGCCGGCCAGCGAGGGGCCGACGCCGGCGACGAGCTTCAGCGCCTCGGCCGCCTGCATCGCGCCTACGATGCCGACCAGCGGCGCGAACACGCCCATCGTCGAGCAGGCCACCTCCTCGTAGCCGGCGTCCTCGGGGAACAGGCAGGCGTAGCAGGGGCTGGCGGCGTCGCGCGTGTCGTAGACCGAGATCTGGCCGTCGAAGCGGATCGCCGCGCCCGACACCAGCGGCACGCGGTGCGCGACGCAGGCGCGGTTGACGGCGTGGCGGGTCGCGAAGTTGTCGCTGCAGTCGAGCACCACGTCGGCGGCGCGCACCAGCGCGTCGAGCTGTTGCGGGCCGGCGCGCTCGACGCGCGCCTCGACGCGCACCTCGGGGTTGATCGCATGGATGCTGCGCGCCGCCGACTCGGCCTTCGGCGTGCCGACGCGGGCCAGGTCGTGCGCGATCTGGCGCTGCAGGTTGGTGAGGTCGACCGTGTCGTGGTCGACCACGGTGATCGTGCCGACACCGGCGGTGCCCAGGTAGAGCAGCGCCGGCGAGCCCAGGCCGCCGGCGCCGATGACGAGGGCATGCGCGTCGAGCAGCCGCTGCTGGCCCTCGACGCCGATCTCGTCGAGCAGGATGTGGCGGCTGTAGCGCAGCAGCTGGTCGTCGTTCATGCGGCAAGGATAGCGGGCGGCAAAAGGCCCGCCGGAGCGGGCCTGGGCCGCGGGCGGGCGCGGCTCAGTTGGCCTTGACGTCGGCCTCGGCCTTGCGCTCGACCTGGGTCTTGGACATCACCACCGGCTTGCCCTTCAGCTGGTTCAGCGCCTGCTGCAGCGGGAAGTCCTCCGGCGTGCCGAACTCGGGCAGCGGCTTGGGCGCCTTGTCCTTGTCGCCGCCGGCGGCCTTGTTGGCCTCCTCGAGCTTCTTCAGCGCTTCCTCGCGGGCCTTCTCGCGGGCGGGATCCTTGGCGTCGTTGCCCTGGCCGCTGGAGATGTGCTTTTCCAGGTCGGCCTCGCGGGTGCGCAGCGCCGAGAAGACGTTGCCGTCGGCGGTCTCGTCGAGCCAGATGTCGGGCACGATGCCGGTGGCCTGGATCGAGCGGCCGTTCGGCGTGTAGTAGCGCGCGGTGGTGATCTTCAGCGCGGTGTCGGGGCCGAGCTGGCGCACCGTCTGCACCGAGCCCTTGCCGAAGGTCTGGCTGCCCATGATGGTGGCGCGCTTGTGGTCCTGCAGCGCGCCGGCGACGATCTCGCTGGCCGAGGCCGAACCCTCGTTGACCAGCACCACCAGCGGCACGCTCTTCAGCGCCGCCGGCAGCTTGCGCAGCGGGTCGCCGCTGCGTCGGGCGTAGAACTCGGGGCTGGCCTTGAACACCGCCTTCGACTCCGCGATCTGGCCGTTGGTCGAGACCACCGTCACGTCTTCCGGCAGGAAGGCCGCCGAGATCGCCACCGAGGCCTCGAGCAGGCCGCCCGGGTCGTTGCGCAGGTCGAGCACGATGCCCTTGAGGTTGGCGTCCTGCTTGTACAGGTCGGCCAGCTTGGTCGAGAAGTCCTCGACCGTGCGGTCCTGAAACTGGCTGACGCGCAGCCAGGCGTAGCCCGGCTCGACCAGCTTGGCCCGCACGCTCTGCATGCGGATCTCCTCGCGCACGATGGTCACCGGGAAGGTGCGGCTCTCGGTCTTGCGGAAGACCTGCAGCATCACCTTGGTGTTGGGCTCGCCGCGCATGCGCTTGACGGCCTGGTCCATCGTCAGGCCCTTGACGAAGGTGTCGTCGATCTTGGTGATCAGGTCACCGCTCTTGATGCCGGCACGGAAGGCCGGCGAGCCCTCGATCGGGCTGACGACCTTGACGACGCCGTCCTCCATGCCGATCTCGATGCCGACGCCGACGAAGCGGCCGCTGGTGCCCTCGCGGAATTCCTTGAAGGTCTTCTTGTCGAAATACTGCGAGTGCGGGTCCAGGCCGCCGACCATGCCGGCGATCGCGTCGGTGATCAGCTTCTTCTCGTCGACCGGCTCGACGTAGTCGCTCTTGACCATGCCGAAGACGGCGGCGAGCTGCTGCAGCTCCTCGAGCGGCAACGCCGCCGACGGCGCCCGCGCGATCGCGCTGAGCTGCATCGTCGTCAACGCGCCGGCGACCGCGCCGAGGGCGAGCCAGCCCGCCACCTTCATCTTTGCACCCATGACGTCGTGCGTCCTTTCGACATGACTACGCGGTCAGTATAGGACCGGCCTGCGCGCTCGGACCCGCCGCCCGCGCCGAAGTTGCATGCTTTTCAAGGGCTTTGGCGAGCCCTTCACGGCGCCGCCGTCGCGGCCTCAGCCGGCGCCGGGCGGGGGCGCTTCGCGCGGGAAGGTCACCACATGGTCGACCTCGGCGCGGATGCCGATCCACTCGCCGAGCTGGTGGTCGTGGTGGCTGGGCACGTGCGCCAGCACGCGCTCACCGCTGGCGAGCTGCAGTGTGTAGAGGAACTCCGAGCCGCGGAAGGCCTTGCGCTCGATGCGCGCCTTCACCGGGCTGTCGTCGTCGTGGACGATGTCGTCGGCGCGCAGCAGCACCTCGCATTCGCCGCCCGGGAAGGCGGCGGGCACCGGGCATTCCTCCAGGTCGGCCAGGTCGCCCAGCGGCGTGCGCACCCGCGGGCCGTTGCCCGCCTCGCCGGCGACGATGCGCGCCGGCGTGAACACGCCGTGGCCGATGAAGTCGGCCACGAAGCGCGTCGCCGGCCGGTGGTAGAGCTGGTAGGCCTCGTCCCACTGGTCGAGGCGGCCGCGGTGCATCACGCCGATCACGTCGCCGAGCGCGAAGGCCTCGAGCTGGTCGTGGGTGACGAACAGGGCCGTCGTGCCGGCCTGCTTGAGGATGCCGCGCAGCTCCTGGGCGAGGCGCTCGCGCAGGTCGACGTCGAGGCTGGAGAAGGGCTCGTCGAGCAGCAGCAGCCGCGGCGCTGGCGCCATCGCCCGCGCCAGCGCGATGCGCTGCTGCTGGCCGCCCGACAGCTGGTGCGGCGCCCGCCCGCCGGCGCCGGCCAGGCCGACCAGCTCCAGCAGCTCGGCCACCCGCCGCTCGCGCTCGGCCCTGGGCTGCCCGGCCAGCCCGAAGGCGACGTTCTGGGCCACCGTCAGGTGCGGGAACAGCGCGTAGTCCTGGAACACCATGCCGATGCGGCGCGCCTCCGGCGCCAGGTGCAGGCCGGTCGCCGCGTCGCCGAGCACCTGCTCGCCGAGCGTGACGCGCCCGCCGGCCAGCGGCTCCAGCCCGGCGATCGCGCGCAGCAGCGAGGTCTTGCCGCAGCCCGAAGGCCCGATCAGCACGCCGATCTCGCCCTGCGCCAGCCCGAAGGACACGCCGTCGACCGCCGCCCGCTCGCCCTGGCCGGCGGCGGCGGGGTAGCGGATCGAGACCTGGTCGAGGCTCAGCAGCATCGCCCTATGATAGCGACCGGATTCAAAATGAAAGTCGTTCGCATTCTTGTTGCCAAAAGCTGGCGCCCCGCGGCGCGTGCCTGCGAGGCGCGCGCCTGAGATGCAGCGCCTCGCCGTCGCGCTCTGCGCGCTGCTCGCGCTGCCGCTGCTCGGCATCGCCGGCGCCTGGCTGGTGCCGCAGGCGCAGAGCTGGGAGCTGCTGCGCCACCAGGCCGGCACCGTGCTGCCGGGCTACGCGATGGGCTCGCTGCTGCTGGCGGCAGGCGTCGGCCTCGGCGTGGCCCTGCTCGGCGGCGCCACCGCGGCGGCGGTCACGCTGTTCGACTTCCCCGGCCGGCGCCATTTCGAATGGGCGCTGCTGCTGCCGCTGGCGATGCCGGCCTACGTGCTCGCCTACGCCACCACCGACTTCCTGCAGTTCAGCGGCCCGCTGCAGACCAGCCTGCGCGCGCTGACCGGCGCCACCGGCCCGCTGTGGCCCGACGTGCGCAGCCTGCCGGGCGCCATCGTGCTGTTCACGCTCGCGCTCTACCCCTACGTCTACCTGCTGACCCGCGCCGCGCTGCTCGAACGCGGCCTGCACCTGATGGAAGCCGCCCGGCTGCTCGGCGCCGGCCTCGGCCGCCGCGTGCGCAGCGTGGCGCTGCCGCTGGCGCGGCCGGCGCTGGCCGCCGGCGTGGCGCTGGCGCTGATGGAGACGCTGGCCGACTACGGCGTCGGCGCCTACTTCGGTCTCGCCACCTTCACCACCGGCATCTACAAGGCCTGGCTGGCGATGGACGACCGCATCGCCGCGGCCCAGCTCGCCACCGTGCTGCTCGCCGTCGTGGCGCTGCTGCTGTGGGCCGAGCGGCGCGCCCAGGCGCGGCTGCGCTACGCCACGACCCGTGGCGCGGCGCGCGAGCGCGAGGCGCGGCCGGTGGCGCTGCGCGGCCGCCACGCCGCATTGGCCTGGGCGCTGTGCGCGCTGCCGGTGCTGCTGGGCTTCGTGCTGCCGGTGGCGGTGCTGCTGCGCGGCGTGTGGATGGAGGCCCGTTACGGCGGTCCCGACGGCTTGGGCGGCCTGCCCTGGGCGCGCTTCGCCGGCTGGGCCGCCACCAGCCTGCAGCTCGCGCTGCTGGCCGCGGCCGCCGCGGTCGCGCTGGCGCTGCTGCTCGGCTTCCTGCTGCGCAGCCGGGCCGGCGGCGGCGTCGCGCCGCTGGCACGGCTGGTGTCGCTGGGCTACGCGGTGCCCGGCGCGGTGATCGCGGTCGGCCTGCTGCTGCCGCTCGGCTGGGTGCAGGCGGCAGCACCCGGCTCGGCCGCGGCCGGCTGGGCGACGCTGCTGCTGACCGGCAGCGTCGGCGGTCTGCTCTACGCCTACCTGGTGCGCTTCGCCGCGGTGGCGCTGCAGTCGGTCGAGGCCGGCTACGCGCGTATCCCGGCGAGCTTCGACGACACCGCCCGCACCCTTGGGGCCGGCGCCGGGCGCCTGTTCTTCGGCGTGCACGCGCCGCTGCTCACCCGCGCCGCGCTGGCGGCCGGGCTGCTGGTCTTCGTCGACGTGATGAAGGAGCTGCCCGCCACGCTGGTGCTGCGCCCCTTCGGCAGCGACACGCTGGCGGTCGTGGCCTACAACCTGGCGCGCGACGAGCGGCTCGCCGAGGCGGCGCTGCCGTCGCTGGCGATCGTG
>ERZ1066138.744-NODE-744-length-10703-cov-8.474549_pt1 | contig 10703 bp, 8 predicted proteins | sample MGYA00382785_ERZ1066138 | MGnify/ENA primary metagenome ERZ1066138 (study PRJEB33369, sample SAMEA5778368) | biofilm metagenome | biome: Industrial cooling water; feature: Water cooling tower basin; material: Biofilm | place: United Arab Emirates | collected...
GACTCAGCTTGCCGCGGTCGTACACATACATCTCGATCGCGCGGCCGTCGGGGTCGATCGCGAAGCGCAGTGCCGTGACCGCGGGATCCTGCAAGTACTGCGAGACCCAGGCCTCAGGGTCGCGACTGGCGCGCAGGCCGCTCAAGTCCACACCCGCCGGGACTGCGAGCACGGACCAGCGGCTTTCGTCGTCCACCCAGTCGCGCGGGTAGGCATAGGCCTGAGTCAGCGAGAACTCCGCTTGGTGGGCCTCTTGCTGCATGTGCGGCTTGGCGATTTGCTCGACCCAGACCCGTCCCTTGGTGGCGGCGTCCGCGGCCGAGGCCAAGGCCAGGCCCATCACGGCTGACCACATCAGATTGCGCATACTGGAGTCTCCTTCGGGTGGCGATCTGACCTGAGTTACGAGAAAAGCCCGAACATCAGGACAGCACCGTATCGGAAGTCTTGTGGCAGCGCTTTGCTGCGTGTGGCGGTGCGGCCCGCTGACGCTGGTGTTTGCCTTGTTCGAACGGCGGCACAGAGCCACTGCTATGCGCGTAGCTTTGAGGTTAAGATCCGCACGCAAGTGGTTGAATCAGATGGCAGGGGGAGCGATCGATGAAGGCATGCGGCGGGCTGGGGCTTGGGGTGGTACTGGCCCTGCTGGCGGCTTCGGCCTCGGCGGCTGAGACCGAGACTGCGGCGCCGGCTGCGGCCGCTGCTTCGGTCGTCGAAGCAGATCCCGTGCTCGCGCGGATCGAAAGGCACATCGACACCGTGCTCGCCGTGGAGGCCACGCCAGCGCTCGCCTATGTGCTGATCCGCGATGGCGCCGTGGTGGTGGCCAATGCCCGTGGCGTGACCGATACGGTGAGCTTGAATCCGGTCGATGGCAGCACCGCCTTCCGCCTGGCATCGGTGAGCAAGGGCTTCGCCTCCACGCTGCTGGCACTGTTGGAAGCTGAGGGCTATGTGGCGTGGAATGACCGCGTCAACGATCTACTGCCCGGCCTCAAGCTGGCCGATCCGGTGGCCACGCGCGAGCTGACGCTTGAGCAACTGCTGAGCCATCGCACTGGCTTGCCGCACCACACCCTGGATGTGAAGGTGGAAGGCAACGCCTCGCTGGAGACCCTGATCGAAGCGCTAGACACCGTGCGGCCGGCCTGCGCCGTGGGGCAGTGCTACGCCTATCAGAACGTGATCTACAGCTTGGGCGCGGACATCGCCCACTACGCGGTGGGCAATCTCTTTGAGGTGGAACTGCAACGGCGGGTGTTCATCCCGCTCGGCATGAACGACGCCACTGTGGGACGCGATGCCTTGATGCAGAGCCCGTCCTGGGCTCGGCCACATGTGCGCAAGCGCAACCAATGGTCGCCAGTGGAGCCCAAGCCCACCTACTACCGATTGCCGGCTGCGGCCGGGGTCAATGCCAGCGCCGAGGATCTGGCGCAGTGGATGCGCGCGCAGTTGGGCGAGTTTCCGGAGGTCTTGCCGCCGGAAGTCCTGGAAACCGTGCATAGCCCGCAGGTCGACACGCCCTACGAGACCCAGGCGCCACGCTGGCGCCGCGAACGCCTGCGCAGCGCGAGCTATGCGCTGGGCTGGCGCATATTTGACTACGCGGGCGAGTCGATGGTGTTTCACGCCGGCGCGGTGCAGGGCTTCCGTGCCATGGTCGGGCTGATCCCCGAGCGTCGTTTCGGCTTCGCCCTGCTGTGGAACAGCGACAGCGGCATTCCCGGCGGCATCTTCCCCAACATCGTCGATGCCGAACTGGGCTTGCCGGATGCCGACTGGCTGGACGAGGGCAAGCTGCTTGCCCAGATCGAGGCCCGCCAGAAGCGCCATCCGCCCGGCCACGCCCAGCGCGCGCCCGGCACCCAATCCGCCACCCGCGGCGCCGCCGGCAAACCCTGAAGCTGAGGCTGCTGCAGCGGCCATCAAGGCTCGATTCGAGCGCGGCTCAGGCCGCAGATCCAACACGCAAGCGATTGACTCGTCGAAGCCAGTCCCGGGTATGCGCCGAGTCACAAGTCCACAGTGGACCTGCTCAGCGCTGCTCCCACAGAGCGTGCCGAGGCCAAAAACAACAAAGGCCGCACAGGGCGGCCTTTGCTGCTTGCAATTGGTCGGGGTGAGAGGATTCGAACCTCCGACTTCTACCTCCCGAAAGTAGCGCTCTACCAGGCTGAGCTACACCCCGATGGGAGAGCCGCAAAGCATAGACACGCGATGCGGCTCGTGGCAAGTCTGGCGTGTGCGGCAAATTCAGCTGCCAGCCTGCACAAGTGCGGCGCGAACGCGGATGATGCGCGCTTTGCGTGCGCTGCCGTCGCCGACCGTGGTTTTGGCGGGGGCGATCGCCCGTCCTGCGGACCAGCCGCGCTCCACTTCTCAATCGCAACGACCCTTTAGGATTCCGATGAGCCTCGTCAAGCCGCGTACGCCGCCAGGCACCATGGAGCTGTTGCCGCTGGATCAGATCGCCTTCCAGGGCATGCTCGACACCATCCGTCGCAACTACGAACGCTTCGGCTTCCTGCCGATCGAGACCCCGGCTTTCGAATTCAGCGAGATGCTGCTGACCAAGAGCGGTGGCGAGACCGAGCGCCAGGTCTACTTCGTGCAATCCAGCGGCGCGATGAAGCAGGGCGATGCGCCCGAGCTGGCGCTGCGTTTTGACCTCACCGTGCCGCTGGCGCGCTATGTGGCCGAGCACGAGCACCAGCTCAGCTTCCCCTTCCGTCGCTATCAGATGCAGCGCGTGTACCGCGGCGAGAGCGCACAGCGCGGCCGCTTCCGCGAGTTCTATCAGGCCGACATCGACGTGATCGGCAAGGACGATCTGTCGATCCGCTTCGACGCCGAACTGGTGGCGGTGATCGACGGCATCTTCCGCGAGCTCAAGGTCGGACCCTTCGTCATCCAGCTCAACAACCGCAAGCTGATGCGTGGCTTCTTCGAGGCGCAGGGCGTGCATGACAGCGAGCAGCAGACGCTGGTGCTGCGCGAGGTGGACAAGCTGGACAAGCGCGGCGCGGATTACGTGCGGCAGACGCTGTGCGGCGAGGGCTTCGGGCTGGCGCCCGAGCGCGTCGAGCGCATTCTCGACTTCGTCGCGCAGCGCTCGCACAGCCATGCCGAGGCCCTGGCCATGCTGGAACGCCTGGACGTGGCGAACGAGCGCCTGGCGCAAGGTATCGCCGAGTTGCGTACGGTGCTGGAGATGGTCAAGGGCTTCGGCGTCGCCGAGTCGCACTACGCGCTCAATTTCTCCATCGCGCGCGGCCTCGACTACTACACCGGCACGGTCTACGAGACGATTCTCAGCGAGCACCCGCAGATCGGCAGCGTGTGTTCGGGCGGGCGCTACGAGAACCTGGCCAGTCACTACACCAAGTCGCGCCTGCCGGGCGTGGGCATCTCGATCGGCGCCACGCGGCTGTTCTATCAGCTGCGCGAGGCCGGCCTGATCGGCACCGCCGACAGCAGCGTGCAAGTGCTGGTCACGCAGATGGACGAGAAGCTGCTGCCGGTCTATCTGGCATTGGCCACCCAGCTGCGCGCTGCCGGCATCAACACCGAGATGCATATGGATGCGGCCAAGCTCGGCAAGCAGCTGAAGTATGCCGACCGCGCCGGCATCCGCTTTGCCGTGATCCTCGGCGAAGACGAGTTGAACAAGGGACAGGTGGTGATCAAGGACCTGCGCAAGCAGGAGCAGTTCGAGGTGCCGCGCGCCGAACTGATCAAGACCTTGCGCGTGGAGATCGAACAAGCCGAGGCGCTGGGCGAATTGCGCGCGCGCCTCGGTGCGGACTGACACACGGAGGCCCCGCATGCCCACCTCGGCCAAATCAGCGAGTCCTGAGATCAAGCGCAGCCGCAAGAGCGCGCCGCGCAAGCCCATCGTGCTGCCGGTCGATCAGCTGCCACCGGTGCTGCTCGATGGCCGTCGGCTCAGCTCGCAGGCGCTGGCCGAGATTGCCGAGGGCCGGCGCGTCAGCCTCAGCCGCACGGCCTTGCGCCGCGTGCAGCATGCGGCCGACTTCCTGCAGCGCGAGCTGAAGCGCGGCGAGCCGATTTACGGCGTCACCACCGGCTTTGGCAGCAATGCCGATCGCTTGTTGGACGCGCGGCGGCAACGGCCGGGACGCGACGAAGGGCAACGCCCGATCGTGGCCGAGTTACAGCACAAGCTGATCGTCAGCCACGCGGTGTGCGTGGGCGAGCCGCTGCCCGCGCCGCTGGTACGCGCCATGCTCGCCATCCGCATCAACACGCTGCTGCACGGGCACTCGGGTATTCGCGTGGAAACGCTGCAGCGGCTGAAGGATCTGCTGGATCTGGATCTGGTACCGGTGGTGCCGTCCAAGGGCTCGGTGGGGGCGAGCGGCGATCTCGCGCCCTTGTCGCATCTGGCGCTGCCACTGATCGGCGAAGGCGAGGTGTATGAGCAAGGCGTGCGCGTGCCCGCCGCCGAGGCACTGGCACGCGCCGGGTTGACGCCGTTGGAACTGTCATTCAAGGAAGGCCTGGCGCTCAACAACGGCACCGCACAGATGCTCGCCTCGGCGGTGCTGGCGGTGGAGCGGCTGACGCGTCTGGTCAAGCTGGCGGACATCCTCGGCAGCCTGTGCCTGGAGGCCTTCTGCGGCCGCTCGGCGGCCTTCGATGCGCGTGTGCATGCCTTGCGCCCGCACCCCGGCCAGGTGGCCACTGCCGACAATCTGCGTGAGCTGGTGGGCGACTCCGATCTGGTCGACATTCCCTACCATCGCGTGCCGCGCTTCCATCCGTGGACGGCGCAGGCCTGGGGCAGCAGCGAGAGCGAGCGGCGCACCTTCGATCTGCGCTGGGATTACGTGCCGCCGGCTGATCGCGGCGCGCGTTCGCGCTTCTACCTGCGCAATCTGCCCTTCCGTGGCGGCAAGAAGGTGCAGCCGCAGGATGCCTACTCGCTGCGCTGCATGCCGCAGGTGCACGGCAGCGTGAAGGACACGCTCAATCACGTGCGCAGCGTGATGGAAATCGAACTCAACGCGGTCACCGACAATCCGCTGGTCTTCGCCGACTCCGGCCGCGGCATGGAGCGTGTGGTGTCAGCCGGCAACTTCCACGGCATGCCCATTGCCCTGGCGCTGACTCAGCTCAAGACCGCGATTCCGGTGCTGGCCAGCATCAGCGAGCGGCGTCTGGCCAAGCTCGTCGATCCGGCCACCAACGACGGACTGCCGCCCTTCCTGATCGGCAATGAAGACGGCACCGATTCCGGGCACATGATCGTGCAGTACACCGCCGCTGCGCTGGTCAACGAACTGGCCACCAAGGCGCATCCGGCCACGGTGTACTCCATCCCGACCAGCGCCAATGCCGAGGACCACGTGTCGATGGGCGCCACCGAGGCGCGCCATGTGCTGGAGATGCTGGACGATCTGGAGCATGTGCTGGCGCTGGAGCTCTTGGTCAGCACGCAGGCGCTGGATTACCGATTGCAGCTGCTCGATGCCAGCTACAAGCTCGCTGCCAACCTGGGCGTGCAGGCGCTGCGCTCCAAGATCCGCAACATCTCGCAGGTGAGTGGCGAGCAGTCCTTGCAGCTGGCCGAGGACATCAAGCGCCTGCAGCAGGACCTGCGCAACTTGGATGGCACGCGCCCCGGCAAGGCTGCGCGCGCAGTGATGAAGGCGGTGCGTGCCGCTGGCATCGCTTTCCTTGACGAAGATCGCCTGCTGGCGCCGGACATCGCCGCTGCGACGCGCCTGGTCAAGGACAACGCCATCGTCGAGACCGTCGAAGCCGTGCTGGGGGCGCCCTTGCGCGTCTGAGCGAGGGGCGGTTGTTGCGCTCGGCGAAGGGCCGCTGGCGGTGACAAGCCTGCGACGTTGTCCTTGCCATGCTGAGCGCCTTCAACTTGAGGAGTGTGGAGCGTGCGTAGCCTCGCCTTGATCGTGGGTTCAGTGGCTGTTGGCAGCACCTTGCTGATCGGCTCGCTCTTGCTGCCACCGTCCGTACAGGCGGCGTCTTCGGCGGCGGCGCCCGCTGCCAGCGCGCCAGTGGCTGCCGCCCCCTACGTGTTGCCGCCCTTGCCCTACGCAGCCGATGCCCTGCAGCCGGCGATCGATCCGGAAACCATGAGCCTGCACCATCAGCGTCATCACGGCGCTGCGGTGAAGGCCCTCAACGATCTCGCGCCCACGCTGCCGGCGCTGCAGGACGGCGCCATCGAGGCGCTGCTGGGCCAGGTGTCGAGTTTGCCGGCAGCGGTGCGCAACAATCTTGGCAGCCACTACAACCACAGCCTGTTCTGGACGGTGATGGCGCCGGCCGGGCAAGGCGGGGCGCCGTCGTCTGCCCTGGCTGCGGCGATCGAGCGAGACTTCAGCTCGATGGACGCGATGAAGCAGCAGTTCTCGCAGGCAGCGGCGACGCGCTTCGGCTCAGGTTGGGCCTGGCTGATTCGCAAGCCCGATGGCAAGCTCGCCATCACCAGTACGCCGAATCAGGACAACCCGCTGATGGATGTCGCTGAGGTCCGCGGGACGCCCGTGCTCGGACTCGACGTCTGGGAACACGCCTACTACCTCAAGTACCGCAACCTGCGCGGCGACTACATTGCGGCGTGGTGGGATGTGGTGAATTGGAACGAAGTCAGCCGACGTTTCGAGTCGGCGGCGCCGGCGCCGCAGAACACGCCCTGAAGCATCGGGTGTCGCGCCGATGGCGGGAGTCTCCGTCTGGAGCGGGTCTATCGAGGCGGCGAGAACTCACCATTGATCGGGGGATCGATGCAGGGCGTGTGCGCAGCGCCCCAGGAACAAGGCGTAACCACCGAAGCATCTCCAGCCCGACGCCCTTTGCCTGCGTCTAGCCCCCTTGCGTCAACCACCGTCTGAGCGGCGATCACTGTCTGAGCGGCGATCGCCGCCGCTTCAATGGCGCGCGCGCTGTGCTGCCTCGCGTACGCGGCGACGCAACAAGGGTCCGAATCCACAGCGTTGCAGCTGGTCGTCGATGACAGCCAGATCAATGCCGCGGCAGGCGAGCGCGGCCAGGCTTTGGGGCACCGGCGCGTCGCGGCGGATGCGGGTCAGCTCGCGTGACAGCATCGCCGCTTCGCGCTGCTCGGCCAGTTTGGCCTGGATGGTGCGGGCGCCGCGCAAGCGCAGGAAGCCCACTTCCGGCAGGCGGCGATACAGATCGTCGATCGAGTCGAAATGGCGCAGCAGCTTGACCGCCGTGGTGGCGCCGATGCCGCGCACGCCGGGAATGTTGTCGATGCTGTCGCCGGCCAGCGCCAGCAGATCGGCGACCTGATCCGGGCGCACGCCCATGCGCGCTTCCACACCGGCTGGCCCGCGATGGCGGTCGCGACCGAAGTCCCACTGCTCATCGTGCTCGCCGACCAGCTGCGAGAGATCCTTGTCGGCGGAAACGATCACGCTGCGCCCGCCCTCGGCGCGCACCACCTCGACCAGGCTGCCGATCAGATCATCGGCCTCGAACTCGGCATGGGCGAGACAGCTGAGGCCCAGCGCCCGGGTGATCTCGCGGCAGTAGACGAACTGGCGCAGCAAGGTCTCATCCGGCCGCTCGCGGTTGGCCTTGTAGGCCGGATAGATGCGATGGCGGAAGGAACTGCCCAGTGACTCATCGAAGCACACGGCGATGTGGCTCGGCCGGACTTGTTCCAGGAGGTTGAGCAGGAAGTGCGTGTAGCCGTGGACGGCGTGGGTGGGCCAGCCGTCGTCATCATGCCAGTCCGGCGGCAGCGAGTGATAGGCGCGGAACACGTAGAGGCTGGCGTCGACCAGCCATGCGGTGGGTGCGGGCGTGGCGCCCGCGGTGGACGCGCTGTCCGTGGTCGGATCCACGCGGCTCAGAGCCCGGGCGAATCGGCCGCCCGCCACTCGCTGACGACGTCCTTCAGGTTCGGCCGCAGCCGCTCTTCCACTTCGCCCTGCGCGCTGCCGATGTGGATGAAGCCAACCACGCGTTCGGTCTCCAGCAGCCCCAGGCTGCGCGCCACCGAGCGGTGATAGGCCGGCCAACCGGTCAGCCACTGCGCGCCATAGCCGAGTCCGGTCGCCGCCAGCAGCAGGTTCTGGCACAGCGCGGCGGCCGAGCACAGCTGCTCCTGCTCGGGGATCTTGTGGCCGGCGGTCAGGCGTGCGACCACGGTGACGACCAGTGGCGCATGACTGAAGCGCTGCCGATCCTTGTCGATCTCGGCCTGGCTGAGCGCCGGCTCTTCGAGCTTGCGCAGGGTGACCAGAGTCTCGCCAAGCGCGTGGCGCGCGTCGCCGTGGATCAGGATCAACCGCCAAGGCTGCAGGCGGCCGTGATCGGGCACTCGCAACGCGCTCTGCAGCAGCGTCTCGATCTCGGCCTCGGTGGGGCCGGGGGCGCCGAGCAGCCGCGAGGGCGTGGAGCGGCGCGCATCTAGCAGACTGAGTCCGGGTTTCATCGCGTGGGTCCCGTGCAAATCGCTGAAGAAGCCTAACAGTTGCGCCCGGTGCGGGCACTTACTTGGCGGCCCGCTTGCGCGCAGCCTTGCCGGTCGCCTTGGGCGGTTCCTCAGCGCCCGCCCGATCGCCGCGCGGCTGGTCGCCGATCACGCTCTTCAGCGGGCAGACCTTGAAGATCGGACATTTCTTGCAGCCTGCGGTCAAAGCCACCGGACACAGTGTCATGGCGCGCTCCCATCGATGGTTGAGCCCCGACGATACGGCAAGCGTCGGGGCCTGAGTGGAGCCGCGCTCAGCGGATCAGCTCGGCGCCGCCCATGTACGGACGCAGCGCAGCCGGCACGCTGATCGAGCCATCGGCGTTCTGATAGTTCTCCATCACCGCGATCAGCGCGCGGCCGACGGCCACGCCGGAGCCATTCAGCGTGTGCACCAGCTCGTTCTTGCCGGCGGCATTCTTGAAGCGGGTCTGCATGCGGCGCGCCTGGAAGCTCTCGCAGTTCGAGCAGGAGCTGATCTCGCGATAGCACTGCTGGCCGGGCAGCCACACTTCGATGTCGTAGGTGCGCGCTGCTGAAAAGCCCATGTCGCCGGTGCACAGCAACATGGTGCGATAGGGCAACTCCAGCGCGTGCAGCACGGCTTCGGCATGGCCGGTCATTTCTTCCAGCTGCGCATTGCTGTGTTCGGGGTGGGCGATCTGCACCAGCTCCACCTTCTCGAACTGGTGCTGGCGGATCATGCCGCGGGTGTCGCGTCCGGCGGCGCCGGCTTCGGAGCGGAAGCAGGGCGAGTGCGCGGTCATGCGCATCGGCAACTGCTCCGGGTCCAGCACGCTGTCGCGCACCAGATTGGTCAGCGAGACCTCGGCGGTGGGAATCAGATACATCCGCTTCCACAGCCAGCGGTGCAGGGTGGCGACCAGGGCTTCGGGCTTGTGCAGGTCCTCCCACAGCTGGGCCGGCATGCGGCCCAAGGTCTGCAGGCCTGCCTCGCCGGCAATGCCGTTGATCAGGGCCAAGGCGTCCTCACGATCGCCCCGCGCCAGCGCGCCGCGCAGCGCATCCAGGGCACGCCCATTCATGGCCAGCTGACGCGTGCCGATCGGCACCTCGAAGAGGTCTTCCTCGAACTTGGGCAGTTGCCCCGTGCCCTGCATGGTCTCCGGCAGCACCAGCAGCGGCACATTCACTTCCAGATAGCCATGTTTCTGGGTGTGCAGGTCCAGCATGAATTGCGTCAGGGCGCGATGCAGGTGGGCCAACTGGCCGCGCAGTACGGTGAAGCGCGCACCAGACAGGCGCGCGCCGCTCTCGGCGTCCAGCCAGCCATGGCGCGCACCGAGTTCGATGTGATCCTTGGGCGTGAAGTCGAAGACCCGCGGCGTGCCGACACGGCGCACTTCGACATTGGCCTCGGCATCCGGACCGATCGGCACGCCCGCTTGCGGCACATTGGGGATGCGCTGCTGGATCGCATTCAGCTGATCCTTGATTTCGGCCAGGCGCGTCTCATTGGCCGCGAGCTTGGCCGGGATGGCGCCACTTTCGGCCAGCAGCGCGTCCACCGACTCGCCCTTGGCCTTGCGCTGGCCGATCTCCTTGGACAGGCGATTGCGTGCGGCCTGCAGCTCCTGGGTCTCGGTCTCGACCTGCTTGCGCGCTTGCTCCAGCGCTTCCAGTTCGGCGACCGGCAACTCCAGGCCGCGCGTGCTGCGCAGGGCTTCGGCGGTGGCATGTAGCTGTTGGCGCAGCAGGGCAGGGTCGAGCATGGCGGACTCCGGAATGTCAAAAACTGGCGATTATGCGGGAGGCTGTGAAGGCGGGAGTGGTGTGCGATCAAACGGGGGCTGGCGCTTGGGGCGCAAGACCGCGCGGACGCGGGTCGAATTGGCATGCCGGTGCCCGATGTACCGGCGGGCGTTAACGCTCAGAAGATGGTTGACGCAAAGGGGCGCAAAGAGGGCAAAGGACGCAAAGGCTGTTTGGCATTGCAACGCCGATCCGTCTGCTTGAGCCCGGCCCTCAGCCGGCTCAGTCCTCGCGCTGGCTGCGCTTGCCGCGCGCTACGGCCAATTCATCAGCCACGCGCTTGGCTGCGCCGCCCATGAAGGTGCCGACGTTCTGCACCGCGTTGGTCGAGGCGCCGATCGGCAGCGGCCAACTGTTGCGGTCGATGCTGAAAGTGCCCAGCACCGTGTCGCTATCGGCATCGCTGACCGTCACCGTGGCTTCGAAATGGGCCTGG
>ERZ1066138.746-NODE-746-length-10665-cov-7.493120_pt1 | contig 10665 bp, 12 predicted proteins | sample MGYA00382785_ERZ1066138 | MGnify/ENA primary metagenome ERZ1066138 (study PRJEB33369, sample SAMEA5778368) | biofilm metagenome | biome: Industrial cooling water; feature: Water cooling tower basin; material: Biofilm | place: United Arab Emirates | collected...
GTTCGTGTCTCAACACTTCTTCCTCATCACGCTCATAAGACTTAAACAACCTTGGAATGGCGCGCCACCACGCCCCCAAGAATGTCACAAACGGTCAGCCGCAAGGCTCTCTTGTCATTTAGTCGTCATGCACCTGTTACAATCGGTCGGATTCGTGACTTTCAAGCAACCCGAGCCAATTCGTAAAACTGTCAGACATCGCAAGGCTGTTTACGATCGTTCCAGCTTCCGGTTACGAGTTCATTATTCGATGCGTCGCCCCAGCGGGGGCTGTGCGGCAGCAGATCGAATACGCCAATTCCATGCCTTCGCCATCGCGGAGGAAGCCTTTAGGGGGACTTGTATGAAGATCGGTTTCAAAACGGGCACCGCAGCGTTCGCCGTGCTCGCAGCTCTGGGGCTCGGCGCCATGCCCGCTGCGGCCGCCGACCTCGGCGGCGACTGCTGCGCCGACCTCGAAGAGCGCATTGCCGAACTCGAAGCCACGACCGCTCGCAAGGGCAACCGCAAGGTCAAGCTCGAAGTGTCCGGCCACGTCAACGAAGCCCTGATTTTCTGGGATGACGGCTTTGAAGACAATGTCGGCGTCTACACAAACGACAATTCGCGCACCCGGTTCCGCTTCAAGGGTTCGGCGAAAATCACCGACGATGTAAAGGCAGGCTACCTGCTCGAAATCGGCGTTCGCAGCGCGAACTCCAAGCGTTTCACGCAAGACGACCCAAATCCAGCCGATGAAGCCGGTCTCGATGTCCGCCACTCGGCTTGGTACGTTGAAAGCAAGAGCCTTGGTACCGTATGGGTCGGCCGCACCGGGCCTGCCGCCGAAGGTATCACCGAAATCAACTTGGCCAACACCAAGGACGTTGCCAAGTTCTCCGACGTTGAAGACTCCGCGCTTGGTCTTTTCGTTCGCACCCCGGGTGGCGGCACGACAAATCTGCAATTCCGCCGCGCAATTCGGGACACAGGTGACCAGCCGGGCGAGTCCGAGCGTGGCCAGATCGTCAAGTATGTCTCGCCCGAGTTCGGCGGTTTTGCAGTGACCGCTGCCTGGGGAGCCGACGACTACTGGGATATCGGCATGAACTTCAAGGGCGAGTTTGGTGGCTTCAAAATGGCTGCAGGCATCGCGTATGGCCGGGAAACCAGCAAGAACGCACCGACAGATACCGACAGCTACCAGATCGGCAACTGCCGCATGGTTGACGACAATCTCAACTTTGAATGCGATCAGGTCGGTGGTTCGGCCAGCATCATGCACGAGGACACCGGTCTTTACGTCACCGCCGGTGCAGGCTGGAGCCAGACCGACGCAGTCGATGGTCTCTACGGCGGCAACGCCGATGACGAGAGCACGTTCTACTCGATCGAAGCCGGTATCGAACGCAAGTTCTTCCCCATCGGCAAGACGACGCTCTTCGCTCAGTACTATGACGTCGACAGCGGCTCGACGGATCGCGCCGTTTCGGTTGACGGCGTGGCGACCGGTGGCAGCGTGATCGGCGCCGACCTTCAGATGTACGGCGGCGGTATCGTTCAGGAAGTGAGCGCCGCGTCGATGCTCCTCTATGTGTACTACCGCCATGTGGAGGCTGATTTCGATCTGGCCAACATCGGGACGGGCGCTCCGGTTGTCGGACCGGGCTTCGAGGACCTCGACATGGTCGTCGCTGGCGGCATGATCAAGTTCTAATTCGCCGTCTCACTTTCCCAATCCTGTCAACTCAGGGGCTGCCTTCGGGCGGCCCCTTTTTCTGTGATCAACCGGCGATTTATCAGCATGCGCCCTTGCTGTGGCCGCAGCGCAACATGACAGAGAAACAACACCCCTGATACAATCCTTCAGCGGTCCTTAACGACTGCTGTCCAATCCTTGTTTTCGCCCGGTACGAGCGTCATTGTCCCGAGCAAGAGTCGTCCGGAGCGGGGTTTATCGGACCATGAATCGAATTCGTATGTATGGCCTTACGGTTTTGCTGTTGGGCGCAGCACTACCGGCTTTGGCCTTCCAGGAACAAACCGTTGGCGGGGCTCCGCAGGCGCCGTCGTCAACGCCTGCCGTTGCGCCCGATGCCACGTCGGCAACGAAGCCGGCAGAAATGCAGTTGACGCCGGAAGAAGCACAAAAGCCGGTCGAGGGGACGGAAGTCCGCATTCCCGGTCTGGGTAAGTTGGGCGTGCTGCCTAAGATGGATTTCGGGCTTGAGCTCCTGTACGGCGCGAACGACGCCCGGCCCACGGCCCCTGAACCCCAGGACCAGACCGACGATCTTCAGATCCGCGGGACAGTGAAGCACAACTTCTAGTCCACGCCGCAGACGTTCGCTGAAATTTCAACGGGAGCCCTCAGGGCTCCCGTTTTTGCTTTCCTAGTCCGCACTTTCAAGAACGCGCTGAAGCCAGGGAACCCTTCCCGGCCTCAAAAGTTTCCTCACCAACTTTCGCGCCGGCCCGGGTCCCAGCCTGCTCGCGTCGGCACTCGGTCCAATGAGAACAAGTTGAGGAGGCCCTACGATGAATGACTTGCCCGCCAATCGGCCAACAGGCCAGACACCCGTAGCGCCAAATCCCATCGCTGGAGACCCCCGCGCTGGAGTGGCCTATCAACACGCCCACAGCGCGGATAATGACGTTCTGCGCAGACGGGCATCCGGCTCGCCGGGCCTCGGCTCAGCGGTCGGCTTTTTTCTCGCTCTGATGGTACTGTTTGTCCTTGCTGCCGCCGTCGCGCAATTTGCTGTCCGCGGTGACCGTGGTGTCAGCGAGGCGCCCCCCGCGCCTCCGGTAACGCAGCAGCAAACGCCGGCGCAACCCTCGCCGCCTGCTGACGGCAACCCGGCTGGCGCAACGTCACCCGAAGCCGTGACGCCCTAACAATTTGGAGAGACCCGCGACCCGAGTTGGTGGGTCTCTCCCGCCTAGCGCTAGCCACGTGTCGTCGGTTGATAGTCAGTCACCGGCGATCCGACCGCTAGCCGCCGCTTGGCCGCGAGACCAAGCCACTCCCGCACGTCGCGCGGGCTTTGGAACGTGGAGCACTGGGGTTCGAAATACTCGCCTGCTACGCGCATCGCAATTCCACCGCGCCGTTCGATCTCGCGCATGGCTCCTTCGTCCGCGTGATCATCACCAACGTAGATCGGCCGTCGCCGGACGTATGGGGGCTCGTTAAGAAGCCGCTCTACCGCTGCGGCCTTTGAAATACTCTTATGCACGACCTCGAAGACATGCCGGCCTGTGGCAATGCGGTAATCCGGATTGGCGCTGACCCATATATTCAGCGCCGAGAGAACCGCCGCCGCAGCCTCTGGCGCATTGCGCACGTGCACGGCGGCGCTGTAGGGTTTCCATTCAAGTACGGCACCCGCAATTGGCTTCAGCAAGTCTTCGATAGCCAGCCGGAAAACGCCAATCGTCGGCGGCGCCTCAACCCCTATACCGGGCACCCGCCATTCCGCCCCATGGCTCGCAATCGTCGGGAGCCGCAATGGAAACAGCATGCGGTCGGCATCGGCCAAGGCGCGTCCCGTGACGATGACCAGTCCGCTCGGCTCTCGCGCCGACAATGACCACAGAGCGTTGATCAAGCACGGCTCGACAAACACCGCATCTGGCCGGGCCGCGATGTCGATCACCGTACCGTCGAGGTCGAGCAACAGAACATCATTCGCGTGAAGCATCGGCCTGGAGTCTAATTGCCGATCATCTCTGCGCAGGCGGGCTTTCTGCATGGCTCACGCCGCCGGATCGACGGCCAGAGCCAAAGTGCGTTTCCTGGCACACCGTTCCAATTGGCCGATGAAATCCACTGCCCAGTCGGCACTCCCCCGTTTTGCTATGACCTCGTACAATCCAGCGTGCCGCTGCTTGCGCTCCGGCAACGGCATCGAGAGCGCCTGAGCGAGCGCGTCCGCGATATCCTCCACGCAGTAGGGATTGACCAGCAGAGCGTCGCGCAATTCTTCGGCCGCTCCGGCAAATCGCGAGAGGATGAGCACCCCCGGATCGGCGGCATTTTGCGACGCGACGTATTCCTTGGCCGTCAGGTTCATGCCATCGCGCAGCGGGGTCACCAATCCAACAGCGGCCGACCGGTAGAGCGCCGCCAACCGCTGACGCGAAACAGCGCGATGGATGTAGTGCACCGGCATCCAATCGACATCACCGTATTCGCCATTGACGGCTCCTGAGATGCCTTCCAGTTCTTGACGTATATCCGAATACACCTCGACGCTCTCGCGCGTCGGAGCCGCGATCTGCGCCAAGACGGCTCGCTTGCGAAAATTCGGATAGGCTTTCAACAAATGCGCAAACGCGCGGAACTTCTGCGGCAGCCCTTTTGTGTAGTCCAGACGGTCAACGCCGATCACACGCTGTATGCCGGTCGTCCGCGGCGCGCTCGGTGGCGCTGCAAAGAACCCCGCATCGATGCTGATCGGGAAGCACGCGGCTTGAAATTGTTTGCCGGCAATCGACAGCTTGCCGTTCGGTAACAGCTCAGCGCCCGCAGCCCACCTAAGGCAGGAGATGAAATTCCCAACGTCGTTGGTCGTCTGCAAGCCGACGAGGTCGTAAGCCGCCAGTGCCGAAGCCAGGTCGCGATGTTCAGGAATTGCCAGGAACGCCTCGGGAGGCGGCATTGGAATGTGCAGAAAGAACCCGATCGGATTGGTGACGCCCCGCTCCCGCAACAATCGGCCAAGCAGGAGGAAGTGATAGTCGTGCACCCAGATCGTATCGCCGGGCCGCAGCGATGCCGCGATCAGATCGGCAAGCCGGATGTTGTAGGCAACGTAGGCCTCAAAGAAGTTGCGGTCGAAGCACGCCAGATCGAGCCGGTTGTGGAACACGGGCCACAAGACAGAGTTCGAGTAGCCGCGATAGGCGCCTTCGTGTTCCTCCGGCGTCATATCGATGGTGAGTGTGGTGTAGGCGCCGTCTTGCCGGTGCGTCTGCGGAACCTCAGAGACACTCCCTGACCACCCGCACCACAGACCGCCTCTAGCGTTAAAAAGTTCCGAAAGGGCAACGGCCAGTCCGCCACGGGTCGCTTTGTCGTCGGGTTTCATCACCCGGTTAGACACGCAAATCAGTCGGCCCAATCCTGAATTCCTTCTTATTGTTGATAGTCATAGAACGCGCCGGAACAAGATTCGTTCCACCTTGGTTCCCTCTCGGACATGACGGCGTGACGAGGGCAGCGATGAAAAAGCTGTCCTATGGCGCCGCGCAACCATCGCGGGCGAACGGCGTTCGTCCAGGGTGTGTCTTTCAACTTAGGGGATGAGATATGACTATGCACAACCAAGAGCCACCACGCGATAAGGTCGCCACCCGGCAAGGCACGAAGCAAAAAATGAACATGCGCGTGCTGACGACATCGCTTGTCCTCATCGTGCTTATTTTTACGGCGCTCTACGTGATGTTCCTGGCCGCGCCGCACAGTGAGAACCAATCTCAGACTGCCGAGCCGGGCGTGACTGTGCCCGACAATTCCACAACACCGCCGTCACCAGGCTCGACCCCGCCGGCGACACCATAACGGCCATATCGTTCGCCTCGGCGAATACCGGGGCAAGCGCGTCAACGTTCAACACATCAATCGGAGAAAACCAATCATGGGAACGAACACAGCCGGCGTGACCGGCGACTTGTCCGAGCGCGTCACCGATCTGCGGGACGCCGCGTCACGACAGTTGGACGGTGCACTCGGCAGCGCGGAAGACGCCGTGAGCGGAGCTGCCGAAAAGGGTCGGGATTTGCTGCAATCGTTGGATCGCACGGTGCGCGAACAACCTTTGCTGTCGCTAGCGGCTGTTGCCGCGGTGGCGCTCGCGGTCGGCGCACTGTGGAAGATGGACAACAGACGGTGACCTGACGGTCTGACGGACCGACAGCCCGGCGCGCGCCAGGCCGTTTTGCTGTTCATGGACCGTCAGTGCGCCGCCGCGCCGGACGCCCCAATTCCGGTCTCCGACCGCACATACTGCGCCTCGAAAGCTGCGCGCTCCTTTCCGGCCCGCTGGCTTCGGTCGGTGATCGAGAACAGCCAGATACCGAAGAACGCGAGCGTCACGGAAAACAGAGCGGGATTGTCATAGGGGAAGATCGCCGATCCCGCAGGATAGCCGAGCGTCTTTTCCCAGACGGACGGGCTGAGCACGACCATGACGGTTGCACTCAATAGGCCGAGAAATCCGCCTATGAAGGCGCCCCGCGTCGTCGTCCCCTTCCAAAACACGCTCATCACCAGAACCGGAAAATTGCAGCTGGCTGCAATCGCGAATGCGAGCCCGACCATGAACGCCACATTCTGGTTCTCGAAGACGTAGCCAAGAAAGATCGCGATAATGCCAATCACCACGGCGGCGATGCGCGATAACCGGATCTCTTGATACTCGTTGGCCTTTCCGCGCGCGATCACCGAAGCGTAGAGGTCGTGGCTGACGGCCGTCGCCCCGGCAAGCGTCAGCCCGGCCACGACCGCCAGGATTGTCGCGAACGCCACCGCCGAGATGAACCCGAGGAACAAGGACCCGCCAAGGGCCTCAGCGAGATGCACCGCCGACATGTTGCCCGATCCGGCCATGTCAGCGGGCGCGAAACTGCCATTCGGTCCTGCCACCGCGCCGGCTTTGAAATACGTGGGGTCTTGCAGCAGAAGCGTGATGGCTCCGAAGCCGATGATGAAGGTCAGGATATAGAAGTAGCCGATAAATCCGGTCGCATAGAACACGCTCTTGCGCGCCGCCTTGGCATCCGAAACCGTGAAGAAGCGCATCAGGATGTGCGGCAATCCCGCCGTGCCGAACATCAGCGCAATGCCCAGCGAGATCGTCGAAATGGGATCTTTCACCAGCGCGCCCGGTGCCATGATGGCGCTGCCGCTGGGATGCACCTCGATTGCTCTTTGGAACATGGCCTCTGGTGAGAAGTTGAAGTGCGCGAGCACCATCATTGCCATGAAACTTGCGCCGCCGAGCAGCAGGCAGGCCTTGATGATCTGCACCCAGGTCGTCGCCACCATGCCGCCGAAGGCGACATAGATGATCATCAGCAGCCCGACGACGATGACAGCGTATAGATATTCCAGCCCGAACAATGTCTGGATCAGCTTCCCGGCACCGACCATCTGCGCGATCAGGTAGAACGCAACCACAACCAGCGTGCCGGTCGCCGAAAGTATCCGGATCGGCGTCGGTTCCAATCGGAAGGCCGCAACATCGGCGAACGTGAATTTGCCGAGATTCCTGAGCCGCTCCGCGATCAGGAAGAGCACGATCGGCCAGCCCACAAGCCATCCAACCGAGTAGATCAGTCCGTCGTAGCCGTTCGCAAACACCAATCCCGAAATTCCCAGGAACGATGCCGCCGACATATAGTCTCCGGCAATCGCCAGCCCGTTTTGGAAGCCGGTAATCCCGCCCCCCGCCGCATAGAAGTCGGCCGCCGACTTCGTTCTGCCGGCTGCCCACTTCGTGATTCCAAGCGTCGCGAAGACGAAAATGAGGAACATGATGATGGCCGGAAGGTTCAGATCGGACTGGCCGGCGACAGTGATGTTGCCGGCAAGCGCATAGCCCGCGCTCGCCACCGCGACGGCGGCAATGGCCGCGGCCGTCAGAGGAAAATGACCGGCGCTCATGTCTTGAGGCCTTCGAGGATGTCCTTCGTCAAGTCGTCGAACGCCGAATTGGCCCTTGCCACGTAGATGCCGGTTAGAACGAACGCCGAAACGATGACGCCGATACCCACCGGGATACCCACCGTCGTCACGCCCCCGAAGAGGGACTGGGCCAAGAACGCCTTATGGTAGGCGATTGCCAGCACAAAGCCGAAATAGATGACGACCATCAGTGCGGATAGCAGCCACGCCAGCCGCGAGCGCCGGCGCACCAACTCATGGAACCGCGGGTCGGATTGGACGCGGCGAATGACGTCGTCGGTATCGACGGACATGAACGTTGAACCTCCCCCGGCGCGCGGCCTCATTTTGCTGCCCGGAACGGATCCCCCCGGCGGCCGCACACTTCTCCCGCAACCATAGATCGATTTGATCGCCCGACACCACCGCCTTGGCCCAATCGCGCGTGCCCGGCGGCAGTGACGGAATTGAGGCAAACCCCAGACCGGCCGAGAAAAATTCAGCCAGGACCGAGGATGAAAACGGACTACGCAGCGCGCCCGCCTTCCGATATGACAGTTCCGTGACACATCCGGCGTGGCCGGTCCCGGCCATACGCGTCCCTGTTGACTTTGCAAGACAAGATGACGGATCGAACTGTCGTTCAGACCCCAACGGCGACCGGACTGGATGCGGTGCAGCCGATCGGCCGCTGGCAACTGGGCTGGCGCGCCGTCGGTGCCATCGCATTCCTGGCGGTGATTGGCCTTGGCGCGTACTTCCAGCGTTACGAGGGGTCCGGGTGGCACCTCGTCTATGTCTGGACGGCCACGCTATTCACCGGACTTGCTGTTCTTGCCCTGACGCGGCGACTTCTCGTCGCGACGGTGTATGTCACGCTCCTGGTGACGATCGTTGTCCATGCCGCCGCCGCCAAGCATCAGGCCATGAACATGTCCGTTCATGCCTACGACCTCTTTTTCTACCTCTCGTCACTCTCAACGCTGACCTACCTGTGGGCGTCATATCGCGCTGAACTCGTGATGCTCGTGGCCGCGCTCATCGGCTTCGCCGTTATGCTTGTGATGGCGTACGCGTTGGATGGCACCCGCGTCCGTCGCCGCGTCGCTGTGCCTTTGATGCTGGCGTTCGCGGTCTTGACGGGATTGAGCGCGGTCATGAAAGGCGAGCGCCGTCACACCCAGCAATACTGGGAGGATTTGGTCGTCTCGACTTTCTATTCTTCGGTGCCGGAAACGCTGGAAACGCTGTGGCGCGGCCAATTGCTCGAGGCGGCAACCAGTGCACCCGGTCCACTCTTCACAGTCCCTGCCGGTTGCGGCGTGACGAAGAAGCCGCCGCATATCATTCTCATCCATCAGGAATCAGTCGTACCACCCGAGTACTTTCCAGGCCTCCAGTACGACAAGCGTGTCGATGAGATGTTCCGCTCCGGCGACGGAACGCTACGCAAGATGCGGGTCGAGACCTATGGCGGCGCATCCTGGTTGACCGAGTTCTCCATCCTCGCCGGTGTCTCGACGTACTCATTCGGCGGCATGCGTCCGTTCGTCCAGTCGCTCATGGCCGGCCGGGTTCACGACACGCTGCCTCAGGCACTAGCCCGCTGCGGTTATCGCAATACCGTGATCTATCCTCTGGACAAGAATTTCGTCTCCAATGGCAAGTTCTATACCGCCGTAGGCATGCCCGAAATCTTCGACAAGAAAGCGCAAGGTGCCAAGACCGGCAACGAGCGCGATCACGTCTACTACGGCAACACGCTGAACCTTCTGTCCGATCATGTCCGCACGAATGACGGTCCCTTGTTCACCTATGTTTTGACCATGGCGACGCACGGTCCGTACGTGCGCCCATACCTGCCGGAGCTTGATGTGCCGGGCGGTGCCGCCGGCACCCATCCGGAAATGCATGAATATTTGCGCCGACTATCGATGGCCCGCATGGATCTTGCTGAGTTCAAGCGCCAGCTCGCCACGCGATTTCCCGGCGAACCCATTCTTCTTGTCGGCACTACCTCGGTTTCGGCGACGTCAGGTTTGCCGAGGACGTCGCGATTGGCAAAGAGTCCCCCGGTTTTCTGACCTACTACACCGTTGAAGGTATCAACTTCGAGATGCCCCGCCTTCCCGAGGTGGACGTTCTCGACGTCCCCTATCTCGGCACGGTCCTTCTGCAGGCCGCAGGTTTGCCCCTGTCGGAATCCTATCAGGAAAGGCGCCGCCTGATGGATCAGTGCAACGGCCGCTACGATGCCTGCAATATCCCGGGCGCCATGATGACGTTTCACCGGCGTCTGATCGACTCCGGCCTGGTGAACGCGCGCTGACGACAAACCATTCCGACAAATGAAAAAGAGGCGTGAGCCTTGCTCACGCCTCTTGCTGTGTGCGCGCCGCTATCAACTGCCCGGATCAATTCCAGTCGACGCAACGCTCGTAGCGATTCCACCAGTACGCGCTTCCGGTCGCCAACGCCCGGCGCTCCAGCCAGTCGCAGTCGCCATAGTAGTAGCCGTCGTAATACCAGTACGCGAGACCGGGACCCCAAAGATACCGGTGTCCGTGCCGGCGGATGTGGCTATGGTTGTGTTTCTTCCCGCCGCGATATCCATATTTGCGCGGTCCATCGCCATTGCGGAACTTCGAGCCTGCACGGCGCGAGCCCCGATCGATGTCTGAGCCGCCGCGATTGCCGCGAAACGCCCGTCCACCATCGCGATTACCGCCTTGACGAAATGCGCGCCCGCTGTCACCGCCGCGCCGTCCACCGCCTTGGAAGCTCCGCTGTCCGTTCCTGCCGCCGCGCATAGCTGGGCCACCGCCCCCGCCACCGCCGCGCATTGAGGGACCGCCACCACCGCCGCCGCCTTTGCCGCCTCCGCGGTCGGCCAAGACAATTGGCTTTTCACCGGACGCAACGGGAGCGGCATGAGCCGTCACCGGTATCAACAGCAGCAAGCTCGCCGCCATTGCTTTAAGTGCAAACTTATTCATATCCGTCGTCTCCTTGGAGGT
>ERZ1066138.747-NODE-747-length-10662-cov-9.967474_pt1 | contig 10662 bp, 7 predicted proteins | sample MGYA00382785_ERZ1066138 | MGnify/ENA primary metagenome ERZ1066138 (study PRJEB33369, sample SAMEA5778368) | biofilm metagenome | biome: Industrial cooling water; feature: Water cooling tower basin; material: Biofilm | place: United Arab Emirates | collected...
CGCGCGCCCAGCGCCGCGTCTCCGATGCGTCCGCCCGCATTGATGCGCGGTCCCAGAATGTAGCCGAGGTGGTACGTCGTCGGCGCCTGATTGAGACCCGCCGCATCGAACAACGCGCGCAGCCCCACATTCTCGCGCGATTTCATGACGGCGAGCCCCTTGCGCACATAGGCGCGATTGAGCCCCGTCAGCGGCACCACGTCCGCCACTGTCGCCAGCGCAACGAGATCGAGATCCGCGAGCAGATCCGGCGGCGTGACCCCGCTTACGTAGTATCCCCGCTGGCGCAGCACGCGCATCACCGCAACGAGCACAAGGAAAACGACCCCCGCCGCGCACAAATGCCCCTGACCCGACACGTCATCCTGCCGGTTCGGATTGACGAGCCCGGCCACCTCGGGAAGCGTCTCATCCGCCTGGTGGTGATCGATGACGAGGATATCGGTGCCGAACCTCTTTGCCGCAGCCATGGTTTCAAAGCTCGTCGTCCCGCAATCTACAGTGACGATGAGCTTCGCCCCTTCCTTCACCAGCGTTTCGAGTGCAGCGATGTTCGGGCCATAGCCTTCGAAGATGCGGTCGGGGATATAGATGCGCGGGGTCGTATCATGCGCCATCAGAAAACGAGCCATCAGCGCCGACGAGCAGGCCCCATCGACGTCGTAGTCTCCGAAGATCGCAACTGGCTCACGCCGCACGATCGCATCCGCGATCCGCTCCGCCACGCGGTCCATGCCCGCGAGCGACGCCGGATCTGGCATCAGGGCTTTCACGCTTGGATCGAGAAAAACGGGCACGTCACTGAGAGCCACACCGCGCGCAGCCAAGACACGGCCCAGCAGTTCCGGCAGCCCGTGCTGCTGGCTGATGGCCAGCGCCAGATTCTGCGCATCCCGCGGCAACCGCTCGCGCCAGACATATCCGCGCGCGGACTGCGACACATCGAGAAAAGCCGCTGCCTCACCAGTTGTCTCCGCCGCGTGCCTCTTCCTGACCGCAACCATCGCCTCGCCCCCTCGAATCACCTCGTCCGAGTTGACCACCGCAGCCAGCCGCAAGCGAGGCAGAGGCCCGACTTGCCAACAGAGTTGTTGCCACATCCCGTTCACCGGACACCGGTCTTCGCCTTGCCGTCGCAAGCGCGGCTGAATAGGGTGGAGGACAACAAAAAAATGGGGCGCCCGACGGCGGCGCTCGAACCGGCGCGGAACCGATGTCAGCCAACAGCCCCGCAGTTGACCCTCAGCGCGTCACGGCGCTGCTTGCCCGTGAGCGCTCGCGCTTTGCCGAACGCACGCCGAAGTCGCACGCTCTGGCGGAGCGGACCGCGAAACATTGGCTCAACGGCGTACCGATGCACTGGATGGTCGATTGGGGTACGCCCTACCCGCTCTTCGTCACGGAAGCCCGCGGTGTCGCGCTCACGGACGCGGACGGACACAGCTATGTCGATTTCTGTCTGGGCGATACCGGCGCCATGTTCGGTCATTCGCCTCCAGCCGTGGCAGACGCCATCCGCCGCCAGGCCGATCGCGGCCTGACCACCATGCTGCCGAGCCCCGATGCCGCCATCGTCGGCGAACTCCTCGCCCAGCGCTTCAAACTCCCGTACTGGCAGGTGACCGCCACCGCCTCCGACGCCAATCGCTCCGTCATTCGCTGGGCGCGCGCCGCAACCGGCCGACGAAAACTCCTGGTCTTTAACGGTTGCTATCATGGCGCCGTCGACGACACCTTCGTCGCGCTCGAAAACGGCAAGCCGCGCAATCGCCCCGGGCTTGTCGGCGAAGTCCGTGACGTCACGGCCGACACGGTTGTCATCGAGTTCAACGATCTGACAGCGCTTGAAGCCGCACTGGCAAACAACGACATCGCGCTCGTTCTCGCCGAGCCCGTCATGACCAACTGCGGCATGGTCCTTCCAGAAGATGGCTACCACGACGCGCTGCGCAGCCTCACGCGCAAGCACGGTACCCTCCTCTGCATCGACGAAACGCACACCATCAGTTCCGGAGCCGGCGGCTACACCGCAACACACGGGCTTGAGCCCGACTTCTTCGTCATGGGCAAACCCATCTCCGGCGGCGTGCCGGCTGCGATCTACGGCTGGAGCGACGCTGTCGATGCCAGGATCAAGATGTACATGGCCGACCGCGAAGGCGGCTACAGCGGCATCGGCACGACACTCTCAGGCAGCGCCCTGCAGCTCGCCTGCATGCGTGCCGTACTAGAGACAATTATAACCGATGAAGTGTACGGGCGGGCGCTCCCGCTCGCGGAATTCCTCGAACGTGGCATAGAAACGATCATCCGGCACCACGACCTGCCGTGGCATGTGGTCCGCGTCGGCCTGCGCGCGGAAATCGTCTCTGCGGCCGAGCATCCGCGCAACGGCACCGAGGCGCTTCTTTTCGCCCATAGCGAAGCCGAACACGCGCTCCACCTTTATTGCCTGAACCGCGGCGTGGTCATCACGCCGTTCCACAACATGATGCTCGTCTGCCCCGAAACGACAGAACCCGACGTCGCGCGACTGCTGAATGCGCTGGACGGCGCGATGTCAGAACTCTCTGGCAAGCTCCCTCTGCGCGCGACCGCAACCCACTGACCCGGACGCACAACGCGAACCCCACCCGAGACCGCTCATGACCCAGCCGCCCGATCGCGCGCTCCTTCGCGAAGAAGCCAATCGCTTCTTGAGTGAGAACCCTGATATCCAGCAGGTTTACCTGATCTACACCGACCTCGTCGGCGTTCAGCGAGGCAAGCTGCTGACGCGCGCCGAACTCCTGCCGGCGTGGGAGAACGGCCGCTTCATGGCCTGCTCCGCCATGTCCATGGACGTCACCGGACGCGATGTCGAAGAGACCGGTATGATCTGGGAAACCGGCGACGCCGATCATACACTCTGGCCGGTACCGGGCACTTTGAAGCGCATCCCCTGGAGCCGCATTCCACAAGCGCAGTATCTGGGCAGCTTTCATCAACTGGATGGCGAAGGTGCCGTAGCCGAACCCCGGCACGCGCTCAAGCGCATCGTCGACCGCTTCGCAGAGTTCGCACTCAAGCCTGTGGCCGCCGTCGAATTGGAATTCTACCTTCTCGACCGCGAAAGTGCCCTCGCTGGCAAGCCGCAGCCGCCGAAGGGTCTAACCGTCCCCGAACGCCAGCGCCACTTCCAGGGCTACTACCTTCAGGATCTTGAAGACTTCGCGCCGTTCTTCAACGATCTCTACTCTGCCGCCGAAGCGCAGACATTGCCGCTCGAGGCATTGCTGTCGGAATATTCGCCGGGCCAAATGGAAATCGGCCTTAAATACCGAACCGATGCGCTTCAGGCCTGCGACGAGGCCATTCAATTCAAACGCCTTGTCAAAGCGATCGCCGAACAGCACGGCCTCATTGCCAGCTTCATGGCCAAACCTTATTCCGCCTGGTCTGGATGCGGCATGCACCTGCATATCAGCCTCGCTGACACTGACGGCCGTAACGTCTTCGCCTCCGATGAGGTCATCGCGAACGATCTGCTCCGCCATGCTATCGGCGGCATGAAAACCACAATGGCTGATGCCATGGCGATCTTTGCGCCGAATGCCAATTCCTATCGGCGCTTCCGCAAAGCGAGCTACGCCCCTATCGCCCCGAACTGGGGTTTCAACAACCGATCGGTCTCCTTGCGCATTCCGGCCGGCAACGGTCCTGCCCGCCATGTCGAACACCGCGCTTCAGGTGCCGACGCCAACCCCTATTTGGCCATGGCCGCAGCCCTTGCCGGAGTTCACCTAGGATTGAAAAGCAAAATCGATCCGGGCCCAATGATTGAAGGAAACGGCTACGAGCAACCGTCCGATCCGATGCCGACCAATTGGTTTGCTGCACTGGAAACATTTCGAACATCGTCATTCGCTGCCCAATATTTTGGCAGCGATTTCGTCCGTATTTTCACGACAATCAAGGAAATCGAGGCGGACCGATTTTTTGCCGAACCCCAGCCTCTGGACTTCGACTTTTACCTACGGACCATCTAATCAGTCGTTGACGGCGACACCGTATCGACACATTGAATTTCCAGCATTAAAAATTAAGTGGCGCGTGTCGCGACGCGCACCACGACCGTAGCTAAAGCCTGAACGCAGCAAACAGGTCCGAAGACATGCGTTCTGATCCCGAGGGAATTGTAGAAGCGTCACTGACTGCGTACGCGATAGGCGATTACGAAGCGGCCGCCGCCTACTATTCACCCGACGCAGTTTTCACCGTGTATGCCGACACCGAAATCTTTCCTCTCAATGGAGAGTGGAGAGGCCGCGACTCCATCGTCTCGTCTTGGCACGAGATTGACGAAGCGTTCGAAATTCTGCGCTTTGAACCGCGCAACGTCTCCACCTCTGGAGATGTGGTCCGCTGTCAGATCCGGTTTGAGCTCCGCCACCGCACGAGTGGTGAAGTGATGGACAGCGTCGCACGGTGTGTCATTGAAGTGCAGAATGGATTGATCGTGCGCGAGCGCGAATACATCGACGTCGAAGGAATGCGTGCATTCATGCGCCTGTGCGGTCATTCAAACCCGGCCAGACAAAAGGTCAGTGCGAAACGGCCCTGAGGTTTCGGTACACTTGCTCCGACAGCGCTTGGAACGCGGCCATGTTGCGGGCGGCTTCGGCATCAAACTGATCGATGGCGCCTGCACCATGCAAGTGATCGAGAGCTTGCCTGTACGCAGGTACGCACGCCCAGTCCCGCACCGTCTGCGGCTCGACCTCGATGTGCCCCTGGATGCCCCAAGCGCGCGGCGCAAATCGAGCCGCTTGCACGGGGCACTGCTTCGACGTGCCCAGGTTCACCGCACCCTCCGGCAGTTCGGCCACCTGCACGCCGTGCCATTGCACGCATGGCCAAGTCTCAGGCAGCCCGGCGAGCAGCGGGTCGGTTGTTCCTTCGGCAGTGAGCGTAATCGGGACCACCCCAATTTCTGGCGGATTGAGCGGTCCGCATGTTCCGCCCAGCGCATCCGCAAGCAACTGGTGACCGAGACACAAGCCGAGCACTGGCTTTTCAAGCTCTCGTACAAAGCGCCGGATCGCCTTTTTTTCGGCCGCCAGCCACGGATGATCCTGGAGATCCCAGACGTCCATCGGGCCGCCCATGATCCAAAGCTGGTCATAAGCCTCGAGCGCAGGGATCACGTCACCATGCGTGAAGTGCACCGTATCGATCGTGCCGCCGTCGCGCGCCAGATACGTCCCGAGCGTTCCGGGCCCCTCGCTGTCGTGATGCTGAAAAACGAGGACCTTCACGCCAATGCACTCCGATGCTCATGCTGGGAAACGCGCACCGATATCGCGGAAGCGCGTTTTGATACGCCGGACGGTACCACTCTTCGAGCGCATGACCACGGTCTCCGTCTCGGCAAAATCGCCGCGGAAGTGTACGCCATCCAGCAGCGATCCATCGGTCACGCCCGTCGCCGAGAAGATGACATCGCCCGAAGCCAGGTCTTCCAGATTGAACTTCCGATTGATGTCTGTGATACCCATCTGGCCTGCACGAGTTCGCTCTTCATCGTTCGTGGGCTTCAGCCGACCCTGAATCTGCCCGCCGACGCAGCGCATGGCCGCCGCCGCGAGCACACCTTCCGGAGCCCCGCCCGAACCCATGTAGATGTCGATGCCGGTTTCCTGCGCATCCGTGGTCCAGATGACGCCCGCGATATCGCCGTCCGGTATAAGCCGTACGGCAGCACCGGCTTCACGCACCGCCTTGATGAGTTCGGCGTGCCGCGGGCGATCGAGAATGCACGCGGTGATCTCACCGACCGGCACCCCCTTGGCCTTGGCGAGATCGCGGATGTTGTCCCCCGGCGTCTTATCGAGATCGACGATGCCGACGGGATAACCCGGACCCACGGCAATTTTATCCATGTACATGTCGGGCGCATTGAGAAGGCCGCCCTTTTCCGAGATTGCCAGCACCGCCAGCGCGTTCGGCATCGACTTGGCGCAAATCGTTGTCCCCTCGAGCGGATCGACTGCAATGTCGACTTCCGGACCTTCGCCGGATCCGACCTTCTCGCCGATGTATAGCATCGGCGCTTCGTCCATCTCGCCTTCGCCGATGACGACCGTGCCGTCGATCGTCAACAGCGCAAGTTCCCGCCGCATCGCATCAACGGCAGCCTTGTCGGCCGCCTTCTCATTGCCACGGCCGCGCAACCGCGCCGCTGCGATCGCCGCCGCCTCCGTGACACGCGCCACCTCGAGCACGAGGACACGTTCCAGCCCGTTCAAGCGATCCTTGCTCATGTCGCGTCCGTCCTCCTGATGCAGCAGTGCTCGCAAGCCACCGCGCCGCCTTGTTTAAAGCTCTTCGATTCGGATCATTTGCGGACGCGCCGCAACCTTTCCGTCGGCCTCGATAGCATCGAGTGCCTTGCGAATGTTCTCTTCCGTCGTCTCGTGCGTGATCAGCACGACAGGTGCGGCCGCATCCGACGTTCCCGGCTTCTTCTGCACGATGCTTTCCAGCGACACGCCGCGATCGCCCATGCGCTTGGCGATCGATGCCATGGCGCCCGGACGGTCGAGCACGGACAGGCGAATGTAATAGGACCCGTAGTGCCCCGAAAGATTCGCGCGTTTGAATGGTTTCAACTGCGCCACCGGCTTCAGAAATGGCGGCAGTACGAGCCCGCGCGCCACATCCACGATGTCGCTCGCAACCGCCGACGCCGTCGGCTTTGATCCAGCTCCTGGACCCACCAAGAGCACCGAACCCGAGAAGTCGCCCTCGATCGCCACGCAATTCGTCACGCCCGACACCTGCGCGATCGGCGCCTCTTCCGGCACGAAAGCCGGATGCACGCGGGCCTCGATCCCAGTCGACGTGCGCTCGGCCACCCCGAGCAGCTTGATCCGGTAGCCGAGACTATGTGCAGCCTCGATATCGGCCGCATTAATTGTCTGAATGCCCTCGATATGGATCTGATCGGCCGGCAGCTTGGTCCCAAATGCAAGGCTCGTCAGCAACGCGAGTTTGTGCGCCGCGTCGAATCCGCCGATATCGAACGTGGGATCAGCTTCCGCGTAACCCTTGGCTTGCGCATCCTTCAGCACGTCGTCGAATGCGAGATGCTCGTCCTGCATTTTGGTGAGGATGTAATTGCAGGTGCCGTTCAGGATGCCATAGACGCGCTTCACCTCGTTGGCCGCCAGCGCCTCGCGCAACATTTTGATCACGGGAATCCCGCCAGCGACCGCTGCCTCGAAGTTGAGCGACACTCCGCTCTTCTCCGCCAGCTTGGCAAGCTCCATGCCATGCTTGGCGAGCAGCGCCTTGTTGGCGGTCACAACATGCTTCTTGGCCGTCAACGCAGCTTCGACAGCAGCCCGCGCCGGCCCCTCGTCTCCGCCGATCAGTTCCACGAAGCAATCGATGTTCGCATCGGTTGCTAGCGTCACCGCATCGTCGAACCAAACCGCATCTCCGATTGCAACGCCCCGCACCTTGTCACGATTGCGGGCGCACACGCCGGTCACGACGATGCGCCGCTCCAGCGTCTCCTCGAGACCGGAACCATGCTTTGCAATTAGCTCAAGAAGGCCGGCACCGACTGTGCCTAGCCCGGCGATGCCGAGTTTCAGGGGCTCTTTCATGGGGTGGGATGTCTCAGGGCGCGCGCATGTTGCGAATTAGCGGGTTGCTTTGTGCGGAATGGGAACAACATTGTCCGTCGTCTCAGCGCCATGCGAGAAGAACTTCTTCACGTTGCGCGCCGCCTGGCGGATGCGATGTTCATTCTCGACCAACGCGATGCGCACGAACCCTTCGCCGTACTCGCCGAAGCCAAGACCCGGCGAAACAGCAAGATCCGCCTTCTCGATGAGAAGCTTTGCAAAATCCACCGACCCCAGATGCTGGAACGGCTCCGGAATAGGACACCAAGCGAACATCGTTGCCGGCGGTGGCGGAACGGTCCACCCCGCACGCTCGAAACTCTCCACAAGGCAATCACGCCGCGCCCTGTAGGTCTCGCGGATCTCTTCCACGCAGTCCTGCGGCCCGTTGAGGGCCGCCGCCGCCGCCACCTGGATCGGCGTAAACGCACCGTAGTCGAGATACGACTTCACCCGCGCCAGCGCTCCAATAAGACGCTCGTTGCCGACCGCGAAGCCCATGCGCCAGCCCGGCATGTTGTAGGTTTTGGAAAGCGAAGTGAACTCCACCGTCATGTCCATCGCGCCCGGGACCTGCAGCACTGATGGCGGCGGATTGCCGTCGAAATAGAGTTCCGAGTAGGCGATGTCCGATAGAATGATCAGGTCCAGCTTCTTCGCCAACGCCACGGCGTCTTTATAGAAGTCGAGGCTCGCCACCATCGCCGTCGGGTTCGACGGATAAGAAAGGATGAAGCCCAGGGGCTTGGGGATCGAGTGGCGCACGGCGTGTTCGACCGCGCGCAAAAACTCTTCGCCCGTGCCCGCCGGCACATGCCGCACGGCCGCGCCCGCAATAATGAAGCCGAATTCGTGGATCGGATAGGTCGGGTTCGGCACGATCATGATGTCGCCCGGCGCGGTGATCGCCTGCGCCATATTGGCAAAGCCTTCCTTTGACCCGAGCGTCGCCACCACTTGAGTATCCGGATCGAGTTTCACCCCGAACCTGCGCTCGTAGTAGGCCGCCTGCGCCTTGCGCAATCCCGGAATGCCTTTGGACGCCGAATAGCGATGCGTCCGCGGTTTGGCGATCGTCTCCACCATCTTCGCCACGATGTGCGGCGGCGTCGGCAGGTCCGGGTTGCCCATACCAAGATCGATGATGTCGGCGCCTCGGGCACGCGCAGCGGCCTTCAACCGGTTCACCTCGGCAAAGACGTAGGGCGGAAGGCGCTTGATGCGATGGAAATCCTCGATCACGTTCGGGGGCTCTTTCGCTTGGCAGAAATGAGATTAGCGCCGCAAAACGGCCCTCGCCGGACCGGCTCGCGACGCGATCAGTGCCCACGTCTTTACGCTCGCGCTGCCCCCTCAGTCCAGAGCCACATCAATCGGCCCCTCCGCTCACGCCTATCTCTCAACAATTTGAATGAGTTAGAGCTGGAAAAACTATGTGCTGACATATCTTCGTCGTTCATCTCGACCAAAGAGCCACAAAGAACTCCCGCTCCCCTTGTGATAGAGTTCAGTTTCATCGTCGACACCTGGGCGCCATGACAAAAGAAAAAATGCAGGCCGATCCCCCAACTCCCTACAAGATCCCCGATCCGGAGGAATTCACGCGCAACGTCCTCAAGGCCTATGAGGATGGCGGACGCGCCGTGACGCAGTTCCTGGACCGCTCCGACACCCAGTTGACACCTTTTTCGGCGGCCAGCGAGATGACGCGGGCCACGGAAACGGTATCCGCAATTTATACGCGTTGGATGTCTGACCCGGCCAAGTTCGCCCAGGCCCAGGCAGAACTCGTCGGCTCGTATGCCGAGCTTTGGAACCGGACGATGCAGCGCATGCTCGGCATCGAGCCCGAACCCGTGATCGAGCCCGCCCCCACCGACAACCGCTTCCGCGATCCGGAGTGGTCAAAGAACCCGTACTTTGACTTCGTCAAGCAGGCCTACCTCCTCACCACGAAATGGGCCGAGGACAATCTCGCCCAGACCGAAGGCCTCGATGAAGCTGGCCGGCAGAAGGCCGAGTTCTATTTTCGCCTGCTGACCAGCGCGTTCTCACCCTCGAACTTTCCCGCCACCAATCCGGAAGTCATGCGCGAGACGCTGACGACGAACGGGCGCAATCTCGTGGAAGGCGTGAACCTGCTGTTGCGCGACCTTGAAGGGTCAGGCGACCTCATGCGCATCAGCCAGACAGATGCGACCGCATTCGAAGTGGGGCGCAACCTCGCCACCACACCCGGCAAGGTCGTATTCCAAAACGAACTGCTACAGCTGATCCAGTACTCGCCCACCACCGACAAAGTGCGCGAGATGCCGATCCTCATGGTCCCGCCGTGGATCAACAAATACTACGTGCTCGATTTGACGCCGCAAAAGAGCTTCATCAAGTACGTTGTCGATCAGGGCTTCACGGTTTTTGTCATCTCCTGGGTCAATCCCGGCGCCGAACTCGCCGACGTCACATTCGAAGATTACATGACGGAGGGCCTGCTCACCGCAGCCGACGCCGTCCACCGCGAAACGGGACTCGAACAATGCAACGTGCTGGGCTACTGCGTCGGCGGCACGCTTCTCGGCACCACGCTTGCCTGGCTCGCGGCCCGTGGCGAGACGCCGTTCAATGCCGTCACGTTCCTCACGACCCAGGTCGACTTTTCGAAAGCCGGTGACCTTCTCCTCTTTACCGAGGATCAGCAGCTCGAAGACCTCGAACTGGTCATGCAGGAGCGCGGCTTCCTCGACGGCTCGCGCATGGCCAACGTCTTCAACATGATGCGCCCGCGCGACCTCATCTGGCCCTACGTCGTCAACAACTACATGCTGGGCCGCAAGCCCTTCCCCTTCGATCTGCTCTACTGGAACCAGGATTCGACCCGCATCGCCGCGGCCTGTCACGCGTTCTACCTGCGCGAGTTCTATAACGAGAACAAGCTCGCAAAGGGTCGCCTGGAGATCGGTGGCGTCAAGCTCGACCTGTCGAAGGTGAACAT
>ERZ1066138.748-NODE-748-length-10652-cov-8.402284_pt1 | contig 10652 bp, 11 predicted proteins | sample MGYA00382785_ERZ1066138 | MGnify/ENA primary metagenome ERZ1066138 (study PRJEB33369, sample SAMEA5778368) | biofilm metagenome | biome: Industrial cooling water; feature: Water cooling tower basin; material: Biofilm | place: United Arab Emirates | collected...
AGGCTGACGTTCGACTGCGGCGGGTGGAACCAGGCGTAGGCGGTGGCCGCCGGCAAGGTCAGCACGCCCACCAGGAGCAAGGCGAGCAAGCCGCCCAGGCCCACCAGGATCCACTTCAGCACCCGCATCAACGCGCCTCCAATGTGATTCGTGCATCGACCAGACCCGGCGCCAGCGCCCGATCCACCGCCAGTTCGGTGGTGTCCACCGACTCGCTCTGCTGCAGACGCTCCAGCCAGGTGGCGATCTGGTCGAATGAGGCGCCCTCCAGCCATACGCGCACGCGGCGATCGTTGATCGGTTCGACGCGGGTCAACGAATTGGCCAGGCCTGCTTCGCGCGCCGAGGCATCGCTCAAGGCCAGCAGCGAGCGGCCGGGGCGCGCGCCCACGGTGGCGCTGATGTTGCCTTGCCGCAATGCCACCACGGCCTCGGCATCGGCTTTGGCCTGCGCCACGCTCTGCAGCAGCGCATCGCGCTCGTCGCGCAGTTGCACTCGCTGCTGCAGCAAGGGATCGATCGCCAGCGCCCAGATCAGCACCGCCAGCAAGCCCAGCCCACCAAGCAGCAGCGTGCGTTGTTCGGATGGCGTGCGCGCCAGCCACCAGTCCTTCATTCTTGTCGCCTCACGCGCAGGCGGCCGCTGAAGCCATCGCTGCCGTATTGGGTGCTGCCAAGTTCGACGCTCAGGCCGGGGCGCGTGCCCAGGCGCTCGCGGAAGCCATCGAAGGCGCCGACGTCGCGCGCGCGCAGGGCCAGTTCGAGCACGCCGTCGCGGTAATCCATGCTGGTGAGCAGGATGGTGTCCGGGCCCTCGCTGGTCACCAGCGGTGCGATCTCGCCCAGAAGGTCGAGTATGCCCTGCCCCGCATCGGCGCCACCGGACAGGCGCTCGCGTTCGCTGGCCAGTTGGAAGGCCGGATCGACCATGCGCGCCTCGGCGCCGAAGGCGGCGCGGAAGCTTTGTTCCAGTTGCGCCTGCAAGGCGTCGCGTTCGCGGCCCAGTTGCCACACATCGAGTGCCATCCAGCACAGCCAGGCCAGACCGGCCGCCAGCGCTGCCCACGATGCGGCCTTGGCCAGCGGTGCCTGCGAGCGCGCGCGGCGCTGCGAAGCAAAGGCGCCCTGACGCAGATCGGGCAGACGCGCATTGATCGGCCGGCGCACCAGCCAGGCAAACAAGGAGCTGACCTGACCCACCTCGACATGCGCCGGCAGCGTGGGCAGCGCCTCGCCTTCCACCACCACCCGCAGTGGCTCGGCCTGGCTGGCCAGCAGCCATTCCAGCATGTCGGCATCGCCATGGCCGCCGCTGCCGTCATTCAAGGACATGCTGGCGCGCGGGCCTTCGACCGCTGCCTGCACGCCAGCTTCGGCCAGCAGGCTGGCCTCGGGCAGCACGCGATCGGGATCGATGCCGCGTGCCGCAAGTTCCTGCAGCAGCTTGGTGAGCAGGGCGCGGCGCACCACGGCCACACTGGTGTGCGCACCGCTGGGCGATTCCGGCGCCACCACGTGCAATTCCTGCACCTCGTCGGCGACCCAGTCCTCGACCAGATACGGCAAACCGGCCCGCCACTTGCTCAACCCACGTCGCGGCAAAGGCACGCTGCGGATGACGATGCCCGGCTCGGGCCAGATCACCACTGTCTCTGCGGCCCGCGGCAGCGCATCGCCTTCGGCCAGGACTGCCGGACCGGCCAGGATGCGGCCCTGGCTGTCCTGGGTCAGCCAATGCCACTGCCCGGCGAGATCCGGACGCAGACACAGGCGCGCTGCGCTCATCGTCGCGCCTCGCGGGGGTGATCGAACACGCTGGACATTGGGCTGCTCATCCGCCGGATTATGTCGGCCGCGGCCGAGTTTGGGGAATCTCTGTGGCCTTGGCTGCTTTGCGGTGGGCGCTTCGGGCATGCTCACGCCACTTCTTCCAGACCCGCCACGGAGCACGACGTGGAAGCCAACATCGTCACCAATCTGTTGCTTCCGCTGGCCTTGGGCGTGGTCATGCTGGGTCTGGGCATGCATCTGGGCCTGGACGACTTCCGTCGCGTCCTGCGCTATCCCAAGGCCATCCTGGTCGGCCTGTTGACGCAGTCGGTGCTGCTGGTGGTGGTGGCGGCGCTGATCGCGCTGGCGCTGCGCCTGCCGCCTGAGCTGGCGGTGGGACTGATGCTGCTGGCCGCCTCGCCCGGCGGTGCGACCGCCAATCTGCTGTCGCATCTGGCGCGCGGTGATGTGGCCTTGAACATCAGCCTGACGGCGGTCAACAGCGTGCTCTGTCTGCTCAGCTTGCCGCTGACCATCAATGCCTCGCTGAGCCTGTTCATGGACAGCGCTCAGGCTGTGCCGCCACCGCTGCGCAAGGTCATCGAAGTGGCGCTGATCGTGGTCTTGCCGGTGGCGATCGGCATGCTGCTGCGCGCCCAGGCGCCGCGCTGGGCCGATCGCCTGGGCCGGCCGGTCGGTGCGCTCTCGGTGCTGGTCCTGCTCGGCCTGATCATCTGGACCGTGGTGCTGGCCTGGGATGATCTGCCGCGCTACTTCGCCGCCGTGGGCTTGGCCTGCTTACTCTTCAATCTGGCCAGCCTGGGCCTGGGCTACGGCGTGTCACGCCTGGCGCGCCTGCCGCGGCCACAGGCGGTGGCGATTGCGATGGAGATTGGCGTGCACAATGCCGCGCTGGCGATTTATGTCGCTCTCAACGTGTTGCAGAACCCGACCATGTCGGTGCCGGCTGCGGTCTACGCCTTGCTGATGTATTTCACCGCGGGCGCGGTGGTGTTCTGGGCCAGGCGTGCGGCGACGCGCTGATCCCGTGGCATGACGACACTGGACGCTGGGCGCTACTGGCGGTTGTCCGCCTTCTACTTTGCCTACCTGGGTGCGCTGGGCGCCTATTCGCCTTACTTCGCGCCCTATCTGGACGCGCGCGGACTGAGCGCGATGCAGATCAGCACGATGATGAGCCTGTGGTATGGCACTCGTGTGTTCGCGCCTGGACTGTGGAGCTTCTTCGCGGCGCGCTCGGCGCAACCCTTGCGCTGGCTGCAGGCCGGGGCAATCGGCACGCTGGCCTGCTTCGCGCTGTTCTTGCTGCCGATGCCCTACTGGGCGCTGCTGCTGGTGATGACCGCATTCGCCACTTGCTACAACGCGATCATGCCGCAGTTCGAGGCGCACACCCTGGCGCAGCTGGGTGCGGCGCGCGCCGCCTACGGGCGCGTTCGCGTGTGGGGCTCGGTGGGCTTCGTGCTGGCCAATGTGGGCTTCGGCGTGTTGCTGCAGCAGATCGGCTACGGGCACCTCATCCTGGTTCTGCTGCCGTGCTTTGCCGCGCTGGTGTGGGCTGCCTACGCGGCGCCACCGGCGAGCGGCGCCAGCCCATCGGCTGCGGCATCGACGGAAGAGCCCGACGCCGGCTTTTTGCCCACGCTGCGTCGCACCGAGGTGCAGCGCTTCCTGCTCGCCGCCTTCCTGATGCAGGTGGCGCACGGGCCCTTCTACGTCTTCTACTCCTTGTTTCTGAAGGAGCACGGCTACCCGGCGACCGCCATCGGCGGCTTGTGGGCGGTTGGCGTGCTGGTCGAGATTGGCGTCTTCCTGGTCATCCGCGGCTGGTTGCAGCGGTATCCCGCCGAGGCGCTGATGGGCCTGTGCTTCATGGTGGGCGCGCTGCGCTGGAGCCTTACCGCCGCCTTTCCCGAGTCGCCAGCGATGATGGTGCTGGCGCAGTGCGGGCATGCTTTCACCTTCGCCGTGTTTCATTCTGCCGGCATGCAATTGGTCGCGCAGTACTTTCCCGGCCGTCTCGCCGGCCACGGTCAAGGTGTGTTGTACGGCTTCAGCTCGGGCTTCGGCGGCGTGGTCGGAGCCCTGGCGGCGGGCGCTGCCTGGCATCACGGCGGCGGCGTGGCCAGCTTTGCCATGGCCGCCCTGATTTCCCTGCTGGGCGCCGTCTTGCTGCTTGTCCGGCTGCGTGTCCGGACTTGAACAGCAAGCACGAGCCAGCCCTACGCGGTATCGCAAAAGCCATTCCAAACAATGCCTTGCGCGATCCTGGTTGCTGGCACGACTAGTGCTAACAGCTGAGCCAGACCCATCCGATTCCGCACCAGGAGTGTTCATGTCCAAGCACCGCCAGCTGGGTTTCGCCGTCGCCCTTGCCGCCATGGGCATCGTCAGCCTCACCGCCGTCTGGGGCTGGGTGTTTCCGCGGATCAGCGGCAACGCCTCCCCGGACGGCATTGAAGCCGCTTACAGCGCGCTGGAATCGCTGTTCGCCGGACTGACCCTGCTCGGCCTTTTGTCGACGATCTGGATGCAGCGTGCCGAACTGCGCCTGCAGCGCGAGGAACTGGCGCAGACGCGCCTGGAGCTGCGCCGCCAGGCGGAAGCGCAGGAGAAGAGCGAGCGCGCCCTGAATGCCCAGGCCGCCGCGCTGCATGAGGAAGCGGAGCGCCAGAGTCGCGCCTATCTGCGCATCTCACTGGTGCCCTCGGGCAACAGCAGCTGGACGCTGGAGATCGCCAATGTCGGGCGTACCGCAGCCGAGGATGTGCAACTGCATGTGGATCGCCAGGTCTGGCTGTGGGCCAGCGAGGACGAGCTCAAGCTCTTGTCGGAACTGCCGCTGTTCGCCAAGGGCGGCTTCAGCATCCCGGCCGGATTCACGCTGTCCTACGCGCTGCAGGACAGCCGCGTACTCTCGCACGTCTTCGAACGCCGCATCGAACAGCCGAACCAGTTCTCGATCCAGGCGCAGTACCGCACCACCAGCGGACGCAGCGTGGACGAGACCTCGCGCTTCAGTCTGGAATTGCTGCAGGAAACCGCCTCGGGCGATCGCGACTTCTGGACGCGGCAGTTGGTGCAAGCGGTGCGCGATCTGCGCCCGCGTGATCCGGCCTCGCGCTGAGCCGCTCAGCGCGCCTCAGGCCAGGGCCACCTGCAGTGCGCGCGCCAGATCGTCGAACTGATAGGGCTTGGCCAGCAGACCGGCATAGCCGCGCTTGGCATAGGACTCTTCCAGCTCGCGGTCGAAAAAGCCGGTGGCGATGATCACCGGCAGCCGCGGTTCGACGCTCTTCAACTGCTTGAAAGTCTCCTCGCCGCTCATGCCGGGCATGATCATGTCGAGGATGCACAGGCGCAGCGTATTGCCTTGGGCGCGCGCCAGCTCCAGCGCTTCATGGCCGCTGGAGGCGGTCAGCACATCGAAACCCAGACGCCGCAGCATCTTCTCCGCCACCGTCAACACCGGCTGCTGATCGTCGACCAGCAAGACCCGTCCGGTGCCGCGGAAGCTCGGCACATTGCTCACCACCTTGGGCAAGGCGCTGGCGGGTGAGTTGGACAAGGGCAGCAACACCGTCATCTGCGTGCCCTGGCCGGGGGCGCTGCGCAGCTTGATCACGCCGCCATGCGCGCGCACGATGCCCGACACCGCCGACAAACCCAGACCGCGGCCCATGGTCTTGGTGGTAAAAAAGGGCTCGAAGACCCGCTTGCGCGTCTCCTCGTCCATGCCGGTGCCTTGATCGCGGACTTCCAGGCAGGCGTAAGTGCCGGCGATGGCCTCGCCCACCGGATGCGTGTCATTGAGTTCGGCCTGGCCGAAGAACTTGCTGTAGGTGCGCACCGAGATCGGCTTGCGTTGCCCCTCGCAGGCTTCCACCGCGTTGAGCACCAGATTGAGCAGCACCTGGCGCATCTGGCCCAGGTCCCCGTCCACCACCACCGCTTGCGCGGCCAGCGCGAATTCGATCGGCGCACGCTTGGCATTGGTCATGCCCAGCAAGGACTCCGAGGACTTGATCAGCTCGTTGAGGTCGATGGGCGAAACCACGTAGCGACCGCGTCCGGCGTAGGCCAGCAACTGATCGCAGAGTTCGCGCGCATGGTGGGCGGTCTTGATGATGTCGCCCATCGAGTCATGCGCCGGATGGCCTTCGGGCAGATCCAGCCGCGCCAGCTCCGCGCTGCCGCTGACGGCCATCAGCAGGTTGTTGAAATCGTGCGCGATCCCGCCGGCCAGCGCGCCCAGACTCTCGGTCTTCTGCATGTGTAGCAGCTGGCGTTCGAGCTTGACTCGCTTCTCGTCCATCTCGCGGCGCTCGGTGATGTCCGAGATCATTCCGGACAGGCGCAGCGGACGCCGTTGCTCGTCACGCTCGACGATGCGGCCACGCAAGTGCAGCCAGCGCTGCCGCGAGTCATAACCGGCCTGGATGCGGAATTCCTCGTTGATCTGGCCGGTGTCGCCCTTGAGCACGCTGTCCACTGCCGCCAGCAGGCCGCCGATGTCCTCGGGGTGCACGACCAGGCGCAGCAACTCATGCAGTGACAGCTCCACCAGCGTGGGCCGCTTGAGCAACACCGCGGCGACCGCATTCAGACGCACCGATGCCGGGAAGATCTGCCAGCTCCACAGCCCATCGTTGCCGCCGGCCAGCGCCATCTCCAGCGTGTTGAGCTCCTCACGCATGGCCTCGACCTGCTTGCGCTCGGCCAGCAGCGCCTTGCGCACCTCATCCAGCTCGCGCTGCTTGGCCAGGAAGCGCGGCTTGACGGTCTGCTCCAGGTAATCCTGGAAGCGCTGCCGCGCGGCGGCCAGTTCGGCCACCGACACCAGTTTCGATTTCGAATCCTTGTGCATGTCGCCCTCTTGCTGGCCCTTGCGCCATGCCCGATCGCGATCAGTGCCGCCAATCCACACGCCTCCGATTGCGTGAGACCGGAGCTTGTTGCTATTGATCGCGCCCATGGACCGAGATGCACGTTACCAAATCGAAATCCGGGTCGCCACGCGCTTTCTGGAAGAACAATCGCAGCCTGCCGAGCAGCGCTACGTGTTCTCCTACACCATCACCATCCGCAATGCGGGGACGGTGGGGGCGCGTCTGCTGTCACGGCATTGGATCATCACCGACGCCAACGGCCGCGTGGAGGAAGTGCGCGGCGAGGGCGTGGTGGGCGAACAGCCATGGATGCGCCCGGGCGAAAGCTACGAGTACACCAGCGGTGCAGTTCTGGAGACGGGCGTCGGCACCATGCGTGGCAGTTATCACCTGCTGGCCGACGATGGCACCCGTTTCGACGCGCTGATCCAGCCTTTTGCGCTGTCGATCCCGCGCACGCTGCACTGAGGGCGCGTGAATTGAGCATCTATGCGATTGGCGATGTACAAGGCTGCTACGACACCCTGCGGGCCCTGCTCGACAAGCTGGCTTTCGATCCGGCGCGCGACAGTCTGTGGTTCACCGGCGATCTGGTGAACCGCGGCGGGCAGTCGCTGGAGACGCTGCGCTTCATCAAGGGTCTGGGCGAGCGTGCCGTGGTGGTGCTGGGCAATCATGACCTGCACTTGCTGGCCGAGCAGTTCAAGCCGCTGGAGCGGCGCCAGAAGAATCAAGACCTGCGCCGCGTGCTCGAGGCCGAGGACGGCAAGGAACTGCTCGACTGGCTGCTGCGCCGCCCGCTCTTGCATCACGATCCGCAACTCAACTTCGTGATGGTGCATGCCGGTCTGGCGCCGCAATGGAATCTGGAGCGCGCCAAGGTCGAGGCTTTGCGCGTGCACGATGAATTGACCCGCCGCGACCCACGCGAAGTGCTGCTGCGCATGTATGGCGATCGACCGCGTGGCTGGGGACGCCGGCTGCGCGGCCAGGAACGCACCCGCGCCACCATCAATGCCCTGACCCGCATGCGCTTTTGCAATGCCAAGGGCGAGATCAGCTTCGAGGCCAAGGGCGCACCGGGCACACAGCCGGTGGGCTACTACCCGTGGTTCGAGGTCCCCGGCGCCCGCGAGCGGCCATTTCGTGTGGTCTGCGGCCATTGGTCGGCCCTGGGGCGCTTCGAGGGCCTGGGCGTCTATGGCGTGGACACCGGTTGTGTCTGGGGCGGCCGCCTCACTGCTCTCAAGCTGGACGACGAAGATCCCTGCTTCATCAGCCAGCGCTCCATCCAGCCGCGCGCCGAAGGCAACGAAGGCGACAGCGAGGATGGCATGCGCGATCGCGACTGAAAGCGCTCCATTGAACCGGCGGGAATTGGTGATCAGATCAAGCTTGACGCCAAGGGGCGCAAAGCAAGCGAAGGACGCAAATACTGCTTGGCAGGGCCCATGGCGAAGTGCCTCTGTGGTCTGGAACCGTTTGGCTGAGCGTGTCGCCTTGGTGCCCTTGCAGCTTGTGTGCACGCGCCCGGAGTCGGCCGAGCCGCTCAGGAATGTCGTTGGAAATCGCCTTTGCGTCCTTCGCTTCCTTTGCGCCCCTTGGCTTCAACTAGCGTGTCAGCTTCAGTTCGCGCCGATTCCATAGCGGCGGCGCGGATTGAGCCTTGAGCGGGGTCCGCTCAGCCTCGCCAGACCGCAGGGGCACATCGCATCGGCCTGGCCGAGCCGCCTTTGCTTCCATTGCGTCAACCATCGGCTGCCGATTCAATCGGCCTGACCGGCGTCGCGCGCCGCCAGCAGCAGCGCCCGCACAGACTTGTACTCCTCGATGCGCGCGTGGTCCTTGGCGCTGGGCGCGGCGATCCGGCTGAGGTCCATGTTCTCCGCGTTGTCCGCCAGCTTGACTGCCAGCGCCAGCGGGTGGCGCGCCGCACGTGCCGCCGCCTCCAGCCGGGATTCACCGGGCCGCTTGGTCAGTGCCTCGAGCGCTGCCAGAACTGGCGGCGCAAAGCCCTCTGCTTCGAGCTCGGCCAGACCGACGCTGGTGTCTTCGATGACATCATGCAGCACGGCAGCGATGCGCTCGGCCTCGCCAGAGAGCGCCAGCATCACCCGCAGCGGGTGCAGGATGTAGGGCTGCCCGGCCTTGTCGACCTGGCCTGCATGGGCGGTGGCGGCGATGGCGATGGCGCGCTCCAATGTCGACATCGGGCACTCCTACTAGCTCCGAGAGTTTGACCATACGCCACACGCGCTGACCCGCATCAGAGCCGGGCGTTGGCCGCCTCCCAGCGACGGCCGTCAAAGCTGCTGATGCGTACGGGGATCTGCGGCCAGTCTTCCAGGCAACGCAGATTCACGCTGTAGCAGTCGGGATGCGAACGCGGCTGATAGAAGCTCTTGATCCCACAATGGCGGCAGAAGAGGTGGCAAGCCTGCCTGCTGCCGAAGCGGTACTCGCTCAGCACGGTCGGGTCGCTGAGCAGACGGAAGTCCGCATGCGGCACGGTGACATGCAGATAGCCGCTTGCGGCACAGATGGAGCAGTTGCAATCGAGCACGTCCAGGCTGGGCGGGCCCAGGAACTCGAAGCTCACCGCGCCACAATGACAGGCGCCGCGATAGCGCTGAGCACCGCGATTGACCGCACGCGTTGACATGGCAGTCTCTCCTGCGCTTGATGAAACGCCGGGGTAATGGACGCGGCGAAGATGGTCCTTGATCGGCAGCCGCAAGCCCATCGAATCGGCGCGAGTGAAGATGACACGATCGTTGACGCCACGGCTCGGCTGACCCTGGGCGCTTGCACATCACCGGCGTGGGCACCAAGCCGACCACGCCCAGCCAAAGCGTTCCAGACCACAGTGGCACTTCGCGATTGGCCCTGCCAGGCAGTCTTGGCGTCCTTTGCGTCCTTTGCCAGCTTTGCGTCCTTTTGCGTCAAGCTTGATCTGATGTCAATTCCCGCCGGTTCGATGGTGGTCGATTGGGACCTGCGCCACGCGCGCGCCCCTCGGCTATCGTCACCCGACTCATCCTGAGCCGGCACCCATGGCAGCCCAGCGTCCCCGCCCCATTTTCTACGTCTCCGACGGCACCGGCATCACCGCCGAGACCATCGGCCACTCGGTGCTCACGCAGTTCGTCGGCATCCACTTCGAAGCGCGACGACTGCCCTTTGTCGACAACGAAGAGAAGGCGCGCGCCGCCGTGGTGGAGATCCGTCAGGCGGGTGAACGCCGCGACACACGTCCGATCGTCATCAACACCGTGGTCGATGGCGGCCTCACCCGCATCCTCGCCGAAAGCGGTGCGCTGATGCTGGATGTGTTCGCGCCCTTCATCGGCCCGCTGGAACAGGAACTCGGCGTTCCGCGGGTCGCCCGGGTGGGCAAGGCGCATGGCATGCCGGATGCGGGCGAGTACGAGGCGCGCATGAACGCCACCAACTACGCGCTGACGCACGACGATGGCTTGCAGGCCAATTTCAGCGATGCCGAGGTGGTGTTGATGGGCGTCTCGCGTTCCGGCAAGACCCCGACCTGCCTTTACATGGCGCTGCACTACGGCGTGCGCGCGGCGAACTATCCGCTGCTCCCCGAGGACCTGGAGCTGGGTGAGCTGCCGAGCAAGCTCAAGTCGCACCGCGCGCGCATTTACGGCCTCACCATCGACCCCAAGCGCCTGGCCCAGATCCGCGAGCAGCGCCGCCCTGCCTCGCGCTATTCCTCACTGGAGCAATGCCGCTGGGAAGTCGAGGAAGCCGAACGCCTGTTCCGCCGCGAGAGCATTCCGGTGCTGCATTCCACCACCATGAGCATCGAAGAGATCGCCAGCAAGGTGATGCAGGCCCTGGGCCTCAACAAGCAGCACTACTGACCGAAACGCGACAAGCTCGCGGACCCGCCGCAGCGACGCTAGTGTGGTGTTCCGTAATTAAGTTGAACTAAATTTCCGATGGATTTTGGCC
>ERZ1066138.749-NODE-749-length-10647-cov-8.459120_pt1 | contig 10647 bp, 10 predicted proteins | sample MGYA00382785_ERZ1066138 | MGnify/ENA primary metagenome ERZ1066138 (study PRJEB33369, sample SAMEA5778368) | biofilm metagenome | biome: Industrial cooling water; feature: Water cooling tower basin; material: Biofilm | place: United Arab Emirates | collected...
GCGACTCAGTTGCGTCCGGCTCTCCATGCGGGGCAGCCGATCGTGTTGTGTGCGAAGGGGATCGAGCAGACGACCGGCCGGTTGCTTGGCGATGTTCTGTCGGAGGTTTTGCCGGAGCAGACGTTGGCCGTTCTGTCGGGTCCGAGTTTTGCCGCCGACGTGGCGCGCGGACTGCCTGCGGCGCTGACCATCGCTTGCCAGCGGGAGGAGGTGGGACGGGAGCTTGCCGAGCGGATGGGCTACCGGCAGTTCCGGCTCTACTGGTCCAGCGATACGGTCGGCGTGGAGATTGGCGGGGCGCTGAAAAACGTGCTGGCGATCGCGGCGGGTATCGTCGATGCCAAGGGCCTCGGGGCGAGTGCGCACGCGGGACTTGTGACGCGGGGATTTGCAGAGATGCGGCGTCTCGGAGAGGCTTTGGGTGCGCGGCCGGAAACGATGATGGGGTTGTCGGGATTGGGTGATCTCATACTCACGTGCGGGTCGCCGCAATCACGCAACATGAGCCTTGGGCGGGCGCTCGGGCAGGGAAAGTCGCTCGCCGAAGTGCTCGGGTCGCGCGTCGCGGTGACGGAGGGGGTTTATACGGCGGCGGCCGCGGTGCGGCTGGCGGGGGAGAAGGGCATCGAGATGCCGATTACGGAAGCGGTGCATGCGATCATCGAAGGGCGCATGACCGTCGATGACGCGATTGCGGGGCTGATGCAGAGGCCGTTCAAGGCCGAGGATTGAGCGAGAAACGAGGCGCGAGATGAAGCGAACAATGGTTGCGTTGGCGGCGTTGACGGCCCTCGGGTTTGCACCATTTGCGACCGCGCAGACCGACATGGACACGAAGCCCGAGATGATCGTTCCCGGCAGTGAAGAGCCGCCGGGATACGAGGATTTCAAGGAGGCCGGACCCGACGCAAAAGAGATCGAAGAGGCGGATGAACGCCGCTATGATCGCAACGTCGTTTCGCCCGGCATGCGCGATGAGCATGAACTGGACCGCGAAATGGGAATGGATTGACCGGGTTCTGACGAAGACTGCGGGAACGCCGCCGGGTCTCATGCGTTTTTCACGCAGGATAAATCCCCGAAGGAGAACAAAATGAAGCGGATGATTTTTGCCGCGGCCGTACTTTCGGCGTTGACCGTTTCCGTGCCGGCATCAGCCGACAGCATCAGCGACGTGGAAGGCGCGCGGGCGCACGAACGGCAGGGCAGTTATCTGACCCGGCAGGAGCGCGAGAAGCTGCGCCGCTATGGCGGCAACGACGACGGATATTACAGCGGACGCGGCTACGGATACCGGAGTGGACCGCCGGTCGGCGTGTACGTCGGGCCGGGCTATGGGTACAACAGCTACGGATATTCGAGCCCGGGCTACTATGGTCCGTACGGATATTAAGAATTGCGTTTTGCACAAACGACGGCGCGCTGCGGGAAACCGCGGCGCGTTTTTTCGTATTCCCGATCGGAGAAACTGGTGCCGCCTGCGTGACTCGAACACGCGACCCCGTCATTACGAATGACGTGCTCTACCGGCTGAGCTAAGGCGGCAAATCCGGGCCGGCGGGGGCCGGCGCGGACAGGTGGCAGGGCATAGCCGCTGCGGCCTGGGATTGCAAGCGCCGGACACGGGCAGCAGGCCAAACGGCGGGGGCCGGGTCCGCTAACCCTGTTGATCGCGCCGTGGGCAGTGACGTTGCGCTGCCTGCCGGCTTTTGCGTCGGGGGGCCGTCGTAAGGTCCGCGCTGTCGCGCGCTCTTTTCCCCGCGCGGCGAACCGGATACATAGAGCCTCGAAAATTCCTGCAATCGGTTGGATTTTGCGACGATGGTTGCCGTACTCCCAACGCGCGCCACAAGCCCTGCTTCATGCGACGCCGCGCCGGTCGCCAAGCCGACGCTGGCGGGGATGACGCGCGCGCGGCTTGGCGAAGCGCTGAAGGCGGCGGGCGTTCCGGACAAGCAATTGCGGATGCGCGTCAACCAGCTGTGGAAGTGGATCTATATTTCGGGCGTGGCCACGTTCGATGCGATGACGGACGTGTCGAAGGATCTCAGGACGCGGCTGTCGGAATTGTACACGCTTCAGCGGCCGGAAATCATCGCGGAGCAGGTGTCGATCGACGGGACGCGGAAGTGGCTCCTGCGGCTGGCGAAGCGCGGGCACGAGGCGAAGGCGCCGGAGGTCGAGTGCGTTTACATTCCCGAAGAGGATCGCGGGACGCTGTGCATCTCGTCCCAGGTGGGATGTACGCTGACGTGCACGTTCTGCCATACGGGCACGCAGAAGCTGGTGCGCAATCTGGAGGTGGAGGAGATCGTCGGGCAGATCCTGCTGGCGAAGGACCGGATCGGCGATTGGCCGGGGGCAGCGCTGCCGGACGACGGCGCGATGTTGCCGGTGGGCGAGCGCAAGATCACCAATATCGTCCTGATGGGCATGGGTGAGCCGCTCTACAATTTCGAGAATGTGCGCGATGCGATGGATGTCGCGTCGGACGGCGAAGGGTTGTCGATGTCGAAGCGGCGGATCACGCTGTCGACGTCGGGCGTGGTGCCGGAGATCGGGCGGTGGGGCGAGGAGGCGGGTACGATGCTCGCGATTTCGCTGCATGCGGTGCGCGATGCGTTGCGCGACGAGCTGGTGCCGATCAACAAGAAGTATCCGATTGCGGAGTTGCTGGAGGCGTGCCGGAATTATCCCGGTGTGTCGAACCCGCGGCGCATTACGTTCGAATATGTCATGCTGAAGGGCGTGAACGACAGTTTGGCGGAGGCGCGGGAGTTGGTGCGGTTGCTGGCCGGGATCCCGGCGAAGATCAATCTCATTCCATTCAATCCGTGGCCCGGCACCACATACGAGTGTTCCGACTGGGCGCAGATCGAGAAATTCGCGGAGGTCGTCAACAAGGCCGGTTATGCAAGCCCGGTCCGGACGCCGCGCGGACGGGATATTCTGGCTGCGTGCGGACAGTTGAAATCGGAGAGCCAGCGGCTGCGCGCAAGCGAGCGAGCTGCGGCGGTGACGGCGGATGCGCCGGACGGCGGGGCTTCCGGTCCATGATCCTGCGCACGCTGGGGCGGCTCATTCTCGTGCCGGTCGCGTTCGTCATCGCGGCCGGTGTCGCGGCTTTCGTCGCCATCATGCTGGGGCTGGAAAAAATCACGGCGGCGATGGCCGGGCGGGAAGGCGACGTGGAAACCGTCGAAGCGTATTGGGAGATCGCGATGCAGGGCGGGCTGCTTTTGGCCGGGCTCACGATCATTCCGGCGCTCCTGCTCGTGATCGTGGGCGAAGTCGCGCGGATTCGATCGTGGCTTTACTACATGATCGGCGGCGGACTGGCTCTGGGCGTCCTGCCGATCGCTTCGATGGCCGGGTCGCCGGACCTCGCATCGATGCCGCCGGCCGCGCTGTGGCAGGTGCTGGCGACGGCGGGCTTCGCGGGCGGACTGACCTACTGGCTGCTGGCCGGCCGGACGGCTTAGACCGCAAAGCCGTTGTCCTTGATATGTTTGGCGATTGAAGCCCCGCCTCCAGGTGGGCTATCGATGGCGCACCGGGGATTGAGGACCGATCGTTCATGCTGTGGCCGGCACTTCGTATTGTGGCGGGCTTTGCTGCGGCCTCTCTGGCGGCCGGTGCCACGCAAGTGCTGTTCGTCATCGACGCATCGCAGATTTTTGCGTCGGCGGAAGGGGCGGCGGCGGTCGGCCTCTTGATCATGATGGCGGCAACGCAAACCGCGACGTTCGCGCTGCCGTTTGCCCTTATCGCGTTGGTCTTGAGCGAAGTCTTTGCGCTCAAAGGGTGGCTGACCTACGTGTCCTGGGGCGTCCTGATTGCGCTGTCGGGATTTGCCACCGTCATGGCCGCAGACGGTGAACGCCTGAGCTTCGGGAATGCCTATGCGCTCGGCGCCTTCCTATTTTCAGGCGCCATTGCCGGATGGGTCTATTGGGCGGTGGCTGGCCGGATCAGCCTTTCGACGGCGCCGGAACCCACCAAGCCCGCCTAACCCGCTGACATTCATACTATCTTTCATCTCCTCCCGATTGCCAATTGCCGCCGAACCCGTTGCGGCGTAGATTGTGCGCTGCACAATAGAGCCTGTTTGCAGGCGCGAAAGGTTTTCCATGCTGACACCCGACAAGCAGACCGAAATCGCCAAGCGCAGCATGGACGCCGCATTCGGCTACACGCAGGCGGCGATCAACGCGGCATTCGAGATCAACGCCCGGGCTCTCGCCGTCTGGAGCCAGGTGGCGCAAACCGCGCTGCCGAAGGCGGTCCCGGAGGCCGGGAATTGGGAATGGTCCGGTGCCCCCAAGCGTCCACATTCGACGCTGCTCACCGCCGAACAACAGCACCGCCGGCCGAGGACGCCGTTCGCCGCGTGGTCCGAACTCATGCAGGCCAGCGGCCGGGTTTGGTTCAAGGGTGCGCCATCGCCGTTCGCCTGGTGGGCCTGGACACCCCAATCGGCGGTCCCGGCAACGTGGCCCTGGGCCTACGGCATGATCTCGTCGGGCGTGCCCGACAGCGTTGCATGGCCCATGGCGGAGGCGAACGTGGCGCTCATCGATGCTGCGACGAAGACGGCCGAAGCCGCGAGGCCGGTGTTTCCCACCTACCAGTCGGCGAACGGATTTGCCGGCCACGTCTGGATCGGTTCAACAGCGGCGAAGTCCGTCATGGCAACCTTGCCAGCGGCGGCTTTCATGTGGCCGTGGCTTGAAAAGGCAGCCTGACGGCGCTCAATCGGCGATTACCAGACCGGGAATACTCAACGGCTGATCCGGTTCGGACGATTCTTCCGACGCCAGTTTTTCCGGTTGCGGCGGAGGAGCCGCGCTTGCGGCAGGTGTGGCTGGCGGCGGTGTGACCGCCGGCGCCGCTTCGGTCCGGGGCTGTTCGACAGGAGCCGCTGCCTTCGGTGTTTCAGCCGGCAGGAACGGCACCGGCGCGCGGGGCAGCATGGTGGGCGTCTCAGGCTTGGGCGGCTCGGCGGGCGCAGCGATCGCGGCAGGCGCTTCGGCAGCGGGTGGCGCATCGCCCGTTTTCTGCGGAGCCTCGGTCGCGGCCGGAGCCGGGATGGCGGCTGTTTCGGCCTTCGGGTCGGGGGTTGAGGCAGGGGCGCCTTCGGAAGCTGCTTGCGCCTTAGGCGCCGGCGACTCACCCGTCGTCGTCAAGGCCGTGGCCGGCTTTTCGGGCTTCGGCTTGGGTTTCGCGGCGACCGGTTTCGGCTTCTTTTCCTTTTCCGTCGCGAAAACTTTCCGCTCGGCGCAGCGGGCCGGGGTGACCTGACCGTCCGCAGCCGGCATCGCCGCGACCCAGGCGCATGATTTCTGTGCCCGGCAGCCATCTTCCGGCTGTCCTTCGCACGACTGTTGAGCGTTCGCGGTCTTTTTTGCATCCGGCTTGGCAGCGGCCTTCGGGTCGGCTTTGGCCGCCGGTTTGGCAGAGCCAGCGGGCGTGGTCGTCGCGAGCCAAGGCAGATCTTCGGATGGGCCGGCGGCAGCCGTCGCAGGCGATGTTCCAGCGGGGGCAGCGGCCGTGGCCGGCGCGGCGGGCTGAGCGGGTGGCGCCACCTTGGCCGGCGGGGCATCATTCGCGCCACTCCACGGCATTTGCGCCGTCGCGGCACCTGAAAATCCCATCAAAGCGGCGGACACGACGACGTAAAGCACTGCCTTCCTGCCTGCTTCCGAAGCCGGATTGCCGTGTGCGTTGCGCATGTCCCACTCCCGTTCTTCGAGGTGCTTTTGTTGCCGACACACATAACCCAAACCCCGGGGCATCAATCGGGCAAAGTGACTTTTTCCTCAGCACTTCGGTCCATCGGGCTGCAATAGCTGGTGAGGATTGCAACGGCGACACAGTATTTTGCGGCGCACAATGCGGCCTCGCCCTGACGCCGCATGTGCTTGATGTGTCATCCGTGCCGCCTATAGTGCGCGCGCTTTCGCACTCCCACCTCACCCTTCCACCGACAGGACAAGACGATGGCCGCAGCGGCAGGCAATTCAGGCAAGGCATCCGGCGTGAAGAAGGTCGTGCTCGCCTACTCGGGCGGTCTAGATACGTCGATCATCCTGAAATGGCTGCAGGAAACCTATGGTTGCGAGGTTATCACCTTTACTGCCGATCTGGGCCAAGGCGAGGAACTGGAGCCGGCGCGCAAAAAGGCGCTGATGCTCGGGATCAAGCCGGAAAACATCTTCGTCGAAGACCTGCGTGAAGAGTTCGTCCGCGACTACGTCTTTCCGATGTTCCGGGCGAACGCGCTCTATGAGGGCGTCTATCTTCTCGGCACGTCGATCGCGCGGCCGCTGATTGCGAAAAAGCAAATCGAAATTGCCCGCAAGATGGGCGCGGATGCCGTGTGCCACGGTGCGACAGGCAAGGGTAACGATCAGGTTCGTTTCGAACTTGGCTATTACGCGCTGGAGCCGGGCATCAAGATCATCGCGCCGTGGCGGGAGTGGACGTTCAAGGGCCGCGACGAGTTGCTCGAATTCGCGCGCACGCATCAAATACCCGTCGCCAAAGACAAGGAAGGCGAGGCCCCATTCTCCGTCGATGCGAACCTCTTGCACTCGTCGTCCGAGGGCAAGGTTTTGGAAGACCCCAACACCCAACCGCCCGAGATTGTCTATCAGCGGACGATTTCTCCGGTCGATGCGCCCGACAAGGTGACGACCATCCGCATCGGTTTCCAGAAGGGCGATGCCGTGTCGATCGACGGCCAAGCTTTGTCGCCCGCGACGCTTTTGAAGGCGCTCAACGACCTGGGGCGCGACAATGGCATCGGGCGTATCGATCTGGTCGAGAACCGGTTCGTCGGCATGAAGTCGCGCGGTGTGTACGAGACGCCCGGCGGGACGATCCTCCTGGCGGCGCACCGTGCGATCGAGAGCCTGACGCTCGATCGCGGGGCCGCGCATCTCAAGGACGAACTCATGCCGCGTTATGCGGAGCTTATTTACAACGGCTTCTGGTTCTCGCCGGAGCGGGAGATGTTGCAGGCGGCCATCGACAAAAGCCAGGAGCATGTCGAGGGCGACGTCACGCTCGATCTCTATAAGGGCAACGTGATCGTGACGGGCCGGCGAAGCGACAAGTCGCTTTATTCGCCGACACTGGTGACTTTCGAAGACGACAAGGGCGCCTACGACCAGAAGGACGCGCAAGGCTTCATCAAGCTCAATGCGCTGCGCCTGCGGACGCTAGGGAAGCGGAACAAGGGGTGAGCGGGTGAGGGCTGTAGCTTCGTGGTCACACGGGGTGGATTGCAGACTGCGCGGTCATTGAAAAGTAAACCGTCGTCAACCATCCCGGGCTACACATGATGCAGGCTGGGACGCGCGAGCGCCCGGTTCCCCGCGCAGCCGCATAGCAGGTTCATTCGCAGATGTTTTTTCCGACTTCGCGTTTCCTTCTCGCTGTCAGTTTTGCTTCCCTGGCCGCGCAGCCGGCGGCTGCCACCGGTCTCTTCGGCAGCGGGCCGATGGAGTTGCAGGCGGGCGGCATGGTGATCGTGACGCCGAAGTACGAGGGCTCGAAAGATTATGAAGTGATCGGCGTGCCGCTGGTGGCACCGGCGGGTTCGAGCGAGTTCGGGTTCATCCAGTTCCGTGGACCGGAGGACATCCGTCTGCGGGTCATCAACTGGAACGGCTTCGAGGCAGGGCCGCTGACCGGCTGGCGCTTCGATCGCGACGAGGACGACGCCTCGCGGTTGGATGGGCTGGGCGACGTGGATGGTGGGCTCGTGGTGGGCGGCTATGCGGCCTACCGTTTCGGGTTCATCACGCCGTTTGCATCCTACAGCCATCAGGTGACGGGCGACGATACGGGCGGTCTGTTGCGGTTCGGTGCGGAAGCGCCTGTCGGAATCGCCGGTGGCGTCAAGATGACCGGCCAAGTCGGCGCGACCTGGGCCGACGACGATTATATGGATGCTTTTTTCTCCGATCCGCGGGTCGGATATGAAGCCGAAGCGGGCATCAAGGACGTTTACATCGGTCTTAATGCCGATGTTCCGCTTAGCGACCGCTGGAACCTGAAGCTCATCGGACAATATTCGCGGCTCGTCGGCGACGCCGCAGACAGCCCGATCGTCGAGAGCGAGAACCAGTTCTTCGGCGGACTGGGCTTGACGTACCGGTTCACGATCGACCGCTGAACCGGATCGGCCGAGCTATTTTATTTTCAGGCTGCGCGCAGCTTCGCCAGCCGGAAGCCGTACATTTACGTATGCGGTTTCTCGTTACTGAGGGGTCATATCCGCCGCTATCGGGGTTGAACTCAACCGCACGGACTCCCACGTCGCCACCTAGATAACGTTGCTGGGGAGCATTCGGCGGTGTGGGAACTATTCGGCACGCTTTTCTTAGGTATGCCTTTGTGGGTTTGGTTGGCGTTCATCGCGACCGTGATCACGATCCTCGTCATTGACCTGGGGGTTTTGCACGGCGAAGCGCACGAACCGACCTTGAAGGAGAGCACGATCCTCGCGGGCGCGTGCATGACGCTCGGCGTGTCGTTCTCGGCGGTCGTGTGGTGGCTCTATTACAATGGGTATGCGACGTCGCTCGACGCTGAGATTGCCAATGCGGCGAGCGATACGGCGCGGGCGTGGACCGCGTGGGAGCTGTATCTGACGGGGTGGGTGGTCGAGCAGACGCTGGCGTTCGACAACGTGTTCGTGATGGCGATGATCTTTTCCTATTTCGCCATTCCTCCCCAGTATCAGCATCGCGTGCTGTTCTACGGCATCCTCGGCGTGATCATTTTGCGCGCGATCATGATCGGCTTGGGGGCGGCCCTGGTCCATCAGTTCGATTGGATTTTGTATATCTTCGCGGCGTTCCTGGTGTTCACCGGGATCAAGATGTTCCTGATGGCGGATGCCAAACCGGATATCGCGAATAACCCCATTCTGAAATACATGCGCCGTCACATGCGCATCACCGACAAGATTCACGGACAGAGATTTTTCGTGCATGAGCCGGACCCGAAGACGGGCAAGGTCGTGCGGTGGGCGACGCCGCTGTTCGTGGCTTTGGTGCTGATCGAGTTCGCGGATCTGATCTTCGCGGTGGATTCGGTGCCGGCGATCTTCGCCATCACGCAGGATCCGTTCATCGTCTATACGTCGAATATCTTCGCGATTTTAGGGCTGCGTGCGCTGTACTTCGTGCTGGCGGCGATGGTGCACCGTTTCCACTATCTCAAATATGCGTTGTCGCTGGTGCTGATCTACGTCGGCGGCAAGGTGTTCGTGCAGCAGTTTATCGGCAAGATCGATCCGGCGATCAGCCTTGGCGTCACGGTTGCCATACTCGCCGGCGGCATTGTGCTGTCGCTGTGGAAGACGCGCAACGAGCCGGCGGAGACGAAGCCGGCGTTGGCGGAGTAGGCCCGGGTGTTGCGGGGTGAATTGGTTTACGCGGCTTGCCGGTCGCGGAGCGCTTCGCCGCGGTATGAGAGGGCTTCGGCGATGTGCAGCCTGCCGATGCCGTCGGAGGCATCGAGATCGGCCAGCGTGCGGGCGACGCGCAGGACGCGATGGAACCCACGGGCGGAGAGCTTCATGGTTTCTGCGGCCTGCCGCAGCAGCGCGAGGCCTTCCGCGTCGGGGGCTGCGATCTCGTCGAGAAGCTGGCCGTTGAGTTCGGCGTTGGTGCGCACGCCTTTAACGCCGCGCGCGGCTAGCCGGACGCGCTGGCGGTCGCGGGCGGCGGTGACGCGGGCGCGGACCTCGCGGCTGCCTTCGTGCGCGGGCGGCAAGACCAGATAGGCGGCGGTGACGGCGGGGACTTCGATGTGCAGATCGACGCGATCCATCATCGGGCCTGAGACGCGCGACTGATAATCGGCGGCACAGCGCGGGCCACGCCGGCAGGTCATGCCGGGTCCGCCACCGCATTTGCATGGGTTCATGGCGGCGACGAGCTGGATGCGGGCGGGGTAGAGAATGCGGTGATTGGCGCGTGCGACGATGATCTCGCCGGTTTCGAGCGGCTGGCGGAGCGCATCGAGGACGTTGGGCTGGTATTCGGGGAGTTCGTCGAGGAAGAGGACGCCCAGATGCGCGAGGCTGGCTTCACCGGGTTTGGGCCGCGTGCCGCCGCCGACGAGGGCTGCCATGCTGGCGGAGTGGTGGGGTGAGCGGAAGGGGCGGTCGAGGCACAGCTTGCCGCCCATGAGCTCGCCGGCCAGCGAATGCACCATCGAGACTTCAAGCATTTCTTCGGGGGTCAGTGGCGGCAGGATCGACGGCAGGCGCGCGGCAAGCATGGATTTGCCGGAGCCGGGCGGGCCGACCATCAGCAAATTGTGGCCACCGGCGGCGGCGACTTCGAGCGCGCGCTTGGCGCTTTCCTGGCCGCGTACGTCCTTCAGATCGGGGAGCAGCGTTTCGGAGCGTTCGAGGTTTGGTTTCGGGCGCGGCAGCGTTTGCAGACCCTTGAAGTGATTGACGAGCGAGAGAAGGTGGGGCGCCGCGAGCACGTCGACGTTATCGCCGGCCCAGGCCGCTTCGGGACCGCAGCTTTCGGGGCAGATCAGTCCTTTGCCGATAGCGTTCGCGCCGATGGCGGCGGGCAGCGCGCCGGGAACCGCACGGATGGAACCGTCGAGGGCCAG
>ERZ1066138.750-NODE-750-length-10631-cov-6.463880_pt1 | contig 10631 bp, 9 predicted proteins | sample MGYA00382785_ERZ1066138 | MGnify/ENA primary metagenome ERZ1066138 (study PRJEB33369, sample SAMEA5778368) | biofilm metagenome | biome: Industrial cooling water; feature: Water cooling tower basin; material: Biofilm | place: United Arab Emirates | collected...
GCCTACGCTGTACTGCTGGACCCGGCCCTCAAGACCTTGCCCGGCGCGCCTCTCTCCCGCGAGCCCTGATAGCCGCGATGGGGCGCCCGCTCAACACTCCTTCAGGGCTCCAGCCGCCGCACCCAGTCGAGGAGGTCGCCAAGCGTTTCGGCGTTAACGATCTGAAGCGACGAATCGGCGGCCCCTGCGGGCCCCACAGCCCCTTTGAACCCGAGCTTTCGGGCCTCATTGAGGCGGGCGTCGGCCTGCGTCACAGGCCTGACCGCGCCAGACAGGGCGACCTCTCCAAAAAATACGAAGTGCTTCGGAAGCGCCCGGTCAACGAGCGACGAAACAAGCGCCGCCGCCGCCGCAAGGTCGGCGGCTGGTTCGATGATTCGCAGGCCGCCGGCGACATTGAGGAAGACATCGTGCCGGCCGAAATCGAGCCCGCAGCGGGCGTCGAGAACCGCGAGCAGCATCGACAGCCGCGCGCTGTCCCAGCCGACGACGGCCCGGCGCGGCGCGGCGAAGGTCGTCGGCGAGACGAGCGCCTGAATTTCAACGAGCACCGGCCTTGTGCCTTCAACGCCCGCGAATACGGCGGCGCCAGGCGCCGGTTCGCCGGGTTCGGAGAGAAAAAGCTCGGACGGGTTGGCGACTTCGCGAAGCCCTGCGCCCGTCATCTCAAAGACGCCGATCTCATGTGCGGCGCCGAAGCGGTTCTTCACCGCGCGCAGCAATCGGAACGCGCGTCCCTGTTCGCTTTCGAAATAGAGGACCGCATCGACCATGTGCTCGACGACGCGCGGGCCCGCGATCTGGCCGTCCTTCGTGACGTGCCCGACGAGCAGCACGACGGAGCCCGAACCCTTCGCGTGACGGATGAGTTCCTGCGCGCAGGCCCTGACCTGCGTCACCGTGCCGGGCGCGGCGGGCAGTGTGTCCGACCACAGCGTCTGGATGGAATCGATTATGACGACATCCGGCCGTTCCGCTTTCAGCGTCGCGAGAATGTCGCGTAGCGCCGTCGCCGCCGCGAGGCCGACCGGCGCATCGCCAAGGCCGAGGCGCTGTGCGCGCAGGCGTATCTGCGCCGTCGCTTCTTCGCCGGAGATGTAGGCGACCTTAGCGCCGCCCTGCGCAAGGCCCGCGGCGATCTGCAGGAGCAGCGTCGATTTGCCGACGCCCGGATCGCCGCCGATGAGGAGCGCCGAGCCCGGCACGAGACCGCCGCCGCAGGCGCGATCGAACTCCGCATTGCCGGAGAGGAGCCGTGGCTCGAACTCTCCGCCGCCCTTCAGCGAGGCGAGCTCCAGCGCCTTACCCTTCGACGATTTTGCGCTCCCGGGCGGCCCGGCCTCGACTGCCTCCGCCGCGAGCGTGTTCCATTCCCCGCACGCATCGCAGCGCCCCTGCCATTTGCCGTAAACGGCCCCGCAGGACTGGCAGATGAAACTCTCAGACTGACGCGCCAAGGGCTGCTCCGGGTCGTTTGCGATGGGCCGTCGCCACTGTAGTCTCATTCGGCAAGGAGACTGCAATGGCCGAAGCCGCCCTCAACCGTTGGAACCCCTATGTGCAGGGCCTTTTCGCTCCTGCCGCCAAGGAAGTGACGGCGCGCGACCTGCCCGTCATCGGCGAGATTCCGCGCGACCTCAACGGCGCCTATTTCCGCAACGGGCCGAACCCGAAATCGCCGCCGCAAGGCATGCATCACTGGTTCGACGGCGAGGGGATGGTGCACGGCGTCTGGTTCGAGGACGGGCGCGCCCGCTACGCAAACCGTTATGTGCGCACCGCAGATTTCCTCGCCGAGGCGAAGGGCGCCGAAGCGATGCCCGGCATATTCGAGCGCTCGCGCGACGTTGCGGGGCGCCCGACGGTCTACAGGGACACCGCCAACACCGACATCGTCGTCCATAACGGGCGCCTGCTCGCGCTCTGGTACATTTCGGGACAGCCGGTCGCGCTCGATCTCGACACGCTGGAGACGGTCCGTACCGAGACCTTCGGCGGGAAACTGCCGAAAAACGTCTCCGCGCATTCGAAAGTCGATCCGGTGACCGGCGAGTTCGTATTCTTCGATTATGCGCTTTATGAGGCGAAAATGTCTTTCGGCACGGTGTCGGCGGAAGGGCGCCTGACGCAGTTTCAGGAGGTCGATCTCCCCGGGCCGCGCCTCCCGCACGATATGGGGCTTACGGTGAATTATGTCATTCTCCATGACCTCCCTGTGATTTTTTCCGACAGCGCCATCCGTAACCGGATGTGGCAGATCCATGTCGCGAACCAGCCGACGCGCTTCGGCGTCGCGCCAAGAAAAGGCGGCGACATCAAATGGTTCGAATTTCCGACCTGCTACATCTACCACGTCATCAACGCGTGGGAGGAAGGCGACGAGGTCGTCATGGCGGCCTGCAAGATGGTTCCTAACGGCTTTGCGCCTGATCCCGCCGCTTACGGCCCCTACGCGCCGATGGTGACGGTGCTGGCGCTGCGCGCGCAGCCGTTCGTCTGGCGCATGAACATGAAGACGGGGAAAGGGACCGAGACGCAGATTGACGACGCGCTCTCCGAGTTCCCGGTGGTCAATCTCGACTACACGGGGCGAAAGTCGCGTTGGAGCTATCATGTCGTGATGGACGACCACGTTTTGCAGCGCTACTCGGCGCTCAGAAAATACGATTTATCAAAAGGCCGCTACGAGCAGCACGATTTCGAGCGCGGCGTTTACGGCTCCGAGCCCGCCTTCGCGCCGCGCGATGGTTGGGCGGCTGAGGACGACGGCTACGTCGTCACCTTCACCACCGACAGCCGCGGCCGTTCGGAGGCGCGCGTTCTCGACGCCCGCAATTTCGCCGGACCGCCGATAGCACGCGTGCAGCTGCCGCATCGCGTGCCCGCGGGTTTTCACGGGACTTGGGCGAAGGGCTGCTGACGGACGCATGGCGGTCAATCCAAAACTGCGGCCCGGGCGTGACGCGCATGTCGACCGGCCAGCGCCGGCCATCGTGCTCGTGGAGCCGCAGCTCGGCGAGAATATCGGCGCTGTCGCCCGCGTGATGCTGAATTTCGGCCTCACCGATCTGCGCCTTGTCGCGCCGCGCGACGGCTGGCCGAACGAAAAGGCGATCGCCATGGCGTCGGGCGCCGCGCGCGTCGTCGAGGGCGCGAAGCTTTCAAGGGCGACGGCCGAAGCGCTCGCCGGGGCGCAGTTTGTCGCCGCCATGACCGCGCGCCCGCGCGAATCGCTGACGCCGGTTATGACGCCTGAAGAAGCCGCGCGCGAGATGCACGCGCGCACCCTGCGCGGCGAGGTTTGCGCGCTGATGTTGGGCGCCGAACGCGCCGGCCTGTCGAATGAAGATGTCGCGCGTGCGGACGCGATCGTCTCGATCCCTGTCAATCCGGCTTTTGCCTCTCTGAACCTTGCCCAAGCGGCGTGCGTTTTCGCCTATGAATGGGCGAAGGCGGCGGGCTGCGCGCCGCCGCCCTCCGACCTCGACACGGCGCCGCCTGCGACAAAAGCGCAGTTCGACGGCCTGATCGATCACCTGTTCGAGGAGCTTGATCGGCAGAAATATTTCTTTCCAGAAGAAAAGCGGCCGATCCAGCAGCGCAAAATCCGCGCGGCGCTGACCCGCGCCGGCCTGACCGAAGGGGAGGTGCGGACGCTGCGCGGCGTCATTAAGGCGCTGACCGACCGGCGCCCGAAGGACTGACGCGCGCCCGCGAACCGCATTAGGCTCAAAGCTTAGACAGGGGTCCCCTAGATGGTCAAACGCGCCGCCGTTCTTTTTTCCGCCTTTGCGGCGCTCGCGGCCTGCGCGAGCAGTCCGTCCTATGACACGATCATCCGTGGAGGGATCGTCTATGACGGAACCGGCGCGGCGGGCTTTGTCGCCGACGTCGCGATTGCGGGCGACCGCATCGCGAAAGTCGGCGATCTTTCCGGGACCAATGCCGCGAGGGAAGTCGATGCGCGCGGCAAGGCGGTCTCGCCGGGGTTCATTAATGTTCTCAGCTGGGCGACCGAAACGCTGATCGAAGACGGGCGCGCGGAGAGCGACCTTGTGCAGGGCGTGACGCTCGAAGTGTTCGGCGAGGGGTGGTCGATGGGTCCCCTCAACGACGCCATGAAGGCCGAGAGCGTCAAGCAGCAAGGCGACATCAAATACGACATCGCGTGGACGACGCTTGGCGAGTATCTCGATCATCTTGAATCGAAGGGCGTCTCGCCAAACGTCGCCTCCTATGTCGGCGCGACGACGGTGCGCATTCACGAGCTCGGCTATGCGGACCGCTCGCCGAGCGAGGCGGAACTTGCGCGCATGCAGGACCTCGTGCGTGCGGCGATGCGCGAAGGCGCGCTCGGCGTCGGCGCTTCGCTGATCTACGCGCCGGCGTTCTACGCCAAGACGGATGAGCTGATCGCGCTGACGAAGGCGGCGGCGGAATTCGGCGGGGGCTACATTGCGCATATGCGCTCGGAAGGCGACCGTTATCTCGAAGCGATCGACGAGACGATCGCCATCGCGCGCGCCGCCGACACGCACGCGCAGATCTATCACCTGAAACCGGCGGGCCGGGCGAACTGGGAGAAAAGCGCCGCCGGCCTTGCAAAGCTGGACGCGGCGAGGGGCGACGGCGTCGACATCACCGCTAATATCTACACCTATACGGCGGGCGCGACCGGCCTTTACGCGACCATGCCGCCCTGGGTGCAGGAAGGCGGGCACGACGCCTGGGTCGCGCGCCTCAAGGATCCGAAGATCCGCAAGCGTGTCATCAGGGAAATGCGGGCTCCCGCCGAGGGTTGGGAGAATCTGATGCAGCTTGCGGGCGGCGCGGGGAACGTTCTGCTCATCGGCTTCAAGAGCGAGGCGCTGAAACCCCTGACCGGCAAGACGCTGGCCGAAGTCGCGAAGGTGCGCGGCAAGAGCGCCGAAGACACCATCATCGACCTTATCATCGAGGACGACAGCCGCATCGACGCCGCCTTTTTCCTGATGTCGGAAGAAAACATCCGCCGCAACATCGCGTGGCCGCATCTGATGTTCGGCTCCGATGAAGGCGCCTATTCGCCGGAAGGAGTGTTTCTGAAGTCGAATGCGCACCCGCGCGCTTATGGGACGTTTGCGCGCCTGCTCGGCAAATATGTGCGCGACGAAAAGGTGATTCCGCTGGAAGAAGCGATCCGCCGGTTGACCAGCCTGTCGGCAGACAGCCTGCGGATCAAAGACCGCGGGCGGATCAGGGAAGGCTGGTACGCCGATATCGTGGTGTTCGATCCCGCGGCGATCGCCGACAAGGCGAGCTATGACAAGCCGCACCAGCTCAGCACGGGCGTCGAGCATGTCTTCGTCAACGGCGTTCCGACAGTGGCGGACGGCGCGCATACCGGCGCCAAGGCCGGCCGCGTCGTGCGGGGGCCGGGCTGGACGGGTGAGGCCGCGGAATGACTCTTGAAAAGCTGACCCGGGCCGAGGCGCTTTCCGCGCATCGCTTCCGCTATTTCGAATTCATGATGGCGGCGTCCTGCGTCGTCCTTGTCTGCTCGAACCTCATCGGCGCGGGCAAAGTCGCAGAGGTCGCAGGCGTCTCCTTCGGCGCAGGCGTTTTGTTCTTTCCTTTCTCCTACATCGCCGGCGACGTGCTGACCGAAGTCTATGGCTATGCGCGAGCGCGGCGCGTCTTCTGGGCGAGCGTCACTGCGGCGGCGTTTGCGGCCGGCATGGCGGCGTTCGTCACCTGGATACCGCCCGCGCCGGACTGGAACACCGATGTCGGCGGCATCACGCGGCAGGACGCCTTCGCGCTCAATTTCGCGCAGGCTCCGCGCATCGTCGCCGCCTCCTGCCTTGCGATCTGGGCGGGCGAGTTCGTCAACGCCTATGTGCTGGCGCGCATGAAGGTCGCGTCGGACGGGAAAAATCTCTGGTTGCGGATGATCGCCTCGACCGCGGCGGGACAGGGGATCGACAAGCTGATCTTTTATCCGGTCGCCTTCTGGGGCGTATGGAAACCGGAACTGATCCTGACCGTTGCGGCGACGAATTACGTGTTGCAGGTGGCGTGGGAAGCTTTGCTGGTGCCGGTCACATCGCGCATCGTAGCGATGATGAAGCGGGCGGAGGGCGTCGACGTCTTTGACAGGGAGACGGACTTCACGCCGTTCACCTTAAAACAGTGAGGGCACGATGGGGAAGGTGACGTTTGCGGCGATCCTGGCGATCTCGGCGGCCGCCTTAACAGTGAGCGGCTGCAGCGGTCCCTCCAAAGAGCCGCCGCCGACGGCTGGCGAGGAAGTGCGCATGATCGCCGACGCTTATATGGAAGCGCTGCTGCAACTTTCGCCCTTCTCGGTCGTCTATGCCGGGGCCGGCGACGTCATCGATGCCGACGACGCCGCGATGGAGGACAACTCCCCACGCGCGCTCGCGCGGTTTCGCGCGGCGGAAGACCGACTCGGCGCCGAACTGATGGAGATTGATCCGGCGGCGCTCCAAGCGCGCGCGGATTGGGTCGCCTACTGGACGCTGAAGGAGGCGTTCGCCGCGTCGCAGGGCCTGCGCATCTGTCAGACGCATCTCGCCAACGTCAATCATATGTCCGGCTGGCAGAACGCTTTCATGCAGGTCGCTGACAGCCAGCCCGTCGCAACGACGGTCGATCGGGCGAAGGCGCTGGCGCGCTGGCGACGGCTGCCCGCTTTTCTCGCGCAGGAGGAAGCGAACCTTCGCGCAGGTCTCGCCGCCGGTTACTCGTCGCCGAAGCGCGTCGTTGCGCGCGTCATCACGCAACTCGACCGGATCGTTGCAGCGGGACCCGACGCCTTGCCTTATCTTTCCTTTGCGACCCGCGTTGAGGGCGACGAAAAATTTTCGAACGCGATTGAAGCGCTCGCTGTGCAAGAAATCATGCCCGCGATCGTCGGCTATCGCAATTTCATCCGTGATGAATATCTGCCTGAGGCGCGCGACGACCTTTCCATCGCAGCGACGCCGAACGGCGCGGCCTGCTACGAAGCGCTCTTACGCAGCTATCACACCGCCGCGATCGGCGCGGAAAAGACCTTCACGCGCGGCGAGGAGACGGTGGAAGCGAACCGGCGCGCCGTCATTGAACGCGGCGCGGTCCTGACGGGGTCGGAAGACTTTGCGGAAATCCTGAGCCGCCTTAAGGCCGTGCGCGAGAATCGGTTCTCATCGGAACAGGAACTGGTCGACTGGACGCGAGCGCTCATCCCGGTGACGAAACAAAAGATCGCGCCGATGTTTGCGGCCCTGCCCGGGCAGGAGTTGGTGGTCGAGCCGTTCCCAGCGAACCTGAAGGGCACCGGCCAATCCTCCCGCTACGAACCAAAGCCGGCGGCGGAAGGCGCGGCGACCTACCGGATCGCAACCGACAACTGGGCCGAGCAGACGCGCGGCGAAGCCGAGATCGTCGCCGTGCATGAGGGCTGGCCCGGCCATCATCTGCAAATCGCAAGCGCGGCGTCGATCGAGGGGCTGCACCCGGTCACGCGCCTTCTCGGATCGACGGCCTTTATCGAGGGCTGGGCGCGCTATGCGGAGATGCTGGCGGAGGAGGCGGGGCTTTACGCAACCGGTTACGGCGCGGTGTCGCGGCGCGCATGGCCTGCGCGCGGCATGGTCGCCGATCCCGGCCTTCACGCCTACGGCTGGACCAACGACCAGGTGAAGGCGTTCGTTATTGAATCGGGCCGCTTCACCGAAGAGAGCGCCGAGATCATGCTCGACCGCGTCGCTGCGCTGCCCGGCCAGCTCACCGCTTATGACACCGGCGGCCTTGAGATCATGCGGCTGCGGGACGAAGCGCTGCGCCGACTGGGGCCCCGCTTCGATATTCAGGAGTTTCACGCGAAGGTTCTTGAAAACGGCGCCGTGCCGCTCGCCGCACTGACAGCGCATGTCGAGGCGTGGATTGCAGCGAAAGAAGCGCAGGTCCGATAGATGCCTCGGCCATGATCGTCTTTGTCATTCAGGCGGCGCTTTGCGCCGCGGCGCTGATGCTCGTCGCGCGCTGGTTCGCACATCTTCGGGCGACAGGCGACAAAGCGCGGACAACTGGGCCCGCGCTTATCGTCGGCGCCGTCGCGAATTTCTTCGACACGCTCGGCATCGGTTCTTTCGCGCCGACGACGGCGGCGGTGAAGTTTCTGAAGCTCGGCGCCGATGAGGATATTCCCGGCACGCTCAATGTCGGTCACGCGCTGCCGACGATTGCGCAGGCTCTCATCTTCATCGCTATCGTCAAAGTCAGCGTGGCGCTGCTCATCGCCTGCATCGCGAGCGCTGTCGCCGGCGCCCTCATCGGCGCGCGCGTCGTATCGCGCCTTCCCGTACGGGCGATCAGGGTCGGCATGGGGTTCGCTCTGCTCGCGGCGGCGGGGCTCTTCATCGCCCGCAATCTCGGCCTGACGCCGGGCGGCGGCGCGGCGCTGTCGCTTGAAGGGCCGTATTTTGCCGCCGCTGTCGCGCGCCATTTCTTGTTCGGCGCGCTGATGTCGCTCGGCGTCGGGCTCTATGCGCCCTCTCTGATTTCGCTGAGCCTTCTCGGCATGGACCCGCGCGGCGCGTTTCCCATCATGATGGGCGCCTGCGCCTTCCTGATGCCGGCGTCGAGCCTCCAGTTCATCGCGCGGGGCCGCTTCGATTCAAGGCTCGCGCTCGGCTTTGCAATCGGCGGGATACCGGCGGTTCTGCTGGCCGCGCTGGTGGTCAAGGAGATGCCGCTGGATGCGCTGCGATGGCTTGTCGCTGGCGTCGTCATTCTCGCCGCCCTAATGATGCTCGCCGGCGCGTCGGATAGCGCGTCGGTGAAGCGGACCTGATGCAATGATGAGATCGATTTTGGGCGTCCTTGCCGGCGTCATAGTCGGTATAGCGGCCATTTTCATCATCGGCCGCTTAACGGTCGGCTTTTTTCCCGTCCCGGCGACGTTTGATCCGACGAGCGCCGCCGACGTCGCCGCCCGTCCCTTCGGCGCGAAGGCGTTGGTCGTTTTTGCGTGGTTTCTGGGTGCGTTGGTCGGCGGGATAACCACCTCGCTGATTGGAAAGCGCTGGGCGCCGGCGGCGTGGGTCGTTGCAGCGACCATGTTGCTTTTCGCCATAAGCAATTTCAGCGCTTTCCCGCACCCGTTGTGGATGATGATCGCCTCTGCGCCTGCGGCGGCGCTCGGCGGCTTCCTCGCGATCACCATCACGGGCGCCCGCTACGGCCGCCCGCCGACAGCCGAGAGGAAGACCTTCCCATGACCGATGATGCGCCCATCCCCGCGGCGACGGTGCTCCTCCTGCGCGACGAGCCGCAATTCGAGGTCTTGATGATCGCCCGCGCCGCGCGCTCTTCCTTTGCGGGCGGCGCGCTGGTCTTTCCGGGCGGCCGGGTCGATCCCGGCGACGCAGATCCTCAGTGGGCGGAGCATGCGACCGGCCTCGCGCGCGATCCTGTGATCGCCGCCGCGCAGGTCGCCGCCGTTCGCGAGGCCTTTGAGGAGGCGGGGGTCCTCCTCGCGCGGGGTCCGGGCGGCGCGCTGCTCGGCGCCGATGAGGCGGCGGCCCTGGGGCCGTGGCGCGCCAATGTCGAGCGCGACGATACGCTGTTCCTGACGCTTGTGCGCCGTCATGGCCTCACCCTCGCGGCCGATCTCCTGACGCTTTTCGCCCATTGGATCGCGCCGCCTGGGCTGCACCGCCGCTTTGACACCTTGTTCTTCGTCGCGCCCTTTCCCAAGGGTCAGGAAATCATGGAGGACGGCGACGAGGCGACGGAAGCGCTGTGGATCACCCCCGCCGCCGCAGTCGCGGCGCGGGCGGCGGGCACGCGCAAAATCATCTTCCCGACGGCGCGCAACCTGGAACTTCTCGGCGTGTCGCGATCGACGCAAGAGGTCATCGACTTCGCACGGCGCCGTCCGATCCGCGCCGTCATCCCCGACACGATTGCGCGCGACGGGGCGATGTATCTGAAGCTTCCTGACGATCTCGGCTATCCGGTGACGGAGGAAGCCTTCGAGACGGCGATTAGAAATTGACTACAGCAGTTCCAGCCGGAAAATCTCGCCGTCGATCCCGACGACGTAGAGGTTGCCTGCATCGTCCTCGCCGAAGCTCGCGATGTTGTTGAGCGTGCCGATGTCGGGAGCGAAAGCCGCTGTCTGAACGGCGAAAGCCGATGATGCGATTGTCGCGCCCTGCACAGCCGAGGACGCCGCGAACGACCAGACATTGGCGCTGACGAAGTCGGCGAACACATATTGCCCCCGCAACGCGTCAACCGGCCCGCGATAGACATAGCCGCCGGTGACGGAATTTCCTTCGCGGGGGCCTGCGCCGTGCGCATATTCCGCGATCGGCGGCGTCAAACCGGCGGTCGATCCGGCCTGGTTGACCCGTGTGCCCTCAAGGATCGGCCAGCCGAAATTGAGCCCGGAATCGGTAGGCCGGATGAGGTCGATCTCTTCAATCGCACCTTGCCCGACGTCGCCGATAAAAAGGTTTCCAGTCGTCGGGTCGAAGCTCGCCCGGAACGGATTGCGCAGGCCGAAGGCCAGAATCTCTGGCGCGCCGCCGCCGGCGGCGAAGGGATTGGACGACGGGATCGCATAATCCCTTAAAGGG
>ERZ1066138.751-NODE-751-length-10621-cov-9.712095_pt1 | contig 10621 bp, 9 predicted proteins | sample MGYA00382785_ERZ1066138 | MGnify/ENA primary metagenome ERZ1066138 (study PRJEB33369, sample SAMEA5778368) | biofilm metagenome | biome: Industrial cooling water; feature: Water cooling tower basin; material: Biofilm | place: United Arab Emirates | collected...
CCCCCGTGCCGGTGCGGAGCGCGAGCGTGGTGGCAGGCGGCCGGCTGGCGCTCGCGGCGGCGCCCGGGGTGGCGCTCAGCCTGGCGCTCCCCCGGCTGCGGGTGGTGCACGATCGGCGACCGCCCGGCCTCGCGGAGGCGGTCGGGGCCCCGGGCGCCAACGCCGGGCTGCTGCGGGCCGGCGGCGGGTGGCGGGCGGTGGTGCTGCCGAGCCTCGGCGACGTGCTGGCCGACCTCGGGGACGGGCCGGTGGCCATCCGCTCCGACGGGCGGCGGGTGGCGGCGGCCGACGACCGCGCGGTGGTGGTGTGGGCCGTCGGCTCGCCGGACCCGGTCGAGCGCCACGACGGGGCGCCGTCCGCGCTCTGCTTCACGGCGTCCGGGGCGCTGCTGGCGGCCGCGGGCGCCTCGCTCGCCCGGCCCGGCGCGCCGCCGCGGGAGGGGTCCGGGATCGTCGCGCTGGCCGCGGCGTCCGGGGCCCCGCGCGTCGCGGCGCTCCACGGCGACGGCTCGGTGAGCGTCTGGGAGTCGGAGGGGCCGGCGATGCTGGCGCGCTGGTCGCCGCCCGAGGGGGCGTCGGCCGGCGCCGCCCTCGGCATGAGCGCGGACGGCGAGCTGGTCACGCTGGGGGCGCCGGAGGGCCACGCCCCGGTGGCCTGGATGCTGCGGGCCGCCGACGGCGCGCCGGTGCGCAGCGTGGAGGGGGCGCGGATCCTGGCGCCGTCGCCCGCGGGGGACGGCCTCCTGGCGGGCGGCGACTGGGGATGCGCGTGGATGCGACCGCTGGAGGATGAGGAATGAGCACCCGTCCGCTCGGACCGCCCGAGTTCCTGCCCGACGACCCGGGGCCGTGGAGCATCGTCAGCAACGTCTTCTCCCGCGCCGGCGCGCCGGGCAAGCGTCGCCCGCAGCCGCCGACCGGGCTGATGCTCGCGCCCCCGCCGGAGGTGGGCCGGCCGCTGGCCGGGCTCGACCCCGCGTCGCCGATCCCCGGCGTGGGCCCGATGCGCCTGGTCGCCGCGGCGCGGGAGCCCGCCTTCGCCCTCGAGTTCGACCCCGAGGGCGACGTCCTGCGCGGCGTCAGCCCGTACGTCCGGCGCGCCTGGTCGGTGCCGGAGCTCGCCCAGCAGCTCGAGGAGCGGCCGGGGACCGACCCGGTGACCGAGCTGCCCGGGCCGGTGGCCCCCGGCGCCCTCGGCGAGGACCTCGGCGGCGCCGCCGAGGCGCCGGGGGGCGGGGTGGCCGCGGTGCTGACGCGGGAGGGGCGCCACGACGTGATCGCGCTGGTGCGGACCTCGGACCGGGCGCTGGTGCGCTGGATCCGGGGCGCCCGCGCGGCGGCGTGGTCGGCGGACGGCTCGATGCTCGCGATCGGCGGCGTCTGGGGGGTCGTGCTCGCGCGGTCCGATTCGTCCGGGGGCTGACGCGGCGGCTCCGGACTACACCCTCTCGATCCTCGTCATGCCCGCCCAGGCCAACACCCTGGGGGTGCTCCACGGCGGGCACATGATGAGCTGGATGGACATGGCCGCGTGGGTCGTCGCGGCGCGCGCGGTCGCCGCCGACCAGCAGGTCTTCTTCAAGGCCGTCGACGACTGCGTCTGGTCGGGGCCGGTCCACGCGGGGGAGGTGTGCCACGTGGAGGCGCGCCTGGCGGGCGTGGGCCGCAGCTCGCTGCGCGTGGAGCTGTTGGCGCGCGCCGAGGACCCGGTGCGCAAGGCGGCCCGCGACGTCTGCCGCGCGACGTTCACCATGGTGACCGCCCGGGACGGGGCGGCCGAGCCGGTGCGGCTCCACGAGGCCGGCGCGTTGTGACGTCCGGGGGCCCGGGTTAGCCTGAGGCGGACCGTGCCGCGCTCCCAGGATCCGCCCTTCGCCCACCTGCACGTCCACTCCGACTACTCGGTGCTGGACGGCGCGTGCAAGATCGGACGGCTGCTCGACCGGGTGGAGGAGATGGGCCAGCCTGCCGTCGCGCTCACCGACCACGGTGTGATGAGCGGGGCGGTCGAGCTCTACCGGGAGGCGCGCAGGCGCGGGATCACCCCGGTGGTGGGCCTCGAGGCCTACGTGGTGCCCGACCACCGGGCGCGCCCGACGAAGGAGCGGCGCAACCACCTGACGCTCCTGGCCGCCTCGACCGAGGGCTACTACAACCTCATCAAGCTCTGCTCGGCCGGCTACCTGGAGGGCTACCACCGCAAGCCCCGGGTCTCGCACGAGCTGATGGCCCGCCACGCCGACGGGATCATCGCCATGTCGGGCTGCCTGTCGGGCGCGGTGTGCTCGCACCTGGAGCGGGACGACCTCGCGGCCGCGCGGGCCGAGCTCGACACGCTGGCCCAGATCTTCGGCCGCGACGACGTGTACGTGGAGATCCAGCACGCGGGGCTCGCCGTCCAGGGCCGGATCAACGCCCACCTGCGGCGCCTGGCGGCCGACGCCGGCCTGCCGCCGGTGGCCACCTGCGACGCCCACTACCCCTGCCGGGAGGACGCCGACGCGCACGAGGCGCTGCTGGCCATCCAGACGCGGGACGTGCTCAGCAACCCGAACCGGTTCCGGTTCGACACCAAGGAGTTCTTCCTCAAGACCGGCGCCGAGATGGCGGCCGCGCTGCCGGACTTCCTCGACGCGATCCCGGTCTCGGTGGAGGTCGCCGAGCGGTGCGCGGCGCTGGAGCTGCCGCTGGGCGACGTCAAGCTGCCCCGCTTCCCGGTGCCCGACGGCCAGACCCCGGAGCAGTACCTGGAGCGCCTCTGCCGCGAGGGCATGGCGCGCCGCTACCCCGGCGGCGCCCCCGCCGGGGCGGAGGAGCGGCTGCGCTTCGAGCTCGACGTCATCGGCGAGATGGGCTTCGCCGGCTACTTCCTGATCGTCTGGGACTACATGCGCTGGGCGCGCGAGAACGGCGTCGGCGTGGGCCCGGGCCGCGGCTCGGCCGCCGGGTCGCTGGTGGCCTACGCGCTGCGGATCGTCGACCTCGACCCGCTGGCCCACGGGCTGCTCTTCGAGCGCTTCCTCAACCCGGGGCGCAAGAGCATGCCCGACATCGACACCGACTTCTCGGTGGCCGGGCGCGACCGGGTGGTGCAGTACGTCACCGAGAAGTACGGCCAGTCGGCGGTGGCGCGGATCGGCACCTTCGGCAAGCTGCTGGCGCGCGCGGTGGTGCGCGACGCCGGCCGGGTGCTCGGCCACAGCTACGGCACCGTCGACCGGATCGCCAAGCTGGTGCCGGAGCGGCCGATCGGCATCCGCCTGGAGGACGCCATGCGCCCGGGGTCGGAGCTGGCCCAGGCGTACGCCGAGGACCCGGTGGCGAAGGAGATCATCGACACCGCCCGGCCGCTCGAGGGCCTGGTGCGCAACGAGGGCGTCCACGCCGCGGGCGTGGTCATCGCCCCGGGCGACATCACCGACTACCTGCCGGTCCGCCTGGACGACGAGGGCAACGTGGTCACGCAGGTCCCCGACCACGACGTCGAGAGCCTCGGCCTCCTCAAGATGGACTTCCTGGGGCTGCGCAACCTGGACGTCATCCAGGGCTGCCTCGACCTGGTGGAGGCGCGGACCGGCGAGCGCCTGGACATCGAGCGGGTGCCGCTCGAGGACGAGCGCACCTACGCCATGCTCGCCCGCGGCGAGGCGATCGGGGTGTTCCAGTTCGAGTCGAGCGGCATGCGCGAGGCGCTGCGCGAGGTGCGGCCCACCGAGTTCGCCGACCTCATCGCCCTCGTCGCCCTCTACCGCCCCGGCCCGATGGCCTTCATCAGCACGTACGCGCGGAACAAGCGCGACCCCTCCCGGGTGACCTTCGAGGACCCGCGCCTGGAGCCGATCACCGGCCCCACCTACGGCGTGGCGGTCTACCAGGAGCAGCTGATGGCGATCTCGCGGCAGATCGCCGGCTTCTCGCCCTCGCGCGCCGACGACCTCCGCAAGGCCGTGGGGAAGAAGGACAAGGTCCTGATGGCCTCGCTGAAGGACGAGTTCATCGAGGGCTGCCTGGGCAGCGGCACCGACGCACGCGTGGCCCAGAGCCTCTGGAGCCTCTGCGAGGCGGCGGGCGACTACTCGTTCAACAAGAGCCACGCCGCCTGCTACGCGCTGCTGGCCTACCGCACCGCCTACCTCAAGGCGAACCACCCCGCCGAGTACATGGCCTCGCTCCTGTCGTCCGTGATGGACACCAAGGACCGGGTGCCGTTCTACGTCTCGGCGTGCGCCGAGATGGACCTGGAGGTGCTGCCGCCCGACGTCAACGTCAGCGGCGCCGACTTCACCGTGAGCGACGAGGACGCGGCCGAGGCGGCCGCGGGGCGCATCCGCTTCGGGCTCACCGCGGTCAAGGGGGTGGGGGAGAACGCGGTCGCGGCGATCATCGCCGCCCGCGACGCCGGCGGGCCGTTCGAGTCGATCTGGGACTTCTGCCGCCGCGTCGACCAGGCCCAGGTCAACAAGCGGGCGCTGGAGAGCCTCATCCGCTCGGGCGCGCTCGACTCCACCGGCGCCACCCGGCGGGGGATGCTGGAGGCGCTCCCCGCCGCGATGGCCCAGGCGGCCCGCCGCCGCAGCGACCTCGCGCTCGGCCAGGAGTCGCTCTTCGCCGCGATGGCGGGGGCCGACGACGCCCCGCAGATGGAGGTGGACCCCCCGATCGCCGCCCAGGAGATGCCGCGGGAGGAGCTGCTGGCCGCCGAGAAGGAGGCGCTCGGCCTCTACGTGTCCAGCCACCCGCTCCAGGACTGCCGCCGCCAGCTCGCCCGGGCGGTCACCTGCGGCCTGGCCCAGCTCCCCGAGCGGGCGGACGGCGAGGCGGTCACCGTCGGCGGGATCCTCGGGGCGGTCAAGCACATCACCACCCGCAAGGGCGAGCCGATGATGTTCGCCCGGCTCGACGACCTCGCGGGCACCGTCGAGGTGGTGGTCGTCCCCGCGGTGCTGGCGGAGTCGCGCGAGCTGCTGGTGGCCGACGGCCTTGTGCTGGTGAGCGGCCGCGTCGACCACAAGGGGGAGGGCGAGACCAAGGTCGTCGCCCAGTCGGTCCGCGCCTTCGTCCCCGAGGAGGGGGGCGAGGAGGAGCGGCTGGTGGTGCGGGTGGAGATCGACCGGCTGGCGGCCACCCCGCTCGCCGAGCTCAGGCGCCTCCTCGCCGACCACCGCGGCGAGGCGCCGGTGGTGGTGGATGTGACCACCGCCGAGGGCCCGCGGCGCCTGCGGCTGGGCGAGGAGTTCCGGGTCGACCCGCGCGACCGGTCGCTGGTCGCGGAGCTCAAGACGCTCTTCGGGGAGCGCTGCCTGGCGTAGCCCGGTCGCCTTGACCGGCCCGCCGCGGGGCGGCTTCAATACCGCGGGTGACGACCCGCCGACTGCCATGAGCACGACCGCCGCGGCCGCCGCGCGGGCAGCCGGTTCGTGCCGGCAGTGCCCGGTGTCGTGCGAGCGGGTGGTGTACCCCGCGGGGTGCGTCGAGTCGGGGTGCTCGCGCCTCTACTCCTACGAGCAGGACGGCCGCACCTGGATGGGGTGCCTGGAGGGCGTGTTCCGGGCCGAGATCGACGTCGACGGCTTCCGCCGCCTGCAGCGCACCCGCGGCGGCTTCGGCGGCCTCCGCGCGGCCCGCGAGCCGCTCCCGATCTGCCGCTGCGAGGTGGAGCGCACGTTCGAGCACCGCTCGGACGGCCCGTGCGTGAACCCGGACTTCCTGCTCTCCGGGCGCGGGCGCGCCTACACGGTCTCGGTGCGGCCCGGCCGGGCCGCCTGAGCCCCCGGCCCGTGGAGCACACCACGGAGGAGTGGCCGGCCCTGCCGCTCGAGGGGTGGCGCGACACCAAGGAGACGCTCCACCGCTGGTGCCAGGTCGTCGGCAAGGTGCGGATGGCGCTGGCGCCGCCGCGCAACCACTGGTGGCACGTCACCCTGCTGCCCGCGACCCGGGGCTTCACCACCGGCCCGATGCCATGCGGCGGCTCCCGCCGGGCCGAGATCGAGCTCGACCTGGTGGCGCACCGGCGCGTCGTGCGCACCGGCGACGGCGCCTCGCGCGAGCTGGCCCTCTCGGACGGCCTCTCGGTCGCGGCCTTCCACGACTCCCTGGTCGACGACCTCGCCGCGCTGGGCGTGGCGGTCGAGATCGACCCGCGCCCGTTCGACCTGGGCGACAGCCCGCCGTTCCCCGAGGACGCCGAGCACGCCTCCTACGACGCGGCGGCCGTGGAGCGCTGGTGGACCGCGATGCGCCAGGTGGAGGGGGCGCTCTCGCGGTTCGCGGGCGGCTTCGTGGGCAAGACCAGCCCGATCCAGCTCTTCTGGCACAGCTTCGACCTCGCCATGACGCGCTTCTCCGGGCGCCGCGCGCCCGATCGCGAGGGGCTCGACCCGGTGAGCGCCGAGGCCTACTCCCACGAGGTCGTGAGCTTCGGCGTCTGGGCCGGCGACGACCGCATCCCGGCGCCGGCGCTCTACTCCTACACCGCACCCGAGCCGGAGGGCCTCACGGGGCATCCGCTCGCGCCCGCGGCGGCCCGCTGGCAGACCGGGCCCACCGGGTCGCTGGCGCTGCTGCTGTGGGAGGACGTGCGGACCGCTCCGGATCCCGAGGCGGCGATGGCCGAGTTCCTGGAGAGCGCCTATCGCGCGGGGGCGAGCGCCGCGGGGTGGGACCCGGACCTGGAGGCGCGCTGACCGCGCCGGTCGCCCTCGTCACCGGCACGGGGCTCTACGCCCTCGACGGCCTCGAGGGCGGGCGGGCCCGTGAGGTGGAGACGCGGCACGGCCGGGTGACGGTCACCGAGGGCGCGCTCGACGGGACACCGCTGGCGCACCTGCCCCGCCACGGGGCCGGCCACGCCCGCCTGTCGCACCAGGTGGACCCCCGCGCCAACGTCGCGGCCGTCGCCGCCCTGGGCGCGCGCTGCCTGGTGTCCACCACGGTCTGCGGCGCGGTGGACCCCTCGCTCGACCTCGGGTCGCTGGTGGTCTTCGACGACCTCCACTTCCCCTCGAACCGTCTGGCCGACGGCTCGCTGTGCACGCTCTTCACCGACCCCGGGGCGCCCGGCCGCGGCCACTGGATCCACGAGGGGCCCTTCGCGGCGGGCGTCCGCGACGCCCTCCTGCGCGGCGCACGCGCGGAGGGGCTCCCGGTGCGCGACGGCGGCACGTACGGCCACGTCGACGGACCGCGGTTCAACACCCGCAGCGAGATCGCCGCGCTCGCCGCCGCCGGCGTCGCGGCCGTCAGCCAGACGGCCGGCCCCGAGGCCGTGCTGGCGGGCGAGGCGGGCCTTCCCTTCGCCCTGCTCGGCTTCGTCACCGACCACGCGAACGGCGTGATGCCCGAGCCCACGCCCGCCGAGACCCTGGAGCGCCTCTTCCGCGGCAGCGCGGCGGTGCTGCAGCGGGCGCTGCGCGCGGCGCTGCCGCACCTGGCCGACCCGGGCCCGCCCGCCGGGTTCGTCTTCCGGCTGTAGCCGCGTGCGACCCGACCGGCCCCTCGTGTCGGTCATCGTGCCGGCCCTGGACGAGGAGGCCCTCATCGGGCGCGCCCTCGACCACCTCGCGGCGCTGCGCCCCCGCCCGGAGGTGATCGTCGCCGACGGGGGCTCCTCGGACGCCACCCGCGCGGTCGCGCGGACCCACCCGCTGCGGCCCGTCGTGATCGCGGCGCCGCGCGGCCGGGCCCGGCAGATGAACGCGGGCGCGGCCGCGGCCCGAGGGGAGCTGCTGCTGTTCCTGCACGCCGACACCCGCCTGCCCCCCGGGGCCGGGGCGGCGCTGGCGGCGGTCGCGCGCCGCCCCCGGATCGTCGGCGGCAACTTCGCGCTGCGCTTCGAGGGGCGCGGCGCCTTCCCGCGCGCGCTGGGCGCCTGGTACGCGGCGCAGGATCGCCTCGGGACCCACTACGGCGACTCGGCCATGTTCGCGCGCGCGCGCGCCTTCCGGGCCCTCGGCGGGTTCCCCGACATCCCGGTGATGGAGGACTTCGAGCTCGCAAGGGCGCTGCGCCGCCTGGGGCCGACGCGGCGCCTGCCCGGCCCGGCCGTGACCTCGGGGCGGCGCTGGCGGCGCCTCGGCGTCGGGCGCTCGCTGCGCGCGTGGGTGCTCATCCGGACGCGCTACGGGATGGGTGTCCCGCCGGAGCGGCTCGCGCGGATGTACCCGCCCGTCCGCTGACTCGCTGACTTCAGCCTGATCCAGGCTCAGCCCACCGCCAGCGGCGGGGCGGCGGCGCGCCCGCGCGAGGCGAGCTGGCCGCGCAGCCCGTCCGCGAGGGCGGTGCGCGGCGCGTAGCCCAGGTCGCGCCGGGCGAGCGCGAGGGCCGCGGCGGTCGCCGAAACGTCCCCGGCGGCGGCGGGGAGGCGCACGAGCGGCATGGGCCGTCCCGCCAGGCGCTCGAGCGCCGCGATCATCGCCGCCACGGTCGCGGGCTCGCCCCCGGCGACGTTGTAGATCGGGGCCGGCCGCTCCGCCCCGGCGGCGCGCACCGTCGCCTCGACGGCGTCGCTCACGTGGGTCAGGTCGCGTCGCTGCGAGCCGTCGCCCAGCAGCGGGAAGGCGGGCCCGCCCCAGATCGCGTCGCACATCCGCCGCACCGCCATGTCGGGGCGCTGGCGCGGGCCGTAGACCGTGAAGTAGCGAAGCCCGACGCACTCGAGGCCGCGGGCGCGGGCGGCGCGGGCCAGGTCCTCGCAGGCGCGCTTGGCCACGCCGTAGGGGGAGGCGGGAGCCGTCGGGGCGTCCTCGGCCACGGGGCGGCCGCCGGTCTCCCCGTAGACCGAGGACGAGGACGCCCACACCACCCGCGCCGCGCCGGCCGCCCGCGCGTCCTCGAGCACGCGATGGAGCGCCTGCACGTTGTTGCGCATGCAGTCGGCGAACCCGGCGCCGAAGCTGCGCCGCACGCCCGGCTCGCCCGCCAGGTGGAAGACCACCGGGCGCCCGCGCAGGAGCGGGCGCAGGCCGCCCTCGGCCACGTCGCGCTCCACCAGGTCGAAGGCGGGCTCCCGCGCGAGCCCGGCGAGGTTCGCCTCCTTCTCGGAGCGGGGGTAGGTCGGCGTGAAGCAGTCGACGCCGGTCACCCCCCAGCCCTCGGCCACCAGCGCCTCCGCCAGCGCGGAGCCGATGAAGCCCGCGCAGCCGGTGACGACGGCACGGCGCCGGCCGCCCGCGAGGTCAGGCCGCGGCATGCCGTCGCACCCGGATCCGGATCCCCCGCTCGGCCGCGGCCGCCGCGGCGGCGGCGGCCAGCGCGGCCGCGGCCCAGAGGCCGTGCAGCGTCCACGTCAGCCCGGTGACCTCGAGGTAGTCGGGCAGGGCGAGGCGCCACGCCCGGTAGACGGGGTTGCCGGTCGACTGGAGGTCGACAACCCACGTCAGCCGCCCGGCGAGGCCCTCCGCCACGACCCACGCCTGCGCGAGGACCCCCGCCGCGCCCAGGACGGCCACGGCCGCCAGGCGCCCGCCGCCGCGCCGGGCCCACCAGGCCACCGCCAGGACGGCGGCCGGGAGCACCACCACCACCTGCCGTCCGGGCGCCCACCAGCCCTGCATGGTGAGCGCGACGAACGTGGCCACCAGCCACCCGGCGGCGAGCGGCAGGGCGAGGGCCTCCCAGCCGCGCGGGCGCCGAGCGGCGAGCGCCGCCAGGGCGGGGACGACGAGCAGCCAGGCCGGCTGCCACGCCGCCAGGCCGAAGTCGCGGTCGACCAGCAGCCCGACGAGGCGCCGGGAGCGGCCGAGGTAGTCCGGGTCGCTCCCCACCACGGTGAGCTCGCCGCCCGCGAAGTCGGCCCCGGCCGCGTACGGCGTGAGCCCCCCGTACATCGCCAGGTGCGCCGCCGCGTAGGCGCCCGCGGCGAGCACCAGCCCGGCGGCCAGGCCGCCGGCGAGGCGCCGGCGGCCGCCGCGCCACAGCCGCCACAGCGCCACGGCCGCGAGCGCCGCGGCGACCGGCGCGTACTTGACCGAGAGCCACGGCAGCGCGACCACGGCGAGGCCCGCCACCCCCGCGGCCGCTCCCCCCGGCGGCCCGAGGAGGGCGGCGACCGCGACCGCCACGCACAGCGCCGCCGGCAGCTCGGGGTAGACCTGCGAGCCGTAGGTCGCCAGCGGCGCCGAGGCCGCGAGCAGGCCGACGACGGCCGCCGCGGGCACGACCGGCACGCCGAGCCGCCGGACGGCCGTCCACACGAGCAGGGCCGCGAGCGCCGCCGCCATCAGCGCGAGCGCCAGCTTGGCGCCGACCCAGCCGCCGGCCGCCATCGGGGCCGCCAGCAGGACGGGGAGGCCCGGGTTGTGCGGCTCGGCCAGGCGCCCGTCCGGGCCCGGACGGGCCTGGGGGACGAGGTCGGGCTCGTGGAACGGCCGGTACGCCGCGGCCGCGTACTGGTCGCGCACGTCGAGGTCGGCGTCGCGGACGAGGGAGAGGGCGGTCACCAGGTAGTGCGGCTCGTCCCCCGTCGTCTGGGCGCCGTACGACCCGCGCAACCCGATGCCGGCGGCGGCGGCCGCGAAGGCCACCAGCGCCACCGCGGCCATCGCGAGCCTGAGAGCCCGTTTCAGCATGACCGTCCACGGCCGCCTGCTCGCTGCGAACGCTTCGCGATGCGGCGTCCTCG
>ERZ1066138.752-NODE-752-length-10612-cov-8.342711_pt1 | contig 10612 bp, 4 predicted proteins | sample MGYA00382785_ERZ1066138 | MGnify/ENA primary metagenome ERZ1066138 (study PRJEB33369, sample SAMEA5778368) | biofilm metagenome | biome: Industrial cooling water; feature: Water cooling tower basin; material: Biofilm | place: United Arab Emirates | collected...
GCGTCGGGCCGCCCTGGGCTGCCGCTGCAGCGGCGGCCACGGCCTCGGCGGCGCGTTGGCGCGCCAGTTCGGCCACGCGCGCCAGGCGCAGCTTCTTGCGCTCGGCCTGATCCGCCTTGCGCTTGCGGAAGGCGAAATAGGCCAAGGTGCCGCCGATGGCGATCAGCAGCAGGGCCGCCACCCAGGGACGCGCCGCCAGCCAGCCGACCACGATGGTGGTGAGTCCGGCCATTAGCCCGAACAGGCCGCCAGCAAGCATCGCGGAGGTCTGCACCAGGCGGCCGACCACCGGCACCATGCTGAGAAAACCGGTCAACCATCCGGCAATGCCGGCGGCACCCAGCACCGCGCCGACCAGACCGACGATGCGGTAGAAGTGCATGTTGGAGTTGTTCTGTGCCACCGCGATGCGGCCGATGCCACCCGCGGAGTGCGCACCGCCCGCCGCCAGCAGCACCTGATCGCCGTTGCTGGCCGTCCAATGCTCCAGGTGCTCGCCACGCTGCGCCGCAACCATGGTCAGCGCGTAACCGGGCGGGTACTCGTAGTAGGTCACCGCGAGATCGCCGATTTCGATGTCTTCCACCGCCTGATTGCCGCGGTAGTACTCATGCGGCTCGATCTGGAACCAGCCCTCATCCTGTTTGGCGATCGACAAGGCGGGCAGCTTTTCCAAGGGCTGTGGCCAATCGCCCAGGGTGCCGGCAGATTCCGTATCGCCATATTCGTAGGCGGCCTGCCACAAGACATCCTGGTTGTCGAAGCGATAGGGGCCGATGCGCGCATCTGGCGCAAAAAAGGCCTCGCTCTGCAGCGGCATCGGGGGGTTCTGATGGCCTTGTGGCTGATGGAACTTGGACGAGTCGTGCCAGACATCGCTCCAGTCCTGCACATAGCTGTAGGTGGTGCGTCGATTGCCGCGGCGGCCGCTGGTTTCTTCGATCTCGATCCACTGAAACATCTGCACATCGCGATACAGCGCCACCCCCTTGCTCTTGATTCCAAACAAGGGATCGCTGGTGCCGCCGGCGCTTTCCACCATGCCACTGACATGCACCGGCTTGCCGTCCAGCGTGGGATCCAGCGTGCTGGTGACGCTGTGCGCATCCCCGGTCGCTTCCAGGATGGCGTCGGCATGGCGCTTGCTGAATCCCTCATTCCAGAACAAGAGAATCAGGGCGCCGAGAAACAAAAGCCCAGGGCCGATGGTACGCACGCCGCCGGCATTGCCCCAGCTGAACCAACTGCCGCTTTCCTCGCCTTCGATCTCGGTGTCGTCGCCAATCTCTACATCGTCCAGCATGGATCGACTTCCTGGTGGTCCGGCGGGCGATGCTAGCCAGCGTCAAGCAGATGTGCACGTCACGCGAAGAGGCGGTGGAGTGCACGCGCGTGCCGGGTGCGGGCCCGGCTGCCGTAGACTCCTCGGCCCCTACGGAACACGGCTCCGGGTCCTCTCGTGTCCGCACGCTTCGTCCACCTGCGCCTGCACAGCGAGTACTCGCTGGTGGACTCGACCATCCGCCTGCCGGAACTGATCGAGGCCTGCCGCAAGTCCGGCATGCCGGCGGTGGCGCTGACCGACGACAGCAACTTCTTTGGCCTGTTGAAGTTCTTCAAGGCGGCCGAGAGCGCCGGCATCCAGCCGATCGCGGGCGCCGACTTGTGGGTGCGCGACATGGGCGATCCCTTTCGCCTGACCCTGTTGTGCGCGGATCGCACCGGCTATCTGAACCTGTGTCGCCTGATCAGCCTGGGCTATGCCAAAGGACGGCAATTGGATCGCGCGGTGATCGAGCGCGACTGGCTGGCCGAGTATCGCCAGGGCCTGGTCGCGCTCTCCGGTGGCATGGAGGGCGAGATCGGCCAGTTGCTGCTGGTCGGCCGCCGCGACACCGCAGTGGCGCAGCTCAAGCGCTGGATGCGCCTGTACCCTGACAATTACTACGTGGAGTTGTCGCGCTGCGGTCGTCCGCAGGAAGACCTGTACACCCTGGCGGCTGCCGAGCTGGCCGCCGAGCTGGGTTGCCCGGCGCTGGCCAGCAATGACGTGCGCTTTCTGGCGCGTGAGGATTTCGAAGCGCATGAGGCGCGCGTGGCAATCGCGCGTGGCTGGACGCTGGACGATGCGCGCAGGCCACGGCCCTACAGCGCCGAGCAGTACCTCAAGTCGCCGGCGGAGATGGCCGCGCGCTTCGCCGATCTGCCCGAGGCGCTGACCAATGCCGTGGAGCTGGCGCGCCGGCTCAACCTCGAATTCAAGGGCGGCACCTACTACCTGCCGGCCATGGCCAGCGCCGATGGCGAGAGTGCCGATGAGCGCCTGCGCCGCGAGTCGGCCGAAGGCCTGGCGCGGCGGCTGACCAAGCTGACTGCCGATGGCGTGCTTGCCACCTCTCTCGAGGGCTATCAGGAGCGCCTCGAGCTCGAAGCCGGCGTGATCGTGAAGATGGGCTTTTCCAGCTACTTCCTGATCGTCGCCGACTTCATCGGCTGGGCCAAGCAGCACGCCATCCCGGTCGGCCCGGGACGCGGTTCAGGCGCCGGCAGCCTGGTCGCCTATGCGCTGGGCATCACCGATCTCGATCCGATTCGCTACGACCTGCTGTTCGAGCGCTTCTTGAATCCCGAACGCGTGTCCATGCCGGACTTCGACGTCGATTTCTGCATGGATCGGCGCGATGAGGTGATCCGCTACGTGCGCGAGCGCTACGGCGCCGACAAGGTGGCGCAGATCATCACCCACGGCACCATGGCGGCCAAGGCCTGCATCCGCGACGCCGGGCGCGTGCTGGGGCTGCCCTTCCTGGCAGTGGATTCGATCGCCAAGCTGATTCCCAGCCGGCCGCTGGATCTGAGTCTGGAGGATGCACTGGGGCTGTCGGCGCGGGCGCAGAAGGAGCCCGACCTGATCGCGCAGGAGTTGCTCGCCCGCTACCGCAACGAGGATGACGAAGCGCGCCAGGTGATCGAACTGGCGCTCAAGCTGGAAGGTCTGGTGCGCAATGCCGGCAAGCACGCTGGGGGTGTGGTCATCGCGCCCAGCCCGCTCACCGATTTCTGCGCGCTGTACGTGGAATCCGGCGCCAACCAGGCCGAAGACCTGCCGGTGACACAGTTCGACAAGGACGATGTCGAGGCGATCGGTCTGGTGAAGTTCGACTTCCTGGGCCTGCGCACGCTGACCATCATCCAGTGGGCGCTGCAGGCGATCGACGCGCGCCGCGCCCGCGAGGGCCAGCGGCCGTTGGATCTGGACAGCCTGCCGATGAACGACGCGGCGACCTTCGAGCTGCTCAAGCGCTGCCAGACCACGGCGGTGTTCCAGCTCGAATCGCGCGGCATGAAGGAGCTGATCAAGAAGCTGCAACCGGACTGCTTCGAGGACATCGTCGCCCTGGTCGCGCTGTTCCGTCCCGGCCCGCTGCAGTCGGGCATGGTCGACGACTTCATCAACCGCAAGCACGGTCGCGCCGAAGTCAGCTATCCGCATCCCTCGCTGGAGCCGATCCTCAAGCCCACCTACGGCGTGATCGTGTACCAGGAACAGGTGATGCAGATCGCGCAGGTGCTGGCCGGCTACACGCTGGGCGGCGCCGATCTGCTGCGTCGCGCAATGGGCAAGAAGAAGCCCGAGGAAATGGCCAAGCAGCGCAGCATCTTCGAGCAAGGTGCCGGCGAGCGTGGCGTGGCGCAGGGACTGGCCAGCGCGATCTTCGACTTGATGGAGAAGTTCGCCGAGTACGGCTTCAACAAGTCGCACTCGGCGGCCTACGCGGTGGTCTCCTACCAGACCGCCTTCCTCAAGGCGCATTACCCGGCCGAGTTCATGGCCGCCACGCTGACCTCGGAAATGGACAACACCGACAAGGTGGTGGACTTCCTGGAGGAAGCGCGTGCGATCGGCCTCAAGGTGCGGCCGCCGCATGTCAATGATTCCGACCATCCCTTTGTGGCGCGCAGCAGCGTGGAGATCCAGTACGGGCTGGGTGCGATCAAGGGCGTGGGCAAGCCGGCCTGCGATGCAATCCTGCGCGAACGCCAGCGCGGTGGTGCCTACCGCGACGTCTACGATTTCTGCCAGCGCGTCGATCTCAGCAAGCTCAACCGGCGTGTGCTGGAAGCGCTGATCGTCGCCGGCGCGATGGATGGCCTCGGCCCCAATCGCGCCAGCCTTCTCGCGGCCCTGCCTGATGCGCTGAAGGCCGCCGAACAACGCCATCGCGATGGCGCCGCGGGTCAGGTCGATCTGTTCGGCATCGGCAGCGCCAGCGCCGCGCCGCCGCCGACGATCCCGCTGCGTCCCGAGTTGCCCCTGGGCCAGCGCCTGAAGAGCGAACGCGACACGCTGGGCTGGTATCTCAGCGGGCATCCGGTGGACGCCGAACTGCCGCGCGCCAGCGAGTTCGTTTCCTGCCGCCTGGCTGAAGTCGTGCAAAAAGTGCCTGCCGAGCGGCGCAAGCGCAGCGAAGAGCCGACGCTGGTGCTGGCTGGCAGCGTGGGCCCGGTGCGCAAGCGCGGCGAGAACCAGGCATTCGTGCAGCTGCAGGATGGCAGCGGCAAGGTCGAGTGCGCCTTCTTCACCGATGCCTACGCCGAATTCGGCCGCCTGATCGAGGCCGACAAGGTCATCGTGGTGGAAGGCAATGGCAGCTGGGACGAGTTCAGCAATGCGCCGCAGCTGCGCGTCAGACGTGCCTGGAGCGCAGCCGCGGCCTGCGCGCACTTCGCCAAGGGCGTGATCCTGCGTGTGCGCGAAGCGCCCGCGCAATTCCCGGACGCCTTGCGCCACGTGCTCAGCGCCTACCGCGACGGCCCCTCGCCGGTGCGCCTGCGCTATCGCCGCAATGGCGCCAGCTTCGAAGTCGAACTCGGCGAGGACTGGCGCGTGCGCGCCGAGCCGGCGCTGATCGAGCTGCTGCGCCAGCTGCCCGCCGTCGAACACGCCGACATCGTGTTCGGACGGCGCGGATAGCGCCTTCGGGCCTGGCCTCAGCCCGCTTCGCAGCGCGCCGGCGCGCGCTCTTGCAGGAACTCGCGATTGAAGCGCTGGAAGGCCTGCAGGTAGGGGCCGGGCTGTCCGGCGGGATCGCGCACGCCGCCTGCCTGCCAGTGATCGACGTATTGCACATTGCGCAGCCGGATGGTCTTGGCGCCGGCGATCAGGCGCAGGCGTTGCCCCGTCGGGTCGGTGGCGCGCGCCACCGCCACGCAGGCCCGCTGCCGGCCGTCCTGGGCGAAGCGCAGCACCCTCGGTTCGTGCATGCCCAGCACGCTGACGCTGAGCACGCTGCCCGCTTCCGCCACGGCATCGACGCAGACTTCGGTGTCCTCGCCGCGGATTCCCGGCATGCGTCCGCGCTCGGCGGGTATCGCCTGCACCAGTTCGCTCTGCGGCCCCAGCACCGCTTCGAAATCGCCGCCAGGCAGGGCTTCCAGCTTGACCGCGCCCTGGCTCTCCCAGGACTCCAGGCCATAGCCGAAGCTGGGATTGGCGAGCGGGCTCTCGCCGTACTCGCGCCAGGTCCACAGCGCATAGGCCGGCACCCGGTGCGCGCGCATCAGGCAGTGCGCCAGCGGCAGGAATGCCGGCAAGGCATCCGGCCGCAGGCTGGCGTTGTGTTCGTGCCCCGGCGTGTTGTCGATCACATTGAACTGGTCGATGAAGATCGGTTTCTGCGCTTCCACCGCGCGCACACTCTTCAGCATGCCGCCGAACAGCCGTGCGCTGTCCTCGGCGCTCAGTTTCTCGCCCTGGTTTTGCGCGCCCCAGTACGGTGCCCAATACACGGTCAGTACCGCCGCCCCGGGCAGCTCGTAGCTGGCCTCATGCCCGATCCAGCGGTACTCGCCCGGCTTGTCGCCCGGTGCCGGCTCCTTGTCGACCCGAACCTCGTAGCTCATGGCCGGCAGACGCTGCTGCGCCGGCACATACAACTGGTCGCGCTTGAGCCAGTCCCAATAGCGGTGGAACAGCGCCGCGTCGGTGCCACCGCGGGTCGGCAGCGGCACTTCCGAAACGGGCGTGGCCGCATCCAGTCCGAGCTGATTGCGCTCGCGCTCGGGCAGGGTGCTGAGGAAGCGCTCGAAGTCGACTCGTGCCTCGGGCTCGATGCGCTGCAGCGTCTGGTCTTCCCAGGACATGAAGCTCAGTTGCACCTGCGGGTGGTCACCGAGTTCGCGCGCGATGCGCTCGACGAAGCGCATGAAGCTCTGACGCACGGCGGCACTGTTGGTCAGCAGGTGCAGGCGATGGTGGCTGCTCGGTACGTCGGGGTGAAAGCTCCAGCCGTAGCCGATGCGCAACACCACCTTGAGACCGGCATTGCGTGCGGCATCGAGCAGGAAGCGCAGGCGCTCGTAGGCGCGTTCGTCATCGCGGCAGCAGGGCTCGATCTGCGGCTGGAAGTCGCCCCAGGAGACCAGCAGGATCACGCTGTTGAAGCCATCCTCGCGCAACTGCGCGAAGTCCTCGGCCACATGCTCGCGCCGAAACCCGGCAATGAAGTTCTTCGGCCAGTCGCGGCCGAAATAGTGCGCGGCAGCGAGGCGCGGAAACTCGCTCGTCGGCGCGGGCGCGTCGAGGTTTTGCGCTTGCTGTGAGGAGGGCAGCGCCAGCGGTGCCAACGGCAAATTGCTGCTGTTGCGCGACAGCCCGTAAGTCAGGCCAAGCGCGAGCGCCACACCGCCCAGCATCCAGCCGACTGGCACCAGCGTCATGCGCAGTTTCGAGTTTTGCATCCGTGCCTCCGGGATTCGACGGGCAAGCCGAGCCCGTGCAGCCCGATACAGCAGCCGCCAGCCTTGCTTGCGAGGGATTGAACCTGGAGTCAGCCCATGGTGCCGACCGCGTGTGAGGATGGAGTCGCCGACGCTGCGCAAAGTTCCCCGTCACCGCGATGTGGCACCGGAGCGCCCCAGCGCCCCGACGCAAAGGGCACAAACGAGGCCCGGCGCGCAAACGAACATCCGGCGATGACGCGGCCGCATGCATTTGCTCGTGTGCTGGCGCACGGTGCGCGCTTCGGCTTCTCCTGGTCTCCTCAGCGACGCGCGATGAAGAACACCTGGAAGCTGCCGTAGTAGCCGAAGTTGGGTGCCCAGGCGCTGATCACTTCCACATCGCGGAAGCCGGCTGTGCGCATCGCATCGCACAGGTCCCAGCCGAACTCCTGGAAGCACAGCACGCCTTCGCCATTGATCGGATCACCGTGATACACCGGCGGCTCCAGGTGCTGGATGCTGCCATCGGCTTGCAGGCGGGCGCGGATCAGGGTGTGCGGCGCTTCGAACAGGAAGGGTGCGGTGAGCAACAGACAGCCATCCGGACGCAGCACCCGTGCGAACTCGCGCAGCGCGGCCTGGTAGTCGGGAATGTGCTCGAGCACGTCGAAGCTGAGCACGGCAGCCTGCGAGGCATCTGCAAAGGACAGGCGGGTGGCGTCCTCGTGCCGCACGCGACGACCGCGCCAGCGCACTTCGGTGCCGCCAGTCTGATCAGGAGCCACAAATTCGCTGCCGACCAGACCCGGATAGCGGGCGCGCAGGCACTCGTAAAGCGGCGTGACCTGCTCGGTGATGTACATCGGTGCTGCCGGATCGCCACGGTAGGCGATTGCAAACAATTGCGCCGAGGCCCGCCAGCGATTGATCAGGCCGCAATGCTCACAGCGCACCGTTTCGCGCCAATTGGGTTGTTCGCCGGGCTTGAGCGCAGCCAGCCCTTCGATCTCGAAGCGGCTTTCCTTTGCGCACACCGCACAGTAGCCGTAAAGGCCATGCCGGCCTGCGCTGCCCAGCAGTCCCTGTTGCATGGCCTGCTGTCCACGCCATTCGCAGCCCAGTTGATGCTGCTCGGCGGCGACTTCGGCATGCGAGTGGTAGCGCTTGAATCCATGCGGCAGGGCTGTGGCGACCATGAGAACCAGACTTCCGACACAATGGCGGCGCAAGATAGCGCGGCGGCGACCCGGCCTGCGTCTGCTTGCTCAGGCTGAACGGCGTGCAGGCTTGACCTTGATCACATCCATGGCGGTGCCTGGCGCTCAGCATCGTAGGTGTAGAAAGGGACGGTTTCCCTGAAACAGGAGCTGACGATGACGATCACACGAATGCTTGCAGCGCTGGTCATGATGGCGTGGGCCGCGGTGGCCCTGGCCGTGGATGCTGGCGCGGACCGTGAAGGACCGTTGGTTCAACTGGGTGATGAGGGCTCGCGCGCGCAGACCGCTCTGGCTCTGGAACAGCTGCGCAAGATGCCGGCGCTGGTGGCGGCCGACGCGGCGCGCACCAAGGCGGAGGCAATGCTCGAACCCGGGAAGATGGGCCCGGCCGATCTCTTTGCTCAGCCTTTGGGCAAGTTCGTCCGCGGCTTCGAGAAGATCGATGAACCTGGTGGCAGCCTGGCCCTGAACGTCAACCCGTCACTGGCTTGCCCTGGATTCTTCGTGATGTCGGTGGGTGACGGCCCTGACCCCGGCAATGTCCCGGGTAGCTATGGCGCAGAATTGCTGTTGCAGCAACCCGGCAGCCGTTTGCTGCAAGGCGGCCTGAACTTCGGTGGTTCCTTTGACGCTTCGGCACCGGGCTTCGCCGCCTTCACCATTGCCAATCCGGCCAACGAGAACCAGCAGGTCAATCTTTCGGTGACCGGCTTTACGCCGCGCAGCGGCAATCCCAACGTGCGCGCCCGCATCGTGCTGGAGCGTCGCCTGCCCACGCAAGGCATCGTGTTCTCGCAGGTGGTGACGCTCAGCCAGAACACGCCTTTCAACACCAGCGCAGTGGTGTCGCCGGGCTTCTATGTGGTCAATGTGGAAGCGGTGGACACGATCACCGGCGCTGATGGCGTGTTCTTCATGAGCGCGCTGACCAGCTTCATCGGTCGACCGGGCGGCGGTTTCCAGGGCGGGGTGGTGGTGGGTGGTTACCACGATCCCAATGCCAGCAATGTGCCTGGCTTCGCCGGCTTCTGCATCGCCGATCCGCACACCGTGACGATGCGCACCGAAGGCCGCCCCACGCGTGGCCCGGCTGGCGCGGGCGACCTGCGGCTGGTGCTGGCCAATGCCGACAATCAGGTGCTGTTCGCCAATCCGGCCCAGGCCGGCAGCGGCGATGATCATGGCAACACCTGCAGTTCGGCCACGGCCGTCAGCACCAACTCGCAATTCTCCGGTGCCATCAACCCTGCCAACGATCTGGATTTCTTCCGCTTCACCCTGGCCTCGGCGAGTCGGGTCATCATCACCAGTGCCAGCAACATCGATTTGATCGGCACCCTCTACAACAACGATGGCAGCTGTGCCACCGTGGTGGCTGAGGATGATGATGGGGCAGGACCCGGGAGCGTGCAGTTCAGGATCGACGTCAACCTTGCCGCCGGCACCTATTTCCTTCGTGTGCGCAACTTCGGTGCTCAGCAGACCGGCAACTACACGATCAGCCTGACCGGCGGCACCCCCGGCGATGACCACGGCAATACGTGCAGCGCCGCCACCGGCGTGACCTTGAACACCTCGGTCGCGGGCGTCATCAATCCGGCCAGCGATGTGGACTTCTTCCGCTTCACGCTGCCCAGCACCAGCCAGGTGGTGTTGCAGAGTTCGAGCAGCATCGATCTGGTCGGCACGCTCTACAACAACGATGGCACTTGCAACACAGTGGTCGCGGAAGATGACGACGGCGCAGGCAATCTGCAGTTCCGCATCGCCGGCACTCTGGGCGCAGGCACCTACTTCCTGCGGGTGCGCAACTTCGCCGCCGCTGCGACCGGCAGCTATACCGTCAGCTTCAGCGCCAGCACTGGCGGCGGTGTGCAAGCCTCGCTGGATGTGCGCAATCGCCTCCTGTATCCGGTGGCCATCACTGTCAATGGCGCGGCCGCTGGCGTCGTTGCAGCTGACACCACCGCACGCATCAACTACAGCGGTGGCAGCAGCGTTTCGCTGGATTGGGCGATGGTGCGGCCTCTGCTGGGTAACGTACCGCTGGGCGATGCGATGAGCGGCAGCTTCAATCCGGTGAGCGTGTCGCAAGGGCAGATCGTGAACTTCACCATCGACGCCGAGATCGCCAATCAGCGCTACTTCTTCCCGCTGATCAACAACTCCACCGGCGCTCGCTTGCTGATGGGTGCGAATGTGGGTCTGGCCAGTCAGAACCTCTGCAACTGCGTGGCCTTGCCTTTCAGTCAGACCAACTTTGGCTACTACCGGCTGTTCTCCAACAGCAATGTGCGCGCGTATCGCGATGGCTCCGGCTACACCGGACCCTTCGTGTTCTGGGATGGCTTCTCGGCTCTGGTCAATCCGGACTCCGGATTCATCCAGTTGAACGCCAACTCGGCGCCCTGAGCGCGAGACCAGGGGGCGGCGCAGCAGCGTCGCCCCCAGTTCTGCTTCGCCAGGTGGCCCTGGATTTCGCAACGCCGCTCGTGTCACCGACCAGGGGCATCGAGCGGCATGTCACCGAACTTGGCTGGCATCAGTCGGCAAGGAGGGCGCCGCTCCTGCGGCGCCAGCCCGATCTGCGATTACGTTGCCCGAGCCCCGAGCCCCGAGCCCCGAAAGTGTAGGTCGTCTCAAGCCGCGCAGCGGCGGAGGCGACATTG
>ERZ1066138.754-NODE-754-length-10585-cov-6.762203_pt1 | contig 10585 bp, 2 predicted proteins | sample MGYA00382785_ERZ1066138 | MGnify/ENA primary metagenome ERZ1066138 (study PRJEB33369, sample SAMEA5778368) | biofilm metagenome | biome: Industrial cooling water; feature: Water cooling tower basin; material: Biofilm | place: United Arab Emirates | collected...
CCACCGCCACGGATTCGATGCGGTCGCCGGCAATTACCGTGGTGCCTGCGGCGAAGCTGCCAGTGCCATCGCCCAGACGAATGAAGACGTTGTTGCCTTCTTCGTTGGGCACGGCGAGATCGAGGAAGGTGTCCGCATTGAAGAAGCCGACGGCAGCCAGCATCGGCCGGGTGGCGGCCGGGAAGCTGCTGCCCGGCGTGAATCCGCCCGAACCGTTGCCCAGCAGGATCGACACGCTGTCGCTGGTGAACTGATTGCTGACCGCCAGATCGGTGTTCAAGTCGGCATCGAAACGCCCGGCGACCGGCGCGAAAGGTCCATCGCCGACCGGCGTATTTGACGGACCGGTGAACTGCGTGCACGTCAGCCCGACTGCGGAGCGATAGGCGTAGTCATCGACCAGCGAGTTGACGCTGCTCCCGGCGGCGGTCACCACCTTCACATCGACATCCCCTGCCCCGGCCGGAACCAGCGCGGTGCAGCGCGTGGTGGAACTGCAGCTGACGCTGGAGGATGGCGTAGCGCCGAACAGCACCGTGGTGGCGCCAATCACGAAGTTGGTGCCGGTCAGGCTTACCGTGTTGCCGCCGCCGGCAGGACCGGATGAAGGCGTGAGCAAGCTCAGCACCGGTGGCGTTGCGGCGACCTGGCGGAACTCGATCCTGGTGGCGGTGTGGTTCAGGCTGAAGGCCGGGAAGGCGTTTGCGCCCAGGGTGGCCGTGCCGGTGCGACTGGCGAAGGTGACGAGGTCGAAGACGTTGGCCGGCGCGGGACTGAAGCCGGCGAACTGGGCGACGTTGATGGCGCCGCCAAACGAGGCCGTGCCCGGCGTGCCGGTGATCACCAGTTGGTCGTGCTGGGAACCGGGGATGGTGCCGCCGATCTCGAAGTTCAGGACCGCGCCCGCGCCCAGCGTGTAGGAGCCTTCGATGGTGAAGATGCCGGGTGAGGAGCCCGGCGACAGACTGCCACCAGTGTGGGTGACGACTGCCTCCAGGGTGCCGAAGCCGCTCAGGGTTCCGCCTTGCAGGCTGTAGCCCGAGGTCGCGCGCAGGCGGTCGTTGACCGAGACGCTGCCACCGGTCTGCAGCACGCCATTCAGCGCCAGGGTGCCGGCGTCGACCGAAAGGCTGCCGCTGCCGGCGACGGTCACCGTCGGGATGAACTCGAAGTTGACCAGTGCAGCATCCACGGTAACGCTGCCGTTGATGTTGACCGGGAAGCTGCAGGGCGCGCCCTGGCAACCCAGCGTGGTGTTGCCGCCGATTTGCAAGCCGCCGCCGTTGTCGATCTCGAAGGCCGCACTGCCAGCGGCAGGCACACGCAGCGTGCCGCCGGACAACAGGCCATTGCCACGAATCAGCAGTCGGCGCGAATCCAATTGCCGCGCGGCACCCGAGCCGGCCGCCAGCGTGGCGCCGGCGTCGATGATCAGATCGCGCAGACCACCGCTGCCGCGCAAGGCACCTTGCGGCCATTCGAGCTGCGCCTTGATGCTCACTAGTGCACTGCCGCCCAACTCGGCGCTGGGATGCAGCAAGCGCAAGGTGCTGATCGACACCGGCGTGGCGCAATTGAGCACCAGGGCGGCGTTCTGGATTTCGATCTGCCCCGCCACCGTGGGGCATCCGCTGACGGTGTTGCTGCTGACCGCGCCCACGCCATCGCCGAAGCGAAGGATGCCGTCAATATCGAAGGGCGTACTGGCACCAAAGCTGCGCGAGTTCTCGGTGAAAGCCAGGATGCCATCGGCTGCGTTGCTGTAAGTGCCGTTGAAGGTGCCGGCGGCCGCCACTGTGAAGGTACCGAGCACCACATCGATGCTGCCGGTGCCGTCGTACACGACGGCGCTGCCGATACCCGACACATTGGGACCAATCTTCTGGATTGCGCCGAAGTTGCGCAGGGTGGCCGTGCCGAGACCCGAGGCAAAAAAGCGCTCTGGCACAGCGGCCGGATTGGTGACCAAGGTGGCGCTGCTGGCCACTTCGTACTGCGCACCATCGGCCAGTTCGATGAGACCAGTGGTCCAGGTGGTGTTGCCACGTTGCCATAGCTTGCGATTGCGCAAGGTCTTCTGGCCGCCTTGCAGGTTGGCTGTGGCGCTGGGTCCGATGACGATTTCATCGGCAATCCCGGTGCCGGCGACTTCACCGCCGGACCAGAGGAAACTGCTGCTCGCCTCGATGTCATGGGCGCCGCTGAGTACACCGCCAGTGATCGTCAGGTTGCTGACGGTCACGTTCAGATCAAGGGTGGGGGTACCACTGTTGATGGTGGCCGAATCGGGCGCACCAGGTGTTCCCGCTGGGGTACCGGTGCCACCGCCGCAGCCGCTCCACTTGGCGGGGTTGCTCCAGTTATCCGGCCCGGCTCCGGCCGGATTCCAGATGCAGTTGGTACCAGCCGGCTGGCGGTACTCGATGTCGGTGGTGTTGTGCTGCAACTGGAAGGCCGGGAAGGCGTTGCCAGTGAGCGTCAGGGTGCCAGTGCGACTGGCGAAGCTCATCAGCTGGAACACATCGGTCGGCGCTGGCGTGAAGCCGCCGAACTGGATGGTGCTGGCGCCGCCGGCAAGGGTGACGTTGCCGGTGACCGCGATGCGATCGTATTGCGCCAGCGCAGTGCCGCCGATCTCGAACTCGATCTCACCCGCGGTCTGCGTGTAGTCCCCGTTAATGGACAAGAGCCCAGGCGACAAGCCCGGTTTGATCGTGGCACCGTTGTTGACCACGCTGGTCGACACCGAACCGTTGCCACCGAGCGCGCCTGCAGCCAGCGTCAGCGGCGTGCCGCGCACCAGGCTGGCTGGCGCCTCGATGCGGATCGAGCCGGTGGCGCTCTGTGTGAAGCTGGGGTTCATGCTCAGGCTGCGCTGCAGCACGATCTGGCCGTCGTTGATGATCTCGGACAGATCGGAACTGATCAGGCAGGATGGTCCACTGCCCGTCGCCGACAAGGCGCCGGCCGCGCCGACGCGGATGGTGCCGCAATTGGGCGACAGCTCGCAGACGATCGAGCCGCAGCCCAAGCCGCTGCCGGTGAGGTTGAGCACGCCATTGACGATGTCGATTTCCGCAGCGCCATCCAAGGCCAGCGGCAAGCCGTTGATCTGCATGCTGCCGTCCACCACCAGGCGGCGCGCACGCAAGCGCGGCACACCGTCGTCGGGCACGACCATGCTCGCGCCCGGCGGCACACGCACGACCTGGGTGGGAACCGAGCCCTCGATCGCGCCCTTGAGCACGCTGGTGCCAGTCAGATTCACCTGTGCCGGACCGCGCAGCACGCCACCGGTGTCGATGACAAGGTTGTTGAGCGCGCGGCCGGTGCCATTGACCCGCAATGGGCCCTGCAAACGCAGGTTGCTGCTGCCGCTGATAGTGACGCCGGTATCGATGACGCGCTCTTCGCTGAGGAAAGGCGCAATGGTCAGGCCGCAGCCGCCGTTGATCACATAAGTGCCGCTGGTGTCCGTACCGGGCGCTGCCAGATTGGCGCAGCCGCCCACCAGTTCCACCGTACCGTTGTTCTCGAAGCTGGTGATCTGCGCTTCGATGACGACGCCGGTGGCGGCCGGCCCGGCGCGCAGGCGGAAGGTCGCCCCGCTGTCATTGCTGATGCTGCCGCAGTCATTGGCGGGCGAGCCGCAGCGCAGCGCACGGAGGCCCTCATCGGTCTCGAAGCGGGTCAGGCCGCGGTTCTGCAGGATGGCGCCGTTGCTGAAGCGGAACTGCGCCTGATCAGAGGCCGTGGCGCTGATCATGTTGAGGGTGCCATCAATGATCAGGCGGCGATTGTCGAGTTCGGGATTGTTGTTCACCGTGGCGGTGGCGCCGGCCTGGATGGTAATCGGCTGGCTGCTGCCATCGCCGCGCAAGACGCCACCGGTCCACGACAGATTGCCGCCGATGTTGAGCGCGCCCGGACCATCGATGACGCCGCCAGTGAAACTGAGGTTGGTCACCGTGATCGTGGTCGGCAGGTTGGCGTTGCCGGTGCCGATGACCGCGGTGTTGCCCAGACCCGGGGTGCCAACCGGCGGACCCACGCCGGAACTGCAATTGGCCCAGTTGCCGGGCACCGTCCAATCGTTGTTGACCGAACCAGTCCAGGTGCAGATTCCTGAGCCTTGCACCAGGCGCACATTGGTGGCGTTGGGCTGCAGGACGAAGGTGGGGAAGGCATTGCTGCCGATGCCGATGCTGCCGGTGGCGCTGTCGAACTGCAGGAACTCGAACTGGTCGGCCGGCGCGGGGTTGAAGCCAGCCTGCTGCAAGATGTCGACGCTGCCTGCGAGATTTGCAGTGCCATTGACCACCAGCCGGTCGTACAGGCTGCCGGGTGTGACGCCGCCGATGTCGATGATCAGGCGCGAGCTCGGCGACATCTGCAGGTCGCCAATGATCGACAGGATTCCAGGCGAAGCGCCGGGCCGGATGGTGCCGCTGCCGGCCTGCACCTCGGCCTGCACGGTCCCGGTGCCGGACAGGGTGCCGGTGCCCAGCGGCAGCGGGCTGCTGCGCTGCAGGAAGGCGGAGGAGTCGACTCTGAGAATGCCCGTGGCGGACTGGACGATGGGGCCGTCCAGAGCCAGGCGTCCCAGCGTCACGCGGATCAGTCCGTTGTTCTGCACCGCAAGATCGCTTCCCAGACTGTTCGCCGAACCATCTTCGCGCGAACTGATCAGGCTGCCGCTGCTGTTGTTGACGAAGCTGCCGCAGTTGCCGGGGCCGGCGCAGACCATGTCGGCCCCCACGGCGGAGGACCCGATCAGGTCGAGGAAGGCATTGTTGGTCCAGACCGCGTTGTTCTCGAAAGTGAGCGAAGCCAACTCAAGATCGACCTCCGCGTTGTTGATCACATTGCGCTGGTTGATCCGTGCGTTGGGCGGACCAATGTTGATTTCAGCCCCGGGATCAAAGCTCAGCGTGCTGCCCGGCGGTCCCTGGATTTCGCCGCGCCAGATCAGATTGTTGGTGACGTTCAGATTGGCCGGACCAAACACGCGACCGATGGGATTGATGATCCAGTTCTCCAGGCTGCGCGTAGTGCCCAGCAGTTCCATGGCGCCTTCGATCTGGATGCGGCCGGTCAAGCCGGTCACGGCGGTGCTGGCCGCCCAGGTGCGTTGCGCGCCAACGCGCGTGAAGAAGGCCAGCGAGCAGCTGGTATCGACCTGATAAGTGCCGGAATCCACACCCGGTGGGTCGATGCCCAGACAGCCCGCGAGCAGACGGACCGTGCCTTGATTGTCGAAGCTGGTCAGTTGCTGATTGATTGAGATGATCGCGCCGTTGGCATCGTTGAAGTCAAAACTGCCGCCCGGCAGGACGGTGATGGAACCGCAATCGGTGCCGCTGCCCACGCAGCGAATCCCGCGAATCCCCAAGGGGCCGGGCGAGGCGGAATTGTTGAAGCTGGCGCTGCCGGAAATCCGGATGTTGGCGCCGTTGTCCAACTCGATCTCGCCCTTGAGGCTGTTCGTGTTGTTGAAGCTCAGGTTGCCCAGCACCTGAAAGTCACGCCCATCGAGTACGGCGGGCACTGGATTGCTGATGCCGCGTTCGATCAAGCCCTGCGCGCCCGCACCGAGGATCAGATCCGCATTGGTGGTGCTTTCGATCCGGCCGCTTTCCCACTCCAGGATGTCAGCGACGGTCAGGTCGCCAGTGCCATTGATCGTGCCACCTTCCAAGCGCAACTCGCCGACACTGCGCGCCGCCGGAATGGTGACCGCGCCGCTGCTGATCACCGCGCGATCGGCCAGGCCTGGCGTACCGGCGACAGTGCCACTGCCGCCGGCACAGCCCGACCAGTTGGCCGGCACATCCCAGCTGCCGAAACTGCCATTCCACACGCAGGTCGCAGCCACGCCATCGCTGAGGCTGTAGGCGACGATGCGGCCCATCTGCTGATTGCCGTAGTTGCCGAATGGGATGGTCTCGACGCGGAAAGGGCCACCAGCGACCGCGCCACCGGCGGATAGCGCAACTGAGAAGCCGAACGACTCGCCGGCCAGCGGCGTAGGTGCCTGGATAAGGCTGGCCTGGGTCCAATTTCCGGCGCTCTCGGTGTACTCGAAAATGCTGCCGGCAAAGGGGTCGCCAAGCAATTCGTCACCTGAGGCGCTCACGATCACGCGCTGGCCCGCGATGCCCACGCTGGCGCCGAAGGCGTCGTCGAAATCTCCGGTGCTGGGCAGCAGGCTGTCTTCCAGCGACCAGGTGATGCCGGTGCGCCGATAGACAAAGGCGCGACCACCATCACTCGACACGGGTGCTCCCACCACCATTGCGCTGCCGTCGATGGCCACCGCATAGCCAAAGCCTTGCGTGGTGCCATTCGGAGTGGGGATCGATCCGCGCGGCTGCCAGGTGCCGCCGCTGAGCTCGTACATGTAGACGCGGCCACTGGCCGGCGCCGCACTGTCATCGCCCGGGGCACCGATTGCCATCCAGGTGCCGTCGATGTCGATCGACCAGCCGTAGTTGTGGAGGGCGCCCAGCGTGCCCGGGATCAACACCTGGGTCTCGCCCCACACCAGCCCGCTGCGCCTGAAGATGGTGACACTGCCCGATTGCGGACCCTGATCGTCATCGAAAGGTGCGCCGAGGGCGATGCTGTCGCCGTCAATGGCCACTGCGTAGCCAGTTTCATCGCCAGCCGTGGTCGCGCTGGATTCCAGGACCGCTTCCAGGACAAAGGCACTGCCGTTAAGGCGAAACACGTGTGCTCGACCGACGTCAGGCGCCAACGTTCCGCGCGCGATGACGGTGCGATCCCAGCGCGATTCACCGACCACGATGCGCGGATCACTGGCCTCGACGTCCAGCGCCCGGCCAAAACTTGGATCGGTCGGGTCTATCGGTGAGCTCGTGTTGAGCACCGAGCCTGCGAATGTGTAGCTCAGCCCATTGCGCCGAAAGATCGCGAGCTTGCCCTGGTTGCGCACCTGTGCGTCGACACCGGGCGCGCCCACCGCGACCCAACTGGTGCTGGGACTGTCGTCATCGATCGCCACGGCAATGCCGAAGTCATCGAAATTGGTGGAGTTGCCGGCATCAACCCGACCACTCTCTTCCCAGAAGCTCGGTGAGGTCAGTTCAACCAGATAAGCGACGCCTGCCGAAGCCCCTGCATCGGTATCGACCGTTGGCGCGCCGGCGACCGCATAGGTGCTGCCCACCGCGACTGAAACACCAGCCTGGCCATTGTTCGGCGCTGGCTGGAAGGACTGTCTTTCCTCCCAGTTGCCGGCAACGTGCTCGAACATCACGAAGGCTCCGACCGCCAGATCCGGCGGGCGCGGCGCTGCGGGCGCGCCGACGATGAGATTGGCGCCGGCGACGGCGACGCTGCGGCCAAAGGCGGCGCCGGCAACCGCGCCGGTGGCCCGCACGACCTCGCCAAAGCTTGCGCTGGGCATGTCGTAGGCATACACGGCGCCTTCGCCCGGGCTGCCCACATCGTCCTGGCCCGGGGCTCCAAACACGGCATGCGCACTGCTCAAGGCGATCGACACACCCAGACGCGCATTGGCCAGGATCCCCGGCGGCGGCGTCAGCGAGGCGGGATTCCAGTTCGAGCCATCGAAGGTGTAGCGATACACCTCACCGCCGTCGGCGCGTGTCGGCGACTCCAGATCGCGGAAGGGAGCGCCGACGAAGGCCTGCGTGCCCAGGATCGCAAGCGAGATGCCGTAGCCATCGTTGGCCGAGGGGCTGGGCGCTGCCAACACGACTGGCGTTCCGAAACTGCCCGATGAGGGCGGGGTCTCGGTGAAGATGAAGGCCGCGCCTGCATTGGGCGCGGGCCCGGGCTGCGTGCGGCCCGGCGCGCCGACCATGATCCGTCCGTTGGCGGCATCAATGGACACGGCGCTGCCGAAGCGGTCATTTGCTGCAGGCACCGGCGCCTGCAGCACGGCGATCTGATTCCAAGTCCCGGGCGAGTCCTCGCGGTACACGTAGACCAAGCCCGCAGAAGGCTGCGCGGCGACCGTTGTTGCCGGCACACCCACCACCGCCAGATTGCCGTCGATATCCACGGCCCAACCGGCCTCGTCGCCATCCAGGATGGCCGGTTGCAGGGTGGCTTCGTGCTCCCAGGCCCCGCCGCCGAAGGCGTAGATCATCGCAATGCCGTGCGAAGCCGTGGGGTCGAAGCGGCTGGCTGCCGGTGCACCGACGATCATCTTGGTGTCGGTCATCGCCACGGCATGCCCGAAAAAGCTTTCGGCCACACCATCGCCGGTCGCCTGCGGTTGGAACACAAAGCGTTGATCCAGGACGCGGCCTCCGCCGGCATGCGCCACTCCCGCCAGACTCGTGGCCATCAGCCACACCGCGATCTGACGCCAAGCCGAACCGAATGCCATGAAGCGCATGCTCACCGTGCCCCCTTTTCCCCTGTCGACGGCCGCGGGCTGCCTGTGACACGGCAAAGCGCAGCGACCAGCCCCTGACGATACCTTGGCTGCGTAACTTCTTACGCCTGTCCGCCGCCAGCGTCAACGCGCCGGCGCGCCTCCCGCATCAACCAGCGACTGCTTGGCAATTCGGCACACTCGGCAGGATGACCATCGGGAGGGGGCGGGCGTGCCATGATCCTGACATCGCGCCGCTGTTCCATGCTCATGACCGACTGTTACGCCGTGTTTGGCGATCCGATCCAGCATTCGAGATCACCTTGGATTCACCGTCAGTTTGCGGCTGCGACGGGACAGGACATCGACTACCAGCCGATCCATGCGCCTGCGCATCGCTTCGTCGAACTGCTGCAGGACTTCCACGAGGGCGGCGGCCAGGGCGCCAACATCACCCTGCCGCTCAAGGAGATCGCCGCGCTGCAATGCGATTCGCTGAGCGCTGCGGCGCATCGCGCGGGTGCGGCCAACACCTTGCTCAGGCGCGGCGCTTCCTGGCACGGCGACAACACCGATGGCAGTGGCTGGATGGCCGACCTGGCGCGCCTGGATTGCAGCCCCGCGGGTCGCCGCGTGCTGATCCTCGGCGCGGGCGGCGCGGCACGCGGCATCCTCGGCCCGCTGCTCGAGTCCAGGCCCGCGCGCGTCCACATCGCCAACCGCAATCCGGAACGGGCGCTGGAACTGGCCTTGCGCTTTCGCACACTGGGTGTGGTCGAGTCGGGCCCCTGGCTCCCGCCCGCCGACGAGTTCGATCTCATCGTGCACGCCAGCGCAGCGGCGCATGCGGGTACGCCGGTGCAGTTCCCGCCGCTGCGTGTGGCGTCCGGTGCAGTGGCCTACGATCTCAGCTATGGCGCGGCGGCGCGCCCGTTCCTGGACTACGCCGCCAGCCTCGGTGTGCAGGCACGTCACGATGGCCTGGGCATGCTGGTCGAACAGGCCGCAGATGCCTTTGCCCTGTGGCGCGGGATCAGGCCGGAGACCGGCAGCGTGCTGGCGCAACTGCGCGCGCAGGTCGGTGCCTGATGCAATGCCGCGCCGGCTGCGCCGCCTGCTGCATCGCACCCTCGATCAGTTCGCCCATCCCCGGCATGCCCGACGGCAAGCCCGCCGGCGTGCCCTGTGTGCAACTCGATGAGGCATGGCGTTGCCGCCTATTCGGCCGCCCCGAACGCCCCGAGATCTGCGTCCGACTCCGACCCGAACCCAGCATGTGCGGCAGCGACCGCGACGACGCGCTACGCCGTCTGCAGCGATTGGAACAGGCGACGCGGCCTTGAGGCTGGGGGCTGGGGGCTGGGGGCTGGGGGCTGGGGATTGGGGATTGGGGGCTGGGGCGCGTTTCTGGTGGGGTTGGGGATGCCTGCCCGCCGTTGGCGACGACTCGCGACGCACCCTGATCGCGACACCCGCGCTGTTGTAGGGGCAGGCCTTGTGCCTGCCCGCCGTTGGCGACATGCCCGCTGGTCGACGACATGCCTGTCATTGGTAATCGCAGACCGTGGCGAGGGCGACCACAAGGGTCGCCCCTACAACAGATCGCGATGCACGCACCTGATCGCGATGTCCGCAACGGATCACGATGTCCTCAACGGATCGCGAATTGGATGTCGCGACCTGGGCGGGCATCGCGACGCGCCCTGATCGCGACCCACGCTGTTGTAGGGGCAGGCCTTGTGCCTGCCCGCCGGTCGCGACATGCCCGCCAATTCGCAACGCACCCTGATCGCCACACCCACGCTGTTGTAGGGGCAGGCCTTTTGCCTGCCCGCGGTTCGCGACATGCCCGCCGTTGGCGACCCGCCCACCGATCGGCGACCTGTCATTGGCAATCGCAGACCGTGGCGAGGGCGACCACAAGGGTCGCCCCTACAACAGATCGCGATGCACGGACCCGATTGCGATGTCCGCAACGGATCACGATGTCCTCACCGGATCGCAATGCCCGGACCGGATCACAATGCCCGGCCAGGTGGCGACATCCAATTCGCAACGCACCCTGATCGCCACACCCGCGCTGTTGTAGGGGCAGGCCTTGTGCCTGCCCGCCGTTGGCGACATGCCCGCTGGTCGACGACATGCCTGTCATTGGTAATCGCAGACCGTGGCGAGGGCGACCACAAGGGTCGCCCCTACAACAGATCGCGATGCACG
>ERZ1066138.755-NODE-755-length-10582-cov-9.308350_pt1 | contig 10582 bp, 8 predicted proteins | sample MGYA00382785_ERZ1066138 | MGnify/ENA primary metagenome ERZ1066138 (study PRJEB33369, sample SAMEA5778368) | biofilm metagenome | biome: Industrial cooling water; feature: Water cooling tower basin; material: Biofilm | place: United Arab Emirates | collected...
CTCGCAAGTCCACGGCCGAAGCTGACTCGATCTGTGCGGGCGTCGGCTCGGCGGCCAGGACCAGCGAGGCCGAGCAGCACGCGGCCAGCGCGAAGCCGGCCATGCAAAGGCGATTCAGCAAAGGGTACATAGGGCCACTCCGGATGATCTGCGTCTCAAGAAAGAGTCGTCTGAGCGATAAACCTCGCAGGCTGGGCCTCACCGCTGGTCGGAAAGTTGCAGTTTGGCGTAGTGGCAGCGCCATCGCTTCGCTGGCCGAGTGTCCACGAAGTTCGCAGACACTTCATGGGCGCTCGCAGCTCAGCCGATCGCACGCACCCGCAGCTTGCGGCCCTTGATGCCTTGCTCGCGCAATTTGGCCAGGGCCTTGTCGGCATGGGCGCGGGCGATGGCGACGTAGCAGCGGGTGGGATAGAGGCTGATCTTGCCCACCGCTGTCGCCGGCAGGCCGGCGGCGCCAGTGAGCGCGCCGAGCACATCGCCAGGGCGCAGCTTGTCCTGACGGCCGGCGTCGATCTGCAGGCTGCGGTACTCGGCGGCTCAACCCGTCTTGATTCGCTGCGCGGCCGCAGATGCGTCCTGGAAGCGCTGGGCTTCCTGCAGGTCGAAGCTCTCGAGTTCACGCGCGGCGAGATCGGTCACGTACAGATGGCCGCTGGCGTTGCGTTCGACCCAGCCGCGCCCGACCAGGGCCTCGACCTTGCGGCGCACCGTTTCACGCGGCACGCCGGTGGCGGCGGCGATCGACATGATGTTGGCCGGCCGCATCCACGACCGCGGCAGCGTGCCGGTCTCCAACATGTGGCGTTCGGCAGCCGGGATCAGCAGTTGGAACTGACCCTCGGTGCGCATCTGATAGATCGCCTGAAAGTTGCGGGTTGCCACTTCACCGAGCACCAAGGGCAGCAAGAGATCGCCCTCGAAGCGCTGGTACAAGGCGGTCAGATGCGCCGTCACGAAGCGCGTGCGCAACATCGACCAGGGCACCCGCAATGCCGCCGGCCGCGCCTTGTCCAGATCCACCACCGTTTGTGCAGATGTTTCCGCGGACAGTGTCATCCTCACTTCGTCCTTGTCGACCAATACCGCTCGTCTGCCCAGTTCGATAATGCAGCATGACGATGGACAATGGGCGAAGGACAAAAGTCGTGCCGCCGGATCGGCACGCTCACCCGCGCAACCAGTCCGCTGCCTGCGGCGCGTAGTAGCTCAGGATCGCGTCGGCGCCGGCCCGCTTGAAGGCGAGCAGCGACTCCAGCACCACCGCGCGCTCGTCCAGCCAGCCGTTCAAGGCCGCGGCCTTGAGCTGGGCGTACTCGCCGCTGACCTGATACACGGCGGTGGGCATGCCGAAGCGTTCCTTCACACGCCACACGATGTCGAGGTACGGCATGCCCGGCTTGACCATCACCATGTCGGCGCCTTCCAGGATGTCGAGCTCCACCTCGCGCAGCGCTTCATCGCTGTTGGCCGGGTCCATCTGGTAGGTGTACTTGTTGCCCTTGCCGAGATTGCCAGCTGAGCCCACGGCGTCACGGAAAGGACCGTAGAAGCTCGATGCGTACTTGGCCGAGTAGGCCAGGATGCGGGTGTTGTGGTGACCTGAGGCCTCCAGCACCTCGCGGATGCGGCGCACGCGGCCATCCATCATGTCCGAGGGCGCGACCATGTCCGCGCCGGCCTCGGCATGACTCAGCGCCTGCTTGGTCAAGGTGGCCACGGTCTGATCGTTGACCACGTAGCCCTCGGCGTCGATCAGGCCGTCCTGGCCGTGGGTGGTGAAGGGATCGAGCGCCACATCGGTGATCACGCCCAATTCGGGGATGGCCTTCTTCAGCGCACGCACGGCACGCTGGGCCAGGCCGTTCGGGTTGTAGGCCTCTTCGGCGTCGAGCGACTTGGCCTCGGCCGGCGTGACCGGAAATATCGCCAGCGCCGGAATGCCCAGCCGATGCGCGGCCTCGGCGGCGGGCAGCAGCAGATCGATCGACAAGCGCTCCACGCCGGGCATCGAGGCCACCGCCTCGCGCCGCTGTGTGCCTTCGCAGACGAAGACCGGCCAGATCAGATCGGCCGCCGTCAGCGCGTGCTCGCGCATCAGGCGACGGGAAAACTCATCGCGACGCATGCGACGCGGGCGGATGTAGGGGAAGCCGTGGGCAGCGTGATGACGGGATTGCATGGGCGGCTCGCGGTTCAGGAAGTCGGGGCCGAAGTCTGCCAGCAGCGGGCCTGGGTCTGCGTGGTGCCAGGTCAAAAGCTCCGCGCATCCATCAGCGGTCGCCGTGAGTCGGGTGTTTTGCGCGCAATCCTGTGTTCGCCTTGCATTGCGTTGCAATTGCTGAACAGAATCCGGGCCTTGTCGCGAAGCCCGTGCCGCCTGCCGGCCCTCGCGATCCGCCGGAGGCCAGCCATGTCGGGCATCGTCGTCGTCGAACGCTCAGCCACCCTGAGCCACTTGCTGCAGCGCACGCTGTCGGCCGCGCAGCAGAGTGCGGATCGAGTGCTGACTCACTACCACGAGCTCGATCCACTGCTGGAAGCCTTCGAGTCAGGCCAGCAGCGCTACAGCGTGGTGGTGGTCGGCGCGCCGCAGCGTCACGGGCCCGAGTTCGAAAAGGCCCTGGCCGGGCTGATGAAGGGCCGGGCCGCGCAATTGGCGGTGTTGATCCTCAGCCACGAGAAGACGCCCTTCCTTAGCGAGTGGCTGGCGCAACGGCGCAACGCCATGTTGCTGCTGTGGTCGAATTTCGGACGCATCCCGGCGGCGGTGAAGCAATTGCAGCCGCCAGTGCCGGCCACGCCTGCACAGAGCAGCGGCAACGTCGCGCCAGCGCCGGCCCGTCGCGGCAGCCATGATCACAAGTTCTCGCCGCTCAAGGTGCTGCTGGTCGACGACTCGCAGAGCGTGCGCTACCTGTACCGGCAGATGCTGGAAGAGAACGGCTTCATCGTCGACACCGCCGCCTCGCTGCAAGAGGGCTACACCAAGGGACAGACCGGCGCCTACGATCTCGCCATCCTCGATTACTACCTGCCGGACGGCAACGGCGATGAGCTGACGCGCAAGCTGGTCGAGCACCTCGGCGCGCGCGCCATGCCCATCGCCATCATCACTGGCAGCTACAAGGACGGAATCATCAAGAACTGCCTCGAAGCCGGCGCGGTCGAGTGCATGTTCAAGAACGAGGTGATGGAACTCACCCTGGCCCGCATCAAGGCCCTGGCGCGCACCATTCACGTGCAGAAGTCGGTGGAGGCCGAGCGCCAGCGGCTGGAGAGCATCCTGCGCTCGGTCGGTGACGGCGTTTACGGCGTCGACAATCAGGGACTGATCACCTTCGTCAATCCGACCGCGATCCGTCTGCTGGCCCAGCTCAGCTCGCAGGACCTGATCGGTCGCAACGCCCATGAGTGCTTCCACTTCGCCGCCGAAGACGGCGAGCGGCGCAGCGCCAGCGAAGACACCCTGGCGCGCGCCTACGCCGAGGGCACCACCATCGAGGGCTATGAGACGGTGTTCTGGACGCGCGCCGGACTGGCGCTGCCGGTGGAGTGCAATGTGCTGCCGCTGACCATCCAGGGCCGCCGCGAAGGCAGTGTGGTGGTGTTCCGCAACATCTCCGAGCGCAAGAGTGCCGAGCGCCTGCGCTGGGAGCTGTTGCACGATCCGGTGACCGGACTGGCCAATCGCCGCCATCTGACCCAGGCGCTGAGCCAGGAGGTGGAGCGACGGCGCGAGCGCGGGGGCTACTCGGCGCTGCTGTTCATCGATCTGGACCGCTTCAGCACCATCGTCGAAGCCTGTGGCCAGGCTGCCGCCGATCGCGTGCTGGCCGATGTCGGGCAACGACTGGTGCAACGCCTGCGTCAGGACGATCTGCTGGCCAGGCTCGAGGACGACCACTTCGCGCTGGTGCTGTCCAATGTGCAGCTGGAGAACCTCTTCTCCATCGCCGACAGCTTCCGCGAGCTGGTGCACGAGACCGAGTATCCCCTGTACGGCAAGAAGATGGCGCTGGCCGCCTCGGTGGGCGTGGCCATCCTCAGCCACGATGTGCCGTCCACCGAGTACGTGTTGGAGCACGCGCGCATCGCCTGTCGCGAAGCCAAGCGCCGCGGTCGCGATCAAACCCAGATCTACGTGGCGAGCAGCGATGCGCGCATCGCGCGTGAGCTGGATGCGGGCTGGACGGTGCGCTTGCGCGAAGCCCTGCACGAAGACCGCTTCGTGCTCTACGCGCAGCCTATCCACGCGGCCAATCCGCAGGCCCAGGGCGCCGAGAGCCTGTACGAGATCCTGATCCGCATGAGCCATCGCGATGGCCAGCTGGTCTCGCCCTCGGTCTTCGTGCCTCTGGCGGAGCGCGTCGGCATGATGCCCAAGATCGACATGTGGGTGCTGTCGCGCGCGCTCAAGCATCTGGCCGCACTGCCGCCCGAATCGCCGGTGGGCTTCACCATCAACCTGTCCAATGCCACGCTGCAGGACCACGAGTCGCTGAAGCTGATCGAGCAGCTGATCCTGGGTTCGGGCGTGCGCAGCAGTCGCATCGTGTTCGAGGTCACCGAGACGCAGGAAATCGACAGCCTGCACAGCGCGCGCCGCTTCATCCAGGCCCTGCGCAAGCAAGGCGTGCGCTTTGCGCTGGACGATTTCGGCACCGGCTACTCCTCGCTCAGCCACCTCAAGCATCTGCCGGTGGACTTCGTGAAGATCGAAGGCAGTCTGGTCGCCGATCTGGCCGAATCGGAACGCGATCGCAGCATGATTGCCTCGATGATTGGTCTGGTGCATGGACTCAAGCTCAAGGTGATTGCCGAGCACGTCGACAGTGAGGCCAATCTCAGCTGGCTGCGCGAGGTGGGCGCCGACTACCTGCAGGGCAATTACCTGGGCGAAGCGATGCGTCTGGACGAGATCGAACTGACGCCGCGCGCCGCGTGAAGCACCCGCTGCTGCAGGCTCTCGGTGCGCGCGCTGCGGCCTGGCCGCTGGCCCTGCTGCTCGCGCTCGGTCTGCTGGCCTGGTGTGGTCCCTGGCTGTCGCCGCACGATCCGGCGCAACCGCTGTGGGGTTCGGCCTGGCTCAGCCCGCAGTGGCAGGACGCGCACTGGTTCGGCACCGATGCGATCGGTCGCGATCTCTATGTGCGCGTGCTGGAAGGCTTGCGTTCCTCCTTGCTGATCGGCGTGCTCGCTGGCGCCTGCGCCCTGGCCCTGGGCAGCCTGATCGGCGCCCTGGGCGGTTTTCTGGGCGGCTGGGTGGATGGTCTGTTGCTGCGCGCCAATGACGTGCTGACCAGCCTGCCCTTGCTGCTGGTGGTGATCCTGATCCTGACCTGGTTCGAGCCCAGCCTGTGGCTGTTGCTGCTGACCATCGGCGCCTTCGGAAGCCTGGATGTGGCGCGCGTGCTGCGCATCGAGGCGCTGCGCCTGCGTGAGACCGAGTTCATGCTGGCCGCACGTGCCATGGGCATGTCGCGCCTGCGCGCGGTGCTGCGCCATGGCTTGCCGAATCTGGCGCCGATGATGCTGAGCGCGCTCAGCATGGCGGTGCCGCAGGCGATCCTGGTGGAGAGCTTTCTGGCCTTCCTGGGATTGGGCCCCAGCGCCACCGGCAGCAGTCTCGGCACCTTGCTGGCCGAAGGCGCGCAAGACCTGCAACAGGCGCCGTGGCTGTTGTTGATTCCGGCGCTGACGCTGGCCCTGCTGCTGATCGGCTTTGGCCTGTGGGCCGAGCAGCTGCGGCGCGCGCTGGCGCAGCACACCGGCAGCGCAGGCCACGCATGAGCACACCCTTGCTCCAGCTTCGCGAGCTCTCGGTCAGTGCAGGCACGACGCGGCTTCTGGATGCGATCGATCTGCAACTGGCGCCGGGTGAATGCCTGGGCATCCTCGGTCCTTCCGGCTCGGGCAAGTCACTCACGGCACTGAGCCTGATCGATCTCTTGCCGCGCGGACTGACGCGCCGCTACGCGCAGCTGGCCTGGCGCGGCCAGGACTTGAGCGCAACGCAGCTCAGCGCCCTGCGTGGCCGCGAGATCGCCTATGTGTTTCAGGATGCCGCCAGCAGCCTGCATCCGATGCGGCGCGTGCTCGACCAACTCAGCGAGACCCTGCAATACCACGGCCTCGCCAGCGCGCGCACCGCAGCCGACGCCGCACGCGCACAACTCGCCGCCCTGGGTCTGGATCAACCGCATTGGCAGGAGGCCTATCCGCATCAGCTCTCCGGCGGCCAGCGCCAGCGCGCCATGCTCGCTCTGGCGCTGGCGCCGCAGCCGGCGCTGCTGCTCGCCGACGAGCCGACCAGCGCCCTCGATCCAGTGCTCGCCGCGCGGGTGCGCGAGCTCTTGCTCGGCGAGGTGCGCCGACGTGGCATGGCGCTGATCTTCATCAGCCACGACCTGGCGCTGCTGGCCGCGAGCTGTGATCGCCTGCTGGTGCTGGAGGCCGGGCGGATCGTCGAGCAGGGCCCGGCCGGCGCAGTCTGGGCCGCGCCGCAGCACCCGCTGACCCGCCGGCTCAAGGATGCGGTGGTGCTGGATGCGGCGCCTGGCGGTGAACCGGCGGCGGCGGTCGACGGCGCCGCGCCATTGCTGCGGGCACAGCGCTTGCGGGTGCAGCAGCCAGCCGGCTGGAGCTGGCGCGGCCGGCGCTGGCGCAACACCCTCGAACTGGATGACTTCGCGCTCGGCCCCGGCGATAGCCTGGGCGTGGTGGGCGCCTCAGGGTCGGGCAAGTCCACACTGGCGCGCGCCCTGCTGCAGCTGTGCGCGCATCAACAGGGCCAGCTGAGCTGGTTCGGCCAACGCGTCGATGCCTGCGGCGAAGCCGAGCGGCGCCGTCTGCGTCCCGGTCTGCAGATGGTGTTTCAGGATCCGGGGCGTTCGCTGGACCCGATGCTGTCTATCGGCAGCATGCTGGAGCAGGCGCTGCGCCTCGCCCCGCAGGCACTCGATGCCGACGCGCGACGCCAGCGTGCGCTGCAACTGCTGCAGGCGGTGGACCTGGGCGCCGAAGCCCTGCCGCGCTACCCGGCGCAATTCTCCGGCGGGCAGAAGCAAAGGCTGGCGATCGCGCGCGCCCTGGCGCTATCGCCGCGCTTGCTGGTGTGCGACGAAGCCACCTCGGCCCTGGATGTGCTGACCCAGGCGCAGATCGTGGCCTTGCTCGATCGCCTGCGCCGCAGCCAGGGATTGACGCTGGTGGTGATCGCCCACGATCTGACCGTGCTGGCCCGGCTGTGCGATCAGCTGCTGGTGCTCGATCAAGGCCGCGTGGTGGAGCAGGGCCGCGTGCAGGACTGTCTGCGCGGGGCACGCTCTGCCGCGCTGCGCGCGCTGATCGACGCACGCCCGCTGCCGGAACGGCCCGCCGCCTCGGCATACTCGACCGTCAAACCGGGGGAGAACTGAACATGAAGACCAAACTGTGTGTGGCCCTGCTCGGCGTGCTTGGGATGAGCGTCGCCGAAGCCAGAACGCTGGCCTGCGGCGGACTCATCGACGTGGTGTCCGGCAAGAACCTGGGCCCACACCTGATCGAGATCGATGGCAATCGGATCAAGTCGGTCCGCGCGGGCACGGCCGGCGCAGCAGCGGTCATCGACCAGTCGGCCGGCGTGTGCGTGCCGGGTTTCATCGACCTGCACACGCACATCATGAACAACGAATCCAGCCCGTCCAGCTACGTCGACGGCTTCCGCCTGAATCCGGCCGACTACACCATCCGCGCGGTCAACAACGCCCGCAAGACGCTGCGTGCCGGCTTCACCACGATCCGCGATCTCGGCGATGGCGACGGCGTCTCGGTGGCGGTGCGCAATGCGATCAATGCCGGCAGCGTCGAAGGGCCGCGGATCTACACTTCGGGCAAGTCGATTGCCTCCACCGGCGGCCACGCCGATCCGACCAACGGCCGCAACCTCGACCTGACCGGCGATCCCGGCCCGCGCGACGGCGTGATCAACGGTGCCGATGAAGCGCGCAAGGCGGTGCGTCAGCGCTACAAGGAAGGCTCGGATCTGGTCAAGGTCACGGCCACCGGCGGCGTGCTCAGCCTGGCCAAGAACGGCCTCAACCCGCAGTTCACCGAAGCGGAGATCGCCGCGGTGGTGGAGACCGCCAAGGACTACGGCATGAAGGTGGCCGCGCACGCCCACGGCAAGGAAGGCATGCGACGCGCCATCGAGGCCGGCGTCGACACCATCGAGCACGGCTCCTTCATGGACGCCGATCTGTTCCCGCTGATGAAGCAGCACGGCACCTGGTACATCCCGACGCTGATGGCCGGTTGGTGGACCGCCAGCAAGGCCGAGACGCCGGGCTACTACCCGCCGATGGTGGCGGCCAAGGCCAAGGCCATCGGTCCGGTGATGGCCAGCACCTTCGGCAAGGCGCACGCGGCCGGCGTCAAGATTGCCTTCGGCACCGACAGCGGGGTCTCACCGCATGGCCTCAACGCGAAGGAGTTCGAGCTGATGGTCAAGGCCGGCATGACGCCCGCCGAAGCGCTGCGCAGCGCCACCCTGCACGCCGCCGAAGTGCTGGATCTCAGCGCGGAGCTGGGCACGCTGGAAGCCGGCAAGCTGGCCGATATCGCGGTGCTGGAGGGTGATCCGCTGGCCGACATCACCGCCACCACGCGCGTGCGCCTGGTGATCAAGGACGGCCAGGAGTTCCCCGGCGCCACGGCGAGCTTCTGAGCGCTTCACCTTCCATCCACCGTCGCGGCTTGCATTTCGGGCCATCATCCCAACATCGCCTGCCGGCCCCATTTCGAGACCTTCGATGAACACCGCTGCTGCCCAGATTTTTGATGCCACCCAGGACAACTTCGAAGCCGAAGTGCTGGAAGCCTCCTTCCACACGCCGGTGCTGGTGGACTTCTGGGCGCCGTGGTGCGGCCCGTGCAAGATGTTGATGCCGATCCTGGACAAGGTGGTGCGTGATCATCCGGGCCGGCTGCGTCTGGCCAAGGTCAACACCGATGTGGAGATGGCCATCGCCGGCAGCTTCGGCATCCGCAGCCTGCCGACCGTGGTGCTGTTCAAGAACGGCCGGCCGGTCGACGGCTTCATGGGCGCGCAACCCGAAGGGGCGATCCGCGCCCTGCTCGCCAAGCACCTCGGCGCTGAGGCACCGGAGCCGGAACCCGAAGCGGAGCTGGCCGAGGAGGAAGGCGAGGATCTGGGCGCCTTGATCGGCGCCCTGCAGACGCAGATCCAGGCCGAACCGCAAAAGCACGAGCTGAAGGCCGAACTGGCCGATCTCCTGCTGCGGGCGGGCGCATTGGACGAGGCCGTGCGAGTGCTCGATGCCCTGCCGCAGGACGCGCAGGACAGTGACGCCGCCAAGCGGGCGCGGGCACGTCTGGGCTTCGCCCAGGCTGCCGAACACGCGCCCAGTGCGGAGGAGCTGCAGGCCATCATCGCGCGCGACGGCGGCAACCTGCTGGCGCGCTATCAACTCGGCGCGATGTTCCTGCTGGCCGGCCACGAGCGCGCCGCGCTGGACCAGTTCCTGACCATCCTCAAGACCGATCGCAGCTTTGATGAGGACCTGGGCCGACGCAAGCTGATCGAAGCCTTCCGCGTGGTGCGCGACGAAGATCTCATCGGCGAGTACCGCCGCAAGATGGCCAGCCTGTTGTTCTGAGCCGGCGTCAGATCAAGGCGAGTCAGCGCCTGTCGCGCTCAAGATGGCGGCGATCTGCTTCTGCGGAAAGCCGCCATGTCCCAGCTCCTGCCGGCAGCGCTCGCCGAGCGCGCCCAGCTCAATGACGAGATCCATGCCCGCCCCCCGCTGCCGATCGCGGCGGAGGAGTGTGTGCTGTATCTGGCGCTGCTGGTCGATGGCGCGGCGCGGATCCACGAGCGCGAGCTGCTGCTGAAGCTGGCCGGCCGGCACGCTGTGGTGTTGAGTGAACCCCTGGCAGCGCATCTGGTCTTTGCACCCACCGCCGATCCGCAGTGGCGACTCAAGTACGAACGCCACGGCGAGTTCAGCAGCTGGTGGCTGTACCGGCGCGGCGCGCCGAATCCGCCGCTGCGCGACGCCGATCTGCGCCCGTTGCTCGGGGATCTTGCGCTTGCAGAGCTCCCCGGACAGTTGCTGGTGGCCATCGAGGCACGGGTCGACAGCCAGCATGAGCGCCTGACGCCCGCGCAGGCGGCCGCGCACTTTGCCGGCGCGCATCCCATCGGCAGCGAGATCGGCGGCGGTGCGGGCCGCTTGTATACCGACTTCCGCATCGATGCCGATGGCTGGACGCGGCTGTGGATCCGCAATCATGGCCTGGGCGAAGGCCAATGCGGGCGCTATCTGCAGCGCCTGCTGGAAATCGAGTCCTACCGCATGATGGCCCTGCGCAGCCTGCCGGTGGCGCAGATGCTGCTGCCGCAACTGGAGGCGGGCGAAGCCGAGCTGGCCGCCATCGCCCAGCAACTGGCCGCCGCCGATGGCGATGTGCGCGACCTGGATCGGCAACTGCTGCACCGCTTGAGTCTGCTGGCGGGCAAGGTGGAGGGCTTGATCGCAGCGCATGGTGTGCGCTTCACCGCAGCCGAGGCCTATGG
>ERZ1066138.756-NODE-756-length-10567-cov-6.203577_pt1 | contig 10567 bp, 6 predicted proteins | sample MGYA00382785_ERZ1066138 | MGnify/ENA primary metagenome ERZ1066138 (study PRJEB33369, sample SAMEA5778368) | biofilm metagenome | biome: Industrial cooling water; feature: Water cooling tower basin; material: Biofilm | place: United Arab Emirates | collected...
GGGCGCGTCTTGTTCAGCTCGGTCCAGCGCTCGATCGCTTGCTCGCACGCGGCCAGCTCGTTCGCGGACGGTGCATAACCGAGCAGCCAGGTGAACGCCTCGCGCGCGAAGTCTTTCGCGTTCACCTCTTTTTCCAGGCGCGACGCAATCCTGTCGGCCATGCTGACGGCGAGCTTGCTGTTCGAGAGCGCCAACGCTTGCTGTGGGATGATGCTCTCGCGCCGGCGGTAGCAATCGAGCGGGTCGGCCTCGTCGAAGGTCGTCAGGAATTTGTTGCGATCGATGGCCGAGTGGAAGAAATAGATGCTGCGCCGCTTCGAGGCGTCCTGCTGCGGGATCTCGACGGACGGACCGCCGAGCGTGAGGTCGAGCTCGCTCGCCAAGTAGAGCAGGCTGTCGCGCACGATCTGCGACTCCATGCGCAGCGAGTTCATGCGCCAGAAGTAGCGATTGTCCGGATCGATCGTCAGATTCTTCTCGGCCACGTTGAGCGAGGACGAGGTCATGCGATAGGTATTCGACAGGACGATCAGGCGGTGAATGTGCTTCATGCGCCAGGCGACGCCTTCGGTGTCGGCGAGCGGGCCGGGGGCGTAGCGGACCGTCGGGACCATCATCTCCATCGCCAGCCAGTCGAGCAGCTCCGGATGCGTCGGCGGGGCGCCCTTCCTGCCAAAGTCGAACACGGTCGCGACGATCGGCTGACCGAAGTGCCGGGCCCAGATGTGATTGACGGCCACGCGCGAGGTCAACGGATTCTGCTGCTCGGTCATCCACTTGGCCAGCGCGGCGCGTCGGCCGGTGCTCTCCTTCGGGAACGGCTTGAGGCGATTGACGTCGGTCTGCAGATTGTTCTCGCGCGTTTTGATCGAGCCCACGAGCGCCGTGTGCTTGTCGCCGGGATTGTCCATCGCCTTGCGTGCCGCATCGACCGCTGTCTTCGCCTGGACGGCGGTCAGCTTCAGTGTCGTGTCGCCCGCCTCGACGCGCGCGAGGTTCCACTGCGCCAGCTCGAGTGCTTGCATCTTCTCGGCAAAGGCGGCTTTCTGCACCTGCTTCTTCGCCTCGTCGGGACGCTTTTCATCGAACAGCGCATGGTCCGCTTGCGAGCGTTCCTGGAAGGCCTTCAACGCCGCTTGAGCATGCGCGATCTTCGCCTCCGCGACGCGAATCGCCGCCTTCGCCTGGGCGGGGCTCATCTCCTTGCCGACTTTCGCGACGCCTTCCGCCATGACGGCATCGGCAGGGAGGGTCGAAAGTGTGAACTCATCGAAGCGCGCCGATGCGTCGTACGTGATCAACTCCAGCTTGCCGGGGCGGCGCTCGATGGGGAGGCGATACACGAGCGGCGGTTGGCCGTTGATGTGAATGTTCATCAGCGTGCCGCGGACGCGCACGATCAGCTCATTGGGCTGGCCGAGGACGACCTTGTGCGGCTGCGACGCGTCCTTCGGATACTCCTGCTTGCCAGCTCTTTTGAAGGTGACTTGCACGCGGGCCGGTGGATGGGGCGTGAGATAGACCATCACCTCATCGTTCGCGCCGACATCGAAGGCCAGTCCGACCGACTTGTACTGATCGCCGCCGAGCGTCGCGAACGTGACGCGCGCCTCGAAGTCGGCGGGGGCCTCGTCGCGCAGACGCAGCACGCCGCGGACGTTGCCGGTCTTTTGCTGGGTGAGCTTGTTGTTGACGATCTGCCAGTCGCCGGCGAGCGCTTCCCAGCGCTTGGCGTCGAGGGTCGTGAAGGGATCGTGGTGCAGTTGTTTGGCGGCGGAGGGCGCGGGCTTCGGATTCGGACGTTTGTCTGCGAGCGCTAAACGGCCTTGGGCGGCGGCGAGCTCTTTGCGGCCTTCGTCGAGCTGCTTCTCGGCGTCGCGCAAGTAATTGGTCAGAACGACGGAGCGCAGGCCGCGCTGGTAGGCTTCGGGCTGCAGCTTGATCGGCTCGATCTGCAGGCCGCCGAACGAGAGCAGGCTGGGCAGGCCCGGCGTGATCTTGCGGTTTTTGTCAGGGCTCGCCTCGTTGCCGCGGATGTGCAAGAAGGTCGGCGCGTTGAGATGGGCGTCGTACACGCGGGGGACGCCGTTCTTCATGAAGTCGGTCTCGCCCTTCACCATGTCGATGCGGATCTGGTACGGCTCGAAGAGCGCGCGGAAGCGATAGTAATCGACCTGCGTGAAGGCGTCGTACTTGTGATCGTGGCACTTGCAGCAATTGAGCGTCAGGCCGAGGAACGCTTTGGACGTGTGCTCGATGGTCTCGTCGAGCCAGGTGGTGCGATTGAAGAGGAAGTAGTGCCGCGCTAAAAAGCCGGTGCCGCGGAGGGCGCTGTCGTCCATGGGATAGAGCTCGTCCGCGGCGATCATCTCGCGCAGCATCTGGTCGTAGCCCTTGTCCATGTTGAGCGATTCGACGATCCAGTCGCGCCAGTGCCAGATGTGGCGTTGACTATTGCGCAGCTCCGCGCCGAGCCCCCACCAGTCGCTGTAGCGCCAGATGTCCATCCAATGCCGTCCCCAGCGCTCGCCATAGTGCGGACTCGCGAGCAAGCGGTCAACGACTTTCTCATAGGCCGCTTGCGGCTTAGCGCTCGCGCACTCCTTCAGAAACGCTGCTTGCTCTTCCCTGGTCGGCGGCAACCCGATCAGATCGAGATACACGCGCCGCAGCCAGACGCTGTGCTCCACGGCCGATTGCGGGGTCAGCCCGTGCTTCTCGTGCTCGGCCGCGATGAACGCATCGATCGGATTGAGCACCCATGCCTTGTTCTTGACCTCCGGAACCGCGACACGCAACGGCGGACGAAACGCCCAGTGATCGCGCGGGTCGGCCTCGGGCTTCTCGTCCTTCGGCCCCGTCGCCCCCTGCTCGATCCAGTGCCGGAGCAACGCGATCTCCGCCGGCTTGAGCGGCTCGCCTTCGTCGACAGGCGGCATGCGACGGAAGCCCTTCTCGCCGAGGACATGCTTGAGCAGCAGGCTCTGGTCCTTGACGAGCACGGAGCCTCGGTCGCCGCCTTCCTTCATGGACGCGACCGTGTCGAGCCGTAGACCGCCTTTTTGGCGGATCGCGCCATGGCACGTCGTGCAGCGTGCGGCCAGCAGCGGCTTGACCTCGCGCAGGTAGTCGACGGTTTGCGCGGAGGCATGTTGCGTCAGAAGGGTGAGCGAAAGGATCAGGATCGTTCGCAGGGAGGTCATCGTGATGCGATCCGGAAGGAGAAAATCAGGCAGGAGGATACTCGACATTTACCAGGAATCGGGCTAATAGTCAATGAGCAAGCCCCGGGATGAACGCAGCGATTCCCGGGGGTTGTCCCGGGTTCAACCCCCACCAATCGCTGCGCTCATGGTGGGGCTTGGGGGTCGAATGAGAATCACCCGCATCGAAACGCACGTCTGCCATGCGCGCATGCGCAACTGGATCTTCGTCAAGGTGCTCACCGATCAGGATGGCCTCTTCGGCTGGGGCGAGGCGACGCTCGAATGGCACACGCGCGCGGTCGTCGGCGCAATCGAGGATCTCGCGCAGCTTCTCGTCGGCGAGGATCCGACGCGCCCCGAGCATCTCTGGCAGATGATGTTTCGCCAGCACTTCTGGCATGGCAACGGCATCGTCCGCGCCACCGCGATCGCCGGCATCGACATCGCCCTGTGGGACATCCTGGGCAAGGTCGCGGGATTGCCCTGCTCGAAGCTGTTCGGCGGCCCCGTGCGCGACTACGTGCGAACTTACTGCCATCTCGGCGGCGGCAAGATGGAGGACTTCTATGAAACCGCCGTCGAGGAGGCGAACCGTTTCGGCGACCTCGCCCGGCAAGCGGTCGCCGACGGGTTCACCGCGTTCAAGTCGATGGCGGTCCCGCCGACGATGCCGATCGAGGGCCTGAAGCCGATTCGGGCAGCCGAGGCGGCCGTGAAGGCGATGCGCGACGCGGTCGGCGAGGCGGTCGACATCATGGTCGACTGTCACGCGCGACCGTCGCCGGCGATGGGGCTGAAGTTCGCCCACGCGCTCGAGCCGTACGGCCTGTACTTCCTCGAAGAGCCGTGCTGGCCGGAGAGCGTCGACGGGCTGGCCGCGATCAATGCTGCGGTGTCGACGCCGATCGCGACGGGGGAGCGCGTGACTAACTTGGCCGACTTTCGCGACCTCTTCAACGCGCGGGCCTGCGGGATCTGCCAGCTCGATCTGACGCACTGCGGCGGCTTCACCGAGGCGCGACGCGTGGCGGCGCTGGCCGAGGCGCATCGCATCGCGCTGGCGCCGCACAACCCGCAGGGCCCCGTCAGCACGGCCGCGTCGCTCGAGTTCGGCTTCTCGCAGCCGAGCTACATCATTTGCGAGACGGTTCACGCCGATGTGCCCTGGCGGCAGGACGTGGTGCAGGAAGGATTCACCGTCGAGAAGAAAGGACGCATCGTCCGCCCGAACACGAAGCCGGGGCACGGCATCACGATCGACGAGGCCGAGGTGAAGAAGCATCCGTTCCAGCAGGAGTTGCTCCAGCGCGTGTTCCATCGCGACGGCAGTGTCGGCGATTGGTGACCGCGCAAGCCCCGGGATGAGCGCAGCGACTCCCGGGGTGGACCCTCGTTCAACCCCCGGGAGTCGCGGTAGTGTCTCAGTATCAATGTGGCACGACGCTCCGCGTCGTGATTGCGACGCGGAGCGTCGCACCACCATCAAACTGAGACAGCATCGGAATCGCTGCGCTCATGGTGAAGCTTGGAATGCCATGAATATCGGTTGTCTCCAGTTCAATCCCACGCTCGGCGACGTCGACGCGAATCAAGCGCGAGCCGACGCGCTGCTGCGTCAAGCGCGCGAGCTGGATCTGCTCGTGCTGCCGGAGATGGCGTTCACCGGCTACTGCTTCAAGGATCGCGCGGAGATCGAGCCGTTCTGCGAATCGTGCGAACAGGGGCCGACGGCGACGTGGTGCCGCGAGACGGCACGACGGCTCGGCTGCTTCGTGGCCTGCGGCTTTCCGGAGCGTGACGGCGAGCGATTGTACAATGCTCTGATCCTCGTCGGACCGACGGGGGAGACGGTGCATGTGCATCGCAAGCATCTGCTGTACCTCACGGATGAAACGTGGGCGACGGAGGGGCCGGGCTTTCAGTGCCGGGACATCGCGGGGCTGGGCCGATGCGCGTTCGCGATCTGCATGGACCTGAACCCGAAGCGATTCGAGGCCCCGTTCGACCGCTACGAGTTCGCGTCCTCACTGTTCGATCCTGCCCTGCAACATCGCGAGGTGTATCGACCGAGAGAACATCGGCTCGCCGCGAATCTGGTCATCGCGTGCAACAACTGGCTGCGCTCGGAGGCGGACAAGGAGCTGAGCGAGGAGCAGCGTCAGCTTCAGTTGATGAATTACTGGGCCGCACGGATGAAGCCGGTCCTTGGGCTGCCGATCGTGCTCGTGATTGCCAATCGCGTGGGCACGGAGCGCGGGACGCACTTCGCCGGCACGTCGTGCGTGATCGACCTGAAGCGTCGCGCCATCCTCGGCCATCTTGACGGGATGGAGGAGGGCATTCTGATCGTGAGGGAGGCGGTCAGTTATAGCTCTTGATTAAAGCGCTATGTCGTCCGGATTTCCAACACGCGTTGTGGTCCGTCGAGAAGAATGCGATAGTTGTTCAATACATCTCGACCGAGCAAGATGAAAGGCTCACGCTCCCCAAGCGCTGACCGAATCAGCACCGGAGTGAAGTCGTGGATTTGAATCGATGCGAGAAATACCGGCAATTCAATGACTTCGCCCGCGAAACCCTGAAACAATAATCGGCCGTCTTCGACCAATCCCAGGGTTTCGATGATAGGTCCGGGAAAGACCGTTCGGTCGGCTGCCGGGTCGACCAAGGCCGGTAGTCCCTCTATCCTCTTTCCGGTAGCGGGACAACCGACGGAAACCGTCACAAGGGGAGCTGGCGGCTGGAGTTGGTCCGCATATCGATAGCGGATCATGCCGGTTCCCTCGCTGGCTGATACTGTCGGTAGTGCGGAATCCGCTCGATCGGGAGCTTCTCCGCGACCATGCCGACGTAGATGGGCACATAACCGATCTTCGCGTGCACCCGTTGAATCAACGCAATATCGTCCGGGCCACTGTCCGCGACCTGTCCATGGTGGATCGCGACGTATTGCCCCTTATGGCTCTTCAATAACTCCGGCAACATGCGCAGGAATGCCTGATACTCATATTCACCCTTGCTAAGCTCGGGAACTGGTACGCTGACTTCAAAGGCCGGTTGAGACGCGGTAGTGCTCATTGCCTCTCCTCCAGGTGACGGGTTCATGATACCATAGTCCCGGCTGCTGTTTTGGGAAAAACCAAACGGAAGAGCAATTCATGTTTCATCGTCTTCACGGCGTGTTGCCGATCGTGCATACGCCGTTCACCGACAGCGAGGAGATCGACGTCGCCACCTTGCGGCGCGAGATTGACTGGTCCTACGCGCAAGGGGCGGACGGGCTCGGCACCGGCATGGTCTCGGAGCTGCTGCGGCTCACGTTCGACGAGCGCATCGCCTTGACGCATCACATCGCCGAGATGAGCGCGGGGCGTGGCGCCGTGTTCGCCGGCGTCGGCGCGGAGAGCACGAAGCAAGCGATCGTGTACGCGAAGACGGCGGAGAAAGCAGGCTGCGACGCGGTCATGGCCGTGCCGCCGGTGACGACGGGGCTGCCGGAGGGGCAGGTCGTCGATTATTTCTGCGCGCTGGCTGATGCGATCTCATTACCGGTGATTGTGCAGGACGCGTCGGGATACGTCGGCAAGGCGATCCCGCTCGGCGTCTACGTCAAGCTACTCGATCGTTACGGCCCGGAGAAGATCGTTTTCAAGCCAGAGGCGGCGCCGATCGGGCCGAATCTCTCGGCTCTGCGCGATGCGACCGGCGGGCGGGCACGCATCTTCGAGGGCTCGGGCGGCATCCTGCTCATCGACAGCTACCGTCGCGGCATCGCGGGGACGATGCCAGGGATGGAGCTGCTCGACGGCGTCGTCGCGCTCTGGAAGGCGCTCCAGCGCGGCGACGACGAGACGGCTTATCGCGTCTACTTTCCCATCTGTGCGATTGTCGCCTTGCAACTGCAAGCGGGACTCGACGGGTTTCTCGCGATCGAGAAAGATCTCCTCGTGAAGCGAGGCATCTTCGTGTCGGCACGACGACGCAAGCCGTACGCGTGGGACCTCGATGCGGAGACGGCGGCGGAGGTGGATCGTTTGTTCGCGCTGTTGCAGCGCGCGTTGTCGCCGCTTGCGGCTTAGCAAAACATGTCAAGCCGCAAGCGGATGGTGGTGTCATGCGTTATGCCGTCCTTGCATTCCTGTGCGCCATCGCGGTCATCGCGTACATCCAGCGCACCGGCATCAACGCCGTCAAGCAACTCGTCAGCGACAGCGTTGGCATCAACACCGAGGAATTCGGCGCGGTCGGCTCGGCCTGGCTGTTTGGCTATGCGCTGATGCAAGTCCCCGCCGGCTGGCTCGCGGATCGCTATGGCAGCCGCAATGTGCTCGTCGTGCTCGCGATCCTCTGGTCACTTCTCACCGCAGCGCTCGGTCTGTGCCGAGATTTCACGACGCTGATGGCGCTCTGGTTCGCGATGGGCCTGGCCCTCGCCGGGGTCTTTCCTTGCGCCGCCAAGTCGATCGGGGCGTGGTTCCCCGACACCGAAAAGGCGATGGCATCCGGCCTGCTGGGGAGCGCGACGATGCTCGGCAACGCAGCGGCCAGTATCCTGACCGTTTGGCTCGTCTTTCAAGCGGGCAACACCTGGCAGTTCACGTACGTCCTCTATGGCGCGATGGGCATCCTCTGGGCGATCGTCTATTTCGCGGCCATCCCGGAACGGCGGGGATCGCTCGCAATGTCGCTGCCCATGACCGGCGACGACTGGCGCACGCTTTTCACCAGCGTATCGCTCTGGCTGCTGTGCGGGCAACAGTTCTTTCGCGCGGGGGCGATGATCTTTTTCATCAACTGGTTCCCTGCGTTCTTGAAGGAAGCGCGACACTTCAGCGACTACGATGCCGGCTTCTATGCCAGCGCCGTCAGCGCCGCGGCGATGGTCGGTGGCACCTGCGGCGGATTCTTTTCGGATTGGCTGCTGCGCCGCACCGGCATGCGACGATTGAGCCGACAGGGGATCGCCTTCGTGGGCATGACCGGCGCGGGGCTCCTCGTCATCGTCACGTGCTTTGTCGAGCATGATCTTGTCGCGGTCTGCCTCTTCGGGCTCGGCGCGTTCATCGCGAGCTTCGGCGGTGTCAGCGGGTACACCGTCGCCATCGAGCTGGGCGGCACGCGCATCGGCGTCGTTTTCAGCATGATGAACATGTCCGGCAACTTCGCCGGCGCGATCGTCAACTACATCGCCGGCTCGCTGACCGAGCGCACCGGGAGCTGGACGCCGGCCCTGTTCGTGATCGCGGGCATCTTCGGCATCGATGCCTTGTGCTGGGCACTGTTGAATCCCAAGAGACCATTGTTCGAAAGCAAGGGAGCGGACGCATGACGACCCACGTGGACACGCCGCAGACGCGCTGCCAGGCCGGCGTCGCGCGCACCGACATCACGCCGCCGATCGGCACCTATCACCGCATGTGGGGCGCCGCGAGCCACGACCGCGCCACCGGCGTGCACCGCCCGCTGCTCGCCACGGCGCTCTGGCTCCAGGAAAGCCCAGGGACAGCGGTCCCTGGGGATGGGGAGGCGCAGCTCGTAATCGCCCTCGACCACTGCGTCATCGACAGCGCCGAGATGACGCGCCTGCGCGAAGCCGCCAGCCACTCCGCCGGCATCGCGCCGGAGCAGGTCCACATCGCCCTCTCGCACACGCACGGCTCCGGCTGGATGTCGCGGGCCCGCTCGCACTTTCCCGGCGGCGACCTGATCGGCCCCTATCTCGACGACGTCGCCCGCAAGCTCGCCCAGGTCGCGCTCCAGGCGAAGAACGCCCGCCAGCCCGCGACCATCCTCTATGGTCACGGACGCTGCAATCTCGCCGGCCAGCGCGACTACTGGGACGCGGCCAATCGCCAGTTCGTCTGCGGCTTCAATCCGGACGGCATCGCGGACGATACCGTGCTCGTCGCGCGCATCGTCGGCAAAACCGGCCCGCTGGCGACGATCGTCAACTACGCCTGCCATCCGACGACGCTCGCCTGGGACAACACCGCCATCAGCCCCGATTACGTCGGCGCCATGCGCGAAACCGTCGAAGGCGCGACCGGCGTGCCGTGCCTGTTCCTGCAAGGCGCGTCCGGCGATCTCGGTCCGCGCGAGGGCTTCGTTGGCGACTGGGCCGTCGCGGATCGTAACGGCCGGCAGCTCGGCTACGCGGCACTCTCCGCGCTCGAAGCGCTGCCGGCGGCGGGAACGCGCTTCGTTTACGCGGGGCCGGTCGTTTCGGGCACGACCATCGGGACGTGGAAGCATGAGCCGCTCGATGCGGAGTCGCTCGCAAGTCAGCAAAAATGGCACGTCAAGCAATGGCTCGTCGAGCTGCCGTATCGGCACGATCTGCCATCGCTGGAGGAAACGAAAGCCGCACATCGCGACTGGCAAACGCGGGAAGAGCAGGCGCGGGCGGCCGGTGATATGCAAAAGGCCCGCGATTGTCGGGCGATGGTCGAGCAGATGAATCGGCGCATCCATCGGCTTAGCTCGATTCCCGCCGGCAAGGTCTTTCCGTATCGCGTCAACCTCTGGCGGCTCGGCGACGCCTGGTGGGTGCTCGTGCCTGGCGAACTGTACCAGACGTTTCAGCTCACGCTGCGGCGCCGGTTTCCCGCCCAGCCGATCGTCGTCGCCACGCTGACAGGCGACTGGCAGCCGGGCTATCTCCCCGCGGTGTCGAGCTATGGCTACGGCATCTATCAGGACACGATCGCATGCGTCGGGCCGGGCGCGCTCGAAACGCTGATCGAGGGGATCGCGCGCGAGATGGGGCCGCTTGCGGCTTAGCAGTTGCTCCTGCGAAGCCGCAAGCGGCTACTTCTTCGGCAGCGTCTGAATGTAGTGCCAGAGCGCGTCGAACTGGCGGTGCGCGTCGCCGTCGAGCACCTCGCGCAGCTGCGTCGTCTTGCGGTCCTCGGCGAAGACGGGCATGCGCATCAGCACGTCGACGCGATCGGGAGCGAGCATCCAGCGCTGGTAGTAGTGATAGCGCAGCCGCAGCGAGGCGTCGAGCAGGTTGATGCCGGGCGCCTCGAAGGGCTGAGTAGGCGGCGTCTTGCCGATGCCGTGGCAGTTGATGCAGTTCATGCCGCCTTGTTGCGGGATGAGCTTTTCCCCGATGGCGGCGAGCTTGGGGTCGTGCGTGGGGCGCTCGTCCTCGTCGATGCCGAAGCCGTGCTCGTGCGAGAGGCCGACGGCGAGCATGTCGGCACGCGCGGGAAACGCGGGCATTCGCGCCTTGATCCAGGGTCGGGCGCGGTGATCGTGCGTGCCTTCGAGCAGCTTCTTCGTCCACGCGGGCTTCAGTTTCTCGCCGATCCACGTCAGGCTCGGCAGTTTCTCCGGCTCCTTGCCTTCGTCCTCGAGAA
>ERZ1066138.757-NODE-757-length-10566-cov-10.761869_pt1 | contig 10566 bp, 9 predicted proteins | sample MGYA00382785_ERZ1066138 | MGnify/ENA primary metagenome ERZ1066138 (study PRJEB33369, sample SAMEA5778368) | biofilm metagenome | biome: Industrial cooling water; feature: Water cooling tower basin; material: Biofilm | place: United Arab Emirates | collected...
GCCCGGCGCGGGCGGCCGGGCTGGCGGCCGCGGGCGGGGCCGGGCTGCTGTGGGCTGCCTGGCCCTGCAGCCTGCTCTACTCGGCGCTGCTGGTCGCGGCACTGGCCGACGGCCCCTGGGGCGGTGCGGCGGTGATGGGCGGTTTCGCCCTGGCGAGCCTGCCGGGGCTGTGGCTCGGGCCGGCGCTGTGGCAGCGCCTGGCGCGCGGCGGCCTGGCGGCGGGGCGGCTGCTGCGGGCCGGCGGCGCTGCGCTGGTCGCGTCCGGCGGCTGGGGGCTCTGGCTGCAGTTCAGCCGGGCCGACGGCCTGTGGTGCAAGGTGGCTTGAGTGCGCGGCAAGCCTCGCGGCAGCGCGGTGCCGAGGTGGTGCTCGCCTAGAATCTTTGGGCGTTCCGACGCCTCACCCAGGCGATTTTCCGCGACCCTTTTTCCGGAGACACGACTCCATGTACCAGCACATCAAGGTGCCCGCCGGTGGCCACAAGATCACCGTCAACGCCGACTTCTCGCTCAACGTGCCCGACGAGCCGATCATTCCCTACATCGAGGGTGACGGCACCGGCTACGACATCACGCCGGTGATGATCAAGGTCGTCGACGCCGCGGTGGCCAAGGCCTACGGCGGCACGAAGAAGATCCACTGGATGGAGATCTACGCCGGCGAGAAGTCGACCCAGGTCTACGGCCCCGACGTCTGGCTGCCCGAGGAGACGCTGCAGGTCCTGAAGGACTACGTGGTCTCGATCAAGGGTCCGCTGACCACGCCGGTCGGCGGCGGCATCCGCAGCCTGAACGTTGCGCTGCGCCAGGAGCTCGACCTCTACGTCTGCCTGCGCCCGGTGCGCTGGTTCCAGGGCGTGCCCTCGCCGGTCAAGGAGCCCCACAAGACCGACATGGTGATCTTCCGCGAGAACTCGGAAGACATCTACGCCGGCATCGAGTTCGAGGCCGAGAGCGAGAAGGCCAAGAAGCTGATCAAGATCCTGCAGGAGGACTTCGGGGTCAAGAAGATCCGCTTCCCGAATACCTCGGGCATTGGCGTCAAGCCCGTCAGCCGCGAAGGCACCGAGCGCCTGGTGCGCAAGGCCATCCAGTACGCGATCGACAACGACAAGCCCAGCGTGACCATCGTGCACAAGGGCAACATCATGAAGTTCACCGAAGGGGGCTTTCGCGACTGGGCCTATGCGCTGGCGCAGAAGGAGTTCGGCGCGCAGCCGATCGACGGCGGCCCGTGGTGCAAGTTCAAGAACCCGAAGAGCGGCCGCGAGATCACCGTCAAGGACTCGATCGCCGACGCCTTCCTGCAGCAGATCCTGCTGCGCCCGGCCGAGTACAGCGTGATCGCGACGCTGAACCTGAACGGCGACTACGTGTCCGACGCGCTGGCCGCGCAGGTCGGCGGCATCGGCATCGCGCCGGGGGCCAACCTGTCCGACTCGGTGGCGATGTTCGAGGCGACCCACGGCACCGCGCCCAAGTACGCCGGCAAGGACTACGTCAACCCGGGCTCGGAGATCCTGAGCGCCGAGATGATGCTGCGCCACATGGGCTGGACCGCAGCGGCCGACCTGATCATCAGCGCCATGGAGAAGGCCATCCTCAGCAAGCGTGTCACCTACGATTTCGCGCGCCTGCTCGAAGGCGCGACGCAGGTCAGCTGCTCGGGTTTCGGCGAGGTGATGATCGAGCAGATGTGAGCCCGTCCCAAGGCGTCGCATGACGTCCTGCAAGACCCTGACTTCATTGAAGATGTGGGGCCTCGCGGACGACATGCCGCACACTTCGGCGCTCGTCGGCGGATGCTTGGCGGGTGTTTGAAGTCCTCCCTCCTCATAGGAGGTGCGGCAGCAAAAGGAACGCCCGCGAACGTCTGTGGACGTTGGCGGGCGTTGAAGTGTGGCTCCCCGACCTGGGCTCGAACCAGGGACCTACGGATTAACAGTCCGGCGCTCTACCGACTGAGCTATCGAGGAACAGAGCCGCGCATTATAGCGGGCTTCGGCACCCCGCTACAGCTCGGCCTGCACCGACACCCGCCAGGTGCGCGGCGCCATCGGGTAGAGGTAGACATGGCTGAACTGGTAGGGCGATTCCTTCCAGGCGCGGCGGTCGGCGAGGTTGTCGATGCCGGCGCGCCAGAGCAGGCGCCGGCCGCCGGCCAGGCTCTGCGCGTAGCGCGCACCGAGGTCCACGCGGGCCCAGCCTGGGATGCGCGGGCTGTCGGCGGCCGGCAGCAGGTTGCGCTCGCTCTCGGCGGTGAGCGCGGCCTGCAGTGCCAGGCCGGGCAGTGCGGCCGGCTCGTGGCCGAGCTGCAGCCGCAGGCTGCGCCGGGGCACGTTGGGGGGCCGGGTGCCGTCGAGCGTGGCGTCGGCGCTGCCTTCGCGGCGTGCGTGCAGCCACTGGGCGCTGCCGCCGAGCGTCCAGTGGCCGAGCCGGGCGCGGGCCTGCAGTTCCAGGCCGCGGTGCACGGCCTCGCCGTCGGCGCGGCGCTCGCAGCTGCCGGGCGCGCCGTCGTCGCACAGGCCGGTGTCGGCGAAGGCCGGCCGGTCGATCCGGAATGCGGTCAGGCCCCAGCTCAGTACCTCGTCGCCATGGCGGTAGCCGGCTTCGATCTGGCGGCTCTCGAGCGCCGGCAGCGCGCGGCCGGCGGTGCTGCCGTAGCGCGGCCGGTTCGGCACCACGTCCGATTCGACACCGCGGCCCCAGCTGGCGTAGACGCGCTGCGTCGGCGCGAAGGCCCAGCTCGTGGCCAGCCACGGCGTGGTGAAGTGCTGGCGGTAGCGCGTGGCCTCGGTGCCCGAGGTGCTGACGCTCGAGCGGGCGAGCCGGGTGTGGCGCAGGCCGAGCCAGAGCTCGACGCCGCGACCGAGCTGCACCGCGTCGCGCAGGTAGAACTCGGTCTGGCGCTCGTCGCGATCGGTGTTGTCGAAGGCGAGCGTCGGATCGGCCGGGGTCACCGTCCGGCCGTCGACCGTGCCGCTGCCGACGGCGTTGTAGGCCTGCGGCTGCAGCCGCGCCTCGAAGCGGCTGCGCAGCACGCCGGCGCTCAGCGTGTGCGTCAGGCCGCCGCTGCGCAGCGTGCCGTGCAGGCCGGCGTCGACGGCGTCCATGCGGCGGCGTTCGTTCTCGCTGCGGTAGTCGTAGAGGTCGAAGCTGCCGTCGGGGCAGTAGCGGTCGGCGTAGTAGACGTCGGCGCCGGCGTCGTAGCAGCCGTAGGGGAAGGCGAGCCGGTCGTCGGTGCGCAGCCGCTGGCTGCCGGTGTGCAGCACGGCGCGCCAGTCGGCGCCGAGCTTGTGCGTCAGCCGCAGGCTGGCGTAGCGCGCCGCGAAGACGACCGGCTGCGACCACGGCTGGTTGTTGAGGTTGAGCCGAGGGTTCACGTCGCCGGCGTCGGGCACGCGGTCGCCGAGCAGGCTGAAGCCGGGCTGGCTGGGCTGGCGACGGCGGCTGGTCTCGAACTCGGCTTCGAGCAGGGTGCCGGGCGCGAGCCGCCAGTCGCCGGCCAGCGCGAACAGGTGGCGGCGGCCGTCGGCGTCGCGCAATTCGGGCTGCAGCTCCTCGATCGCGGCGTTGAGGCGCAGGCCGAATTCGCGCCGCGTGCCCAGCCGCGTCGACAGGTCGGCGGCGGCCAGCGCGGTGCGTGCGCCGCGCAGCTCGACGTAGGCCGAGCGCAGCTCGCCCTCGGGGCGCTTGACCACCAGGTTGACCAAGCCGCCCGGTGCGCTGACGCCGGCCTGGATGCCGCTCGTGCCCTTCAGCAGCTCGAGCCGCGCCTTGTTGTCGAGCGCGATCGCGGTCTCGCCGCTGATCGGCAGGCCGTCGCGGCGGTAGTTGTAGCGCTGGTCGATCACGTAGCCGCGCACCGTGAGGCTGTCCCAGTAGCCGACGGCGTTGTAGGCGTCGGCGACGCTGGCGTCGGCGCGCGAGAGCTCGCGCAGGCCCTGACCGCCGCTGTCGCGCAGCTGGGCCTCGCCGACCTGCAGCGTCTGCATCGGCAGCCGCTCGGCCGGCAGGTTGCCGAAGCCCGACACGTCCGCCGGCAGCGTGCTGCTGCGGCCGGTGACGCTGACCGCGGGCAGGGTGGCGGCATCGCCGGACTGGGCGGCGGCGCCCGCGGCCAGCGTGGCGCAGGCCAGGACCAGGGTGCCGGCGCGCCGGCGGCGTGTGCGTCGAGAGAGCGTGGACAAGGGTGCCATCGTGCTTCCGTTCGATGGCAGGTGGGCGCTGCAGCGAACGGACCGCCGGCGACACAGGGTCGGACGGGCCACCGTGGCAAGACGCTTCCCTGCGCGAGGATTACCTCATTCAGGTTCAAAGGGACTGTCTCAGTCGGCGCTTCGGTGAAAGCGCCAACACCCCTAGCGGATGCCGCCTGCCTTGGCAGGCGGCGGGCGGATTATGTCAGTCGAACACCGGCGTTTCCACGCCCAGCACCTTGTGCAGCTTGGGACTCGTGGTCGTGTACTGCAGGTGGATGCGCTTGTCCGGGAAGATGTAGGGCGCGGCGCCGAAGGCGGCCAGCGCGGCCTCGTGGAAGCCCGAGAGGATCAGCTTCTTCTTGCCCGGGTAGGTGTTGATGTCGCCGACCGCGAAGATCCCCGGCACGTTGGTCTCGAAGGTCTCGGTGTTGACGACCAGCTGCTTGCGGTCGATGTTCAGGCCCCATTCGGCGATCGGGCCGAGCTTGGGGCTGAGGCCGAAGAACACCAGCAGTATGTCCAGCGGCACGAGGCGCGTGACGCCGTCGCCGCCGGTGACCTTGACGTTGGTCAGCAGGCCGTCCTTCTCCTCGATGCCGGTGACCTGGCCGACGATGAACTGCATCTCGTAGGCCTCGCACAGCTCCTTCATCTTCGCGACGCTCGCCGGTGCGGCCTTGAAGCCGTCGCGGCGGTGCACGAGGATCACGCTCTCGGCCTTGTTCGGGCCGTCCTGCACGAAGTTCAGCGTCCAGTCGAGCGCCGAGTCGCCGCCGCCGACGATGACGAGGTTCTTGCCGGCGAAAGCGCTCGGGTTGCGCACGCGGTAGTGCAACTGCGTGCCGTCGAACTTGTCGAGGCCGTCGACCTTCAGCGTGCGCGGCTGGAACGAGCCCACGCCGCCGGCGATGAAGATGGTCTTGGTGACGAAGCGGGTGCCCTTGCTGGTCTCGAGGTCGAAGCGGCCGTCGTCGCGCTTGGCCACGAGCGTGACCTCCTGGCCGAGGTGGAAGGTCGCGCCGAAGGGCTCGATCTGCTTGAGCAGGTTGTCGGTCAGCTCCTTGCCGGTGCACACCGGCACGGCCGGGATGTCGTAGATCGGCTTGTCGGGATAGAGCTCGATGCACTGGCCGCCGGGGTAGGCGAGCGAGTCGATGATGTGGGCCTTGACCTCGAGCAGGCCGAGCTCGAAGATCTGGAACAGGCCGACCGGGCCGGCACCGACGATGACCGCGTCGGTCTCGATAGGGCCGTCGTGGCTGGCGGCGGTCTGGGCGATGGCGGGGTTCAGTTGCGGCTCCATGGATCGTTCAGCGGACCAGCTGGTCGAGCTTGTCCTTCTTGTCCTTCCAGTCGTCGGCATCGGGCAGCGCGGGCTTGCGCTTGGTGATGCTGGGCCACTTGCGCGACAGCTCGACGTTGAGCGCGATGAACTTCTGCTGCTCCTGCGAAACGTCTTCCTCGGGCACGATCGCGTTGACCGGGCACTCGGGGATGCAGACCGCGCAGTCGATGCATTCGTCGGGGTCGATCACCAGCATGTTCGGCCCTTCGCGGAAGCAATCGACGGGGCAGACATCGACGCAGTCGGTGTACTTGCAGCGGATGCAGGATTCGAGGACGACGTGGGTCATGGTGCGTAAGGCTGGATGGGGTGGCACCTGACGGCGCCGAACGCGAGATTTTAAGCGGTGGGCGCCTCGGTGCGGGCGGTGGCCGGGGCTTCGGCGGCGATCGACGGCCGCACCGGCCGCGCGCCCGCGCCGACCGTCACCACCGTGGGCCGGCCGGCGTGCAGCACCGCGGCCCCGGCGAGGCTGGCGACGCGGTGATCGCTGGCTAGCTGGTCGGGCCAGCCGGCCCGCGAGACGACGCTCACCGGCGTGTCCTCGGCCCAGCCGGCCTCGCGCAGCCGGCGCGACAGCGCGGCGAGCTGGCGGCCGGCCATGTAGAAGACCTCGGTGTCGGCGCTGCGGGTGGCCTGCAGGCGGCCTTCGCGCGTCATCGCGGTAGCCAGCGCGACGCTGCGGCCGGTGCCGCGGCGCGTCAGCGGTCGCTGCGTGGCCGCGGCGGCGGCGATCGCGGCGGTGACGCCGGGCACGACCTCGGCGGCGAGGCCGGCTTCGGCCAGCGCCTGCAGCTCCTCTTCGAGCCGCCCGAAGACGCTCGGGTCGCCGCCCTTCAGGCGCACGACGTGCAGGCCCTGCGCGGCGAACTTGACGAGCAGCGCGTTGATGCGGGTCTGGCCGGTCGAGTCGCACGCCGGGGCGCCGGGGCGACCCGGCTCGGACGAGAAGCCTCGCTTGCCGACGTCGACCCAGCGCGCCCGCGGCGCGAGCTCGCGCAGCGCCGGGTCGGTCAGTGCGTCGAACAGCACCACCTCGGCCTCGGCGAGCCGGCGCGCGCCGCGCACGGTGATCAGGTCCGCCGCGCCCGGGCCGGCGCCGACGAAGACGACGGGGTGGTGGCGTGCGCCCATGCTCATGCCGCGACGAGCAGCGCGCCGCTCGTGCGGTTGGTGGTCGGGTCGACGACGATCAGCGCGCCGCCCACGCGGTTGTCGGCGTAGGCCTCGACCGGCAGTGCCGCCTGCGTCTCGATCTGCACGCGGCCGATCTCGTTGACGGCGAGCTCATGGGCGTCGGTGTCTTCGAGCGTGTGGATGTCGCGGCGGCTGTCGATCGCGGTGATGCGCGCCTGCACCCAGCGATGGCCGTGGCGCACCCAGTACTTGCGGCCGACCTGGGCCGGCTCGGTGTCGAGCCAGGCCAGCGTCGCGGCGAAGCGCTGCGTGGTCGCCAGCGGCGCGGCGCTGGCGATCCAGTCGCCGCGCGAGACGTCGAGCTGGCGGTCCAGCACCAGCCCGGCCGACTGGCCGGCCTCGCAGCACGCGACCACGCTGCCGGCGCGCCGCACCTCGGCCACGACCGCGGTCTGGCCGCTCGGGAAGACCTGCACCGCGTCGCCGGCCCGCACCTGGCCGTGAGCGATGCGACCCCAGATCGTGCGCGGCTGGTGGCCGGTACCTTGCTCGCCCTGCTTGGCGACGCTCTTTGCCACATATTGCACCGGGATCAGCAGCGCGCCGTCGTGGCGTTCGTCGGTGGCCGGCAGCGTGTGCAGCAGCTCGAGCAGCGTCGGCCCGGCGTACCAGGTCCAGGCGGCCGAGCGGATCGTCACGTTGTCGCCGCGCAGCGCCGAGACCGGCAGCACCGCCTGCACCGCGATGCCGGCCTCGGCCGCGAAGGCTTCGAGCGCCTCGCGCACGGCGCCGTAGGCGGCCTCGGCGTCGGCGTCGACCGCGTCGAGCTTGTTGATCGCGAACACGATGCTCGGCACACGCAGCAGCTGGGCGAGCAGCGAGTGGCGGCGCGTCTGCGGCAGCAGCTGCACCGGCCGCGTCTTCCAGTCGAGCTTGGTGATGTCGACCAGCACCACCGCGGCGTCGCTGCCGGCGGCGGCCGTGACCATGTTGCGGGTGTACTGCTCGTGGCCCGGCGCGTCGGCGATGATGAACTTGCGCTGGCGCGTCGCGAAGTAGCGGTAGGCCACGTCGATCGTGATGCCCTGCTCGCGCTCGGCCTCGAGGCCGTCGGTCAGCAACGACAGGTCCACCGCGCCGCCGGCGGCGCGCTTCTCCAGCGCGTCGAGCTGGTCGGCGAGGATCGCGCGGCTGTCGTAGAGCAGGCGGCCGATCAGCGTGCTCTTGCCGTCGTCGACGCTGCCGGCGGTCAGGAAGCGCAGCGCGCGGTGCAGCAGCTCGTCGGTGGGGGCGTGGGCTTCAGCCATGGTCAGAAATAGCCTTCCTTCTTGCGGCGCTCCATCGACGCGTCGGAGGTGCGGTCGTCCATGCGCGTGGCGCCGCGCTCGCTGACCGTGACGGTCAGCGTCTCGGCGACGATGTCGTTCGCGTCGGCGGCGTCGCTCTCGACCGGGCAGGTGCAGGTCATGTCGCCGACGGTGCGGAAGCGCACCTGCGCGGTCTCGACCTGCTCGCCGGCCTCGGGCGGCGTGACCTCGGTCAGCGGCACCAGCAGGCCCTTGCGGCGGATCACCTGGCGCTCGTGGGTGTAGTACAGGCTCGGCAGCGGGATGTTCTCGCGGGCGATGTAGAGCCAGACGTCGAGCTCGGTCCAGTTGCTGATCGGGAAGGCGCGGAAGTGCTCGCCCGGCTTGAGGCGGGTGTTGAACAGGCTCCACAGCTCGGGGCGCTGCTCCTTCGGCTGCCATTGGCCGAAGCTGTCGCGGTGGCTGAAGATGCGCTCCTTGGCGCGCGCCTTCTCCTCGTCGCGGCGGGCGCCGCCGATCATCACGTCGAAGCGGTGCTCCTCGATGGTCTCGAGCAGCGTTACCGTCTGGTGGCCGTTGCGCGACTCCAGCGGGTGGGCGAGGCGGATCGTGCCGCGGGCGATCGAGTCCTCCAGGTGGCCGACGATCAGGCGCTCGCCCATCTCCTTGATGCGGCGGTCGCGGAACTCGATCACCTCGGGGAAGTTGTGGCCGGTGTCGACGTGGACCAGCGGGAAGGGCAGGCGGCCCTCGAACTCGTTGCCCTGCTTGCGCATCTTGAAGGCCTTCTCGGCCAGGCGCAGCACGACGCAGGAGTCCTTGCCGCTGGAGAACAGCAGCCCCGGCCGCTCGAAGGCGCCGGCGACCTCGCGCAGGATGAAGATCGCCTCTTCCTCGAGCGCGTCGAGGTGGCGGTGGTCGATGTCGGGCAGCAGGTGGGTCATGGTGGCGGGCGCGTTCATCGCGGCGCTCCGATTGTCGACACGGCGGGCGCCTCCTGGGCGACATGCAGCCCGCATTCCTTGGCCGCCTCGTCCTCCCACCACCAGCGGCCGGCGCGGAAGGGCTCGCCGACGGCGATCGCGCGGGTGCAGGGCGCGCAGCCGATGCTGGGCATGAACTGGTCGTGCAGCGGGTTGTAGGGCACGTCGTTCGTGGCGATGTGGTGCCAGACGTCGCCCCAGGTCCAGTCGGCGATGGCGTTGAGCTTGAGGCGGCCGGCGTCGTCGCGGTCGTCGAAGGGCACCTCGCCGCGCGCGTCGCTCTGCTCGCGGCGCAGGCCCGTGACCCAGGCGCTGCGTCGGCTGAGCATGCGCGACAGCGGCTCGAGCTTGCGGATGCCGCAGCAGGCCTTGCGCAGCGCGAGGCTGCGGAACATCGCGTCCTCGCCGTTCGTCCGCACGAAGTGCAGGACCTGCTCGTCCTTCGGGCGGTACACCTCGACCGCCAGGCCGTAGCGCCGCTCGATGCGGCCGATCAGCGCCACCGTCTCGGCGTGCAGCTTGCCGGTCTCGAGCGTGCCGACCGCGATCGGCAGGGCATGGCGGGCGATCAGGTCGGTGATCACCATGTCCTCGGCGCCCAGGCTGGTGGCCTGGACGATGCGGCCGGCGTGCGCGCCGGCGGCATCGCGCAGCCGCGCGACGGCGGCGGCCCGCTTGGCCTCGAAGTCGGCCGAGGGGCGCGCGTACAGGCCGATCGCCGAGCCGGCGGCCATCGTCGCCTGCAGCGTGCTCAGGGCGTCGTCGTTCATGCCGCGGCTCCCTGGCGGGCGAACAGCGGGCGGTGCTCGGCGGTGTCGGCCTGGTAGTGGCCGGCGCCGAAGAACTTGAGCGTCTCGGCCGCTGCCTCGGGGCTCTGGTCGTGGCGCAGCACGGCGACGTCGAAGCCGGTGCGCGCCAGCAGCGGCACCATGTCGACCAGCACGTCGCCGGTGGCGCGCACCTCGCCGGCGTAGCGCCAGCGGCGCTTCAGCAGCCGGGCCTGGCTGTAGGCGCGGCCGTCGGTCCACTTCGGGAACTGCAGCGCCACCAGCGCGAGCTGCGGCAGGTCGGGCGCCAGATCTTCGATCGCGGCATCGTTCGGCACGATCACGCCGACCGGCTTGCCGGCCGGCCAGGTGGCGCGGGCGCTGTGCCACTGCGCCAGCGTCAGCAGCAGGTACGAGGCGGGCGTGATGGTGACCAGCGGCCCGTCCTCGCCGCCGATGGTGTGCCAGGGGTCGCGCGGGCAGTCGTGGCGGGGGTCGACGAACTTCATCACGCGGCCTCCCTCGAGGTGCTGCGCCGCACGGCGTTGGCCGCGGCCTTGAACGGGTCGAGCCCGACGCGCCGCACCGTGTCGATGAAGCGCTCGTCGGCGGCGCGCACGCCGCGGAAGGTCTCGATCACGGCCTCGACCGCATCGACCACCTCGTCGGCGGCGAACGAGGGCCCGATCACCTTGCCGGGCGTGGCGCCGGCGATGCCGCCGCCGAAGGCGTTGCCGTCGCTGCCGCCGAGCGTGACCTGGTACCACTCGGCGCCGTCCTTGTCGACGCCGAGGATGCCGATGTGGCCGCTGTGGTGGTGGCCGCAG